>Ga0307412_10001443_pt1 | contig 13234 bp, 10 predicted proteins | sample DK1Cmetagenome_3_FD_203823 | JGI IMG/M metagenome (GOLD analysis project Ga0307412, IMG submission 203823) | Maize rhizosphere microbial communities from greenhouse at UC Davis, California, United States - DK15-C-1 | ecosystem: Host-associated > Plants > Roots > Rhizosphere > Soil | place: USA...
AGCTCTCGGCAATGCGCGCTTTCATTCGCGTCGTGGAGACAGGCAATTTCACACGGGCCGCCGACACGCTCTCGATGCCCAAGGCGACGGTGACCAACCTCATTCAAGGGCTTGAAGCGCATCTGCACACCAAGCTCCTCAACCGCACCACCCGCCGTGTCATGGTGACGACCGACGGCGCGCTCTATTACGAACGCGCGGCCCAGATCGTCTCCGAGATCGCCGAGCTCGATGGCAGCCTCACCAACTCGCAAGGACTTCCGAACGGGCGCCTGCGCGTCGAGATGGCCGGCGCCTTCGCCGACTGGATCGTCGTGCCGGCGCTTTGCGATTTCTATCAGAAATATCCCGATATCCGCATCGACCTCGGCGTCGGCGACCGCACGGTGGACTACCTCGCCGAGAACGTCGACTGCGCGCTGCGCGCCGGCACCCCGGCCGACCAATCCTTGATTGCACGCCGCGTATCCGAGGTGGAACTCATCACCTGCGCCTCGCCGCTCTACCTTGAAAAGTACGGAGCACCGGCACGACCAGAAGAGCTTGAAAACGATCACTATTCGGTCAACTATTTTCGCGCGCAGACCAACCGGACGCTTCCGTTCGAGTTCCGCAAGGACAACGAAGAGTTGGAGATCAATCCGCGCTATCTCGTCTCGGTCAACGACAGCAGGACCTTCGTGACGGCAGCCACCTCGGGGCTCGGCATCGCGCAGTTACCGCACTTCATGATCCGCAATGAGTTGGAAAGTGGCGCGCTGGTTCAGGTGCTGCCGGAGTGGAACCGCGAGCCGCTCGGGCTCTACATCGTCTATCCCCCGAACCGCCACCTCAGCAACAAGGTCCGCGTCTTCGTCGACTGGATGGTCAAGCTTCTGACCGACGCCAAGCTGGATGCCCGCTGATAGAACTGCGGCCCGCGAGGCGTTTACCTTCAACGGGCCGCAACCATATGTTTTGCCATTTCTTCTTTCACTCTCTGCCGGGTCACCAGGGAACAATGGCTCGGCAGTTATTGAGGTCTGATGCGTAGGATTGGAGGAGTCCCGCGCATCCCTACATTGCTAATATAGACAATCGTGATGCAAATGTAAGAGGATATTGCAGGCTCGCCGTTCCAAGGCGGAGCACAACCCTATCCCCTTAAAGATGCTGGCATTTTTCAACGCCTGATATCCACAACAGGGCACCGCCGGAAGGCGAGCGGCCCGAAGGCCGCCCTCCCCAAGACACAAATCAGATCATGCCGCCATTGGCGCGAAGCACCTGCCCGTTGATCCAGGACCCATCGGGACCAGCAAGAAACGATACGGCCGCGGCGATATCTTCGGGCGTACCCAACCGCTCCAGCGGGTTCATCTTCGCCATCCGCGCCACCAGTTCGTCCGACTTGCCGTTGAGGAACAGATCGGTGGCCGTCGGCCCCGGCGCAATCGCGTTGATGGTGATATCACGGCCGCGCATTTCCTTGGCCATGATTCCCGTCATCGTCTCGACAGCGGCCTTGGTCGCGGCATAGACACCATAGGTCTCGAGCTTCAGCCCGACCACCGACGTCGAGAAATTGACGATCCGGCCGCCGTCGCGCAGCCGCTTTCCTGCCTCGCGCAACGTGTTGAACGTGCCCTTGAGGTTGACGTCCATGATGCGCTGGAAGTGCGCGTCATCGGCATCAGCGATCGAAGAAAGCGCCATGATCCCGGCATTATTGACAAGCACGTCGACGCCACCGAATGCCGCCTCGGCCGCGTCAAACATCCGCCGCACGGCCTCCGCATCGCTGACATCGGCCTTGGCCGTCAGCGCCTTGCCGCCGCGCTTTTCGATGGCTACAGCCAGCTCCTCGGCCGGCGCGGCGTTGCCGGAATAGTTGATCACCACGGTAAACCCGTCGCGCGCAAGCCGATCGGCAATCGCCGCACCGATGCCTCTGGACGCGCCGGTCACGATCGCAACCCTGTTTTCCGAAACCGTCATTGTCATTCTCCTTGCTTGGAAGCGCGATATCGCGCCGTTGGAGAGAAGATGCCGCTTTTCTCGTGGCGGATAATCATCCATTATTCGCCATCACTATCCGGAAATAGCGAACAGATAGATGGACAGATTCGATGCCATGCGCGTCTTTTGCCGGATCGTCGAGCGCCGCAGCTTCACGGCCGCCGCCGAAGATACCGGCCTGCCGCGCTCGACGGTGACCGACGCGGTCAAGCAGCTTGAGGCCCGCCTCGGCGTTCGCCTGCTGCAGCGAACGACGCGGCACGTCAGCCCGACGCTCGACGGCGAGGCCTATTACCGCCGCTGCCTCTCCATCCTCTCGGATATCGAGGACGCCGAGGGCGCATTCGCCGGCGCCAAGCCGAAAGGCATGCTGCGTGTCGACGTGCACGGCACGCTGGCGCGCCACTTCGTGCTGCCCAACCTGCCATCCTTCCTCGAAGCCTATCCCGACATCGAACTCTATATGAGCGAGGGCGATCGTCTCGTCGATCTCGTGCGCGAGGGTATCGACTGCGTGCTGAGGGTCGGCATCCCCGCAGATAGCGACATGGTCGCGCGCCGCGTGGCGATGCTGGAGGAAGTCACGCTCGCCTCGCCTTCCTACCTCGCGCGCTATGGAACGCCGGAGCATCCCGACCGGCTCGACGGCCACCGCATGGTCGGCTTCCACTCCAGCGCAACCGGCGCGCTGGCGCCGCTCGAATTCCTCGTCGGCGGCCAGATCCGCAACGTCACCTTGCCCGCGACGCTATCAGTCAACGCCGCCGAAAGCTTTCACGCGGCCGCGCGCCTCGGCCTCGGCATCATCCAGGTGCCGCGCTACCACGCCCAGCGCTACATCGACAGCGGCGAGCTCCAGCCCATCCTGCAAGACTATCCGCTGACGAAAACGCCGGTCTCGCTGCTCTATCCACGAAACCGCCAGCTCTCGCCCCGCGTCCGCGTCTTCATCGAGTGGTTGACGAAGGTGTTCGCGAGGCAAACATAGTCATACGATCAAGACCTCGGCAAACCCATCATCGGGAGCAAAACCATGACCATCACAGACATAACAGTGAATTCACGCGAGGGCGGCTTCGTCGTCATGTTCGGCGACAAGACCGGCAACAGCATTTCCGTGACGCTCTATAATGCGGCGACACCGGGCCTGACCCGCGACAATGCCGTCTCCCACGCCCGCCACCTGCTTCTCGCCGCGCATGACAGCTCGGCCGGCGACGGCGCCCGCAGCAAGGATGCGGCGACGCTGGAAGAGGAACTGGACGAGGGCCTCGAAGACACATTCCCCGCAAGCGACCCGGTCTCCGTCACCGGCTCGTCGATCCCGCTGCACGACCCGAAGCCCGGTCGATAGATCATATGGACGACAGGACAGGCGCGCTCGGCGCGGCACCGATTGCGGGCGAAGCACTCACCCGCTTCTTCGAGCGCGATGCGATCTCGGTCGCCCGCGACTTGCTTGCCTGCCGCATCACGATCGACGGCATCGGCGGACGCATCATCGAGACCGAGGCCTACTTCCCCGATGACGAAGCCTCCCACAGCTTTCGCGGCCCGACACAGCGCAACGGCGCCATGTTCGGCAGACCGGGCAATGTCTATATCTACCGCATCTACGGCATGCACTGGTGCCTTAACTTCGTCTGCACCCCCGGCTCCGCCGTGCTCATCCGCGCCATCGAGCCCGAGATCGGCATCGCCACGATGATCGAACGCCGTGGCACCGATGCGCTTACTCAGCTTTGCAGCGGCCCCGGCAAGCTCTGCCAGGCCCTCGACGTCACCATCGCCCTCAACGATCGCCTGCTCGACCACGACCCCTATTCGCTCACGCCGACAGCACCGGCGCAGATCGTCAGCGGAAAACGCATCGGCATAACGAAAAATGCCGAAGCACCATGGCGCTTCGGCATCTCAGGGTCTCGCTATCTCAGCAAACCGTTTCGCTGATCATTCCATCACGGCGCTGTGGTCCATGACAGGCGCCACCTTGGGCTTGCGCAGCAACAGCACCAGCGGAATGACAGCCAGCGACATGATCATCAGCAGCTTGAAGTCATCGATATAGGCGATGATCGTCGATTGCAGCGTGATCAGTTCGTTCAGCGCCGCGCGACCGGCAGCGGTGAGCGGGCTCATCCCTTGCGCGGCCGCCGCATCGAAGGCGTGGTTGAACGGCGTGACATAGGCGGCGATATTCTCGTGGTTCACCTGCGCGTTTTCGACCAAAAGCGCCGAGACGATGGAGATCCCCACGCTCGAGCCGATGTTTCGCGACAGGTTATAGAGACCGGTGCCGTCGCCGCGCATCTCCGCCGGCAGCGTCGAAAACGCAATCGTCGTCAAAGGCACGAACAGGAAGCCGAGCCCGGCGCCCTGGATGAAGCCGACAGAGACGATCGTCCACTGCGACACATCGGGCGTCCAGCCGGTCATGTCGTACATCGCCCATGCCGTCAGCCCGAGGCCGAGCACCAGCAGCAGGCGCGTGTCCACCTTGCCGATCAACCGCCCGACAATGAACATGCACAGCATCGTCCCCATGCCGCGCGGCCCCATGACGATACCCGCGGTGATGACGGGATAGCCCATCAGAGTCTGCAGGTAGGGCGTCATCAACGCCAGCGATGCGAGATAGGTGATGCCGATCACGAAGATGAAGATCATACTGACGGAGAAGTTCCGGTCGAGAAACAGCTTCGGATTGACGAAGGATTTCTCCGCCGTCAGCGTGTGCACGACAAGCAGATAGAAAGCCGCGGCACAGATGATCGCCTCGATCATGATCTCGCCCGAGGCGAACCAGTTGAGCTGTTCGCCGCGATCGAGGAAGAGCTGCAGCGATGCGATGCCGAGGCTCATCATCCCGAAACCGAACCAGTCGAGCTTGGCAAGCGCGTCCAGCTTCGTCTCGGTCACGTAGATCATGATGCCGGCAAAGGCGAGCGCCCCGATCGGCACGTTGATGTAGAACACCCAGCGCCAGCTGATGTTGTCGGTCAGCCAGCCGCCGATGACGGGGCCGAGCACCGGCCCGACCATGACCGACACGCCGAACAGCGCCATGGCGGACCCGCGTTCTTCCGGCGTGTAGATATCGAGCAGAATGCCCTGCGACAGCGGCACCAGCGATGCGCCGAACAGGCCCTGCAGAAGGCGAAAGCCGACGATCTGGTTCAGCGATTGCGCCAGACCGCAGAGCACGGATGCCACGACAAAGCCGGTGATCGCCGTCAGCAGTACCTTCTTGCGGCCGAACTTGGCGGCAAGAAAGCCCGACGGCGGCGTCATGATGGCGGCCGCGACGATGTAGGAGGTCAGAACCCAGTTGATCTGGTCGGCGCTCGCCGAAACGCTGCCCTGAATATAGGGCAGTGCAACGTTGGCGATCGTCGTATCCAGCGCCTGCATGATGACGGCCAGAATGACACAGGCCGTGATCATGCCGCGGTTGGCGACCGGGACGAAGGGCGCGGAGGCAGCGTTACTCATGATCTCCGCCCGAGCGGCCCAGAAGCTTGGACACGAAATCCGGCAGGCCGCGCGCGTGGCCGGTATCGACATCGACGACCGTGCTCATGCCGACGCGAAGCGGCGGCTTGCCGGCTGCATCCTCGATGCTGACACGCATCGGGATACGCTGCACGACCTTGACCCAGTTGCCGGTGGTGTTCTGCGCCGGCAGCAGCGAAAAGCTGGAGCCGGAAGCCGGGCTGATGCTTTCGACCTTGCCCTTGAAGGTGACACCCGGATAGGTGTCGACATAGATGGTAGCCGTCTGGCCGGGCTTAACATAGGTGAGCTCGGTTTCCTTCGGGCTGGCGTCGATCCACAGATTGTTGGTCGCAACCAGCGAGAAGGCCTGCGTCGATGCCTCGAGATAAGAGCCCGGCTGCAGCGAATTGACGTTGGTGGCGATGCCGTCGAACGGCGCCCGGACAACGCTGTGATCAAGCTGGCGCTGCGCGTCGTCGACCTTTGCCTGGGCTTCGAGATAGAGCGGGTTCTGCTCGGCCGGCTGGTCGGCATTGCCGCCGAGCTGGGCGAGCGTGGCAGCCGCCTGCGCCTTGGCGACAGCGACCTTCTGCTGGCCGGCCTGCAGATTGTGCTTGGCCTGGTCGAACGCCGTGCGGGTGGCCGCGGAGCTGTTCAGCAGGTTCTGCTGGCGGTCGAATTCGGTCTGGAAATAGGGAATGTCGGCCTCGGCCTGGGTGATCTCGGCCAGCGACTGCTGGTAGCTTGCTTCCAGGTTGAGGATCTGGTTGCGCACCGCGCCAAGCTGCGCCTTGGCGCCGTCGAGCGCGATCTTGAACACGTCCTGGCGAAGGCTGAACAGCACCTGCCCCTGCTTCACCGCTTCGTTTTCATGCACGTTGATCGTATCGACGATACCGGAAACGTCGGTGGTCAGGCCAACCATGTCGGACTTGATATAGGCGTTGTCGGTCGACATCACCTGTCCGCCATTGACGTAGTAATAACCGCCGACCACGAGCGCGACCGGCAGCAGCGCAAACAGCACCGGCCGGGTCATGCTGCGCTTGCGGCGCGGGGGCGCGGTCACGGGTGGCGCCAAAGTGGTGACAGGCGCCGGAGTGGACGATGGCGCCTCGGCGACGGTTTCCTCGCGAGGAGAAACCTCGTTCGTTTCGGCAGCAGTATTGGCATCGGCGTCGGAAACGACGCGCAGGGGAGTTTTATCAGCCATGGTTGGTCTCGTTTTCGGCCAATGCCAGGGGGGTCCGGCAGGCCTGCACTAGGTTGGTCTTCATCTGCGACAGGATTTGGAAAAGCTGCTCCCGTTCTTCGGCGGAAACATCCTCCAGGGCTTCGCCTCGCGTCACATCGCCAAGTCCGCGCATTTCCGCCAAGAGCGGATGTGCCTCTTCGCGCATGTAAAGCAGCCAGATCCGGCGATCCGTCGGGTGCTGGCGGCGCTCGATCAGCCCGCGCTCGGCGAGCTTGTCGAGAATGCGTACAAGTGTGATCGGCTCGATCTCCAGCATCTCCGCCAGCCCGCCCTGGTGTATCCCCTCATTGTTGGAGAGATACGCCAGCGCCTGCCACTGCGACGACGTCAGCCCAAGACCCTTCGCCCGCTGCTCGAAACGCTTTCGAAGCAGACGTGCGACGTCATGGAGGAGGAAGCCGAGAGGCGGATTGCTGTTCATTGAAGACTGCGCGAATAGTAAGCACACTTATAATGTGTCTAGATATATTGAGCAGATGCAACATACAAGTCACCTTCGGTTGATTATTGCTAATGTGCGGCCAAATTGTCGCACCCGGCTAAGGAACATGCTGCCGAAACCGGCAAGCGTTGGCGGCCCGCCGATACTCTCCCTGATTTCAACGGCCGTGAAAATTTCAACCCACCGGGATTTGCTTTTCGTCAAGACACCCGTTTATATGGAAATCCAGAGGCTTACCGGGTGGGGACCTTCCCGGCCAATCGATCGCAACAGCATGCAAGTCGTGAGCGCTATCAGCGCCACGAACGTAAGACAGCATAGAAAATAGGCGAGCGACACACAGTCGCTCGAGTACCGCCTGACATGAAACGCATTCTTTCAGCATAGTCATGGCGGCGTGTTTGGCCGCCCGAATGGGGAGCCGCCATGCCTTTCTCGCTTCGATACGTCTTGGCCTTCAGCAGCGTCGCGTTCTTACCCCTCGCCTCATCAGCCCAGCAGGCCGCCGCCCCTCCCCCGCCGCCCGTCACGGTGGCCAAGCCCGTGGTGCGTGAGGTCGTCGACAACGACGAGTTCATCGGCCGCTTCCAGGCGGTAGACGAAGTCTCGGTGCGCGCACGCGTCGGCGGCTATCTGAACGAGGTCGATTTCACCGACGGCGCGCTGGTGAAGAAGGGCGACAAGCTCTTCGTCATCGACCAGCGCCCCTTCGTCACCGCGCTCAACGAGGCCAACGCCGCGCTCGAAGTCGCCAAATCCACACAGACCTACGCCGAAGCGCAGTTCAACCGCGCGCAGAGCCTCGCCACCAGCGGCAGCCAGTCGGTCTCGACGCTCGATGACCGCCGCCGCGAGTGGCTCTCCGCGCAGGCCAACGTTCGCGGCGCCCAGGCAACCGCCGACCGCGCGGCCCTCGACATGGAATACACCACGATATCAGCACCCTTGAGCGGCCGCATCGACCGCCGCCTGATCTCCACCGGCAATCTGGTGCAGGCGGACCAGACGATCTTGACGACCATCGTGTCGCTGGACCCGATCGATTTCTACTTCGACGTCGATGAACGCCGCCTGCTGAACTTCGCCGACACGGCGCGCAAGCTCGGCAAGGATCTGCAACTGGGCGGCGGCGGCGTGCCTGTGACGGTGACGATCTCCGACCCGACCGCCAAGCCCTTCACCGGCAAGCTCGACTTCGCCGAAAACCGCATCGACAATGAGAGCGGCACCATCCGCATCCGCGCTCGCCTCGCCAATCCCGACCTGATCCTGCAGCCCGGCCTCTTCGGCCGTGTGCAGGTGGAGGCCTCCAACAAGTACAAGGCGATCCTCGTGCCAGACGAGGCGATCGGCTCCGACCAGAACGAACGCGTCGTCTTCGTCGTCGGCACCGACGGCAAGGTATCGACCAAGCCCGTGCGCCCCGGCCCGCGTCTCTACGGCTACCGCGTCATCCGCGAGGGCCTCGATGGCACAGAGACGATCATCGTCAACGGCCTGATGCGCGCCCGCCCCGGCGCCACCATCACGCCGCAGATGACCGAACTGCCGCAGGAACGGCGCGATACGCCGCCGGAGAACGCCGCGACGGAGACGCCACAATGAGGTTCGCTCATTTCTTCGTCGACCGTCCGATTTTCGCGGCGGTCATCTCGATCGTGCTCCTCGTCGTCGGCAGCATCGCCTATACGCAGCTGCCGGTGTCGCAATATCCCGAGATCGCGCCGCCGACCATCGTGGTGCGCACCTCCTATCCGGGCGCCGACCCGCAGACCATCGCCGACACGGTCTCCACCCCGCTGGAGCAGCAGATCAACGGCGTCGAGGACATGCTCTACATGTCCTCCTATTCCAGCGCCGACGGCGCCATGTCGCTGACCATCACCTTCAAGCTCGGCACCGATCTCGACAAGGTGCAGGTGCTCGTCCAGAACCGCGTCTCGATCGCCCTGCCCCGCCTTCCCGAGGAAGTGCAGCGCCTCGGCGTCACCACCGACAAGAGCTCGCCCGACCTGATGATGGTCGTGCACCTGCTCTCGCCCTCGCACCGCTACGACCAGCTCTACGTCTCCAACTATGCCCGCAACCGCATCCGAGACACGCTGGTGCGCCTCGATGGCGTTGGCGACGTGCAGGTGTTCGGCGAGCGCCAGTATTCGATGCGCATCTGGCTGGATCCGCAAAAGCTCTCGGCCTACGGCATGACATCGGATGACGTGGTCTCGGCCCTTCGCGACCAGAACGTCCAGGTCTCCGGCGGCAAGATCGGCGCGCCGCCTGTAACAGGCAAGAACGCATTCGAATATACGGTCAGAACCGACGGCCGCTTCTCCGACGTGCGCGAATTCCGCTACGTCATCGTCAAGTCGACGGGCGCCGGCCGGCTTGTGCAGCTGCAGGACGTCGCCCGTATCGAACTCGGTGCGCAGGACTATGTGACGAACAGCTATCTCAACAACGACCCCGCTGTGGCGCTCGGCATCTTCGCCCGCCCCGGAACCAACGCGCTCGACACCGCGCACCAGATCCAGTCGCTGATGAAGGACATCTCCCAGACCTTCCCGCAGGGTCTGGAATACCGCATCGTCTACGACACCACCGAGTTCATCTCGGAATCGATCACCGAGGTCTATCGAACCATCGCCGAAGCTGCGATCCTGGTCGCGATCGTCGTCCTCGTCTTCCTGCAATCCTGGCGCACCGCGATCATTCCGATCATCGCCATCCCGGTCTCGCTGATCGGCACCTTCGCCGTGCTGCTCGCCTTCGGCTTCTCGCTGAACATGCTGACGCTGTTCGGCCTCGTGCTCGCGATCGGCATCGTCGTCGACGACGCCATCGTGGTGGTCGAGAATGTCGAGCGCAATCTGGCCAAGGGCATGACGCCGAAGGAAGCCGCGCATGTGACGATGGACGAAGTCGGCACCGCGGTTATCGCCATCTCGCTGGTGCTGATCGCCGTCTTCGTGCCGACCGCCTTCATTCCAGGGATCTCCGGCCAGTTCTACAAGCAGTTCGCCGTGACCATCTCGGTCACCACCGCCATCTCCGCGCTGAACTCGCTGACGCTCTCGCCGGCGCTCGCCGGTATTCTGCTCAGAAGCCACGATCACCAGCACACGCGCAATAACATCGCCCTGCGTTTCGGGCGCGGTCTCGCCAATGGCTTCAACAACGGCTTCGATCGCCTGAGCCACGGTTATTCGTGGATCGTCAGGCACCTCGTCAGAAGCTGGATCGGCATCACCTGCTCTCTGCTCGTCTTCGCAGGCTTGCTCGGCGCCACCTACTTCATGATCACCAAGGTCCCGTCGGGCTTCATCCCGACCATGGACCAGGGCTACGCCATCGTCGTCGTGCAGCTTCCTGATGGCGCGTCGCTGGCGCGTACCGATGCGGTGGTCAAGCAGGTGGGTGATATCGCCCGCACAGTGCCCGGCGTCGGCAATGCCGTGCAATTCGCCGGCTTCAGCGGCGCGACCTTCACCAACGCCTCCAATTCCGGCGTCGTCTTCGTGCCGTTCAAGTCGTTCGCCGAGCGCGAGGAAGGCGGCGAGACCGCCAACAAGATCATCGGCCAGCTCTTCGGCAAGCTGCAGAGCATCCAGGAGGCCTTCATCATCGCCGTGCCGCCGCCTTCGGTGCGCGGCGTCGGCAATTCCGGCGGCTTCAAGATGCAGATCCTCGATCTTGAAAACGCCGACATGACCCGCGTTCTCGGCCTTGCCCGGCAGATGATGGGCGCGGCCGCGACGACCGAAGGCCTGACCGGCGTCTTCACGACCTTCTCGGACGCCAGCCCGCAATATTATCTGGCGATTGATCGCGACAAGGCCCGTTTCCTGAACGTGCCGATCCCCAACATCTTCAACGCGCTGTCGATCAATCTCGGCGTCGCTTATGTCAACGACTTCAACGCCTTCGGCCGTGTCTACCAGGTCCGCGCCCAGGCCGACCGGCAATACCGCATGGACCGCGAGGATATTCTCGGCCTCAAGGTACGCTCGGCGACCGGCGCGCTGGTGCCGCTCGGCACGCTGATGGATATTCAGGATTCCAGCGGCCCTGCCCTCGTCCAGCGCTACAACATGTATGTGTCCGTCCCGCTGCAGGGCAATCCGACACCCGGCACGTCGACGGGCGACGCGCTGAGGAAGATGGAGGCGCTGGCGGCCAAGATTCTGCCGCCCGGCACGACCTTCGAATGGACCGAACTCGCCTACCAGGAAACCCATACCGGCAATACGGCGGTCTATATCTTCGCCCTGTCAGTCATCTTCGTCTTCCTGGCGCTCGCGGCACAGTATGAAAGCTGGGTGCTGCCGCTGGCGATCATCCTGATCGTTCCGCTGGCAGTGCTCGCCGCCCTCATCGGCGTCTGGTTCCGAGGCATGGACAACAACGTGCTGACGCAGATCGGCCTGATCGTCTTGATCGGCCTTGCGGCCAAGAACGCGATCCTGATCGTCGAGTTCGCCCGCCAGGCGGAAGACGAAGGCAAGTCGCCGGTGGAGGCAGCCGTCGAGGCGAGCCATCTGCGCCTGCGCCCGATCCTGATGACGGCGTTCGCCTTCATCTTCGGCGTACTGCCGCTCGCGATCGCCACCGGCCCCGGCGCGGAAATGCGCCAGTCGCTCGGCACGGCCGTCTTCTCGGGCATGCTCGGCGTCACGATCTTCGGTCTGTTCCTGACACCCGTCTTCTATGTCGCGCTGCGCTCGTTCAGGAGAAAGGCCCGGCCGGCGGAGACAATGGAACCGGATACGCAAGCACCGCCTGCCGCCTCGTCATGAGGCTCGGCGGGCGAGTGTGGCCTGTTTCGAGCGCGAGCTGGAAAGCAGCTTCCTCAGCGGCTTTTCGATGAGCTCGTAGGCCGCGGTTCCGAGAACCACGCCGGCGAGAACACACACCGGAGCCATGACGGTAGCCGAAAGGCCGATCACCTGCCCCGCCTTGGCGACCACCGAGATCGCCAGCGTGTGCCAGAGATAGATCGAATAGGAAGCGTCGCCGAGATAGGTGAGCAGCGGCATGCGGCCGAGACTTCCGGCCGCCTCCAGCGACACCATCCCGTAGACCAGCACCATCGCCAGCGGACCGCAGATCCCCGCATTGAACTCGGCGCCCATCAGATGGATGGCGGCGAAACCGGAAAGAGCGGCGCCCACGCAGGCAAGCCCCAGGCTGGTGCCGGCGATCCACCAGCGCAGCCACAGCTCGGCAATCAATACGCCGCCGACAAACTCGAGAATGATCGGCCGCGTGTAGGTGTAGAGCGCCGGCGTCGTCGGCTGCAGGATCTGCCCGGCCAGGAAGAAGCCGCCGAACAGCGCGAGCAGAAAGGCGAGACGCCATTTGCGCGGCAGGAAAAGCGCGCCGGCGAAGAGGACATAGAAGAAGATCTCGAAATTCAGCGTCCACCCCTGCACCAGCACCGGCCAGATGTCGCCGGTGCTCGGCGAATGCGCGGGAATGAAGAACAGCGACGCAAGGATATGCGATGTCGTCAATTGCAGGTTCGGAAACAGCCCGGCCACGGCGCCGGCGATCATGATTGCTGTCACCAGCCAGTAGGATGGCGCGATCCGGCGCAGGCGGTCCAGGAGAAAGCCCTGCGGCGTCATCGGCCGGCGCTCGCTGATCACCCACATGATGAAGCCGCTGATGACGAAGAACACATCGACACCGGCAGCCCCGATGGCGAAGTGCTCGCCGGACTTCTCGGCCGCGTGAAAAACGACGACAGCAAGCGCCGCGAAGGCGCGCAGATATTGGATGCCGTAAAGGGTCTTCATCCGGTTTCCTCAAATGACCGGTCAATGCCGGCCGACAATGCTGTTAAGTGCTAATGCATCAAGGGTTCGGGCTGCCGTGCCTGCCGCGCCCATGCCGCGACATCAGGCTGGCGGCGCACGCTCATCAGCTTTCCGGCGCAGAAGTAGAACAGGAACGTCCCGACATTGTAGGGCGTCAGAATGTCGATCTCGACGAAGGAGCGGATCAACAGAAGCACGCAGATGGCAAACAGCAGGTAGGATTCATCA
>Ga0307412_10001444_pt1 | contig 13228 bp, 8 predicted proteins | sample DK1Cmetagenome_3_FD_203823 | JGI IMG/M metagenome (GOLD analysis project Ga0307412, IMG submission 203823) | Maize rhizosphere microbial communities from greenhouse at UC Davis, California, United States - DK15-C-1 | ecosystem: Host-associated > Plants > Roots > Rhizosphere > Soil | place: USA...
GCCCTTGTGGGACATGTGCCGCAGCCTCGCCGACGGGTTGGTGGCGCGCGCGAATCCCTATCGCGGATCGGTGACCTCGACCAAGCTGAAGGTGGCCGGGCTCGACGTCTTTTCGGCCGGGGACTTCTCCGGCGGGGAGGGCTGCGAGGACATCGTGCTGCGCGACGCGGCGCGCGGCGTCTACAAGCGGGTGGTGCTCAAGGACGACCGCATCATCGGCGCGGTGCTGTTCGGCGATACCGGCGACGGCGGCTGGTATTTCGACCTGCTGAAGAAGGGCGAGAGCGTCGCGGACGTGCGCGAAGTGCTGATCTATGGCCAGGCCTTTGCCTCGGGAGGGGGGCTGGCGGACCCTAAGGCGGCCGTTGCGGCGCTCTCGGACGATGCCGAGATCTGCGGCTGCAACGGCGTTTCCAAGGGGCAGGTGGTCGCCACGATTGCGGGCGGCGCATGCAGCCTGGACGCGGTGCGTGCCGGGTGCAAGGCCTCCGCCAGTTGTGGATCGTGCACCGGCATCGTCGAGAATTTGCTGGCGCTGACGCTGGGCGAAGAGGGCGTGCAGGCGGGCCCGAAGACGATGTGCAAATGCACCAGCTACGGCCATGATGAGGTGCGCCGCGCGATCGTCGAACAGGGCATGCGCGCCATTCCCGAGGTGATGCAGCGGCTACACTGGTCGACGCCCGACGGCTGTTCGTCCTGCCGGCCGGCGCTCAATTATTACCTGCTCTGTGCGCTTCCGGGCGAATATGTCGACGACCAGCAGAGCCGCTTCGTCAACGAACGGCTGCATGCCAACATCCAGAAGGACGGCACCTATTCGGTGGTGCCGCGCATGTGGGGCGGGGTGACCACGCCCAAGGAGTTGCGCGCGATCGCCGATGTGGTGGAGAAATTCAACGCGCCGATGGTCAAGGTCACCGGCGGCCAGCGGCTGGATATCTTCGGCATCCGCAAGGAGGATCTGCCGGCGGTGTGGGCAGACCTGAACGCGGCCGGGATGGTCTCGGGACACGCCTATGCCAAGGCGCTGCGCACGGTGAAGACCTGTGTCGGCTCCGAATGGTGCCGCTTCGGCACGCAGGATTCGACCGGGCTCGGCATCAAGCTGGAGCGCGGTTTCTGGGGCAGCTGGATGCCGCACAAGTTCAAGATGGCGGTCTCCGGCTGCCCCCGGAACTGCGCCGAGGCGACGATCAAGGATTTCGGCGTGATCTGCGTGGACTCGGGCTATGAGCTGCATGTTGGCGGCAATGGCGGCATCCATGTTCGTGCCACCGACCTGCTGATGAAGGTCGCGACCGAGGAAGAGGCGATGCATATCGCCGCCGCCTTCGTCCAGCTCTACCGCGAAGAGGCGCGCTATCTGGAGCGCACGGTGCCGTGGATCGAGCGCGTTGGCCTGGCCAGCGTGAAGGCGCGCATCGTGGAAGACCTGGCCGGGCGCGAGGCGCTCGCCGCGCGCTTCTGGCACGCACAATCCTTCAGCCAGGACGATCCCTGGGCGGAGCGTGTCGCCGGGGCCGATGCCGGCCTGCACCAACCCCTTCTCGCCGCTGCGGAGTGAGCGCCATGAAAGACTGGATCGATATCGGCACGTTGGCCGACCTGCCGCTGCGGGGCAGCCGCACGCTGACCTTGGGTGGCGAACCGGTGGCGGTGTTCCGCACCCATGACGACCGGGTCTTTGCGCTGATCGATCGCTGCCCGCACAAGGGGGGACCGCTCAGCGCGGGGATCGTGCATGGCCATGCGGTGGCGTGCCCGCTCCACAATCTGCGCATATCGCTCGCGACCGGCGCGGTTCTGGGAGAGGAAGCCGGCTGCACGCCGGTGGTGCCGGTGCGGCTGGAGGGCGAGCGCATCCTGCTCGCCGGCCCGGTGCGGGCGGCGGCGTGAGCGCGTCAATCCGCACCACCTGCGCCTATTGCGGCGTCGGCTGCGGCATCCGCGCGACCGTCACCGGCGAGCGGACCGTCCGCATCGAGGGCGATGCCGAACACCCGGCCAATCACGGCAGGCTGTGCTCCAAGGGTACCCATCTCGGCGAGACGGTGGGGCTGGAGGGGCGTCTGCTCCACCCGATGATCGGCGATCGTCGCGTGAGCTGGGACAAGGCGCTCGACCTCGTCGCCCGCCGCTTCCGCGAGGCGATCGCCGAACATGGCCCGGACAGCGTCGCCTTCTACGTCTCGGGCCAGCTGCTGACCGAGGATTATTACGTCGCCAACAAGTTGATGAAGGGCTTTATCGGCTCGGCCAATATCGACACCAATTCGCGGCTCTGCATGTCGAGTGCGGTGGCGGGGCATATGCGCGCGTTCGGCGAGGATGTGGTGGCGGGCAGCTATGCCGATATCGATGCCGCCGATCTGATCGTGCTGGTGGGTTCGAACACCGCCTGGTGCCATCCGGTCGTCTATCAGCGGATCATGGCGGCGCGGGCCGAGCGCGGAACCGAGCTGGTCGTCATCGATCCGCGGCGCACCGAAACGGCCGAGGAAGCGGACCTGCATCTGGCGCTGCGTCCCGGCAGCGACGTGGCGCTGTTCAACGGCCTGCTCGCGCATTGCCGCGCCGAGGGCTTGACCGACGCCGCGAACCTCGACGTGCCCGAGGGGTACTGGGAGGCGCTGGGCGAGGGGCATGACCTCTGGTCGACCGCCCAGGCCTGCGATCTGGCTCCCGCCGATCTCCAGCGCTTCTACCAGCTTTTCGCCGCGCATCCGCGCACCGTCACGCTGTTCAGTCAGGGCATCAACCAGTCGATCCGCGGCACCGATCAGGTGAACGCGATCCTCAACCTGCACCTCGCCACCGGCCGGATCGGCACGCCCGGCGCGGCGCCCTTCTCGATCACCGGCCAGCCCAATGCGATGGGCGGGCGCGAGGTGGGCGGCCTCGCCTCGACGCTGGCGGCGCATCGCGGCTTCGCGGCGGAGGACATTGCCGATGTCGGTCGCTTCTGGGCCGCCCCGCGCATGGCGACCAAGCCTGGCCTGAAGGCCGTCGATCTGTTTCGGGCGGTGGGGGAAGGGCGGATCAAGGCCTTGTGGATCATGGCGACCAACCCCGCCGTGTCGATGCCCGATGCCGGCCGCGTGCGCGAGGCGCTGGCCAGCTGTCCCTTCGTCGTCGTCTCCGATGTGATCGCCGAAACCGATACCAGCGTCCACGCGCAGGTCCGCCTGCCCGCCGCCGCCTGGGGGGAGAAGGACGGTACCGTCACCAACTCCGAACGCACGATCAGCCGACAGCGCGCCTTCCTGCCGCTGCCCGGCGAGGCAAAGCCCGATTGGTGGATCGTCACCCAGATCGCCCGGCGGATGGGGTTCCGCACCGCCTTCGCCTATGATCGTCCTGCCGAGATCTGGCGCGAGCACGCCCGGCTGACCGCCTATCGCAACGACGGCGCACGGATGCTCGACCTGAAGGCGCAGGCCGCGATCGGCAATCACGCCTATGATGCGATGGCGCCGTTCCAGTGGAGCGCGGTGCCGTTCGCCGACGGGCACTATCCCACGCCGAGCGGCCGCGCCCGGCTCGTCCCGGTGGCGCAGCGCCCGCTCGAGCCGCCGCTGCGCGACTGGCCGATGACGCTCAACACCGGCCGCTACCGCGACCAGTGGCATACGATGACGCGAACTGGCCTGTCGCCCAAGCTCGCCCGTCACCGGGAGGAACCGCTGGTCGAGATCCACCCGGAAGACGCCGCCGCCCTGGGTCTCGCCGATGGCGCGCTGGCGCGGGTGGCGACGCCGCAGGGCGAGAGCCTGTTCCGTGTGGCCCATCAGCCAGGCCAGCGCCGGGGCGAGCTGTTCACGCCGATCCATTGGACGGACCAGCAGGCGCGTGGCGGCCGCACGGGACTGCTCGCCCGCGATCTCGCCGATCCGCATTCGGGCCAACCGGGCTTCAAGCTCTCGCCCGCGCGGGTCTTGCCGGTGGCGGTCGATTGGCGCGGATTTCTGATCGTGCGGGGCGAGATGCAGGTCCCGGATTGTTTGTGGGCGACCCGCGTGGCGGTGCCGGGGGGCGCGCTCTACGAACTCGCCGGAATCGGCGACGCAGCCGCGCTCGACCGGGCGCTGCCGCCGGGCGAACGGATCGAGGCGAGCGATCCCGCGCGCGGCACCCTGCGCGTGGCGGTGTTGCGTGAGGGCAGAGTTGCTGCGGTGCTGTTCGTCACCCGCAGTGGCGAGTTGCCGAGCCGCGACTGGTTGATCTCGCAACTCGACCAACCGCAAGGGCCGCAGGTCCTCGCCGGCCGCGCACCGGGGCGGAGGATGGACCGTGGGCCGCTCGTCTGCGCCTGTTTCGACGTCGGCCTGCACACCATCACTGCGGCAATCCGCGATCAGCGGCTGCAGGACGTTGCCGCGATCGGCGCGGCGCTGGGGGCCGGCACCAATTGCGGATCGTGCCGCCCGGCGCTTGCCCGCATTCTCACCGACATGCCAAAGGAGGCCGTGCATGGCTGACGAATTTCCCGCAGGCAGCGTCTGGCTGGTCGGCGCCGGTCCCGGCGATCCCGATCTGCTGACCCGCAAGGCCGAGCGGCTGCTGCGCACTGGGACGATCGTGTTCTACGATGCGCTGGTGGGCGAGGGCGTTCTCGCGCTGATCCCTGCATCGGTGCGCCGGGTGCCGGTGGGCAAGCGTGCCGGCCGACATTCCAAGGAGCAGGGGACGATCAACGACCTTCTCGTTGCCGCAGCCCTGGCCGGCGAGCGGGTAGTGCGGTTGAAGGGCGGCGATCCGTCAATTTTCGGCCGTTCGATGGAGGAGTGTTCTGCCCTCGTCCAAGCCGGTGTCCAGGTGCGGATCTGCCCCGGCATCACCGCCGCCAGCGCGGCGGCGGCCTCGGCCGGCGTTTCCCTCTCGCTGCGGGGGCTGGCGCGCCGCGTGCAGTTCGCCACCGCCCACAAGCGCGGCGATGCGCCCCTCGATCTGGACTGGGCAGCGCTGGCGGACCCGCATTGCACTACAGTCTTCTACATGGGGCGCAGCGCCGCGGCAGAAATCAGCCGCAATCTCACGGCTGCGGGACTTTCGGGCGCCACGCCGGTGCTGCTCGCATGCGATGTGAGCCTTGCCAGCGAGCGGCTTCTGCAAACCCGGCTCGATCTGCTCCATATCGCAGTATCGGCCTTCTCCAGCGATCAGCCGACCCTCATTCTGGTGGGTGAAGCACTTGCGGTGGGGGGCAGGATGCAAATGGTCGGGTCCGGGTTGAGCTCCCTCCGCGATGGGCTACCCCAGAGCACGAGTCCGGTACGTAAACTGGATGCGCCTTCCACCGTTTTCGCATCAAGGCCACTCTAATGGCTTGGCCTTACTTCGTCGTTTGCGATACGGGTCGGAGAAACGTTGGAACGACGGCTCCTGAACGAGACTGCCGTTCCACATATCACTTGGGAAGGGCGGGTTTGTCCCAAGCGCCGTGAAGTCGGCCCCTCGCCGGAGGCGAGGAGCCGATTGGTCATATTTCGGTATTATCGGCGAGGGCAAGCGCGTCTTCCACGTCAATCCCGAGATAGCGGACCGTATTCTCGATCTTGCTGTGGCCGAGAAGGATCTGAACGGCACGCAGGTTGCCGGTCGCCCTGTAGATGATCGATGCCTTCGTCCGCCGAAGTGAGTGCGTGCCATACTCGCTTCCCATCAGACCGACCCCTGCCACCCATTCATCGACGAGCCGGGCGTACTGGCGGGTGCTGAGGTGCCCGCTATGGTCAACCCGGCTGGGAAAGACATAGTCGTCGACCATGCCGCCCCGCCAATCGAGCCAGGCCAGCGGGCTAGTCCGGGCGTCGGGGAGAAGTTCGAACAGAACAGGGCGACCTGTTTTCTGCTGCATCACGATTGCCCGCGTTCGGATCTGCCCGCCGCTGACAAGGTCGCCGATCTTCAACTGCACCAGGTCGCAACCCCGGAGCTTGCTGTTGATCGCAAGATCGAACAGCGCCCGATCTCGCAAGCGGCGGCGCTGATTGAGGTAGAATCGGATCTCCCAAATTTGCTTCGGTTTCAGCGCGCGCTTCGCGCCGACGGCTCTTCCCGCATTCCAGACAGGGCGTTTGATGGCGGGTTCAGTTTTCGGTATCTCCATGATCATTCTCCGGTGGCCAGAGTGGCCGTTCGCAGAACGCTTTGGCCCCATAAGCAGGAATGTTCGGGCGCCTGCCGACCAGCTCCAGCTGTTCCAAATTCCGCCCCAGAACCGCCGTTTTTGTCGAAACCCGCCATTCGCGTTCGATTGAGCTGACCGGCAGCATAGCTCCCCAACTTCAGACTTGCAGCCTCGTCCGACTTAACACCAGGGCCTGTCGTTCGCGTCTCGCCCAAGTGACGGCAGAGCATTTGCGATTGACTCGCGATAGCATTGGACGCAAGAGCGCGCGCATCATTGGGGGAACAATGCGTCACATTCATATTTCGGCTCTGGCATGCGCGATCTTTTGGGCAAGCGCGGCGAACGCACAGCAGGTCTCGGAAGAGCCGCAGGAAAGCGAAATTATCGTTACCGGCGAGAAGTCCAATCGTACGTTGCAGGACACGCCGACCAGCGTCGCAGTGACAACCCCCGAGCGGATCCGGCGGGAGAATATCCTGACGATCCAGGACATCTATAATCGCACCGCCAATGTCGGCGAGACCTATGGCACGGCCGGTTTTACGATCCGCGGCATCAGCAATCAGGGCGTTGGCGGCGGCGGCAACGCCGACACCGCGACCGTCTATGTCGATGGCGCGCCGATCCCGCGTGAAGCGCTGTTCGGCGGTCCGACCGATCTGTGGGACATTCAGCAGGTCGAGATTCTGCGCGGGCCGCAATCGACGATCCAGGGGCTGAATGCGCTCGCCGGCGCTATCGTGCTGACGACGCGCGAGGCCTCCACCACCGAGTATAGCGCGGATGCGCGTGTGCTGTGGAGCGAACACAACGACCGTACCTTCTCCGCCGCGGTCGGCGGCCCGCTTGTGAAGGACGAGCTCGGCATCCGCCTCTCGGTCGAACGGCGCAACGACCGCGGGATCATCCGCAACGTCACGCGCGGCGGCTATGACGATGCCCTGGAATCGCTCAACCTGCGCGGAAAGCTGAAATGGACGCCGAGCGCGCTCCCGGGCCTGGAGGTGCAGGCCAGCTACAATCGCGTGCGGCGCGACGGCGGCTATCTCTACGAATATGCCCGCACCGACGTGCCCGACTTCTTCGATAATCGCATCTCAACGGGCAACGCGCCCAGCCGCGGGCATATCAAGACCGACATCGCGGTGCTCAACATGGGCTATGAGATCACGCCTCGGTTGCGCTTTTCCAGCATCACGTCGTTCAACAAGACCCATACGCGCGCCCTGATCGATACCGACGGCACCGCGGCGGACCTGCAGGTCGTCGATAACACCAACGACTTCCGCACCTGGACGCAGGAAATGCGTCTCAACTACAATGGCGATCGGCTGAGCGGTGTGCTCGGCGCCTGGGCCTATCGTCGCTCGGGCGGGCTCGTCGCTGCCAACCGGCTCAACATTAACACGCCGACCGGCACGATCGCCGCGCTGCTGCAGGGCGGCGGCTTCCCGGCCGCGACGGCGACGCAGATCGCCGACCTGTATACCAATGCGCTGCCGGTGATTCCGGTCGCCTACGCAGCGGACGCGCCGCAGCTGGTGCGCACGGCGGCGCTGTTCGGCGACGTGCGCTACAAGTTGACCGATCGGCTCTCACTGATCGGCGGCTTCCGCTACGATCACGAGGCGAACCGCTATACGGCGGAGACGGTGGCGACCTTCACCGGCACGCTGCCCAGCCCGGCTACGTTCGGTGCTGCGGGCACGCCGCTGTACCTGGCGATCACGGCAGTCAACCAGGGCGTGCTCGGGCTGGTGCAGGGCGCGAATTCGGCGCGCGCCACCAACGCGCGGAGCTTCGACGCCTTCCTGCCCAAGGCGGGGGTCAGCATGGAATGGACGCCCGACCTCACCACCAGCTTCACCGTGCAGCGTGCCTATCGCTCGGGCGGGTCGAGCCAGAATCCGGCGCGCGCGCTGCTGGTGGCCTATGACCCGGAATATAGCTGGAATTATGAGGGATCGCTGCGCTCGCGCTGGCTGGACGGCAAGCTGACGCTGAACGCCAACATCTTTTACATCGATTGGAAGGATCAACAGACCACCGCGCTCTTCGGGCTGAACGAATACGATTACAACACAGTCAACGCCGGCAAGTCGCACCTCTATGGTTTCGAGATCGAGGCGCAGGGGCGGATCAGCCGCACCGTGGATGCCTATGCCTCGGTCGGCCATGTCCGCACGAAGTTCGACAAGTTCACCTTGCCGACCGGCACCACCAGCACCCTGGAACTCGCCGGCTCGGAATTCCCTTATGCGGCGCGCTGGACGATCGCAGGCGGTGTGAATGCGCGGGTGGGGCCAGTAGTCGGCAACCTCAACGCCAATTATCGCGGGCCGGTGTTTACCGATGTCGGCACGACCCAGGCGCAGGGACGCCTGCCGGGCCGCACCGTCGTCAACGCGCGGCTGGGCTGGGAGATGGAGCGCTTCACGGTCTTCGCCTTTGCCCGCAACCTGCTCAATGAAAAATACCGGCAATATGATTTTGCCAGCAGCGGCCGCGCGATCCTGGGCGAGCCGCAGACGTTTGGCGGCGGTATCGAGGTGCATTTCTGATGTTGGCGATGGTCTTGGCCGGTGTGGCCGGCGGCGCTGGCGGCGCTGCGTTGCTACGCCGCGCCTGGACCGATCGTGCGCGCACGCGCCCTTTGCTGGTCGCGGCGGGATGGCTGATGCTGACCGCGATTGTGCTGATCGGCGCCTGGACGATCGGTCCAGTGAAGGGCGTTGCAGTGGCGATCGCCGCCGTGAGCGTTGGCGTACTGGGCGTGGTTGCGCGGGGCCGTGTTGTGCGGTCGGCGCGGGCGGCGCGCGACAGTCTCGCGCCCGAGCCGCTGGAGGGCCCATCGCGCGCGTGGCGCGGCGTGCTCAAGTTCCTGCTCGCCGGACCTCTCGGCATGACGGCCGCCATGGGGATTGCCTTCTGCTACGCTACCTGGGCGCCGGGTGACCCGCGCACGCGGATCATCATCGGCGGGCTGCTGATGCCCCTCGCCTGGGCGCTGGCCATGACCTGGACGCTGGCGGACCAGCGCCTGTTGCGCGCGCTCGCGGTACTGGTCGGAACGACCGTGGCCGGCTTCGCGCTGGCCGCAATGCGGGGGCTCGCATGACCGGAGCCAAGGCAAAGAGCCGCTGGCCGCTGTCGCCGGCGATGGTGCGGGCCGTGCTCAGCGGGCATGGCATCCTGGGGCTGGCCTTCGCAGCAGTGATCTATCTTGTGTGCCTGTCTGGCACGCTGGCGGTGTTTGTCCACGATCTGGAGCGGTGGGAGCAGCCCGCCGCGCCGGCCATCACGCACATCGACGACGCCGCGATGAAGCGGGCGCTCGATACGGCACGGCAAAAGGCACCTGCGGGCACCACTCTCTATGCCTCGCTGCCGTCTTCCGACGAGCCGGGCGCGACGATCATCGCCTATTCGCCCAAGTTCGAGCGTGAATGGTCGGTCGATGCCCAAGGCGCGCTGACCGAGAAGGCGACGACTTTCTCCGAATTCATCCTCAACCTTCATATCGCGCTGCACCTGCCGCGTCGTTGGGGCGAGTTCATCGTCGGGCTAGCGGGCGTCGCTTTGTTGTCGTCGCTTGTATCCGGCATCCTGGCGCACCCGCGCGTGCTCAAGGACGCGTTCCATCTGCGCCTCGGCGGCTCGCGACGGCTGCAGGAGGCGGACCTGCACAACCGGCTAGGCATCTGGGCGCTGCCCTTCCATGTCGTCATCGCGCTGACTGGCGCGTTGCTGGGACTGAGCACGCTGATCGTCGGTGTGCTGGCGCTGCTGCTCTATCGGGGGGATACGGCGAAGGTATACGGCCTGTTCATCGACGCGCCGCTGGCGGTGAACGCAACGCACGCGCCCTTGCCGTCGCTGACCGCGCTCCTTGCCGAGGCACGCCGCCGCGCGCCGGGCGCAGAGGCGCACCAGCTGATTATCGAGAATGCCGGCCGCGCCGATGCGCGCATCACCATCAAGTCGGAGCGCGAGCGCCTGCTCGTGCCGCAGGATACGACGAGCTTCGATGCGGCAGGCCGCGTGCTGAAGGATCAGCATCCGCGTGATCTGGTCGCGGGTACGCGCATCCTGGGCGGGATCGGCCAGCTGCATTTCGGCTGGTATGGCGGGGTGCCGGTACGCATCCTCTATGGCTTGCTGGGTCTCGCGCTGTGCGTGGTCACGTCGAGCGGGGTGACAATCTGGCTGGCGCGGCGGCGCGACAAGGGACGCGCGGTGCCGCAATGGGAGCGGCTATGGGCGGCGGTTGCCTGGGGCCAGCCTCTCGCCTTGGCACTGGCGGCGCTGGTGGCGATCATCGTGCCTGCCGGCGAGGCGGTGCTGTGGGTATGGCTTGGCGCCACCGTGGTGCTGCTGCTCGGCTTTGGCGCGCTGCGCTTCCCGGCGACTGCAGGCGCGCGCGGAATGCGCCTAGCTCTTGCCGTGGCGCTAGTCGTGCTGGGGACATTCCATCTGGCCGCCTCTCCCACAAACCCGACCGGCCTCGGCATCGACATCATGTTGCTGATCGTCGGCGCTGCAAGTCTGCTGGCGCGTAAGTATCTCCGCCCTCTGGCCTGAAATCCCCCGGGACAGTGGCGGTTGCCCAGAGGACATGTTGCAGGATCGGGTGGTCCGCCGACTGACATCTCTATCCGAGCCGACGCGACCGACTTTGCTTGGAAAAAACGATGCACTTAGCGCATGAATGGACCTGAAGGTCGGCGTCCCCACCATTCCCCGATGGGATCGCGGCGAGCGTGCCGAACGAACGTCCGCTCAGGGGAGTGGCGTTTCCTAAACCTGTCAGGCCGGAAGCGGCCCAGCCTCTGTCGTTGTGCGATACGACTCGGGCGAGCGTCGAATGTCTGGTTTAAACGAGAGCTGACGTTCCGCCCGGCGCTTTTGAAAGGCAGGAAAGTCCCACTTCTGCCCTTCGACGCGCTGGACGCGCCGCTTGCGACGGGTTTGAGCACAGTATGGTTCAGCGCGTGGGAGGGGCGTGCGAATTGGGCCTTTTTCTTCCGACCCTGCAGGCGGACACCTCCCGGCGGCCAATCGTTGTCGTTCGATGATCCGTTTCGTCAGCACCGCCGCAAGCGTCTCGTTCGCCTTGTCGGGCTCTGTCAGCACGGCGCAGACGGTGCCGCTCGGCGCCAACCTCGAACGCTTCGCGTATCCCGCTCCAGTCCGCTGGTATGAAACTGCGTCTCAAAGCCAACCGATCAGGATGGCATATCTCGACCTGGCACCAACGGTGCGGGCGAACGGCACCACGGTCGTCCTCCTGCATGGTAAGAACTTCTGTGCGGCGACGTGGGACGAGACCGCCCGCGGTCTCACCGGCGCAGGCTTTCGGGTGATCGCACCCGATCAGGTCGGCTTCTGCAGATCATCCAAACCTGCGGGGTATCAGTACAGCTTCCATACCATGGCCGAACTGACTCGTGAGCTGCTCGACCGGGCCGGGGTGGGGAAGGTGATCCTCGTCGGTCACTCCACGGGCGGGGTCCTCGCGACCAGATTTGCTCTGTTGCATCCGGAGCGCGTGTCCAGGCTCGTGCTGGTCAACCCGCTGGGCCTCAACGACACGCTGGCAGAGGGCGTGCCCTACACCGACCTGGGCAGGCTGCGCGCGGAGGAGGCGCGGACCGATGCCGCCTCGATCAAGGCGTACCAGTTGCGCAACTATTATCACGGCGAGTGGCGCCCGGCCTATGATCGGTGGGTTGCGATGCTGGCAGGTCAATATGCCAGTCCCGACGGCGACGTCGTCCGCGATGCGCAGGCGCGCCTGTCCGACATGATCCAGACGCAGCCGGTTGCCGCCGAACTGCCGCGCCTGGCCATGCCCGTCACCCTGATTATCGGCCAGCGCGATCTTACCGCCTTTCGCGCGAGCAGCGCTCCACCGGAACGCCGCGCCCGGGTGCGCACCGTGCCGCAGGCAGCCGAGGAGGCGGCGAAACGCATTCCCGGCGCACGCCTGATCCGCCTCGACGATCTGGGGCATTCCCCGCAGGTAGAGGCGCCCGCCCGCTTTGTGGACACGCTGAAGGCCGCGATAACTTCGTGAGAGGGTTTTGGGCAATCCCGGTGTCGCTGCTCGCCTGCGCGTGTGACGCGGCACCGATCGGGCAGGCACAGACCGAGCGAGCACCAGCGGATCGCCGGCCCGCCGCCCTGACGCAGGGGTTGGATGCGGAGGCGATGGCCATGACGGCAATCATATGCGAGCGTTGCATTGGACAACCTGGTTCGAATACCGGGAAGCGGATGCCGGCATGGGCCTCCAGAATCGTGACGGCTTCGACGAACGGCCACCCAGGTTCGACGAGCGACCGCGCCACGGCGCGACAGGGCGGCGATCTTGGAGGTATGACGGACGGGTGAACGCTTCCCTTCCTGTAAAGCGCGAGGCGCCTGTCGTGCGGCGCAGTGTGGCGCTACAGTCGATCCTCGGCTTCTGGGCGTTTTACTTCGCCATCAACACGCTTCGGGCGTTCATCGAGGAGACGCCGGGCCAGCTCGACATGATCGCGCGGCGCAGCTTCGTGTCGTTGCTCGGGGTGGCGCTGACGGCGGTATTGTACGTCATCCTCGAGCGGCGGTCGCAGCGGTCCACGCGCAGCCTGCTGGCCACGGCGTTTGCCTCCAGCGTACCGATCAGTGTTGCCTATGGCGCCATCAACTATTTGGCCTTTTATGTTATCCTGCCAAGCGCCGAGACGCTCGACATGTTTGTGCGCTATCCCGAGAAGCAGCATGGCGCGTGGCAGGCGATCGTCGGCAGTGCCGTGAACTGGTATTTCTTCGTCGTTGCATGGGGCGTGTTCTACATCGCGCTGGCCTATGCCGAGCGGGTGCGCTGTGCCGAGCGCGACGCCGCGCGCTATCGCGCGGAGGCGCAGACCGCGCAGCTGCGGGCGCTGCGGTACCAGGTCAATCCGCATTTCCTGTTCAACACGCTGAATTCGCTGTCGGCGCTGGTGCTGGCAGGGCGCAATGTCGATGCCGAGCGGATGATCCTCAACCTTTCGACCTTTTTCCGATCGAGCTTGGCGCCGGGGTTTGTCGACGAGGTGGCGCTGG
>Ga0307412_10001447_pt1 | contig 13215 bp, 11 predicted proteins | sample DK1Cmetagenome_3_FD_203823 | JGI IMG/M metagenome (GOLD analysis project Ga0307412, IMG submission 203823) | Maize rhizosphere microbial communities from greenhouse at UC Davis, California, United States - DK15-C-1 | ecosystem: Host-associated > Plants > Roots > Rhizosphere > Soil | place: USA...
GCGACGTCGAAGCCGCTGACCGGCCCCGCGCCCGTGGCGTGCAGATCGATTTGCTGCCCGGCTTCCAAGGTCACCAACGGACCGCGCAACGGTGTTAGCTGCAGCTCGCCGCTGAGCACCGAAGCATGGCAGGTGCGTTCATCCAGGCGGATGCACGCTTCGCCTCGATTGATCGTGATGACGCCGTACGGGCCTTGCACTGTCAAAGGCACGGTACCAGCGGCCTTGAGGGACATCTCACCGCGCACCAGCACCAAGCGGCGGGCCTTGAGATCCAGGTCCACGGCGCTATCGGTGTTCAATTGCAGGATGCTGCCATCGGCCAACGTCCAGCGGCGTTGCTCGCCGGTGGCGGTGTGCAGGTCGGCGCGCCAGACGTCCAGCGGCAATTCACGCCCGAGCAGCCAGGCCGTGGGCACGAGGGCGGCGACGCCCAACGCGCGCTTGAGCACGGCGCGACGGGACAGTGCCGGACGATCGAGCGTGGCCATGCCCAATGAAGGCGGCACCCCGGCAAATCGCTGGCGTAACAACTGGGCTTTCTGCCACGCGGCTTCGTGCTCGGCGTGGCTGTCACGCCAGCGTTGCAGCGCAGCGTGGTCGACCCCCTCCTCGCCGGACTCGATCATCGCCAGCCACCGGGCCGCTGCCCGGGCCACTTCGCGGGCCTCGGGCGTCAGCGCCTGGCGAGTCAAAAGTCCACCAACAGGCAATGCTCATAAGCCTGGGCCATGTAGCGCTTGACGGTGCGCTCGGCCACCTGCAAGCGCTCGGCGATCTCCCGGTAGCCCAGCCCTTCGAGCTGGCTCCACAAGAATGCCCTGCGCACCAGCGGCGGCAGGCCATCGAGCAACTCATCCAAGGCGTGGAGGGTTTCCAGTAGCAACCAGCGTTGCTCGGGAGACGGTACACAGGCTTCAGGCAGGTTCGCCAATGCGTCGAGATAGGCTTGTTCCAGGTTGCGGCGGGTATAGAAATTGCTCAACAGCCGCTTCCCTACCGTCAGCAGATAAGCGCGCGGTTCTTGCAGATCAGCCAGCGGCTGGGCGCTGGACAGCACCCGTAGAAACGTATCCTGGCGCAGGTCGGCGGCATCCCAGGCGTTGCCCATGCGACGCCTCAGCCAACCTTCCAGCCAACCGCCGTGGTCGCGGTATAACGCATGGAGGGCGTGCTCCGCCGGCTTTGCTGCATCAAGCATGTGAAGAAGCCCTGGGCAAGAATGTCGTTAATGAGACTGATTCTAATTAATATCCGCAGGCTATTCCAAGGCTTTAATACAAGGCAGTAGAAGATGGTCGATGAATCAGCGCCCTGGACCACAAGGGCGCCGTCCGTCTCAGTGGCTTGCGTGCAGGGTCTTGGGCACTTCGGGCATGGCCGACGAGTGATGGTTGATGATCTTCCACTGCCCGTCGAGTCGCTCGTAAAGGAAGGTGTAGCGCGCCTGCACCTCGCGTTTGGAACCGTCGGCCTGGGTCAGCGTGAAGGTGTAGACGCCACTGTCCATCGCCGCGTCGGCGCCCAGGTGACGGATCTCCCGGTAGTTGATCACGCCGACCGGCTTGCCTGCCAGGAAGTGCACAAAGTAGTCCTGGATCTGTTCTGGAGTGCTGCGCACCTTGTTGGAAACAGTCGGTTGCAATATCGCATCCGGGGCGTAGAGGGCGGTCACGGCGCTGGCGCTGCCGGTTTGCAGTGCCACGTTCCAACGGTCGAACAGCCCCGCAATTTCCCGGTCGGTTTGCTTTTGCGGTAGCTCGGCGACGGTGCGGTATACGAACGGCACGGTTTCCACGGCCTGGACAAATGGCGCGGCCAGCAGGAAAAAAGCGGCAATGGCACAGGTTTTCATTTTCATCGTTGCGTTCCTTTGGGTTTCAATGGCCCCACTTTGCCGGTCCACGCGGTGCCCGCCATCGGCCAACCGGTGCCGATCGCCTATGCCATTCGGCAGATAGGCTGGGTGCCGATCGCAAGGTCTAATGAAGCCAATCACTTACGGGCCGATGCCCTTCCACGCTGGAGTTCCCCCATTGCAAAGCCCACCCCATGACCCAGGCAGCGCCCTGGCGATGCGCAGCCAATATCGCCAGTCGCAAAGCCGGGCGGCACGCCTGGGTCTTTTGCTGGGTACCGGCCATGAGCTGACCCGGCTGCCGTTGGCGCAGATGCGCCAGCGTGCGGTGCAGCGAGCGTGCGCCTTCGTCGCCATGGACCATGGCCTGTTGCTGGAGTGGACGCCGGACACCACGCTGCAGACCGTTGCCAGCCACGGCAGCGGCGATGGACTCGACCTGCTGGCCAGTCTCGCGCAGCCTTCGGCGCCGGAGCCGCAATGGTTGGACTGCCCGGGCAAAGCCCTGGCGCAGGTGTTGCGCATGCCGTTGCGAGGTGCGGACGGCATCGTGTTCGGCGCCCTGCTGCTGGGCAACAGCGTGCCCTTGGGCGCCCCCGACAACGAAGACATCGAGTCACTGCAATTGCTCGCGACGCTGCTGGCGGCGCACATGGAAAACAGCCGACTGCTCCAGGCGTTGCAAGCACGGGAGCGGACGATGTCCGAGCTGGTCCATCGACTGTTCACTGCCCAGGAAGACGAACGCAAGCGCGTGGCCTATGACCTGCATGATGGCCTGGCGCAGAACCTCGCGGGGCTGCACCAGCGCCTGCAAGGGTTTGCCGGACGCTGCTCGCCAATGGCGTCGACACTGGACAATGAACTCCAGGCCATCCTCGACCTGGCCCAGCGCTGCGTCGGCGAGAGTCGGCAATTGATTGGCGGCCTTCGCCCCCATGTGCTGGATGATTTTGGCTTGTACAGCGCCATCGACAAGGAAGCCGATCGCCTGCGCGAAGCCGGACTGGTGGTGGACTGGACCAGGCACAGTACCGCGCGGCTGTCGGCAAACGCCGAGATTGCCCTGTTCCGCATCGCCCAGGAAGGCATCAACAATATCCTCAAGCATGCCCAGGCCCGGCACGTGTGCCTGGGCTTGACGGTGGGTGACGGGCTGGCCACGTTGCGGGTCGAGGACGATGGCCGTGGATTTGCCCTCGAGCCACCCATTGAAAGCCATGGCTCCAGCCACCTGGGCCTGGCGGCCATGCAGGAACGCGCAAGCCTGCTCGGTGGCCACCTGGACTGTCGCAGCGAACCCGGTGGTGGCACCCACTTGTTGGCCAGCGTGCCGCTGCCAATCCAAGGAGAACATCCATGAACCGTCCCGTGCGCCTACTGCTGGCCGACGATCACGAAGTCACCCGTACCGGTTTCATTTCCATGCTCGCCGGCATTGAAGGGTTCGAAGTGGTCGGCCAGGCGTGCGACGGCCAGGAGGCACTCGATCTGTGTGAGCGGTTGCAGCCCGACATCGCCATCCTCGATATCCGCATGCCGGTGCTCAACGGCCTTGGTGCGGCGCGCATCCTCAAGCAGCGCCAGCCACAGATCAAGGTGATGGTCTTCACCATGGACGACAGTCCCGACCACCTCGAAGCCGCCATTGGGGCAGGTGCCGTCGGCTATTTGCTCAAGGATGCCAGCCGTGCCGAGATGCTCGATGCGCTGAAACGGGTCGCCCAGGGCGAAGAAGCCCTCAACAGCGCGGTCAGCGCCCGCCTCTTACGGCGCATGGCCGAGCGCGGCGCAAGCGGTGCGCCGCAGGTCCAGGCGCTGACAACTCGCGAGCGCCAGGTGCTCGGTCTGGTGGCGAGCGGGTTCAGCAACCGTGAGATCGGCGAAAAGCTCGGCATCGCCCCCGGCACCGCGAAGGCCCACGTGGAACGGGTCATCGGCAAGCTTGGCGCCGCCGACCGAACCCAGGCCGCCGTGCGCGGTGTTGCCCTGGGGCTGGTCGCGCAACCTTCCGGACAATGGCCATGAGGTTTCTCGCCGCCCGACGTTGGGCCAACCTGCCCTTGCGCGGCAAGGCATTGGTGGTGATCTCCCTGCCATTGGTGGTCCTGTTGCTGTCCTTGGTGCTGATCTATATCACTGAGCGCCAGACCGCCCGCGCCGAGGAAGATGTTCGCCGTGTCCTGCTGGTGCAGGGCGACATCCAGGCGGTGCACACCTTGCTGGCCGAAGCGGCCGCCAGCGTGCGCGGCTATCTGTTGACCCGTCGCGAAGATTTCCTGCCTGGCTATGAACAGGCCACACCGAAGATCCAGGCCGCATTGCAACGCCTGGATCACAACATCCGCGACGCCAGGATGCGCGAGCATCTCAAGACCATCACGCCGCTGATCGGCGAAAAACTCAAGGGGCTGGTCGCCCTGCGCACAGGCAAGGGCGATGACACCGCGACCATTACCGCCATCCTGATCGAAAACAAACAAGTACTGGATGTGTTGCGCGAACAGATCAGCGCCATGCGCATCCGCGAAGACGCCTTGCTCGCCGAGCGCAGCGCCGCCGCCTCGGCCACGCGCATGCGCCTGTTGTTCGCGACCCTGCTGGCGGCGGTGTGCGGGCTGTTTGGCGCCATCGTCGCGGTGCTGTTCCTGTCCAAGGGCATCGTTGCCAGGGTCCAGAAGGTACAAGGCAACGCCCAGCGCCTGGCGTTGGGCCAACCGCTGCTGCCACAACCACCGGAGCGGGATGAAATCGGCCAACTGGGCACGCGCCTGGTGGAGGCCGGGCAATTGCTGGCCGAGCGCGAGCGAGCCTTGCGCGATAACGAAGAACGCCTGCGACTGATCATCGACGGGGTGAAGGACTATGGGATTTTCGCCCTGGACGCCCAAGGCCATGTGATCACGTGGAATGTCGGCGCCGAGCGGATCAAGGGTTATACCGAACAGGAAGTGCTTGGCCGGCATTTCTCGCTGTTCTACCTCGCCGAAGAATGCCCGGCGCACCCGGACATGGCGCTGCTCGAGGCCACCCGCGACGGTCACTACATGGAAGAAGGCTGGCGATGCCGCAAGGACGGCAGTCGGTTCTGGGCCAGCGTGGTGATCACCGCCCAATACGACGGCACCGGCGCCCTGCGCGGCTTCTCCAAGATCACCCGCGACATTACCGACCGGCGTGCCGCCGAGATAGCCCTGCGCACGGCCCGCGAGGAAGCCGAAAGCGCCAGTCGCGCCAAGAGTGAGTTCCTGTCACGCATGAGCCACGAACTGCGTACGCCGTTGAACTCCATCCTGGGCTTCGCGCAACTGCTGGACATGGATTCCATCGCTGGCCAGCGCCCGCAGGTCAGTCACATCCTCCGGGCGGGCCAGCACTTGCTGGCGTTGATCAACGAGGTGCTCGACATCGCCCGGATCGAAGCGGGTCGACTGCCGTTGAACATCGAACCGATCGGCCTGCCGGCGGTGCTGCACGAAGCCTTGACCCTGGTATCGCCAATGGCCGCCGACGCCGGTATCCATTTGGCCGAGCTTCCCTTGCTGCCCGACGGCAGCGGCGTGCTTGCCGACCGCCAACGCCTGGTCCAGGTGTTGTTGAACCTGCTGTCCAACGCCATCAAATACAACCGGCCGGGCGGCGAGGTGCGCATCGAGGTCATTGTCCAAGCCCCCCACGTCAGCATCGCCATCAGCGACACCGGTCATGGCATCGCCCCCGAGCTGTTGGGCCGCCTGTTCAAGCCATTCGAACGCCTTGGCGCCGATCCACAGGTCGAAGGCACCGGACTCGGACTTTCCCTGAGCAAGAGCCTGCTGGAGATGATGCAAGGCCACCTGCAAGTGCGCAGTGATCCGGGACAAGGTTGCTGCTTCACCCTGCAACTGCCCTGCGCCCACGTGTCCGGGTCTCATCTGCCGCCGATGGTTGCACTGGAAGTGGCGCGTCCGCGCACCGAGTTCGACGCCAAGGTGCTGTGCATCGAAGACAACCTGTCGAGCCTGGCCCTGATCGAAACCCTGATGCAACGCCGTCCGGGCATCCAGCTGTTGTCGAGCATGCAAGGCCAGATGGGCCTGGACCTGGCTCGCCAGCACACGCCACAGTTGATCTTGCTGGACGTGACCTTGCCTGACCTGGAAGGCCTGGAAGTTCTTCGCCGCCTGCGCCAATCCCCAGCCACGGCGTCGACGCCAGTGCTGATGATCACCGCCGATGCCAGCGACCTGGCCCACCGCGCCCTGCGCGACGCAGGCGCCACCGCGATCCTGACCAAACCCATTCATATCCAGGCCTTCCTTGGCCACCTGGAACGTTATTTACCGGAGTCCGCATGAATCGCGATTTGCGCATCCTGATCATTGACGATCAGCGCCCCAACCTCGACCTGATGGAACAACTGCTGGCCCGCGAAGGGTTGCACAATGTACTGAGCAGCACCGAACCGCTGCGCACCCTGGACCTGTTCAACAGTTTCGAGCCGGACCTGGTCATCCTGGACCTGCACATGCCTGTGTTCGACGGCTTCGCGGTGCTGGAGCAACTCAACCGGCGGATCCCGGCCAATGACTACCTGCCGATCCTGGTCTTGACCGCCGACGCCACCCGCGACACCCGCCTGCGGGCCCTGGCGTTGGGCGCGAGGGACTTCATCAGCAAGCCCCTCGATGCGCTGGAAACCATGTTGCGCGTCTGGAACCTGCTGGAGACCCGGGCGCTTTATAAATCGTTGCGCACCTTGATTCCCGCCCAACAGATCGAGCTGTTGCGCCAGCACCGGCCCACCGCCGATGTCCGCCAGACTATTTGATTCGGTAGTGAAAGGTATTCCTTACCGCCGGCACCGTGACCGCCCGGCCGTCGACGATCCGCGGCTGGTAGCGGAATGTCTGGGCGGCCGCCAGGGACGGTCGGATGAATAAGGGGTGGCAGCCATCGAGCACCTTCGGGTTCTCGATCCGTCCATCCGGCGTCACGCTGTACTCCACAGTGCAATCACCTTCCAGCCCTTTGTCCAACGCCCGTTGCGGATAGTCCGGTGCCTCTTTGCTCAGGGGCAGATAGCTGCGGCTGTCGGCGGCCAGGCGCGCCTGTTCGGCACGGCGTTGCTGGGCGAGCGCCTCGGCCTGTTGGGCCTGGCGCTGTTGTTCCGCAGCCTGCTGCTCCGCTTCGTGCCGACGACGTTCACTTTCCTGGCGCTGCCGTTGCTCATCGGCCTGTTGTTCGCGCTTGCGCTCCTCGACCCGTTTGCGAGCCAAGGCAGCCTGCTCCAGCTTCCTTGCTTGAAGCTGCGGATCAGGCGTTGCCTCGACCGGTTTGGGGCGGGGAGCCTCGACCTGCGGCGCAGGCGCTTCGACCGGTTGCGGTGTGACAGCCGCCACGGGCGCGGGCGCCTGGGGAGCCGGGGCTGGTGGCAGGATAACCAGTTGCGTACGCAGGACCCGAGGCGCCTCCACCGACGGTTTCTCCACCGTCCAACCGGCCACCAGCAGTACGACGACGGCGGCGTGCAACGCCACGGCACCGCCCGCCGCCAAGCCATTTCTCCAGAAGCCCTCGCGGCCCGGCACCGGCCACCCCATGGACGAACCGTGCATGATCATCGCCGTCATCGTTCAGCCTCGGTCACCAGGCCCAGGTTGCTCACCCCGCCCTGCTGCAGGGCCGCCATGGCGGCAACGACCCGGGCGTAATCGGCATGGCCATCAGCCCGGATGTAGACCTGGGTATCGCTGCGCTCGGCGACGACCTGCGCCACCTTCACGCGCAGCTGCTCCAGGTCCACCGCGCTGTCGGTCTGGTGCTGAGTGTCCAGTTCGTCGCCGAGGTTCCAGTAGTAGCCGCCTTCGGCTTTCACCGACAACGTCAGGATCCGCTGCCGGCCGTCGTTGGCCAAGGCTTCGCTGGCGACCTTGGGCAGCTCGATTTTCACGCCTTGGGTCAGCATCGGCGCGGTGACCATGAAGATCACCAACAACACCAGCATGACGTCGATGTAGGGGACCACATTCATTTCGGCCTTGGGCCCGTGCTTGCGTTGCGGCTTGACTAACATCTGCCCTCTCCCTTCAAGCGGCCGTCGCCAGGTTCACCGAGGCACCGTGCAACTTGCGATGCAAGCGGGCCTGCAATTCGTTGCCAAAGGCGTAGTAGCGGGTCAGCAGCGTCTGCCCGCGCGCAGCCAGGCGGTTATAGGCAACCACCGCCGGGATCGCGGCAAACAGGCCAATGGCCGTGGCGATCAACGCTTCGGCGATGCCCGGCGCCACGGTGGAAAGACTGGCCTGTTGCACCTGGGACAAGCCCAGGAAGGCGTTCATGATTCCCCATACGGTGCCGAACAGGCCGATGTAAGGGCTGACCGAGCCGACAGTGGCCAGAAACTGCAGGCCCTTTTCCAGCTGGATTTCTTGTTCGCTGATGGCCACGTAAAGCGAGCGTTCGACGCCTTCGAGCACCACCGCAGGGCTGCCCGAAGGCAGGTTCAGTTGGATGAACGCCTGGTAACCGGCATGGAAAACCGGCAGCACGCCGCCGTCCTCCGCGCGCGCCTGGGCGGTTTCGCGGTACAGCGGCAGCAGATCAGCGCTGCTGCGAAAGCGCTGGAGAAAACCGTTGAATTGGCGCTCGCTGCGCTGCAGCACGGTGCTGCGCTGGATGATCAGGTACCAGCTCAGCAACGAGGCCAATAACAGCGTGAGCATGACCGCCTTGACCAGCAGGCTCGCGTCGCTGATCAAGCCCCAGATCGTCATGTGTTCCAGTGTGGCTTGCATGGGTTGAACTCCTGTCGGACTGCTATTGCATGAAATGTTCGTGACCGGTTGATGACGGCGCCCTTCAAGGCAGGCCTAGCGCTTTCGCCACGTCGGTCCACGGCACGAACTTGAAATTCTGGGCTTGCTCGGGCATGCGCTTGCGCCCGTCCTGGACTACCAGCATGCCCCGGCTCCAAGGTCCCCCGAGGTTGGCCGAAACCACCTCCAGGCCGTCGGTTTCCGAAGCCCCGTCGATGTTCGCCGCCGCGTTCAGCCCGACCCTGAACGCTCCGCGCACGGCATAGGGTGGCTGGGCATCGAGCACCACATAGCTGTCGTTGCCCTGGCTGGAGATCACCAGGTAGTCGTGGCCGGCGCTTTGATACAAGGCGATGCCCTCGACATCGGCGTGCAGTTGCGCACCGACCTTGATCACGCTGCCCAGCGTGGCCGGTTGGTCGGCACGGGCATCGACGGTCCAGACGCCGACGTCTTCCTCACCGAGAAACAAGCGTTGGCGCTGATCGTCGGCCACGCAGCCTTCGGGTTGGCTGTCGACGCTGAACTGACGCACCAACTCGCCGTTGATCGAGCCGTCCGCAGCGTGCAAGCGGTACTGCAGGAATTGCCCATCCTTGCCATTGGCGAAGGCATACAACTCGCCGCTGTCGGGCTGGAACAGGCAGATCCCGTAGATTTCCTTGAGCGGCGTCGCGATCTCGCCGGCTTCGCGCAACTCACCGCTGGCGCGATCTATGCTGAACAGGCTCAGGCTGTTGCGGTCACGGTTGCTGGCCACGGCCAGGTCGATGGTTTGCGAACCCAGCTTGAGGCCGCTGCGCACATCGACATTATTGAGGCGTCCCACCGGCAGCTCTTGCAGCAACTTGCCTTGCAGGTCGTAAGCCAGCAGGCCTTGCTTCTTGTTGGTGCCCAATACCCGACTCATGGCGGGCGTGGTCGGGTGGACCCAGATGGCCGGGTCATCCGCCGCATCACCTTGGCGGGCCACCGGCTCGCTCTGGGCGATGGCGGCGACATTGGGCAACCTCGGCGCCAACGGCACCGGCGTGGGCTGCCAATTGATGTCGCCTTGGTAGAGACGGCCGTTTTCATCGTCACGCAGCAGCAGTTGAGCGCCGTTTTTTGTCAGGCGCACGGCGAGGCTTTCCGGCTCCTTCAGCCCCGTTAGCGGCAGGCCGCCCTTGGCAACCCATGCCTGGCCTTGCTGCTGGTACACATTCAACTGCCCCGCTTGCGGGTCCAGCCCGAGCAAGCCCCCCGGCAGCACAGCCATGGCGCCGGCCAGGTGGCGGATGTCACCGAACGGTGCCCGCATCGCCACCGGCACTCGCACGGACTCGGCCTCGGACGAGGCCGGATACGCCCACCAACCCACCCGCTCTTCATTGACGAACAACTGGCTGGCGTCGTCCTGTACCTGGCACGTCGTGGCATCCGGCGGCAGCGGCAGGCCACGCACCCGCTGTGCGGTCTCGCTGAGTTGCTCGCCATGGCCTACCAGCCATTGCTCGCCCCGGCCTTCTTCACCGACCAGGAAGACGAACAGATTGCTCGCCTCGTCCCGGTACAGGCACAGGCCGTTCACCGGAAAATCCCGCGTCGGCAGATACAGCGGTGTGCCCCACTGGCGCTTCTGCGGATCGAGGCTGACCAGCAACGCTTGCTGACGACTGCTGTCGAGGCTGGTCACCAGCGCATTTGCGCCCAGGGCGCGGGTATCCAGGCCATCGAACGCGCCGTTGAAACGCGCCAGTTCGCGCCCTTGGTCATCGAGCAGCAGCAACCCATCACGCCCGGCCAGCAACCGCCCGGCCGCCTCGCCGGGCAGGAACGCCACGGCGTTCGCTGACAGGTCCTGTGTCCAGGGTTGCAGCTTCAGGCTCGGAGCGGCCTGTGCATGGCTGGCCAGCAGGCAGGCGATCATTGCCAACACGTAATGCTTGGGTAAAGACAGCTTTGTGTTCAACGGAAAAATCCTTGTCATGGAACCAGAATCGAAGTGCTTGCCACGGGGAATCGGGGTCTATTCAGAAATGGGTAAACGTCAGCCCCAGCTTGTAGGTCGGGCCGTATTCCTCGAATTGGCCGTTGTAGGAACGGTGGCCGGTGTAGACGAAGTACGGCTCGTCAGTGAGGTTCTGGGCTTCCAGGCTGACTTGCAGGTTCTTGGTCAGCGAATAGCGGGCACTGAAGTCGACGAAAGTCTGGGCGTCGACATACAGGTCATGGTCGCGGTCGCTGATGGAGGCCAATTCGTACAGGTAGGCCGATTTGTAGTTGGCCGACAGGCGCAGGCTGAGCTTGTCGTTTTCCCAACCCAACATGAGGTTGCCGACCGTGTCCGACTGGTTTGGCAGGTCAATGCTGCGCTTGCGCTGGGTGCCACTGGCCTGGTCGAACCCTTCGATTTGCGCATCGGATCGACTGAACGTCGCGTTGCCACCCAGCAGCAGGCCGTTCCACGGCGCCGGCAGCCAATCGAATTTTTGCGAGTAAGCCAGTTCCAGGCCATAGAGCTTGGCACTGTCGCCGTTGGCGTAACTGTGGGCTTCGGCGAAATCGGTCCAGGCGCCGGTGCCGGCCAGGTCGGTGTTGTAGACGAAGTTCTGTATGTCCTTGTAGAACACGAAAGCCGAGACGGTGCCGGCGCGGCCCATGAAGTGTTCGATGCCCAGGTCCAGGTTGCTCGATTCCAGGGGCTTGAGGTCCGGGTTGCCGAAGGTGGCCTCGTCATCGTCGATGACAAAACCCGGAGCCAGTTGGCCGAAGGTTGGTCGCACCACGGACTTGGTCCAGGCCGCGCGCACCTGGGTGTTCTTGTCCAACTGATAACGTGCGTGCAGGCCGGGTAGCCAATGGTGGTATTGGCGTCGGGTATCGGTGTCGGTGAAGACACCGTCGGTGGCGCCGGTGCCCTTGGCCTCGAACTCGGTGCCTTCGTAGCGCATGCCGGCAATGAAGCGCCAATCGTCGATGTCGACGGTATTCATCAGGTACGCGGCGTTGATGTCTTCGCTCATCTTGAAGTCGTTGACCCGCGACTCCTGCTCGTCGAAAAACTCGTCGCGATCGAGGCCTCCCAGCAATTGCTTGATGGCACTGGCACTGATCCCAGGGCCGAACCGGCCCAGGCGGTAGTCGACGTTGCCCTTCTGGAACTGGCCAAGACCGAGTTGCTCGTCGGTGAACCCCAGGTCATCGAAATCCTCGTACACCCAGGCGTCGAGATCGTTGTCCTTGTCGCGCCGGCTGACCTTGCCACCGAATTTCACCTGGGATGCGTAGCCTTTCACGTCATAGTCACGGGCCAGGTCCAGGCGCAGGTTCTTCTCGGTGTCGGTGGTTTTCTGCCGTTCCCAGTCCACCTTGTCGAGGCTGAAGTTGGCCGGATCGTAGAAGCCTGGGCCAACGATCGGCCGCGGCTTGCCACTGTCGTAGAAACCACCGTCAATGCCATCGATGCCCTGGAACGTGGCGCCGGCGATGTGGCCGGGACTGTCCTCGCTGGACTCGCTGTAGCCAGCCTGGCCACTCAGCGTCCAGAGACCGAACAAGCGCTCGCCGCCCAGCACATAGGATTGGATTTGCTGGGTCTCTTCGCGCTGCTTGAGCTTGCGCTCACCCTCGGCAGGGCCGATCTCGCCCGGCGCCTGTGGGTCGTCGAAGGCAATACTGGCGGCGTTGCGGGTTTCGCTGTCCTTGTAGCGGCTGTACAGCGTGCGCAGGTAATAGCTACTGAAGTCATCAGGCTTGTAGTCGAAATTCAGCCCGCCGCCAGCACGCTCGCGGCGGATGTCGTAGTCGCGCTGTTCGAATTCTTCGAGTCGTGAGCCTTGCTCGAAGTCCCAGGCGCCGCCGGTTTCGACGTTGTCCGAACCGAAGTCACGCTTCTGCCAGCTCAGCGCGGCGGCGACGCCGAAGTTGTCGATGCCGTCGCCCAGGCTGAAACGATCACTGATGGCGCCGGAAAATTTCGGGCTGGTCTGGGCAGTGTTCTTGTCATAGCTGGCTTCGCTGCTGCCGGTGTAGAACAGTCCCTCATGATCAAAAGCCGAGAGGCTCTTGACGTCCACCGTACCGCCCAATGAGTTGGCGTCCATGTCCGGCGTCAGGGTCTTGATCACCGACAGCGACTGCACCAGTTCCGAGGGCAACACGTCGAGGGCGACCGCGCGGCGCTCGCTTTCCGGGGCGGGCACCAGCGTGCCGTTGATGGTCACGCTGTTGAGGTCCGGCCCCAGCCCGCGCACGCTGACGAAGCGGCCTTCGCCCTGGTCGCGTTCGACGCTGATGCCCGGCAGGCGCTGGACCGCTTCGGCGACGTTCTCATCCGGCAGCTGTGCCACGCCGTCGGCGTGCACCACACTCTTGATGCTGTCGGCGCTGCGTTGCTCCTTGAGGGCCTGGTCGATACTGGCGGCCTGGCCGACTACCTCGACGTGCTCGGTGGCCGATGGCTCGGCAGCGCTCAAGCGCTCGCTGGCCACGGCCATGGCCAAGGCAGTGAGCGTAAAACCGACGAGCCCGGCGGTGCTGGTACGGTGCTGCATGGTGGTCCTCCCCAGGAATCAGAAA
>Ga0307412_10001448_pt1 | contig 13201 bp, 15 predicted proteins | sample DK1Cmetagenome_3_FD_203823 | JGI IMG/M metagenome (GOLD analysis project Ga0307412, IMG submission 203823) | Maize rhizosphere microbial communities from greenhouse at UC Davis, California, United States - DK15-C-1 | ecosystem: Host-associated > Plants > Roots > Rhizosphere > Soil | place: USA...
CGTCAGCTGCGTGCCTGCTCCTTCTCGTTTCGGTGATGGTCCGGCCAGCTATCGACCGGGTGCGCGCGGTCCTCGTTGAACATTTCCGTGAGCAACGCATTGGCGCGCCGGTAGGCGTCGTGCCTGAACTTGAGGTCGTTTTCCGGCTGGGCAACGATTTCCTCGAGCATCTGCAGGTTGAGGCGACGGAACTGATCGGCGCGTTCACGCGCCTCGTACGCACCGACGCCCATCTGCACCAAGGCGCTGCGTCCCATCGCCAGCGCGCTTTCGAATGTTTCCCGCTCGGCGCTTTCCACGCCCAGTTGCCGCAGGGTGATCAGGTGCGCCATGTCTCGCGCCCGCACGATCAGTTTCAACGCGGGGAAATGCTCCTGGGCCATTCGGGTCAGTGTCAGGTTGTCCTGCTGATCGTCTATCGCATTGATCAGCACCACCGCCTGGGCCGCGCCGGCTGCATGGAGCAGATCCAGGCGCGTGGCATCACCGTAGAACACTTTCACGCCGAACTTGCGCAGCGTCTCGATGTTGTCGGGGTCATGATCAAGTACCACCACGTCGACGCCGCAGGACATCAGCAGACGGCCGGCGATCTGCCCGAAACGACCGAAGCCGGCAATGATTACCCGTGGGTTCTGCTGGTCGACGAGGTCGGATTCCTGGCGGTTTTTCTTGGTGGCCGACTCCACCCGGTCCAGCAACAGGATCAGCAGCGGCGTCAGGCACATGGAGAGCGCGACCGCCAGCGTCAGGCTCTTGCCCCACTGGTCGGTGAGGATGCCGGCCAGCGTTGCGGCGCCGAACACCACGAAAGCGAATTCGCTGCCCTGGCCGAGCAGCACCGCTTGCCAGGAGCGTTGGCCGGCGGGGACGTTCAAGAAACGGCTGACGGTCTTGATCACCAGCAGTTTGATCAGGATGAAACCCAGGGTCAGGGTGATGACTTTCAGCGGTGCATTGATCAGCGTGCCGAAATCGATCGACATGCCGACGCCAATGAAGAACAGTCCCAGCAACAGGCCCTTGAATGGCTCGATGTCGCTTTCCAGGGCATGGCGATATTCCGAGCTTGCCAGCAGCACGCCGGCGAGGAATGCGCCCATGGCCATCGACAGCCCGGCTTCTTCGAGGAGAAAGCCGAAGCCGAACACCAGGAACAGCGCCACGGCACTGAAGATTTCCCGCAGGCCTGAGCGCGCGGCGAAGCGCAGTAGCGGCCGCGTCACGTAGCGCCCCAGCAGCACGACGACGCTGATGGCGGCGACGATCTTCACGATCGACAGCGCCAGGGCCATGCCCGACGGGGTTTGGCCATGGGCCGACAACAAGGGGATCATGGCAACCAGGGGAATGGCCGCGATGTCCTGGAATAACAGCACCGCGAAACTGCTGCGTCCGACGGCGGTGGCGGTCAGGTTGCGTTCGCTCATTGCCTGCATGGCGATGGCCGTGGAGGACAGGCTCAAGGTCAGCCCGACCAGCAGCGCCGCCGTCCAGTTCAAGCCCAATGCCGCACAGAAAGCGGCGATGGCACCGCCGCAGGCCAACATTTGCAAGGCACCACCGCCGAACACCATCCGGCGTAGCGCCCACAGGCGTTTGGGATCGAGCTCAAGGCCGATGATGAACAGCATCAGGACGACGCCGATTTCGGCGAACTCCAGGATGGCCTTCACATCGGTGATGAGCTTCAGTCCCCACGGGCCGATCACGCACCCGGCCAGCAGGTAGCCGAGCACCGGGCCCAGGCCGAAGCGCACGGCAATCGGTACGATCAGCGTCGCCGAGGCCAGGTAGATGAGCATCTCGATCAGGCTGTGCGTCTGCATCTCAATCTTCCTTCCAGGCGGCCAGGCGAGCGCCGTAATGTTCGATTTGTGCCCGTTGAGCCTCAGACTCGGCGGCATACGCGCCATGCACGGCGACGGGTTCGAGCCAGCGCATGTGGCAATAGAGCGCCGTGGCGTGGAGCGGCTGGGCCAGCGCTGAAAAGTCCGGGTACGCGCCGATCTGGAAATGCTCCCGTTCGCCACCGGTGGACACGGCCCACAACAGGCCCTTGCCGTTGAGGGCCGTGGCGCCTTTGCCATAAGCCCAGCCGTGGGTGAAGACTTTGTCGATCCACAGCTTCAGCAGGGGCGGCATGCCGTACCAGTACATCGGGTGCTGCAGGACGATCAGGTCAGCCTGTTCGGCAGCACGCTGTTCCGCCTCCACGTCGATGTTGAAGTCCGGGTAGAGATCGTAGAGCGACCGTATGACCACGTCTGGATGGGCCGACGCCCGCTGGAGCATCTGCTGGTTGACCCGCGACTGGTCGGGGTAGGGATGGGCGTAAACGATCAGGATCATCGGGGCGGTTCCGCGCGACAGGGCCAGGTCAAAAGGCTGGACATCCTACCGAGGAAGGCGCGTGTTGTTTAGGGCATTGTTGCCGTCGCGTCTCGTCCGGCTCAATTGAGCGGCAGCGAGACCCTGACTTCCAACCCGCCGCCCCGGCGATTCCTGAGGACCAGCGTCCCGCCATGCTCCAGCACCGTCGCCCGCGCCGCCGACAGGCCCAGGCCGACGCCACCCGTGTTCTTGTTGCGTGAACCTTCAATGCGAAAGAAGGGCGCGAATACCTGCTCCTGATAGTGGGGCGCTATGCCCGGCCCACGATCGACGATGCGGATCTCGACGCAATCGGCATAGGTTTTCAGCCGGACACCCGGTTCGCTGCCGTATTTGGCCGCGTTGTCGATGAGGTTGGTCAGCGCGCGCTTGATCCCGATGGGCCGGCCGACATACACGAACCGCTGGGCGCCTTCGAAGGACACCGCTGTGCCCGCGTCCCTGAAGTCGTCGACGACGGTGTGCAACAGTTCCGCCAGGTCGAACGCCGTGGCGTGTTCGAGGCGCGCTTCATCGCGGAAGAATTCCAGCGCGGCGTTGACCATCGCCTGCATCTCGTCGACGTCCCGAAATAGCCTCGATTGCTGTTCGGCGTCCTCGATGAACTCGCCGCGCAGGCGCATGCGGGTCAGGGGGGCTCGCAAGTCATGGGAGATGGCCGCGAGCATCTGCGTGCGGTCCTGGACGAAGTGCTTGAGCTGGGCCTGCATGGCGTTGAACGCCAGGATTGCCTGGCGGATCTCGAAGGGACCGACGACCGGGATGGGCGGTGCCCGGAAATCCACGCCGAAGCGCCGGGCCCCCTCGGCAAAGCGTTCCAGCGGCGTCGCGAGGTGCCGCGTGGCGATCAGGGCGACGATCAGCGTCGACAGCAGGATCAACCCGATGATGATCAGGTTGCGGGCCCATTCCCCCAGGCCCCAACTGCGCGAGGTGACGGAGAAGATCACCCAGGAGTGATCGGTCAGCTCGATGATCACCACGTAGCGCCTGGCGGGGTCGTCGGCGGGCCAGTCCCCCGGTTCGTAGGCTTCGATCCGGGCGTCGGGCCTGCCCAGTTGCTCCTGCAGGAAAGCCGAGCCTTCGCTGAACTCGGGATCGTCGATGACGGGTAGCCGCGCCTCCTCATGGCTCAGCAGCCATTGCACGCTGAACCCCGTATCACTGGCTGCCCGGGCAATTTCGTGCCGTTGCCCCGCAGGGACCGAGTCGATAATGCGGGTGACGGCCGCGGCCTTGTCCATCAGGCCGGTCTCCATGAGGGGAGGGCGCGCCCAGGCGCCGGCCAGCACGCTGAACAGTTCGTTGAGGGCCAGCAACGTCAGCATCGACACCATCGTGGTCAGGGCGATCCAGCGTGCGACGGTGTCCCGTGACCGGGGCACGCTCGCCCGCCCGCGGGTCATCGCTTCACCACGTGGGGACTGAACAGGTAGCCGCTGTTGCGTACAGTGCGGATCATCGACGGGCCGGTCACGTCGCTCTCCAGTTTGCGCCGCAAACGGCTGACCTGGACATCGATGCTGCGGTCAAACGCATCGAAAGTCTCGCCACGGGCCATATCCAGCAACTGCTGGCGGGTAAGCACCCGGCGTGGATGTTCGGCGAAGACCAGCAGCAATTCGAATTCACCGGCGGACAGCGGAATCATGACCTCGTCGGGCGAACGCAACTCGCGGCGGGTGACGTCCAATTGCCAACCTTCGAATTCCAGGGTCGGCCGGGCGAGGTCGCCCAGGGTGCCCCTGGCTTCGCCGGTGCGCCGCAGGACGGCGCGCACCCGGGCCAGTAGCTCGCGGGCGTCGAAAGGCTTGGTCAGGTAGTCGTCGGCGCCCATCTCGAGGCCGACGACACGGTCGCTCAATTCGCCCATGGCGGTGAGCATGATGATCCCGACCCGGTGCTCGGAGCGCAGGCGCTGGCAGAGCACCAGCCCGTTGTCGCCCGGCAGCATCACGTCAAGGATGATCAGGTCCGGTTGCCGGCGCGCCACCGCTTGCCACAGGGCGTTACCGTCGGCGGCGACTTCGACGCTATAGCCATGTTGCTCGAGGAACTTGCGCAGCAGGGCGAGGACTTCCAGGTCATCGTCCACCAGTAGTAGATGGCTCACGGGGGTCACGTCGGGCAATGAATACGGAGTGCAATACTAGGGTCAATCCGGGGCTGCGTCATATATTTCAGTCCGGAAACAAAGCGACTGGCGGGCAATATTCTGGAAATCTACGGGCAAGAAAGCGGCGGCAGGATGGGGCGATTCCAGTTGGTTGGACGATGGCGAACGGAACCTGTGGCGAGGGGATGAATCGCCTCGCCACAGGAACCGCGTCGTTGGCCGATTGGTATCGCCCCATCCCTCCCCGAGATAGCCCTGTATGCCGATCACCAAACCCGCGCCGCTGCTTGTTCGTTCCACCGTCGTTGTTGCGCTGGTCGCACTTGCCAGCGGTTGCACCAGTACGCCCACTGCCAAGCCGGGCAGTTGCGAAAGTGTTCCCTATGCCGTGCATGATCCGGCCGAGCCGGTGAACCGCGGCATCTTCGCCTTCAACCGGACCGTGGACGATTACGCCCTGGCCCCCATCGCCCGTGGCTATCGCAAACTGCCGGACATGTTCCAGGCCGGCGTACACAACTTCGTCGCCAACTTCGGCGAGCCCAAGGTGTTCATCAACGATTTGCTGCAAGGCAATGGGCAGCGTTCGGTCACGACCCTGGGGCGCTTCGTCATCAATAGCACCGTGGGCATCGTCGGGCTGATCGACGTGTCGGGCAAAATAGGCATTGCACGCCACGAGTCGGATTTCGGCCAGACATTTGGTGTCTGGGACATTGCCCCCGGACCGATCGTCGAACTGCCGCTGCTGGGCACCGCCAACCTGAGGGACGCGACCGGCAAAGTGGTGAGCTTCGTGGTAGACCCCTTCGGCGACAACAGCGATACCGTCCAGACCCTGAGCACGATCAAGACCGTGGGAGGCGTCGTCGATGGTCGCGCCGAGGCGTTGCCGCTCACCGATCAGTTGCGCAAGCAACCGGACTATTACGTGGCGCTGCGCGACGCCATTGCGCAACGACGCGCCGATTTTGTCGCCGATGGCAAACTGGGTGCCGTCCAGGACGAACCGCAATGCCCGGAGCGCGGTGGCGCCGATGAATAGCCAGGCGCTGGTCCTGCATCGACGGGTGAAAACCATCGACCAGGGCACGCTGCATTGCCGTGAGCTCGAGTTGCGGCTCGCCGAGGACGGCCAGCACGTGTTGCTCAGCCGCTACGTCGAATGGTACGACCCACAACAACCGAGCCTGTGCGCAACCCAGCACTATCGCGTGCCGTTGGCGAGCATGATTCGCTGGATGATCAACAACGGCGAGCAGGGCAGCGCGCCGTGACGAAGGGAGATCTACCCGGCGTATAAGCAACGCCGGGAGGTTGAAATATTTTTACATACTTCTAACCTAATTATGGTTGTACGATGTCGTACGAAATATGGTCGACTGTTTCCGTTCCTCACAAAAAAAATAACGGAGACTCCATTCATGTCGAGCATTCCTTCGGCCGAGGGCCAAGCTGTGGCCCCTGCGCAGAGCCGCTTCGTACGTCTCTTGAAGCTTCTTGGCCCCGGTATCATCGCGGTACTGTCCTGGCTGGGCGCCGGAGACCTCATCACTTCTTCCGTGGCCGGTGCGAACTATGGCTACGCGATGATGTGGGTGCTGGCGGTGTCCCTGTTGCTGCGATACCTGATCGTCAACATCATCGCGCGCTTCCAGCTCTGCAATAACCAGGGCATGACCATCCTCCAGGGCTACGCCCAGCTCAATCCGTTCTTCGCCTGGTTCCTGCTGGTGTATGCGCTGCTCATGGGGCATCTGATGAACGCCTACATGATCAAGGGCGCAGGCGAGGCCTTGGCGATGTTGCTCAAGACCGACTACCCACTGCTCTGTTCGGTGGCGGTGGTGTTGGCGGTGTGGATGCTCGTCGGGCGCAATATCTATTCGATGATCGAAGGCGTGATGAAGGCGCTGCTGGCGATCATGACCTTGGCGTTCCTGGCCCTGGCGGTCATGTCCGGCCCGGATGTCGCCGGGATCGTCAAAGGCACCATCGGCTTCAGCATTCCACCCGATGAAGGCGTGCACGGTGCGCTGCTGGTGGCGGTCTCGGTGATCGGCGCGGTAGCGGGTTCCATTGCCAACTTCGTCCACCCGTATGTCATGCGCCAGAAAGGCTGGGTTGGCCCTGAGCACAAGCGCATCCAGCGCAACGACCTGTTGTTTGCGGTGTTCGTCGGGATCGTCATCAACCTCGCGATCTGGATCGTCGGCGCGCAGATCCTGCGGCCAAACGGTATCGAGGTGAAAACCCTGGGCGACCTGGGCAAGGCCCTGGAGATGTTCTTCGGCTCGATCGGTTGGTACGTGTTTTTCATCGGCGTGTTCGCCACGCTGTTCGCCAGTATTTCCGGCAAGACCACGGCGTTCCCGATGTTGATCACCGACGCCTTCCAGCACGTGCGGCCTGAGCGTCGCGAGCGCTATGGCAAGGAGTTCCACCGCGACCCGATGCACAAGTGGTTCATGCTCTTCATCCTCGTCACACCATTGATCTGGTCACTGCCGGGCATGCCGGATTTCGTGACCCTGACCATCGGTGTCAACGCGCTGAACATTGTCGGCCTGCCGGTAATATCCCTGGGCCTGCTGATCATGTCGAACCAGAAATCCCTGCTGGGCAAGGAGTACCGCAACAACCTGTTCGAGAACATTGCGCTGGTGTTCGCGACCGGCCTGGCATTGTGGGTGGCGTTCCAACTGGGTGTCGATCTGTTCACCTGAGTCTGGGTCATTGACCTCCGGAGGGGCTGCTAGACTTGACGGTCCAGTCCCTTTCGGAGAATCCGGATGAACAATAAGAACAGGATTTGCCTCTGGTACGACGGCGACGCCCAGGACGCTGCGCAGTTCTACGCCAAGACCTTTCCCGACAGCGCAGTGAACGCCATCCATCATGCACCGGGCGATTACCCGTCAGGCAACCAGGGCGATGTGATCACCGTGGATTTCACGGTGATCGGCATCCCTTGCATCGGCTTGAACGGCGGGGCGATGTTCAAGCACAGCGAAGCTTTTTCCTTCCAGATCACAACCGATGACCAGGCCGAGACGGATCGCCTGTGGAACGCGATCATCGACAACGGCGGCCAGGCGAGCGCGTGCGGTTGGTGCAAGGATAAATGGGGCGTGTCGTGGCAGATCAGCCCTCGGGTGTTGATCGAGGCGATCACAAGCCCCGACAAAGCCGCCGCCAAGCGCGCCTTCGAGGCCATGATGACCATGACCAGGATCGACATTGCGGCGATCGAGGCGGCGGTGAAGGGGTAGTCAGCTTCCGGTGCCAGGCAACCTGGCAATCACCTTGATCTCGAACTGAAAACCATACAACCACGTCACGCCCACCGCCGTCAGCGTTGGGTGTGGCGCGTTGCCCCAGAATTCCGGCACCACGCTCCAGACCCGTTCGAATATCTGCTCGGGATCAACCATGAAGACGGTCACGTCAATCACATCGTCGAAGCTGCAATCAGCGGCGGCGAGTATGGCTTGCAGGTTGGTGAAGGCGCGGCGCACCTGGTCTTCCAGCACGGGCTCGGGCGAGCCGTCCTCGCGGCTGCCGACCTGTCCGGATACGAACAGCAAGCCGTTGGAACGAATCGCCGGCGAATAGCGGTTGCGCTCATAAAGCGCCTGGCGGCCGGGTGGGAAAACGACGTCACGCTGTGTCATGGGGTGTCTCCATCGATGTGGCCGCAAGCGGCCGGAAATCTGCGATGGAAGAACTCTAGGGGCTTGTGCTTGGGCGATAAACGGGCAAGCTTGGCGTTCACTGTTTGTCAAACCCAAACAATCCGAGGCGCAAATGGACCGTTTCGACGCGATGCAAGCGTTCGTGCGTGTCGTCGAGGCCGGCAGTTTCACCAAGGCCGCCGAGACGCTGCACATGAGCAAGACCACCGTGACCCAGTTGGTGCAACAGCTCGAAGCGCGGCTGCGGGTCAAGCTGCTCAACCGCACGACGCGCAAGGTCAATGTCACGGCGGACGGCGCAGCCTTCTACGAGCGGGCGATTCGCCTGCTGGCTGATTTGGACGATGCCGAGACCAGCCTGTCCGGCGCCCAGGCGCTACCGCGCGGGCGGCTGCGGGTCGACGTGCCGAGCCCACTGGCGGCGCTGATCCTGATCCCGGCGTTGCCGGCCTTCTACGAGCGTTATCCGGACATCCAGATCGACATGGGCGTCAGCGACCGCATCGTCGACATGATTGATGAAAACGTCGATTGCGTGGTTCGCGGCGGCGAGTTGACGGACCAATCGCTGATCGCCCGGCGCGTCGGTGACCTGGCCCTTGGCGTCTTCGCCGCGCCGAGCTACCTGGCGCGCTTGGGCACCCCGGCTCATCCCCGCGAGTTGGAGGATTCCCAGCATCGCGTCGTCGGTTTCCTCTGGGCACGCACCGGCAAAGCCTTGCCCTATGCCATGCACAGACAGGACGAGCACCTGCACATCAAGGGGCGCTATGCGCTGGCGATCGACGATGGCAATGCCTACCTGGCCGCAGGCCTGGCGGGGCTCGGGGTACTCTGGTTGCCCGCCTACATGTCGCGGATCCACCAGGCCCAGGGTGCGCTGGTCCCGCTGTTCGAAGACTGGCGCCTGGAGTCGATGCCGATGTACGTGGCGTACCCGCCGAACCGGCACATCAGTGCCAAGCTGCGGGTGTTCATCGACTGGGTGGTGGAGCTGATGGCGCAACATGCACCTATCCTTGATCGGCACGCGTGATGACATTTTTCTCGATTGCAGAGGAGAGCAACGATGGACCGATTCACCGGCGGTTGCCTGTGCGGCAACGTTCGCCTTGAAGCGTCCGGCCGCCCTTACCGGGTCGGCCTTTGCCACTGCCTGGATTGCCGCAAGCACCATGGCGCCTTGTTCTTCGCCGCTGCGGTATTTCCCCAGGACGCGGTGACCGTCACGGGCGAAACCCGGGACTACGCCGGACGCTTTTTCTGCCCCGACTGTGGCTCGTCGCTGTTCGCCCGCAGCGGTGACGAGATCGAAGTGCACCTCGGCGCGCTCGACGCCCCCGACCAACTGAAGCCCACCTATGAATGCTGGACCGTACGCCGCGAGTCCTGGTTGCCGGCGTTTGCGTTGGTGCGGCGGTATGAGCGTGATCGCGAGGGCAATGGGCGGTCAGAGGAGTAGGGCACGAGGCACTTCAAGATTTGAGCCCCGAGCGAGCCAACGCTTCGATTTCAACCAGGTAGCCATGGTGCAGGGCCGGCACCGGCACCACGGCGCGCGCGGGTCGATGTTCGCCCAGGTAGCGTGCGTAGATCCGGTCGAACGCTGGCCAGTGCTCGATGCCGGCGATGTACACCGTCACCTTCAACAGATCGTGTGGTCCTCGACCCGCCGCGTCGAGAATCGCCATCAGGTTGTCCAGGGCGACGGCGACTTGGACCTCGAACGGTTCGCCAATGTTGTGGCGGCCATCGGCGCGTACCGGCAGTTGCCCGGAGAGGTACAGGATTCCCTGGTGCGCGACTGCTTGAGCGTAATGTCCGCCCGGCGTCGCAGCGTGGGTCGTGTGGATCGATTCGATTTCACCAGCCATGCAGGCGACTCCAAATGTGCACTTCGCCCGTGGCTTCACAGGCGTGATAGTGGGGAAACTGCGCGCCGGTCGCGCAGGCGTGATTGGGCAGGATGCGCAGGCGGCTGCCGACCGGAAAACGCACGACGATATCCAGGCTTGCAGGGTTCTGCAGGGTAATGATGCCGTGCTCCTGATTCGCGGCGCCGAACCGCAGGTCTTCGAGCCAGTCGCCGTGTTCGGTGCAAACCTGCCCGTAGCCATAGTCGCGATGCTGACGCTGCGTCCCGCGGTCCCGGCTCATCGCCATCCATCCTGCATCGGTGATGATCCAGCCCTTGTCAGGCTGATGGCCGATGATGGTGGTCAGTACGCTCAACGCGAGTTCATCGCGCCGACAAACGCCGACGTTGTGCATCACTAGGTCGAAGAACACATAGACACCGGCGCGCACCTCGGTGACGCCGTCCAGGTTCTGTGCCGACAGCGCTGTCGGGGTCGAGCCGATGCTGACTTGCGGGCAGACCAGCCCGGCTTCGCGGATGCGTTGGGCGGCGCTGACGCAAACACGACGCTCCTGCTCGGCCAAGGCTTGCAGCGCGGGTTGATTGTCAAGTTCGTAGCTGGAGCCGGCGTGGGTCATCACGCCGCAAAGTGATGAGCCGCCACGGGTGAGCAATCGGGCGATCTGGACAAGTGCCTCGTCATCTTCCTTCAGGCCCGATCGATGGCCGTCGCAATCGATCTCGACCCACACATCGAAATTGGCATCGTGCTGTTGGCCAAAGTCGACGATGGCCTGCGCGCCGGCCAAGCTGTCGGTGAGGATGCTCAATTGGCAGCCCTCGCGCAGCAGCGCCAGTGCCTGGGGCAGTTTGCCGGGAGCCATGGCGACGGCATAAAAAATGTCCCGGATGCCTGCTGCGAAACAATGTTCCGCCTCCTTCAAGGTGGACACGGTAACGCCCTGGGCGCCCGCGTCGATCTGCGCCCGGACCGTTGGCAGGCATTTGCTGGTCTTGATGTGTGGGCGCAAGCGCACGCCCAGGTTGTCCATGCGCTGCTGCATGCGCTGGATGTTGCGCTGCATGCGCGGTACATCGATCAGCGCGGCGGGCGTGTCGAGGTGGGTCAGAGAAACTATCATCCGCAGGACTCGTTGGCGTGGGAGTTGAGGCGACTCTACTCAGTCCGCGTTAACCCATGGTTCAATGCGTCGTTATCAATCATTAAGTTGAACTGAATGATTAGTCTTGAAGACCTGCGCATGTCCGTCACCTTGGCGCGTTCCGAATCCTTGAGCGCCGCTGCCAGGCACTTGAATGTCTCGCCGCCTGCGCTGTCCATGCGCCTGCGCAAGCTGGAAACGGTGCTTGGCCTGACCCTGGCCAGCCGTGATGCGCGGCGCCTGAGCCTGACCGCCGATGGCGAGCGCTTTGCCCGCCAGAGCGCGCTGCTGCTGGAGCAACTCGAAGCGCTCCCGGAATCGTTCAAGCAGCAAAATGATCAATTGGTCGGCACGCTCAGGCTCGCCGCGCCGTTCGGTTATGGGCGGCAACGCATCGCGCCGTTATTGGCCCGTTTTGCCCGGTTGCACCCCCAGTTGTGCTTGCAACTGGACCTGCGGGAAACGCCTTGGCCTGACCGTCACGACAGTGACGCGGTGATCCACATCGGCAACCTCAACGACAGCTCGTGGGTCGCCCGGCCTTTGACCCCGAATGATCGATGGCTCTGCGCAAGCCCTGCCTACCTTCAACAGCACGGCGCGCCTGCGTCACCCGAGCAACTTGCCGGGCATCGCTGCATCTGCATCCGGGAAAACGACGAGGATGTGACGCTGTGGCACCTCCGCCAAGGGCAGGAGCGCAAGACGCTGCGCATCAAACCGGCGATGTTGAGCAATGATGGAAGCGTGGCCCGGCGGTGGGCGGAAGAGGGGCTCGGATTGGTGTTGCGTTCGCAATGGGACGTCAGCCAATCCTTGGCCGAGGGGCGTTTGGTCCGAGTGCTTGCAGACTGGCGCTTCGACAGCGCGCCTATCAACGTGCTGGTGCCCTCGAAAAAACTGCGCAGTGCGCGCGTGCAGGCACTACTGAGCTTTTTGGAAACAGCGCTCAAAACCTGACGCTACCGAGGCGTCGCCCTTAGCCGCAAAAGCGCCGGCGCCCGGCGGACGGTGCATAAGGTTCTGAGTCGCTGGCGCAGCCAGCGCACATCGTGACGGCGCGGTGTCGGCAAGCGCCTGGGCTTGGTCCGGCCGACCAGCTCGGTGAAGGTCTGGACGAACGAAGCCGGGTCACCGATGCCCTTGAGCTTGCGGCGCAGTTTCCCGTCTTTGTAGAACAACACGGTTGGCGTGCCGGTGACTTCCGGGTGCCGGGGCGATTGATCGGTGCTGAGTTTGTAGATCACGGCCCGAGTCTCGAAGGCCTCGGCGACCTTGCAGAACAGCGGATCGGCCATCCCGCAGGCGTAGCAATGCGGATGGCCGAAATAGAAGACCACCGGACGCCAGGTCTTGAGTGCCTTGCGGTAGTCCTTTTGAGTACTGACGTGGGTGATGAGCGAGCTCATGGCGGCTTCCCTGTTTCGAGACGTGCCCTAGACCATAAGCAACCCGGCCGGGCATCGCTACTGTCAGGGTTGACAGGTCGGCGGCGCCATTTTGGTGCGCTGGGGTGTATGGCGCACTCGATGTGCTTTGCGCTGGGGCCTTGCTACCCCGTAGCCGTAGCCAACGGTAGCAACCGCAAACGCACGGTGATTCGCACCCGCATCGGCAGTTTCGCTATCTACCTGATTTCGTTGACGTTCCATTTTTCCCTCCACCGCATCGAAAGGCTGTGGCACACTTTCTGCTGTCTATTCCGTTGTTACATACCATGTTCCGGTATAGCGGAATAAACTCACCCTGGAGTGCTTGCCATGCAATGCCGACCTTCCTTGTTCAAAGCGTGTGTTTTTCTCTTCGCGGCCACGACGGCTGCCATGGGTGTCGCCCAAGCGGCCGACAGCAAGCTGGACAGCGTGCTGCAACGCGGAAAATTGATCGTGGGCACGGGCAGTACCAATGCGCCGTGGCACTTCCAGGGAGCGGATGGCAAGTTGCAGGGCTTTGATATCGATATCGCGCGGATGGT
>Ga0307412_10001449_pt1 | contig 13200 bp, 9 predicted proteins | sample DK1Cmetagenome_3_FD_203823 | JGI IMG/M metagenome (GOLD analysis project Ga0307412, IMG submission 203823) | Maize rhizosphere microbial communities from greenhouse at UC Davis, California, United States - DK15-C-1 | ecosystem: Host-associated > Plants > Roots > Rhizosphere > Soil | place: USA...
GGAACAGGGCTTCTTGGATGGCCGCATCAAGCAGCTGGAAGGCGAGCTGTCGCACGCCGAGATCATCGACGTGAGCAAGCTCAATGCAGGCTCCAAGGTGGTGTTCGGGGCCAGCGTGATCCTGGCCGACGTGGAATCGGACGAAGAGAAGAAGTACCAGATCGTTGGTGATCTGGAAGCGGACATCAAACTCGGCCTGATCGCGATTTCCTCGCCGGTCGCCCGCGCGATGATCGGCAAGCTGGAAGGTGACTCTATCGTGATCGATGCGCCGGCCGGCCAGCGCGAGTACGAGATCGTCAGCGTCAGCTACCAGGACTGATCCGTGGCGACGGCAACCCTGCTGTTGCCGGCGCGCAGCCGCTTTGCGGTGGCTGCATTGCCGGATGACGTGGCGCGCGCCCTGGGCCGCGCCACCACTTCGCAGGGCGATGCCGGTGAACGCGCGCAGCTGCTGCGCCACTTCACGGTGGCCGCGCCGCACTGGCCGGTGGCCGCATTGACCCGCCAGCGTGACGTCGGTGATGCCGCCGGCGCCTGCTGGCTGCGTGCCGATCCGGCCTGCATGGTGCCGGACATGCATGGCGCGCGGATGATGGGCCACGGCGAAACGCTGCGGCCCAGCCTGGCCGATACGCTGGCGTTGCTGCCCGTGCTGCAGCCGCTGTTTGCGGATGCAGGCTTCGTGCTGGATGCACCCGATCCGTCACGCTGGTACCTGCGCCTGCCCATCGGTACTGAACTGCCGGAGTTCGACAGCCCCGACGAGGTGCTGGGTGATGACCTGTTCTCGCACCTGCCGCCGGGCGAGGCGGGCCGTCGCTGGCGCGCACTGATGACCGAAGCGCAGGTGCTGCTGCACACCCACTCGTGGAACCAGCAGCGCGCCGCGCAGGGCCAGCAGCCGATCAATTCGCTGTGGTTCTGGGGTGGTGGCGTGATGCCGGTATCGGTGGCCACGCCGCACGCGCAGGTGCGCAGCCGCGATGCGCTGCTGCAGGGCCTGGCCCAGGCCGCAGGTGTCGCGGTGGATGGCGAGCAGTCGGTCGATGCACTGGTCGACCTGCGCCAGCTGCGCTCGCTGCAGCAGCTGGGCAACGATGCAATCCGGCCGCTGCTGGCCGCGCTCAAGCGTGGCGAGCTGCAGCGCCTGGTGCTGGATTTCGAGGACGGCCTGCAGTTCCAGCTGGATCGCGGCCAGCGCTGGCAGTTCTGGAAGAAGCCACGGCAGCTTCACGACGCCTGACGGGGTGGTAGCGCCGGGCCATGCCCGGCGGATGCCCTAGCGCAGTTCCGTAACGTAGGTCGGCAGTTGCCAGTGGCGCTGACCGACGCCCAGGCAGTGCCGGCCGACGAAGGTTGCCGCCAGCACCAGGCGGGCTCCATCCCAGGCCCAATGCCGGTCTATCCCGCAGCGGTCCGTAGCGCTTGCAACGCCTTCTTCAAGGAACACGGCGTGCGGGTAGAGCGGGAACAGCGTGGATGCGGTGATCGGCACGGGCGCAAAGGGCGTTCGGTCGCGGATCACCCAGCTGCCGGCTGGCCGGATGTAGCGGCCGGTCGTGCAGTTCAACATCGCCAGCACATGCGTTGCATCGATCCGCTCGATGCGCAGGTGGCGGGAAGAGGCTGCAGCGCAACCCGCGCCGGCCTCGGCGCGCGGTAGCAGCGCTTGCAGTAGATCGGCACGTTCGGCCAGCGCGGCATCCTCGTCGTGGGCTTCAACCAGCAGCGGTGGCGGCACCAGGCGAGGTGCCACCCGTGCGGCCGGCACCTGCGATTCCGGCCGCAAACCCTTGCCCACCAACGCCCCTGGGGTGTGCAAGCGGCCCTGTGCCTCGTCCATCTTCAGCAGCAGTGCGGCATTACCGCTCTCTGCCAATGGCCATGCCTGGCCCGCCGTGTCGGTCATCCTGACCGGCCGCCCGCGCACCAGTGCATCCAGCAGCGCCTGCGCATGTGGTGGTGCCAGAGCCAGGCCGGCCTCAAGCGCATCCACCGGGCCGATATCACCCAGGTCCGCGCCATCCACATGCAGCCGCAGCCGGCCCTCTGGATGCACCCGCGGGCTGCGGGGCGCGCCGTCACTGCCATCAGCCAGCGACAATCGCGCCGTCACGGGGGTGTCTGGTCCAGCGGCACGCTCGATGAGCACGCCCAGCATCAACGCGGCCGGTGGGCCGAACGCCACTATCCGGCAGGTGCCTGTGTTATCGCATGCCAGGTGTCCGTTCTGTTCAAGGAACGTGAACTGCGCGGGCGTGCCGGCGAAGCTGACAGGTGCCAGCGTCAGTGACGCCAGCACCAGTAGAGGACATCGAAGCGTAGTCATGTTCCAGGCTTCCGGGTCAGCGGACCGTGCTGACCAGCGTCGGCAGCGTCCAGTGCCCGCCCGCCACGCCACGACACAGGCCGGTACTGAACGCACTGCTTGGCTGGAATCTGCGGCCATCCCAGGCCCAGTCCCAGCCGGAAACGCAGTCGCCGATGCCGCGGCCCTTGTAGCGCGCGTACAACGTGCGATCGGAGCGCGAGAAGCCCTCTGCCTCCAGCGTGACCGTCTCAGGTGCGAACGGCGGCTGATCGCGCGCGATCCAGAAGCCATTGCTGTAGTTGTACGCGCCCATCTGGCACAACGCCTGCACCAGCACATGGTGGTCGTCCAACCGCTCGATCACCATTTCCGGTGTTCCCTTGTACTCGATCAGGCGCGGACAGTCGTCGTTGTCGCCGAGCGTGGCAATCAGCGCGTCGCGCAGCGCTTCGCTGCTGCCCAGCTCGCTATCGCCGGGGCGGCCGGCCGCCAGCACACCGCGCACGATCACCGGCTTGGCCACTGCGGCGGGCACGCTCGCTTCGGCACGCGTGCCGCGGCGTACCAGCGCACCGGGCGTGCCCACGCGCCCTTGGGCCTCGTCCATTTTCAGCAGCACCGCGGCGGCACCACGATCGGAAATCGGCCAGCGCGTGCCGCTGCTGTCGATCACCTCGATACGGGCCTGGCCGGGCAGGGCGGCCAGCAGGCCTTCTACCTGCGCCGGCCGCAGCATCACTGCCTCGTCGGCCCCGGTGTCCTGCACTGGGCCCAGATCACGACCGTTCACGTGCAGGCGCATTGAACCTTCAGGCACTGCACTTTCGCCATCCTCGCCGACCCGCAGCCGCGCCTTCACCGCCGTGCCGGGGCCGCCGGCACGTTCCAGCATCAGGCCCAGCAGGCTGTCCGCCTTTTCAGGGCTGTAGCCGGCTGCACGGCAGGTGCCGGTGTTGTCGCAGGCCAGGAACCAGTCGTGGTGTACGAACTCGATACCGAGGGTTGGCGGCGTGTTTGCGGCCTGGGAAGCAAGTGGCAGCAGGAGGCTGGCAAGCAGTACGGACAGCAGGCGGTACATGGCGAATTCCGTTTCAGAAGCGAACAAGCATGGGCGATCGCCACGCTTGCGCCAAGCCCGGAAGAGCCTGGCGAGCCGAGCGGGGTATCATGCGCGGGTCTTCCGCAACCCGGCGATGCCGATGTCCCTTGCCGCCGATGCTGCGCTGCCGTCTTCCGATACGCCGATGATCCGCCGTCGCGATGCAGTCGCGCCCGGTAGCTGGCCGGAGGGCACGCTGCCCCTGCTGGCCCGCCTGTATGCCGCACGTGGTGCGCACACGCCGGAGCTGGCCCTGCCCAAGCTCGGCAACCTGCATGCGCCGGAACTGCTGACCGGCATCGACGCAGCAGTGGACCTGCTGGTGCAAGCCATCGCCGCCGACAAGCGCATCCTGGTAGTCGGTGATTTCGACTGCGACGGCGCCACCGCCTGCGCGGTCGGTGTGCGTGGGCTGCGCATGCTCGGCGCGCAGCACGTCTTCCACGCAGTGCCCAACCGCATGGTGCACGGCTATGGTCTGTCGCCGTCACTGGTGGACGAGTTGGCTGCGCTGCAGCCGGATCTGCTGGTCACCGTCGACCACGGCATTGCCTGCCATGCCGGCGTGACCGCGGCCAAGGCGCGTGGCTGGCAGGTGCTGGTGACCGATCACCATCTGCCCGGTCCACTGCTGCCACCGGCCGATGTCATCGTCGACCCCAACCTCGACGGCGACGCCTTCCCCAGCAAGGCGCTGGCCGGTGTCGGCGTGATCTTCTACGTACTGATGGCGCTGCGCCGGCAGATGCGCGAAGCGGGGGTATTTGCCGATGGCAAAGGGCCGGACCTGACCACGCTGCTGGATCTTGTGGCGGTGGGTACCGTGGCCGACCTGGTGGTGTTGGATGCCAACAATCGCGCCTTGGTCAGCGCGGGATTGCGCCGGCTGCGCAATGGCCAGGGCTGTGTCGGACTGAAGGCGCTGATCGAGGCCAGCGGCCGCGATGCCGCACGCCTGACCGCCACCGACATCGGCTTCGGGCTCGGCCCGCGCTTGAACGCGGCCGGTCGGCTGGAAGACATGGCGCTGGGTATTGCGCTGCTGCTCACCGAAGATCCGCGGCAGGCTCGCGACATCGCGCAGACGCTGGAACAGATCAACGCCGAGCGGCGTGCGGTTCAGCAGTCGATGACCGATGACGCCGAGCACGCGCTGTCGCGGGTGGTGCTCGATACCGCAGGCCAGCGTCCGGTGGCGGCCTGCCTGTTCGATGCTGATTGGCACCCCGGCGTGGTTGGCCTGGTTGCTTCAAAGATGAAGGATCGCCTGCATCGGCCGGTGATTGCGTTCGCGCCGGCCGAGCCGGGCGCCGACACCCTGCGCGGTTCAGCGCGTTCGATTGCGGGCCTGCATATCCGTGATGCGCTGGCGCTGGTCGATGCACGCCATCCCGGCTTGATCGAGCGCTTCGGCGGTCATGCGATGGCCGCCGGGTTGAGCATGCGTCTGGATCATCTGGCTGCCTTCGAAGCCGCGTTCGTCGCCACCGTGCTGGAGATGCTCGACCCGGCTGCACTGCAGCAGCAGGTGCTCAGCGATGGTGAGCTGGCCGCCAACGAACTCGATCATCGCCATGCCGATGCACTGCGCCTTGCCGGGCCATGGGGGCAGGGGTTCCCCGAGCCGCTGTTCGACGGCCATTTCGAGGTGGCCAACTGGCGCGTGCTGAAGGAACGGCATCTGAAGCTGGAACTGCGCCTGCCCGGCGTACCGGGCACGATCAATGCGATCCATTTCGGCGGCTGGCACGGCAATGCGCCCGGTCGCCACGTGCATCTCGCCTACCGGCTCGCCTGCGATGACTATCGTGGCGGCGCCGCCATCCAGCTGATCGTCGAGCACTGCCTGCCGGCGTAGTCCATGCCGGGCATGGCCCGGCGCTACCGCTTCGGAAGGGTCAGCGGACCTCGGTAACCCGCGTCGGCAGCTCCCATGCGCCACCAGCGGCGACCAGTCGGCACAGCCCGGTAGTGGCCTCGGCGGTCTGCACGAAGCGCACGCCATTCCAACCCCAACTGGCCGTCCACCAGCAGTCTCCCAGGCCGCGGCCCTTGCTGGCCGCGTTGATGGTGTTGCCGGCGTCGTCGCTGCCGGAAGTAGTAACCAGTATCGGCCGGTAGGGTGCTTTGTCATTGATCACCCAGTAGCCATTGCCCTCGTTGTAGGCTCCGCGCCAACAGAGTATCGAAGCCAGCAGCTTGTCCTTGCTCAGCCGGGTGATGGTCAGTGGCTGTGGTTGCCTGGACAGCGGACTGCCCTCAGCGCTGAGGCCCGCGCAGTCATCGGCCGCAGTGGCCGCTTGCAGCGCAGCACGCAATACGGGGGATTGTGCCAAGCCGATGTCGCTGGTCCGCGTAGGGGGCAGTTGCGCCAGTACCACGGTGGGAGCGGGCAGCGCCGCCAACACACTGCTTTCGCTACGATTCCCCTTGCGAACCAACGCGCCTGGCGACCCCAATCGCCCCTGGAACTCATCCATCTTCAGCAGTACGGCCCTGGCGCCGAGATCAGACAACGTCCAGTGTCGACCATCACTGCCAATGATCACGATCCGGCTGTTGCGGGATAGCGCGGCGAGCAGGGCATTGGTCTGTGCCATCGACAGAGTCCAGTCGCCATCCGCTACTGAAAGCGTACCGTGATCAGAACCATTGATATGCAGACGCAGGTGCTCAGGCACCGCAATCTCCTCGTACTGCCCCAGCATCAGTTTGGCGCTGGTCTTTTCACCGGGGCCGGCCTTGCGAGTCAACAACAGGGACACCGGCTGGTTGTCGCTCATTTCCTTCTGATAGCCTGCGGCGCGGCACGTCCGGGTGTTGTCGCAGGCCAGTGTCCAATCATGGTGGACGAAACGGAGGCCCTTGATAGCTTCGGCGTGAGTTGTGCCGGCCACTGCCAGCAGGATGAAGGCCATGATCTGACGCATCAAAAATCCCTGAAGAATCGAAGCACTCATCATTGTCAGGTGCAGATGTCACCGGCCAGCGTTGTATTGGGGCCAGAGCATCGGAAACGCAGATGCCACCATGCGGCCACGGTCTTTCCGTTGACCGTGGAGCTTAGTGCCGTTGGCTTTGGCTCCATTGCGATAGATTGCCGTAGCGCCGGTCCGGTTGGCGTCGCTGATTGCGTTCATGCCATTGCAGATCAGATGCACGGTCTAATTGCGTCAGACGGGCATTGAAGGAGTGCGACCGGAAATGCGTACTGCTCTCGCCGGGCATGGCCCGGCGCTACCGCTTCGGAAGGGTCAGCGTACGTCGGTCACCCGCGTCGGCAGTTCCCAGGTACCCCCGGGAACGCCGCGGCACAGGCCGCCACTGATCGCCGAGGTCGCGACGAAGCGGGTGCCATCCCAGGTCCACGTTTCATCCGACACGCAGTCGGCCAGACCGCGGCCCTTGTGCGAGGCGACGATCTGCCCGTCGCCGTAGTCGATCGCGTCGCTGGTCACCCATTGCGGCTGGTAGGGCGCTTTCTCACCGATGACCCAGTAGCCATCACCGGTGTTGTAGGCCGCGCGCCAGCAGGGGACGTTGACCAGCAGATGCTTGGTGTCCAGGCGCTGGATCTGCAGTGGTGAATTGCTGATCGGAAGATCCGGATCGGTGTCGAGCAGGCCTTCGCAGCTGGGTTCTACCAGAGTGGCGCGCAGCGCCGCACGCAGCGCCGGCGAGGCGGCCAGCTTGGAAAACGCTGGGTCGTCCGGTGGCGTCGACAGCGTCGGTGCCTTGCGCACCACGGGTTTGGCAACGGCGGCAGGCACGCTGCTTTCGGCAGCGGCCCCCTTGCGCATCACCGCGCCCGGCGTGCCCACCCGGCCCTGGAACTCGTCGGTCTTCAACAGCACAGCCGCTGCGCCCTTGTCCGACAGCGGCCACGTGTGGCCGGCGGCATCGACAACCGCGATACCACCATCGCGCACCAGCGCGGACAGCACTGCGCTGGTCTGTGCCGCGCTGAGCACATGGACACCCGGCTCCGTGGCCGGCGCCAGCACACCGAGGTCACGCTGCTGGATGCGCAGGTGCAGCGCGCCCTTGGGCTGCGGCTGGTCATCGATCGGCTGCAACGACATCCGACCGCTGATGGCCTGATTGGGGCCGCCCGCCCGGGTCAGCAGCACGCTCAGGGTGCTGTCATCGCCACTGGCGTAGCCGGCCGCGCGGCACGTGCGCGTGTTGTCGCAGGCCACGACCCAGTCGTGATGCTGGAAATAGAGGCCTGCAGGCGCATCGACGGCGCCGGCGGCCAACGGCCAGCACAGGGCCAGCAGGGTGGGAAGCAGGGGAGAACGCATGGGCATCCTTGCACGGGATCGGGAAGTCGCACATGGTGCGCCCAGGGGCAGCGAAGAACCAGCATCGAATCACGTTAACCCCGTCCTCCCGGTTGGTGCGTTCAAGCAGTCACGATCCCACTGGAGTCCTGTCATGGTCTTCGCCCGTTGCTGCACCGTACTGCTGTTGGCCCTGGCAAGCTGGCCGGCACTGCCCCAGGCGTCGCGGCGTCCGGCACCGCCGATGACGTCCACACCGCTGCTGATCGCGCCCGCCGCCGAACAGCCCGTGCAGCTGCGACATGCCCGCATCGAAGGCGAGGTCCAGGCCGGTATCGCCCAGACCCGTATCACCCTGGAGTTCCATAACCCCAACCAGCGCGTGCTGGAAGGCGAGCTGCAGTTCCCGCTGGCCGAGGGCCAGCAGATCACCGGGTTCGCCCTGGACATCAACGGCGAGTTGCGCGAGGCAGTACCGGTGCCCAAGGACCGCGGTCGTCAGGTGTTCGAGGAGATCGCCCGCCGTGGCGTCGACCCGGGCCTGCTGGAGCAGACCGCCGGCAACCAGTTCCGGCTGCGCGTGTATCCGCTGCCGGCCGGCGGCAGCCGCCGCGTACAGTTGGTCGTACGCGAGCCGCTGGCATATGCCGGGCAGGGCTGGCGTTGGACACTACCGCTGCAGTTCGTCGCCGACGCCGCAGCCGTCGAACTGGACGTGCGGGCACCGAAGGAGGCTGAGGCAGGAAGCGCGCCGTTCCGCATCGCCGATGGCCGCCTGCACTGGCAAGGACGTGGCGCGCAGTTGCCGGCCCAGCTGCAATGGACGCTGCCGGCCGAGCGCAAGGCACAGGTGCAGGTAGCACGCTGGCAGGACGGTCACTACCTGTTGGCGCAGCTGCCGGTGCCGACGTCGACCGCGCCGCGCCGTGTGCCGTCGGAAGTGGGGCTGCTGTGGGACGGTTCGGGTTCCGCAGGCCAGCGCGACCGCACCCGCGAGTTCGCGCTGCTGGATCGCTACTTTGCTGCGATGGGCGAGGGCAACGTCGCGCTGACCGTGCTGCGTGATCGCGCCGAGCCCGTGCGTCATTTCCATATACGCAGCGGTGACTGGAGTGAACTGCGGCGCGCGTTGATGGCGGTGCAGCCGGATGGCGCCAGCGCGCTGGCGCAGTGGCAGCCGCAGCCCTCGGTGAAGGAGTACCTGATGGTCAGCGACGGCCTGCTGACCTATGGGCCGGAAGCACTGCCGGCGTTGGCCGCCGATCAGCGCCTGTTTGCGGTCAGCAGTGCCGGCGCACGCACCGATGCCACCCGCCTGCGCGGTTGGAGCGAGGCGCATGCTGGCAGTTTCGTGGCGCTCGGCAGCGATATCGATGCGGCTGCACGGGAGCTGCTGTCAATACCGCTGGATGTCCAGATCGATGCCGGCCGTGGCGTGCAGGACGTGGTGGTCGACCGCCGCAGCCAGGCCCAGGGCTGGCTGTGGTTGCATGCGCGGTTGGCGGCCGAAGGTGTGCCGATGCGGGTGCGCATTGCCGGTGGGCAATGGCAGGCACTGCCGGAGAGCTCCACCAGCGCCGATGGCGATCTGCTGGCCGGCCTGTGGGCACAGGCACGCCTGCAGCAGTTGTCGACCGATCGGCGCGGCAATCGCGAGGCGATGCAGCGCCTGTCGCAGCAGTTCAGCCTGGTGGGCCCGGACACTTCACTGATCGTGCTGGAAACGCTGGACGACTACCTGCGCTACGCGATCCGCCCCGCAGGTGCCTTGCGCACCCAGTACGACCAGCGCTTCGCACGCCAGGTTGCAGATCGCGATGCCGCCGACCGTCAGCGCCTGGACAAGGTGGTGACGCAGTGGCAGCAGCGCCAGCAATGGTGGAGCCGCAGTTGGCCGAAGGGCATGCGCGTGCAGGCGAAGGCGCTGGAAGTGGTCGGTCAGGACGCGTACGCGGCTGCCCCGGTGGCGATGCTCGCCGCGCCTCCTCCCGCGCCAGCGCCGATGGCCGTTGCCGCCGAGCAGCGGGCGGAGTCCAGCAGCGCGCGCGCCCGTCGATCGCCGCCGCGGCAGGCACCTGCGGGCCTGGAGGCCGCGATGGATGCCGTTGCCATCGAACCCACGGCGTCCAATGCACCGGCCGCCGCCAATGACGGTCAGCTGGGAATCCGGTTGGCCGCCTGGCAGTCGGATTCGCCGGTTGCCCGCCGCTTGCGCCAGGGGCCGTCGTCGCAGCTGTACGACCGCTATCTGGCCGAGCGCGCTGCGAACGCCAACAGCAGTGCGTTCTTCCTCGACGTGGCCGACCTGTTGATCGAACAGGGCCAGCGCGATCTTGCCCTGCGCGTGCTGTCCAACCTGGCCGAGATGGAGCTGGACAACCGCCATCTGCTGCGCGTTCTCGGCTATCGCCTGCTGCAGGCCGATGCACCCACACTGGCGGTGCCGGTGTTCGAGCAGGTGCTGGCGATGGGCCAGGAAGAACCGCAGAGTTTCCGTGATCTGGGCCTGGCGCTGTCCGCAGCGGGCAAGCCGCAGCAGGCGCTGGCGCCGCTGTACCAGGTGGTCGTGCGGCCGTGGGATGGTCGTTTCGACGGCATCGCGCTGATCGCCCTGGATGAACTGACCAACCTGGTGGCCGGCAGCAAGCCGCGCCTGGATACCACTGGCGTCGACCCGCGCCTGCTGCAGGCGATGCCACTGGACCTGCGCGTGGTGCTGGCCTGGGATGCCGACAACAGCGACATGGATCTGTGGGTCACCGACCCGAACGGCGAGCGTGCGTACTACGGCAACCGCCTGACCTACCAAGGTGGGCAGATGTCGCAGGACTTCACCGGTGGCTATGGTCCGGAACAGTTCTCGCTGCGCAACGCCAAGCCGGGCAAGTACAAGGTGGAGGCGAACTACTTCGGCAGCCGCCAGCAGCTGGTAACCGGTGCGACGACGCTGATGCTGCGCCTGACTACCCATTGGGGCACGCCGAAGCAGAAGGACCAGATGATCACGATGCGGCTGAAGGATCGTGCCGAGACGGTGCTGGTCGGCGAGTTCGAGGTGCGGTAGCGCCGGGCCATGCCCGGCGGCCGGCGCTGTGATCCTGCGTGATGCTCACTGCGCCGTTGCGATCGGCACGCAACCCGAACAGCGGCCGCAGCCAGCGCACACGGCGCACCAGCAGTTCGTGGATCAGCAGGCAGCCGGCGACGGTACCGACCATCACCAGCGCCGGCTCCAGCCACGCACCCAGCTGCAAGGGCCGCAACCAGTACAACAGCACGATCAACACGGTCTGGTGCAGGATGTACCAGCTGAACACCGCCTCGCGGCAGTAGCTCAAGCCACGCCATGTCCGGGCCAGCAGGACCTGCGCCCATCCGAAGAGGGCCAGCAGGGAACACCAGGTGTACAGCGCTCGGCCAACGCGCTCGGTCTGCGCCCACGGCAGCGCCAGCACCCACTGCGGCAGATCGCCAACATCGGGCATCCGCGCCAGTGCACGGATGCCCAGTTCGACAGTCAGCCCGACAACGGCCAGCATCAGGGTCAACCGCCGGCCGCGCACCAGCAGATCCCAGCCGCGCTGCCAGCGCGCGGCGAGGAAGCCGCCGAGGAACAGGGGCAGCGATTCGGCGTGGACGTACAGGTCATCGACCAGCGCATGGGTTGGCGGGTGGGCGGGCAGGATCACCAGCAGCGCCCACGCCAGCCACAGCACCGGCAGCAGCAGGCCCAGCGTGGCCACCCAGCGGTCGCCCGCAGGCAGGCCCGGCAGGCGGTGGCGCAGCGGCCGCACTACGCTGGCCAACACGATCGCCAGCAGCGTGTAAGGGATCAGATAGGCCAGGTACCACAGGTGGTTCCAGGTGAAGCCATAGGCGGCACCGGTGAAGCTGGCTCCCGGCCACGGCCGGAATTGCCAGTAGCGCCACAGGAATGCGCCGAGCCCTGGCGTGACGTCGCCCTTGTCCACCGCTTCACAGTAGGCCTGCAGCGAAACGACCGCGACGATGCCGAACAACAGCGGCAACAACAGCCGCCCGCCGCGCCGCAGCGCGAATCGCCACCGGCTCTGCGCGGGCAGGCACAGGCCCAGTGCAATGCCGGAGATGGCAAACAGCAGCGGCATGCGCCAACGATTCAGCGCGATCATCGGCCATTGCAGCCACTCCGCGGTGTGGACGCTCTTGAGGTGGAAGTCCCATCCGGCCACGTAGGCCATGGCCACGTGGTAGAGGATCAACAGCCCGAAGGCACCGATACGCAGGGTGTCGAGGTCGTGGCGGCGGGTCATGGCGGTATCCGTGTTGGCGTCCTCGCAGAGTGGAAGTCCTTGTGGGCTGTCGCCAGCAGCAAGGGGCGGTTGGATGCCCGGCAGGGCCCAATGGCGGGGCGGGGGGACGAATGGCGTACGTCAGCGGGGCTGTGGTTGGCGATAATCCAGTGATGGATGAGTACAACCAGCAGGACCCGGACGTGCGTGGCGAATCGATGGGCAACGGCAGGCAAGGGCGGCAGGCAGCCGTGTTCTGGGTCGTACTGTTCCTGGGGACGGCGGCGGCCAATGTGCTGGCCAAGGCCATGATGGCGGCGCGCGATGGGCTGCCCTCCCAATGGATGGCGGCCACGATTGACGAGTTCAGCAGTGCGCTGGTGTCGCTGCTGCTGCTGGCGGTGCTGATCCGCGCCGCTTCGCGCTGGCCGCTGCACACCGATACCTGGCAACAGCGCTTGGCGCCGTATCTGCTGGGCGCGGTTGCATGGTGGCTGCTGCATGTGAGTGCGATGGTCCTGCTGCGCAAGGCCGCCCACGCCGTGCTTGGCAGCCACTACACCTTTGGGGACTGGCCGGCGCAATGGTTCTACGAGTTCTTCAAGGACATCCAGACCTATGCGCTGCTGGTCTCGGCAGTCCATGCCCTGGCCTGGTTCGGCCGCCGCCGCCAGGGTGAAGCGACCCTGCTTGCCGCCCCCGATGAGGGCCCGCCGGTCGAACCGGTCGATCGCCCCGACCATTTCCTTGTGCGCAAGCTGGGCAAGGAGTTCCTCGTGGCCACGGCCGACGTCGAGTACGCCCAGGCCGCCGGCAACTATGTGAACCTGCGGGTGCGCGGGCATGACTACCCGCTGCGGATCACCATGGCGGTGCTGGAGGCGCGGCTGGACCCGGTCCTGTTCCTGCGCAGCCACCGCAGCTGGCTGGTCAACCGTGACCAGCTGCGCTCGATCGAGCCGCTGGACGGCGGCGAGGCCTTGCTGCACATGGCCGATGGGGCCAAGGTGCCCTGCAGCCGGCGCCAGCTGCCGTTGCTGCGCCAGGCCTTGGGCGGGTAGGGGCGTGTCGGGGCGGGACCGGCTTCTGCGCCGGTTCACCCCGGCCTGCGGTATCATTTGCAGTCATCTTTTGAATGCATAACCGCCGACATGATCGAACTGAATCCTGTCCGCCAGCGCATCGCCGATCTGACCGATCGCGTGTTGTCGCTCCGGGGGTATCTTTGACTAC
>Ga0307412_10001450_pt1 | contig 13199 bp, 12 predicted proteins | sample DK1Cmetagenome_3_FD_203823 | JGI IMG/M metagenome (GOLD analysis project Ga0307412, IMG submission 203823) | Maize rhizosphere microbial communities from greenhouse at UC Davis, California, United States - DK15-C-1 | ecosystem: Host-associated > Plants > Roots > Rhizosphere > Soil | place: USA...
ATGATGTTGGGCCGTCCGGTGGCCATACGTGCCAGGCGGATGGAAGCCTCTACAGCCTCGGAGCCGGAGGTGGCATAAAAGACGCTGTCCAGTCCGACCGGCAGGTAGTCTCCCAGTCTCTCGGTGAGCTCAAGCAGTGGCTTGTGCATCACAGTGGTGTACTGGGCATGGACAATCTTGCCCACCTGCTCGCGGGCAGCTGCCACGACGTCAGGGTGGCAGTGGCCAGTGCTGGTCACGCCGATTCCCGTGGTGAAATCCAGGTATTTCTTACCGTCGGTCGCGTAGATCCAGCTGCCAAGGGCGTGGTCAACGATTACAGGCGTGGCCTGCTTGAGGATGGGACTAAGAGTTGCCATGGCTTCATACTTTCTTACAAACTGTAGATTGTCAACAATGTGCTAGGCGAGTAGATCGCTTTTGTTGGGAGAAGCGAACTAGCGGGTCCTGAACCGTTGGGGGCGGACGAAGTCGAGGCCGCTGAAGGTTTGTTTGCCGAGGGCTTCGTGTGCGGCGATCTCGCCGAATCCGGTGGCATTTTTGAAGCCGGCTCCGGAGAAGCCGGTGGCGCAGTAGATCCTGCTGTCTTCGCTGATCCTGCCGAGCAGGGGGTGTCCGTCAGTGGTGTAGAGGTCGGGGAAGGCGTCGGAGCGGATGATGTTCGGATAGAGGCCGGGGAAGAACTCGGTGACGGTTTCGGTGGTTTCGGTGATTTCTGCCGGCGTGAGTTCCCTTGGTACCGAGTCCGCCTGCGGCGTTGCTGCGCCACGACCGTCCAAGGTTGCCTTGACGGTGACGCCGTCGACGGCGGGTGCGCCGTACATCGAGCGGTCACCGGAGATGCGGATGAAGATGGGGAACTTCTCGGGCAGGAATTGCGCCGCGTCCTTCGCTACAAACCACGTCAGGAAGATCCGTTTGGTTTGAGTTGCTGCTTTCAGGTAATCGGGCATGAGCCTGCGGGACCAGCCGCCGGAGGACACGATGACATTCTCGAAGGTCCAGGACTTCCCGCCCGAGGTGACCACTACGCCGTCGTCGGTTTCGGAGATGCTGTCGATCGGGGTGTTGGTGTGGACGGTGGCTCCGTTGGCCTGTGCGGCTGCGACTGCGGCGGTGACTGCCCGGTCGGTGCGCAGGGCGCCGGCGTGCGGGTCGAAGACTGCGCAATCATCGGGCCGAAGGTTGTGCTGCGGGTACCGTTCGGCCATCGCTTCGTAGCTGAGGATTTCGTGGTCGGCACCGTTGAGCCTGGCGGTTTCGAGCAGGGCTGAGATGTAGGGGCCATCGGCGGTTCCGATGGAGAGGCCTCCGCAGCGGGTGAGGATGTCCTGGCCGGTTTCGGCTTCGAGTTCTGCCCAGAGGCTACGGGAGCGCTGCAGTATGGGGTAGTAGCCGGGGATTCCGCGGTAGAGCATGCGGAAGAGGCGGGTGTCCCCGCCCACGGCACTGCGGGCATGTGCCGGGGACTGTGCCTCGAATCCGACGACGGACTCGGACAAACGGGATGCCTGCCACAGGGCCATGCTGCCGATGCTGCCCAGGCCGATGACGGCGAGTTTTCCGTCCATGGCTTAGAGCACCTGTTGCAGGAAGGCCTGGGTGCGGGCCTCCTGGGGGTTGGAAAGAACTTCACGGGCGTCGCCGCGTTCGACGACGTAGCCGTCATCCATGAAGATCAGGGAGTCGGCCACTTCGCGGGCGAAGCCCATCTCGTGGGTGACCACCACCATGGTCATGCCCTTCTTCGCCAGGTCCTTCATGACGGCGAGGACTTCGCCGACCTTTTCGGGGTCCAGGGCGGAGGTGGGTTCGTCGAAAAGCATGATCTCGGGGTCCATGGCCAGGGACCGGGCGATCGCGACGCGTTGCTGCTGGCCGCCGGAGAGCTGGGCCGGGTAGTAGTCCCCGAACCCGGCCAGGCCGACGCTGGCCAGCAGTTCCTGGGCCCGCTTGGCTGACTGCTTCTTGTCAGCGCCCTTGACCAGGACGGGTCCGGACATGACGTTTTCCAGGGCGGTCATGTTGGGGAAGAGGTTGAACTGCTGGAAGACCATGCCAACCCTGGTGCGCTGCTCGGCGAGCTTCTTGGGACTGTGTGCGTGGTAGGCGTGTGCAGTCTCGTAGTAGCCGAAGTCCTCACCGTTGACTTTCAGAACACCTGAGTCGACGGTTTCCAGGCCGTTGATGCAGCGCAGGATGGTGGATTTGCCGGAGCCGCTGGGGCCGATGATGCAGCAGATCTCTCCGCTGGCGATGTCCAGGTTGATGTCTTTCAGGACTGTTTTGGGTCCGAAGGACTTTCGGATTTTCTGGGCAAGAATGGTGCCGTCGTTGCTCATCGCAGGGTGCCTTCCGGTTCTGTCAGCACAACTTTTTTCGCCTTCCGGGGAAGCCGGGAGGTAGTGCGGGAGTATTTCTGCTCGAGCTTGGACTGCGGGTAGCTCAGCAGGAGGGTCATCACGAGGTACCAGAGGCTGGCAACGATCAGCAGCGGGATGGTCTCGTAGGTGCGGGCGTAGATGAGCTGGGCGCTTTGGAGCAGTTCAGCGACGCCGAGCACGCTGACGAGGGAGGTTCCCTTGAACATGCCGATGACCTGGTTACCGGTCGCCGGGATGATCGAGGGCATCGCCTGGGGGATGATGACCTTGCGCATCCTCATGCCAGCGCTCATCCCGAGGGAGTCGGCGGCTTCGATCTGGCCCTTGCCGACCGAGGAGAACCCGCCACGGATGATTTCGGCCATGTAGGCGGCCTCATTGAGGGTCAGACCGACCAGAGCCGCGGTGATGGGGGCCATCAGGGCGTTCATGTCGATCGCGGTGCCGATGTCCGTGAACGGGATCCCTATAGTCAGGTTCGGGTAGAGCGCGGAGATGTTGAACCAGAAGATCAGCTGGACCAGGACCGGGGTGCCCCGGAACAGGGTGATGTAGATCCCCGCGGCGATGGAAACCGGCTTCACGTGAGAGGAGCGCATGATCGCCAGGCCCAGCCCCAGCAGCGTTCCCAGGGCCATGCTCGCAAGCGTGAGGAAGATCGTGAGCATCAGCCCACGGAGGATGGATTCATGGGTGAAGTACTGGGCAACGACGCCCCACTTGAAGTTGGGGTTGGTCAGGACGGAGACGAGGATCCCGATGCCGACAAGAATGCTGAGGACCCATCCCGCGTACTCGGAGCGGGTCCGAAGCCGAAGCCGTGGCTTCAGGGCTGCATCAATGCTACCCATCGTTGCTTCACTTCCTTTGTTAGTAGCTGTGACCATGGTGGCCTCCCGCTAGTTCAGCTTGGCATCGGTGACGGCCCCGGACTCCAGACCCCAGGTCTCCAGGGACTCCTTGTACTCCGGAGTCTGAAGGACGGACTGGATCGCTGCCTGCAAGGCCGGGGTCAGCGGTGAGCCCTTCTTCAGGCCGACGGCGGTCACGTCGCTGTTGCCGACGTTGACCCGGCCGAGGATGGTGAAGGAGCCCGGCTGCTGCTTCTCGGCCCAGCCGAGCGAGGTTGTGTCGTAGAGGACGCCGTCGATCCGCTTGGAATGTAGCTGGGTCAGGGCCTCCTGGACGTTGGGCAGCGTCACGGCGTTGATCGCCGACTGTCCCTTGGAGGTGCAGGTCTGCTCGCTAAGGGCCGGCAGGCGCTTGAGCTGGCCGGTCGAGCCCTGGGTGACGGCGATGTTCTTGCCGCACAGGGTCTCCACGGTGAGGTTCAGCGGGTTCCCGGCGGCTACGGCCACGGAATTGCCGGCCTTGAAGTAGTCGATCATGTCCAGGACCTTGAGCCGCTCTTCGGTCTTGGACATGGTCGTGGCGGTGAAGTCGTAGCGGCCGCCGTCGAGGCCGGGGACGATCGTATCGAACTTCGTGTCCACGAACTTCAGCTTCAGGTCAAGCTTCTTCGCAAGCAGCCGGGCGACGTCCGGGTTCAGGCCGATCGGGGTCTGGTTGTCCTCCGCAAGGAAAGTCGTCGGCGGGTAGTGCAGGTCCATCGCGACCGTGAGTTCGCCCTTGTCCTTGATGGACTGCGGCAACAAAGCCACCGCTGCAGCATCCGGCTGAACGCCTTCTGAGATGTCGGCGGTGTTCGAGGTCAGGGACTTTGCTTCCTCCGATGCCGGAGTGCCGGTGGCCGCGCCGCCACAGGCGCTGAGGGTCAACAGGACGGCCAGCCCTGTGGCTGCGGTCTGAACTTTGGTAATGGTCTTCATGGTGCTTCCCTTCGAATGGTTTCGGCTGAATCGGATCCGCCAAAATCGGTGCATATTTCGCGGGACCGCCCGTCGGCATCCCTGACTTCAAGGTGCTGGGTCGGTACTGACGTGTCGTGCTTCATGCGGGTTTGTGATCCCGATCTCGTTCCGCATCTAACCCAATGCAACCCCTCGAACTGCAGATTGTCAACAATTTACGAAAGAAAAATCGGTGGGCTATTTCATCGGGCTCACGGGCAGGAAAGTTGTTGACAATTTACAATCTGCGGTTCTAGAGTCGATGTATCGGGCAGCAGAGCCCCCTGCCACGGGGAAATCGAACTCCCTCTGTACATGCCCTTGAACGAAAATGAGGCCCGGCACCCGCGCCTTCGACACAACTTCAAGAAACGGACGAACTATGGCGACCACGAATTTCCGGCCGAAGTACATCTCCTTTGATGTCTATGGCACGCTTATCAACTTCGACATTGATCCCACCACGCGTCGTCTGCTTGATGGCCGCATCTCTGAAGAGCAGTGGCCGACCTTCAAGAAGCACTTCCGTGGGTACCGGTTCGACGAGGTCCTTGGCGACTACAAGCCTTACGAGCAGATCCTTCAGGATTCCTTTGACCGGGTGTGCAAGCGGTGGGGCATTGGGCCGACCGAGGGTGCCGGTGCAGAGTTTGCTGAGGCTGTACGGGGTTGGGTTGCCCACGAGGACGTGCCGGCTCCGCTGAAGCTCATGGGCGATAACTACAAGCTGGTGGCTCTGTCCAACGCAGACGACAGCTTCCTGGACATCAGCATTCCCAAGCTCGGTGCAGACTTCCACGCCGTCTACACCGCTGAGCAGGCCCAGGCCTACAAGCCGCGCTACCAGGCTTTCGAGTACATGCTCGATACCCTGAACGCCAAGCCGGAGGACTTCCTGCACATCTCCTCGCACACACGCTATGACATGCATCCCATGCACGACATGGGCTTCCGGAACCTCTGGATGCTGGACCGTGGCTATGACCCCATTGGCGAGGGCTACGACCTCAACACTGCCAAGTCCCTGGACGAGATCAACAAGCACCTCGGTCTCTAATCGACTACGAGGCGAAAGGTCAAACCATGAAACTCATTCCTTACTGGCTGGACACGGCCGAAGCATCCGGAGACTACCGGCAGACTCCGGTACCCGAGAATGTCGATGTGGCAATCATCGGCGCCGGATTTACCGGGCTTTCCGCGGCCCTGGAATTTGCCAAACAAGGCGCGAGCGTTGCCGTTTTCGAACGCCACACCGTGGGGTGGGGCGCATCGGGCCGTAACGGGGGAATGGCGACTACCGGCTTGGCCATCAGCTTCAGCACCGCGGTCAAGCGCTACGGCGCCGAGCGTGCCGTGGAGATGTTCCAGGAATACAACGACGCCATTGACACCATCGAGAAGCTGGTCCATGACAACGGCATCGACTGCGACTACAACCGTTTTGGAAAGCTCTCGCTGGCCTTCCACAAGTCCCACTACGAGGGCTTCCTGAAGTCGCAGGAGAAGCTGGCCAAACTGGCCGATCACCATGTCACCGTGATCCCGAAATCCGAGATCCACAGCGAAATCGGCACGGACTTCTACCAGGGTGCGATGGTTGACCCGCTCGGGGCTGGACTGCACGTGGGCAAGTTCGTGCATGGACTGGCCGGAGTGGCTGTTGCCGCCGGAGCCGATATTTGCGAGAACGCTGCAGTGACCGAGCTGAAGAAAGTCTCCGGTACTGTGCACGACGTGCACACCACCCGGGGCATCACCAGGGCCAAGCAGGTCCTGGTGGCTACCAGCGGTTACACCGGCGGGGTCACTCCGTGGCTGCAGCGCCGTGTGATCCCGGTGGGCAGCTTCATCATTGTCACCGACCCGCTGCCCGAAGACGTGGTCAACCGGATCCTGCCCAACCGACGCCAGGCCTCGGACAGCAAGATGCTGACTTACTACTTCCGGATCACCCCGGATAACAGGCTGCTCTTCGGCGGCCGGGCCCGCTTTGCGCTGTCCAGCCCGGATTCGGATGTCAAGAGCGCCGAGATCCTCCGCAAGGCCATGCTCGAACTCTTCCCGTACCTCTCCAATGCCAAGGTGGACTACATCTGGGGCGGTTTGGTGGACCTCTCAATGGACCAGATGGTCCACGCCGGGCTCCACGATGGCCTCTACTACTCCCTCTGCTACAGCGGACACGGGGTGCAGATGGCCGCCCACATGGGCAAGCGCATGGCCCACTACATGGCCGGCGACAAGAGCGCCAACGTCTGGGAAGACCTGAAGAACCCGCCCGTGCCCGGCCACTTCGGCCCGCCCTGGTTCCTGCCCTTTATCGGTGCAGCAGCCAAGATCATCGACCGGGTCAAGTAAGCCCGGCGCTCCGAGTAACAGCCGCATCACCTAGCCGCCTCAATTAGCCGACTCACTTAGACAAGGGACCACATGTCGCCAACGACGACCCTCGCTGACGCGCGCCCGGAAACAGGGTACAGCCGGGCAACAATCGCCAACCTTCCCGGGGGAGCCTTCACAGAAGGACAGTGGCAGACCGCTGACCTGACCGTGGAGGTCCGGGATCCGGAGGACGGCCTGCTGTTGGGGCGGGTCTGCACGTCAACTCCCCAGGACGTGCGCCGGGCCATCGCCCACATTCATCGCCACCTGCAGATTCATGAGTGGCCGTTGCGCTCCCGCCGGGAGGCGCTGGAAAAGGCTGCCCTGCTCCTCGGTGAGCAGTCTGCGCGGTTCGCCGGGATCATTGCTGCCGAGAGCAGCAAGACCATCAGGGAAGCGGAGCGCGAGGTGAACCGCTGCATCGAGACCCTTCGGCTGTCCGCTGCCGCCTCGAACGAGTTGACGGGGGAGACCCTGGGCTTCGATGACAGCATGGCCGGCGGCAACAAGATCGGCTGGTACAGCCGGAAACCTGTGGGCATCGTCGCGGCGATCACCCCGTTCAACGACCCGCTGAACCTCGTGGCACACAAGCTGGGCCCGGCCCTCATCGGAGGCAACGGCGTCGTGCTTAAACCGTCCACGCGCACGCCGCTGACCGGGCTGGCCTTTGTCCGGCTCCTGCTGGCGGCAGGCGTCCCGACCGGGCGCATCGCTGCGATCGTGACCGGTCCCGGTGTTTCCACGGCGCTGGTCACCGACCAGCAGGTGGACCTGATCTCCTTCACGGGCGGCCCGGCGACGGCGGACCGCATCGCCGCCGCTGCCGGATCCAAGAAGATCCTCTCGGAGCTGGGCGGCAATAACGCCACGATTGTCTGCGCCGACGCTGATGCCAACGCCGCGGCCAAGGCCATTGTTGCCGGGGCCTTCGGTGTGGCGGGGCAGAACTGCCTGTCCGTGCAGCGCGTCTACGTGCACATCTCGCTGTTCGAGGAAATCCTGGAACAGGTAACGATCGATACCGGGTCCCTCAAAACGGGACCCAAGTTCGACCGCACCACCGACGTCGGTCCGCTAATTTCCGACGACGAAGCCAAGCGGGTCGAAGAGTGGGTGGATGAGGCAAAGGCGGCCGGCGCCAGGATCCATACGGGCGGGCGCCGGCGCGGCACCTTTTACGAGCCCACCGTCCTGACCGATGTCCCCTCGGAGTGCCGCGTCATCCGCGAGGAAGTGTTCGGGCCGGTGGTTTCCCTTATCCCGTTCATCGAGATCTCCGACGCTATTCATGAGGCCAACAACACGGCCTATGGACTGCAGGCAGGCGTCTTCACCCAGTCAGTCGACCTGGCACTGGCTGTCGCCGACAAGCTGCATGTAGGCGCTGTGGTCATCAATGAGACCAGCGACGTCCGGATCGATTCCATGCCGTTTGGCGGATTCAAGAAATCGGGCGTCGGTCGTGAAGGCGTCCGCTACGCGGTCCACGAGATGACCGAACCGAAGAGCACCATCATCAATCTTGGAGAGCAGCCGCGCTGGCAAAGCCTCGGCCGGTTGACGGAGAAGTCATGAGCACGCACAGCATCGCAGTCATCGCCGGTGACGGCATCGGCAAGGAAGTCGTTCCGGCGGCCATCGCCTGCCTGGAGCGGATCGCGGACCTGTATTCGCTGAACCTGGAGTTCACCCATTTTGACTGGGGCTCGGACTACTACCTCCGGCACGGGCGGATGATGCCCGTTGACGGGCTGGAACAGCTTGCCCGCCACGATGCTGTCTTCCTCGGCGCGGTCGGCTCCCCGGACGTCCCGGATACCGAATCGCTCTGGGGCCTGCTGATCCCGATCCGGCGTGAGTTCCAGCAGTACATCAACCTCCGCCCGGTCAAAACGCTCGACGGCGTCACCTCACCGCTCGCGGCCAAGGAACAGATTGACATCCTGATCGTCCGCGAGAACAACGAGGGTGAGTACTCCGAGGTCGGCGGGCGGATGTACCGGGGGCTGCCGCACGAGAGCGCGGTGCAGGAGACCATCTTCACCCGGCTCGGAGTCTCCCGGGCTGCCCGCTTCGCGGCCTCCCTCGCCTCATCCCGGTCGGGGAAGCTGACGTCGGCGACGAAGAGCAACGGCATCATCCACACCATGCCCTTCTGGGACGAGGTCGTCGAAGAAACCGTCCGCGACTATCCGGGCGTCACGGTCACCCACGAGTTGGTGGATGCCCTGGCCGCGCACCTGGTCCTGAAACCGTGGACCCTGGACGTCATTGTCGCCTCCAACCTGCTCGGTGACATCCTCTCGGACCTGGGCAGTTCCGTCACAGGCTCCATAGGCCTGGCGCCGAGCGCGAATCTCAACCCGGAGGGTGATTTCCCGTCCCTGTTCGAGCCGGTCCACGGGTCAGCTCCGGACATCGCCGGCAAGGGCCTGGCCAACCCGGTCGGCCAGATCTGGTCCGGTGCCATGATGCTCGAACACCTCGGCCACCCCGACGCCGCCGCGCACCTGCAGGCAGCGTTCGAGTCCGCCCTGCGCGACGGGTACGGTACCCGCGACGTCGGCGGCACCTCATCGACGTCGGAATTCACCACCGCCGTCCTCACCGCCATAGACGCCGCCGCTGCAAAGCGGGCGGCCACGGCCGGGACTGCGGCGTCATGACGGCCGAAGCGCAGGGTAGGCGGCCCGTCGTCGCGGCCCTATATCGGGAGGCTTTACCGCCCCGCCTGGCCGAGATCGAGGAGCTCGCCGAGGTCCGGTTGACCAAGGCCGACGGTCTGGCCGAGGCGCTGGACGGCGCGGACGTGCTGTACCAGTGGCACTCCTTCTCACCCGCGCTCAAGGAGAACTGGGGCGCGGCCGCCACCCTGAAATGGGTCCACGTTTCGGCCGCCGGTGTCAGCCAGTTGCTCTTTGACGAGCTGATCCGCAGCGACATCACCTACACGAACTCCCGCGGCGTCCTCAGCCGGTCCATCGCCGAGTTCGCGCTCGGTTTTGTGCTGGACCTGGCCAAGGACGCCCAGGGCTCGTTCCGGCTGCAGCAGCAAAAACGCTGGCAGCACCGGGTCACCCGCAAGATCCAGGGACAGCGCGTGCTGGTGGTCGGCACCGGATCCATCGGCCGCGAAACCGCCCGGCTCTTCTGCGCCGTCGGCCTGGATGTTGACGGCGCGGGCCGCACCGCCCGGTCCGGGGACGCTGAGTTCGGGCATATCCACGCCTCCCGCGACCTGGCCAAGGTGGTTCACGACTACGACTACCTGGTCCTCGCCGCGCCCCTGACCAATGACACCAGAGGACTGGTCAACGCCGAGGTCCTGGCTGCCATGAAGCCCTCCGCGTATCTGATCAATGTCGGCCGCGGGGAACTCGTCTACACCGGGGCCCTGACCGAAGCACTGGCCTCGGGCTCCATTGCCGGTGCCGCCCTGGACGTCGTGCACCCCGAACCCCTGCCCGAAGTACACGCGCTCTGGGGCATGGAGAACGTCATCATTACACCCCACATGAGCGGCGACACCGAAGACTACCTCGATGACCTCGGCAAACTCTTCATCGACAACCTAAGGCGGTACCGCGACACCGAACCGCTGCAGAACGTCGTGGACAAATCCCTCGGATTCGTCACCGCTTCCTGAACCCCTCCCTGGCCGTGCATAACCATCTGAAGCTGCGAGCAATGTCACAAACTACCGTATCGTCCGTTGTGCAACCCCCTGGGAGCAGGACGGAGACCGACTTCATGGGCGCCCGGCTGATCCCGGCCGCTGCTTACTGGGGGATTCAGACACTGCGGGCAGTGGAGAATTTCCCGATTACCGGCACTGCCATCTCTGCTTATCCCCGGCTGGTCCAGGCGCTTGCCCAAGTCAAGCAGGCGGCGGTGCTGGCCAACTTCGATCTGGGCCTGATTGACGGAACCAAAAAGGATGCCATTGCCCAGGCCTGCCGGGACATCGAACAGGGCTGCCTGCGCGACCAGTTCGTGGTGGATGTCATCCAGGGCGGAGCCGGAACCTCGACGAACATGAATGCGAACGAGGTAATCGCCAACCGTGCGCTGGAGCATTTGGGCCTGGACAGGGGCCAGTACTCAGTGATTCACCCCAACGGGGACGTGAACATGGGTCAGTCAACGAATGATGTGTACCCCACCGCGATCAAGATCGCGGCCATCAAAGGCGCCCACGATCTGCTCGGCTCCATGGCGCATCTGCGTGGAGCACTGGCGCGCAAGGCCGTCGAGTTCGATGACGTGGTGAAAGTGGGCCGGACGCAGCTGCAGGACGCCGTGCCCATGACGCTGGGACAGGAGTTCACCACGTATGCGGTCATGGTGGACGAGGACGAACGGCGGATCCGCGAAGCCCTGGTCCACCTGCACGAGATCAACCTCGGCGCAACCGCCATCGGCACCGGCATCAACACCCATCCCCGGTACGCTGCCGAAGTGCGCACTCATTTGGAGCGCATTACCGGTCTGCCGCTGGTAACGGCCGGCAACCTTGTGGAAGCAACCCAGGACTGCGGAGCCTTCGTGCTCTTCTCCGGAACGCTGAAACGGGTGGCCGTTAAGCTGTCAAAGATCTGTAATGACCTGCGGCTGCTGTCCTCCGGTCCCAGGGCAGGCTTCGCGGAAATCAACCTTCCTCCGCGCCAGGCCGGGTCGAGCATCATGCCAGGAAAGGTCAACCCGGTCATTCCGGAGGTCGTCAACCAGGTGGCATTCGACGTCATCGGCAACGACGTCACCATCACCATGGCCGCCGAGGCCGGACAGCTGCAGCTGAACGCCTTTGAACCCATCATCGCACGATCCCTGTTTGCCAGCCTGACCCACCTTACGGCTGCATGCACGACCCTTGCCGACCACTGCATTGACGGGATCACCGCCAATAAGGAGTACCTGCGGTCCCAGGTCGAGGCGAGCATCGGCGTCGTAACCATCCTCAACCCCCTCATTGGTTACGACGCGGCGACCTCCATTGCACGGCATGCCCTGTCTACCGGCCGCAGCGTCACTTCCCTCGTTCTCGAACGGGGACTGCTCTCTGCCGCTGAGCTCGAAGAGATCCTGCGTCCCGAACACCTGGCAAACCCGCAGGTCCGGGTCGACACCACCATCTGAAGGACCCCATGCCCACGCTTGCCAAGGCCTACATCGCGGCTTCTCCCGCCAAACCGCTGGAGCGCGGCGCCGTTGAGCGGCGCGATCCCGGTGACTTTGAAGTACGCATCGCCATTAAGTTCACCGGAATCTGCCACTCGGACATCCACACTGCCCGGGGCGACTGGGCACAGGTCAACTACCCGGTGGTCGTAGGGCATGAAATCGCCGGCGTGGTGGACGCAGTCGGAGCCAAGGTGACCCGCTATTCCGTGGGGGACCGGGTGGGCGTGGGTTGCTTCGTGGATTCCTGCCGTGAATGTGCCAACTGCCGTGCCGGGGAGGAACAGTACTGTCTGAGCGGAGCCACGAGCACCTATAACTCTGTGGGCCGGGACGGCCTGCCGACCGCCGGCGGCTACAGCACCAGCATCGTGGTGGATGAGAACTACGTACTTCGGATTCCCGACGGCATTCCGCTCGATGCCGCCGCGCCTCTGCTGTGCGCCGGCATCACCATGTACTCGCCGCTGCGGAACTGGAAGGCAGGGCCGGGGAAGCGCGTCGCGATCATCGGAATGGGCGGGCTGGGCCACATGGGCGTCAAGATTGCCGCCGCCATGGGTGCGGAAGTCACGGTACTGAGCCAGTCGCTCAAGAAACAGGAGGACGCCATCCGCCTGGGGGCGCGGCACTACTATGCAACGTCAGACCCTGCCACCTTCGACGTCCTGACGGGTCACTTCGACCTGATCATCAACACGGTGTCCGCCGATATCGACGTCGACGACTACCTCTCCCTCCTCGATTTGGACGGCACCATGGTTCTTGTGGGGCTGCCCTCGAAGCCGCTGACCCAGCGCGCATGGTCACTTGTCGGATACCGGAGGAACCTTGCGGGGTCCAAGATGGGCGGCATCCGTCAGACGCAGGAGATGCTGAACTTCTGCGCAGCGCACGGGCTCGGGGCCGACGTCGACGTCATTCCGGCGAGCAAAATCAACGAGGCCTACGGCCGGGTCATCGCCAGTGATGTGCGGTACCGGTTCGTCATCGACGCAGGCACCTTCTGAGACAGATCGAATCAAGCAGGGAAAGGCCTTCCAATATGTCAGTTGCATCTTCCACCCCCGTCACAGGCAGCAGCCGTACCAAAAGTGGGAAGGCTGGCCGGCCCAAGCCGCCTAACTACAGCATGGGCGACCGCGTGGTCTTTGAGTTGGAGGGAATCGCGGGCACAGGGGTCATCGATGACGCCATGCCTGATGGTTCTGTTGTCTGGGTCTGGCCCGACGACGCCATGGGCCGAAAAATGCTCTTCGCGGCGGACGCCCTGTCGGTGCGGCACGAAGACCGGCAGCACAAGCGACATACCCGTTCTAAATAAGGAGACCTCCCGTGTCCGTACAAGCAGCTGCAGACATAGAGGTGCTGGTAGGCGCGCAGGAGCACCAACAGGACT
>Ga0307412_10001451_pt1 | contig 13189 bp, 17 predicted proteins | sample DK1Cmetagenome_3_FD_203823 | JGI IMG/M metagenome (GOLD analysis project Ga0307412, IMG submission 203823) | Maize rhizosphere microbial communities from greenhouse at UC Davis, California, United States - DK15-C-1 | ecosystem: Host-associated > Plants > Roots > Rhizosphere > Soil | place: USA...
TGTCAAGTCCATTCCCGACATTGTTACCTTATTGTGACACATTCCCTGATTCACACTAACCTCCGTTTTGTCAAGCTTTTGTGATAAATCTAACAAAATTGTTATAACACGAAAGTGCCCTACACCGGATGATGGGGTTCTGCTGATCCGGTGTAGGGCACTCATTCAGTCTACCGTCCTGGTAGGAAATCCTCATCCACTACAGATGTTGTACTACATCCGTAGTGGTCACTCGATCACCTGCAACAGCTGGTTGTACCGTGCGAACGTCGTGACCCAAGCCCCGAGCGCATCCCGCCGGTGCAGCCACCAGTGCCCGCGTTCGGGGTGCCGGTCCAGCACGACCCATACAACGGTTTCGGTGTCCCAGGTTCCTTTGAACACCACCCGCATGCCGTGGAGGTTGCCCCGGGCGGGCGCCGGCTGGTATTGCTCTTTGACGCTCATGGCAGGAGTTTGTTGTGCCATTGACGGTGTGTTTCGGCGTTGGACACTGCCGCCCCGCATTCGGAGCATTCTTTCAATACGGCGCTGGCGTCGTTACCGGCGTACCAACCGAACAATTCGGTGAGGGTGAATTCTTTAGTCGTGTCGGTCATACCGTTTCCTTGTCTGTGGGTAGGTGTATGGGGCGGGTGGTGGTGTTGATCCAGGTTTGGTCCTGGTGTTTGTCGCAGAGGGTGACGCCGTTGGTGGGTGGTGTGGTGGTGCAGGTCGCGCATTCGTAGCACTGGTACATCTGCCGCACGGACCGACTCATTTGGGTGTCCGTTCCGTGAGGGTGGTTTGGGCGCAAACCCAGGCGACCCGGTTCGCTTCGCACGGGTCGCCCTGGTACATGTGACGCATGTGGATTTCGTGGCTGATCGCGTTCAACCAGGCCATGTGTTGAGCCGTCGTCATGACCGGTACTACGTCTGTAGTGTTCATGATGCGGCCTCAACAGCGTCGTTGGCGTCGCACCAGGCGGTGAGGTTCTCGCTGGTGGGGTCCTGGTGGAATTGTTTGCGGGCGTCCAGTTCGGCCATGCGCAGGTTGATGTGGTTGAGGGTTGTGGTGCGTTCGGGGTTTCGTTTGGAGAGGTCGACGACGACTTCCATGATCAGGGAGCCCATGCGGATCACTTGTCCCCGCCGGTGAGGTAGCCGTCGATGATCCAGGCGATGGTGGCAAGTGTGACTGTGACAACAACGAAGATGAACATACTCATTAGGGAGTTCATTGTGTTCCTTAGCTATGTGCGCTCCCCCAGTGGTGCGCATATACACATAGTACACCCAAAACACCCTAAAAAGTTTTTCTAGGAAAATTTGATAAATGGTGTTGTAAGCATAGAAATCCGTGCTAAGTTTCTTCCTGTACCCGAAAACGGGTTGCAGGAAACACCTGGTGTGACCCGCGTTACTCAGGTTCCTGCTGTTACAGTACCTAGTACATCGTCTCGATGTACTCACAAACGAAAGTGGACGCCACCATGTCTGAAACCACCGAACTCGTCACCATCGAAAACGTTGCCCCCGTAGCCGGCCTCGCCAACGAACTGGCCAACCTCAACAACGGCAACGTTGCAGTGTTCTCCACCGTCAAAGGCGCCGACCACAAGTCCCGGCTCGTGACCCTGAAGGCACTCGGCAACGCAACCCCCGTAGCGGACCACATCGGGAAGACCATCAACCTCAAAGACGTCATCGTCCAGCAGATTTCGATGGTCAACGAACGCACCGGCGAACTGCAGGACGTCCCCCGGATCACCCTGCTTGACGCCGACGGGAAGGCGTTCCACGCCATCAGCGACGTCCTGTACAAGGATCTGAAGAACGTCTTCGCAATCCTGGGCATGCCGCACACGTGGCCCGCCCCGCTGCCCGTCGCCGTCAACCGTGAAAAGGGTAAGACCGGTTCATTCTTCACCCTCACATACGTCTAACCACCGGAAACCCTGAAAGGGGTGATGCGGGGACCGGTGGCCTGGGGGTTGCCGGTTCCCGCTTTTTATGGCATCTTCGCGGGAACTGGCAGAAAAACGGTCTCAGGCTCTCCACCTGCAACGGCGGGTGAACCACAAAATTTCGCGTCTCCGCACCAAACAGGACGTAGAAGTCGCCGGGTCACAGTACGACCCGCGCCGGCCCGTACGGAACATCAAACGGTACACCCAAAAACAGCTCGACGCGCTCATAGCACGTCAAACCCAGTTCGTGGACCGCTCCACCCAGTTCGTACCCGACCAGCAACGACGCCCCATCCCCGCCAGCGAGTTCAAACCACTCCACATAGCGCAGGTCAAACTGCGGGAACAGCGGCAAGCCGAACTGACTGCGAAACGGGACACCCCCACCGCGTCGGGCACCGAAACTATCGGGCAGCGGCGGGACAAGATGAGGTCCGACCGGAAAATGGCCGGCAACCCGTCAGTGACCGACCCGTACGAACCCAAAGTCAACAGCAGCAAAGACATAGCCAACCGTAAAGCAGTCAAAAAACTGTTACGGGACGCGCAACAAAAACTGTTGCCCGGGTATGAGGCCAAAGAATTCAAACGGCAAATCGGGGAATTCTCCAAAATGGTGTCCCGGATCGGTGACGCCGACCTTGCGGCGGCCGTCAAAAAACTGTCCCCCGCCCAATTCCGCACCCTCTGGAACGACGAAGGGTTCGCCGCCGCCGTGTCCTCACAATACGAAATCGTCCGCACCGCGCTCATCAGCGAAGAAGACAAACCCTGGCACGTCCAAATCATTCACGACGCGTTCGCCGACGCCCGCCGCATGGTCGACTGGGCCGCAAAACTCGACCCCGAAACGGGCACCAAAATAATCGAAAAGCCACGCAAGAAAAAGTAGAGAGCATGCGCCACATGCACAGCATTATCAGCAAATTTCGGGAATGGTTGGGGATCATGGGGGCACCGAAACGACAGAATTATGTCGCCGATTTTGAGACGACCACCAGGGCGGACGATTGCCGGGTGTGGGCGTACGGTCTGGCCAACATTGACACCGCCGAAACGTTGTGGGACGTCGAAATTGGTACGTCTGTTCACAGGTTTTGTGACAGGATCAGTGAAGAAAATTCTGTCTGCTACTTCCACAATCTCAAATTCGATGGGATGTTCATCCTCGACTACCTGTACCGGCAGGGATACATCCACAACACGGAGAACCCCCGGCGGGGGCAGTTCACGTCCCTGATTTCGAACATGGGCGCCTACTACAGCATTACGGTGGTGTGGCGGAACGGGAAACGCACCGAATTCCGGGACAGCCTCAAAAAGCTCCCCTACTCCGTGTCAGTAATCGCCAAAGCGTTCAACCTGCCCGAAGCGAAAGGGGAGATCGACTACCACGCCGAACGGCCCGTCGGGCACATCGCGACCGCCGACGAACGCGCCTACATCGCCGCCGACGTCCTCATTGTGGCGCGGGCGTTGAAGAACCAGTTCGGGGAGGGTATGACCCGGCTCACTGTCGGGTCGGATGCGTTGGAAGAGTTCAAGCAGGTCACCGGGAAACGCATGTTTGACAAACTGTTCCCCGTCCTCCCCGAAATCATGGACCAGGAAATACGGGCCGCGTACCGTGGCGGGTTCACCTACTCCGACCCCCGATACCGGGGACAGGTTGTCGGCCCCGGCATCGTGTACGACGTCAACAGCCTGTACCCGTCGGTCATGTATGATCGGTTGCTGCCGTACGGGGAACCGGTGTACGCCCCCGGACTCCCCCAGGCTGACCGGGACTACCCGCTGTTCATCGTCAGTGTCACCTTCACCGCGAAACTGAAACCCGGGCACGTTCCCTGCATACAGGTCAAAGGGTCGTCGTTGTTCCTGGCGACCGAATACCAGACGCACATCAAAGAACCCGTCACCCTCTCCTGCACCAACGTTGACCTGCAACTCTGGACCGACCATTACGACCTGGACATTCTGGCCTATAACGGCGGGTGGCGGTTCCACGGCGTCACCGGGCTGTTCACCGAATACATTGACAAGTGGATGCTCATCAAAACCGAAAACACCGGTGCGTTGCGGGCGTTGGCGAAACTGATGCTCAACTCCCTGTACGGGAAGTTCGCGACCAACCCCAACATCACCGGCAAATACCCGGCCTTTGACGACGACAACAACGTGGTCAAACTGGTTCTCGGGCCGGAAGAAAAACGCGACCCCGTCTACACGGCAATGGGCGCGTTTATCACCGCCTACGCCCGCGACGTCACCATCCGCGCCGCGCAAGACAATTATGACGTGTTCGCGTACGCAGACACCGACAGTTTGCATTTGCTCACCCCGGATGATCCGTTAGGATTGGACATTGACGAACACAAACTAGGAACCTGGAAAAAGGAATACACGTTCGACGCCGCACTGTTTATTCGGGCTAAACAGTACATTGAACGTCTCTACCCTGTTATCCCGTTCGTCCCGGAGCATGTAACCCATGTAGCGGGTTTGCCCGAAAAAATAGCAAAACAAGTCACCATAGAAGCCGTGTACGGTAAAGGGGAAGTACGGTTCGCCGGCAAACTCCAACCCAAAACCGTCCCCGGCGGCGTCATCCTCAACGACGTAGGATTCACCCTAAAAATGGAATAAAGATTCGACCCGTTGACAGTGATATGGTATTCTATGAATACCAATCAAATAATCCCCTAAGCCACAACTGATAAAGGAAGTGCCACATGGCTGTACAAAAAGGTGTGCAGGTTTCCGCCACCATCAGCAAAGAACTCGACCAGGCCCTCGAGGACCACCGATGGTCCGTGCGAATGACAAAAACCGAACTCGTGCGAACCGCCGTCGAAGAATACGCGGCCAAACACAACCTCATCGGGACGCCCGATAGCGAAACTGAAACGCCGGCAGGTGATGAAATTGCCTGAATTCGAGGACGTTCCGGCATGTAAGGCCGACCCCATCAATGGCGCCCACGACTTCACAGCAATCACAACGGACGTGATTTTCTGTACCAGGTGCGGCGGCTCGGTACAGTTCAACCAACTGGTAAGCGAACCAGACAAGACGTGATCTGAGAGAACAGGTTGTCGTTGTCCACGGCCGGGACGCTCCCCTTGAATGGGGCCGGCGGTAGGGTTTGCCGTAGCAGGCTACATCACAACCACTCACAGGTCCGACAAAGGAAAACCCCCGCCATTGTGCGGGGGTTTTCTGACACCCACAACATTCTAAGGAAAAGCTCATGGCCACGTTTGATGAATTGATGGAACAGTTTCGCAACCCGGGTGATACGGGGATACCTGAAACGTTTGCGGAGGATTTGACGACCGCTTATCGGGAGGATTTGTCGGTTCGTGACGCCGCCGTGCAGGAACGCGAAACACGGTTGGCGGATAAGGAAAAAGAAATCCTAGCAGCGCAGGCGGAGGCTTTGCGTCTTAAGGCCGTGAATTATGATTTACTTATGGCAGCACCAAAAGCCGGTAACACGGTTGACAATGAAAACCCGGGTGGGGACGACAATTCTCCGCGCGGCGTCGATTCCCTTTTTGAATAGGAAACCATAATGCCCGTACTGGACGTTCGCACCCTCAAACCCACCAGCAACGAAATCCTGCTCGACCGTATCCGCGACGACGCGTCCCCCGCGTACCAGGCACGCATCCCCGAAGCGACGCAGGCCGGCGTGCAGGCGACGATGAAAGCGATCCAGACGTACCGGCCGCAGCAGAACGAATTCATTGACGCCCTCGTCAACAAAATCGCGCTGACCATCATCCAGTCAACCTCCTGGACGAACCCCCTGTCCGAGTTCAAGCGTGGCCTGCTCACCGGCGGCGACACCATCGAAGAAATCATGGTCGGTCTCGTCAAGGCCAAAACGTATGACCCGAACCGGGACGAACTGGAACGGGAACTGTTCGGCACTGCCCCCATCGAAGTGCAGAACTCCTTCCACAAGCTCAACCGGCGTGACCGGTACAAGGTCACCATCAACCAGCCGTTGCTTATGTCGGCGTTCAACACCCCCATGGGCCTGTCATCGTTTGCGGCGCAGATCATGGCCGCACCGGGCACGTCCGATCAGTGGGATGAGTTCCTGCTCATGTGCCAGCTTTTCGCCGAATACGAGGCGAACGGTGGCTACTTCAAGGTCAAGATCAGGGATATCACCAACCCCGACTCCCCCACCCTGGCAGAAGATACCAAGTCCGTCCTGACCCGTATCCGGTCCATGGCCGGGACGCTGAAGTTCATTTCGACCCAGTACAACGCGGCCCGTATGCCCATCGCGGCGCAGTCGGATGAACTGATCCTGTTTGTCACCCCCGAGTTCAACGCCGTCCTTGATGTTGAGGCACTCGCGGGGGCGTTCAACGTCGACAAAATGGCGTTGTCGGGCCGGATCATCGAAATTCCGAAGGAACAGTTCGGGATCACCGGTGTTGAGGCGATCCTCACCACCAAGGACTTCTTTGTCGTTGCCGACCAGCTGTTCGAAACCGCGTCCCAGTGGAACCCGGCGTCGTTGCAGAACAACTATTGGCTGCACCGGTGGCAGGTCATCAGCGCGTCCCGGTTCGTGCCGGCCGTCGCGTTCACCATCAACGACGGGGACGAAATCGTCAAAATCATCACCCCTGTCACCAGTGTTGCGGCGATTACGATCATGGACGCCGACGGCAACACCGGTGTCACGTCCGTTGACCGTGGCGCGAAGTACTCGCTGGCGTCCGAAGCTGTGACCACACCCACGGACGGTATCAACGACTCCGTGCGCTGGACCCTGTACGGCAACACGTCACCACGTTCCTACGTCTCCCAGACCGGTGTTCTCACCGTCGGCGGCGATGAGGGCGCCGAAACGTTGAAGGTCGTTGCAACGTCTGTGTGGTTGGACGCCGACAACCTCATGAAGGACGGCGCCACCGCTGAAATTACCCTCACCGTCACCGGCGTTGCCGTGCTCGATGCGTGGCCGGCCGTGGACAACCAGGACAATGAGGGTGACGACCTGACCAACCAGGTCACCGGCATCACCGTGCAGGGTGTAGCCGTGTCGCCGACGTTCGACCCGGCAGTGTTCACCTACACGGCCAACGTTGTTGACCCGGCAACCGTCGTCAAGGGCGACTTCGAAGTGTTCGGCCCCGACGCGGGAGACGTGACAATTACAAAGTCCGGTCTCGTGTTCACCATTTCTGTACCATCAGCCGCAGGCGATCCGGTATACACTGTAACTGTGAACTAATTCCGAACCCCCGATATTCGGAAAAAGTAAACAGGGCATGTGGCGCCCTTAGCAAGAAAACCCCCGACAATGCGTCGGGGGTTTTCTTGTATTTCAGGTAGTCTTTATTCAGACCATAAAGGGGAACCAGTGAATCAGTTTCATGAATTGCCACAGCCTAAAGATTTCGGGCACAGTTTCAATTACGCGGTGTGGGGTGCAAACACCACCGTCACCCTCGCGAATGTGCCATGGAATAACGACTACCGCGACGTTGTCAGGTTCGACAACCAGGCCGCCCTCGACACGTACATTGACACCGCATCGGGTCCGGTGCTGACCACACCGAACGTCACGTATGCGGCGATGGGTCGACCCATCCGGTTACAGATCCCGTTCGAACGGGCGAACACGTTCAACTATTTGAGGGCGCACAACCCGGCACAACCCCTGTCCAGCGGCGACGACACCGGCCGCGCCTACTACTACTTCGTTGTCGGCGTCAACTATGTCGCACCCGACACGACAGAACTGATGCTCCAACTGGACGTGTTCCAGTCCTTCGTGTACGGCGCCAGCTTTGGGAACATCTATGTGGAGCGTGGTCACCTGGGCATCGCCAACACCGAATCTTTCACCAACTACGGCCGGGATTTCCTGACCACCCCTGAGGGGTTCGACCTGGGCAATGAGTACGAAATCCGCAAACAGTACGCCCTGTCCGTCGGTTCGGCCCGGTTTGAGGCGTTCGCCGGGATGCCCGACTACTCCGTACTGGTCGCCAGTTCAACAGCCCTGGATGAGGACCCGGGCACGGTGGACGCGCCCAAACTGACCTCCGCTAAGGGGTCGCAGATGGAAAACCTGCCCAACGGCGCCGAAATTTACCTGTTCAACTCTTTGGACCATTTCAAACTGTTCATGGAAGCCATGCAGGACAAACCGTGGGTCACGCAGGGCATCATGTCGATACAGGCCGTGCCGCGCATGACCCGCTACGGCGTCAACCTGTCCAGCAAAGTCATTGCGGGGGTACCCGTTGATGAGGTGCAGGGCGGGCCGCTGAACACCGTCAAAACCGCCCTCAAAACGGGGTGGCGTAACGAACTCGACCTGGGCCGGTACTGGCGCCTGTACAAGTTCGCGACCTACCCGTACTGCCTGATCGAAATGACGTCCTACACGGGCACGCCGTTGGTGCTGAAACCGGAGTGCTGGCAGGACGGTGACGCCAACGTGGTAGAAGTGCCCCATTTCGCACCGCCCAACGCACGGTTGGCGTTCTACCCCTACCGGTACAACGCCAGCGACTCATACCCGGCGTTTGAGGACGGCAACGGGGTTATCAACGACGGCGGCGAGTTCCTGGACATGGTCACCGCTATCACCAACTTCCCCGCGTTCTCCGTGGTGAATAACGGGTATATGGCGTTCATGGCCGCGAACGTCAACGGCATCGCCTACCAGCACAGCAGCGCCGACTGGTCACAGCAGCGTGCCCTGACCGGCGCCGCCACATCGTACGACCAGGCATCCTCCGGCATCAGCACGTCGCAGGACATTACCGGGCAGGGCATTGGCGCCTCAAATGCGCAAACGAAACTGTCAATGGACACCATGCGCTCCCAAGGTTTGCAGGCGGCGGGGAACGCGACCATCAACGGGTTCAAAACCCTGGACCCGGCCGGCATGGCACAAGGCGTCGCCAACGCCGCCGTCAGCTACGCGATCAACACCAACCAGGCCAACCAGTCCAACGCGATCAGCACCGGACTCTCCGCCGGGGTGAACCGCTCCCAAACCGCCAACATGGGATACATCAGGGACACCAACCTTGACCTGGCCAAATTCTCGGCGAACGGGGACTATGCGAACGCCATTGCCGGGGTCAACGCCAAAGTGCAGGACGCCAAACTCACCCAACCCACCACGTCAGGGCAGGTTGGTGGGGACGCGTTCCTGCTCGCCACGTACCGGTGGGGTGTTGAACTCAAAGTCAAAATGGTACAGCCGGCGGTGATGAACGCTATCGGCGAGTTCTGGCTACGCTACGGGTACGCCGTCAACCGTTTCTCCGTGATGCCGGCGTCGCTCATGGTGATGGACAGGTTCACGTACTGGAAATGTAAGGAAGTTTATTTGACGGCCGCGAACTGCCCCGAAACGTTCAAACAAACACTCAGGGGAATCTTTGAAAAAGGTGTTACTGTTTGGAAGAATCCGGCAGACATAGGAAACATAGACACGGCAGAAAATGAGCCGTTGGCAGGGGTGACCATTTAGTAATGGCTAAAACAGATTTGGTGTTCAACGAATACTATTCGACGTATTTGAATGGTGGCCGGAAAAACAACCGTGCCATGAATCAACAGGCCGCAACAGAACAAATGTACGTTCGTATCCTGACCGAATTGTGCGCGAACCGGTTCGAGTGGAAAGGCCTCCCCGACTCCGTTGACAAACGGTTCCTGGAAGTGAATTTGATTTGGCGCGGCCTGTCAGTGTTTTATAAGGACGCCGACTGCGGGGAGTTTTTCGCTGTGCAGGGCGCCGGCAGCGGTGCGACCAACTTCCTCGACAACCCGATCCAGTTCACCGTGATCGGGCCTGATATGAAAACCAAAACCCTGTCGGCCATGCCGGCCTATGACCGGACCCCCGGCGGGGACGTCGGGGAACGAAAAGACCCTGAGTGCGTGCCGATCTACTGCAACTACATGCGCACCCCCGACCTGGACGTGATCTACCTGTACGCCACCAAACTGGCGAAACTCGACCGTAGTATCGAAATCACGGCCGACAACATGCGGAAAAACAAGTACATCAACTCCCCCGAAAACGAACGCCTCTCCTGGCTCAACATTCTCAAACAGATCGCGGAAGGGCAGGAAGCGATTTTCGGGACCACCGCCCTCGACATGGGGCAACTGAACGTCATTGACCTCAGTGTTGATCCCTTGACTCTCCCCAACCTGCAAATCGCGAAGTCGAAACTGTGGAATGAATGCATGGGGTTGCTGGGTATCAACAACGCCAACCAGGACAAAAAAGAACGTCTCGTGGCCGCAGAGGTTGGCGCCAACGACGAACAGGTACAAGCCACACGCAACATTGCTTTGAACGCCCGCCAGCAGGCGTGCGAACAGATCAACAAACTGTTCGGCCTGGACGTCTCCGTCGACTTTGTTGAACCCCCGGCGCCGCCCGCGTCGGACGCCGACAGCGAATCTGAAACCCACAAAGACGATGAAACACCCAAGCTGGAGGGCAAAGACTGATGGCGACGTTCACCCTGGAACTGCATGAAGTGCTCGAACTCGACCCGACCATTGAGACGGGTATTTTGGCTGAGTACCCGCTGTTTGATGAGGCGCACCGGCCCGAACTGAACCGGAAAATTATTAACCATTTCTTTAATCAGGAAATCGGGCAGGAAAGCATTTCAATGTTTCGTCTCGCCCTGAAACGTAAGCTTGATGAAATCATGCCGCTCTACAATCAGCATTACGAAATTTCGGCGATCACTTTCAACCAGTTGGAAACGGTACGGATTTCCAACACCAACATCAGCAATGGTGTTACGGTGTCGGCCGGGGAATCGGCGTCCAATTCGACGTCCGGTTCAAAATCCCGGGCCGTGGCGCAGGAACTCCCCCAAACCCTCCTGTCAGACAACGGCGATTACGCCACCAGCGCGCAGGACACCATTTCGGATACGACAACTGAGGGCGCCGGTAATGATTCGTCGACGGTCAATCAGGACGGTACGCAGGATTCGGAGACGGTAGGTTTTCAGGGAAACCCGGCGCTGATGCTTTTGCAGTACCGTCAATCATTAGTGAATGTCGATATGATGATCATTGAGGAGCTACAGAATTTGTTTATGCTGATCTGGTCCGCCGGTGATTCTTTTACCGGCAGTGCTGGACAGTACGGCTATTTCGGTTACCCGCTTTCGCGGTACCCCTACTAAAAGGAAAGGCCCGAAATGGCTTTCACCACCATCACACCCTTCCCCTCCCAACTGACCCCCATGGCGAACGTCGGCCCCCTCACGTACGCCGACGGGACCACCTACCTCCGCGAACTCGCGTACATCAAAGACTGGCTCAACGGTGTGCTCGTGCCGGGGTTCAACGCCGCCATAGACAACGCCATCGACGAATACCAGACCGGTGTGACCAATGCGGAAGAAACCGTCACGGCGGCGCAGGCCGCATGGGCGACGACGTGGGAGGCATGGCAGGCGAACATCACCCTGGAACTCGCCGCGTTGAATGACGCCGCCCTGGGTGACCTCATCGTTGACGAACTGTCCAACACCTACGCAGCCCTCGCCGCCCTGATCGACACGCTGACGGTCGCGCCCGACGAACTCGACGCCGCCGCCACCGCTATCGTCAACGACGGTGCGTCAGCGCTCCGTGCCGCGCTCAACACCCTCTACGTCAATGAGGCTGACAACACCGCCGCCCTTGCGTTGAAGCTGGACGCGTCGGCGCGGGGAGCTTCGGACGGTGTAGCATCCTTGGTGGCGGGCAAGGTACCGGTAGCGCAATTGCCCGCCACCACCCCCACCTACACCGGCACCTACGCCGCACGCCCCGCAGCGGCGACGTACCCGGCCGGCACCCTCTACTACGCGACCGACACGCTGGAACTGTACCGGACCACCGGGGCCGCCTGGGTAGTGTTCGGTGCCGCCGGCAACGAACTCGCGTTCACCCGCATCGACCCGTCAGTACCCAAATTCGACACCACTTCCACCACCTATGTTGACGTGCCCGGCCTGTCAATCAACGTCACCGCCGGGGAGCGACCGTTTACGGTGCGGTTCCAGTGCGCAGGCGCCGCCGACGCCCCGTCGCCGGTCAAGTACGCCCTCTACGTTGGCGGTGTGCTACGTCACGAGTTCGACTTCCGTGTCAGTGGTATTGATGAGTGGGAGACGTTCACCGGCGAATACGCGATGCGCGGCCTCACCCCCGGCACATCGTATGTCGCCAAAATCATGGTCAAAGCGTGGACTGGTACAACCTGCCGCACGTCCGGTGCACCGTTCATTCAGGCGGTCGGGCTGTGACCCTCATCGCCACCCAGTTCTACGGGAAACTGTCCCCCGGCGAATACCACGTCGAACTCACCCCAAAGGTGAAACCATCAACACCCAAGCATGCTGTGGTCAACCTGCACGGCGCCGGCGGCACCGGGCTGACAGTGCTGGGCTGGTTGGGTGACGGTAAACCCGGCACCCCCACCTATGTGGCGCAGGCCGGGTACTCGGCGATAGCTGCCGACGCCGGCGGCACGCAGACGTGGGGTAACCAGGCCGCCATTGACGGGGCCGAAAGGTCCTACGGCCGGTCGCAGGCGCTCCCGGGGGTCAAGGCCGGGAAAGTGTTCCTCATCGGTGCCAGCATGGGTGGGTTGTCTGCGCTGAACTGGGCCGCAGCGAACCCTAACAGGGTGGCCGGTGTCGCGCTCATCATCCCGGTAATCAACCCCAACGACGTCAAAACCAATGACAGGGGAGGTTACGCCGGCCTGGTGAACACCGCCCACGGCGGGACTTATGATGAGGCGACAATGGGTAGCACCAAAAACCCGCGCACCATGGCCGCTGCAGGTAAGTTCGACGATATCCCCATCCTGATTTTCTACGGTCTGACAGATGATGTTTGTGTGCCGTCGGAGGCGGTAGGGTTCGCCGCCGACGCCGGCCCCAACACCACGTTGATTCCCCTGGACAGTGGTCACGATTTCCTCAGCTACACGTCCGTTGATAATCAACTCATCATTGATTTTTTCGACGCGATTCCATAAACAAGTAATCAAGGAAAAGCCTCCGTCCGTAAAGGGTGGAGGCTTTTCCCGTATGATTAGGACATGACATTGGATTACGGCACCATCAGGTATTTGGAGACGATCGGTGGGTCTTTGCGTATCCATTACATTGCTGGGAAAAAGGTTGACGCGTACCCTGATGGTCGCGGCCGGTA
>Ga0307412_10001452_pt1 | contig 13174 bp, 11 predicted proteins | sample DK1Cmetagenome_3_FD_203823 | JGI IMG/M metagenome (GOLD analysis project Ga0307412, IMG submission 203823) | Maize rhizosphere microbial communities from greenhouse at UC Davis, California, United States - DK15-C-1 | ecosystem: Host-associated > Plants > Roots > Rhizosphere > Soil | place: USA...
GCCGTCGTCGATGTCATGGGCGTTGTAGGCAATGGCGTCGGCCAGGTTGCAGAGCTGCGCTTCGAGGCCGGGCTGCGTGCGGTCGAGGAATCGGCGCGCCACACCGTTCGGTTCGGCCAATTCCAGGCGCTCGGCGTTCGCGCGCGAGCAGTGCTTGAGGATGCCCTCGCGTGTCTCGAAACTGAGGTTCAGGCCGTCGTATTGCGGATAACGGTGCTCCAGTGCGTCCACCACGCGCAGGCTCTGCAGGTTGTGCTCGAAGCCGCCGTGGTCGACCATGCATTCGTTGAGCGCATCCTGGCCGGCATGGCCGAAGGGCGTGTGGCCCAGGTCATGTGCAAGGGCAATCGCCTCCACCAGGTCTTCATTCAGGCGCAAGGCGCGTGCGATCGAACGGCCCAGCTGCGCGACCTCCAGCGAATGCGTGAGCCGCGTGCGGAACAGGTCGCCTTCGTGGTTCAGGAAAACCTGGGTCTTGTAGACCAGCCGGCGGAACGCCGTGGAATGCACGATGCGGTCGCGGTCGCGCTGGAAGGCATCGCGCGTGGGTGCGGGCGGCTCGGCATGACGGCGGCCGCGCGACTGCGCGGGATGGCAGGCGAACGCCGCGAGGCTCATTCCACGCAGCACTGCGCGAGCACTTCGCGCACCAGTGCGTCGGGCGCGCTGCTGACCGCGGCGGAACCGGGCTGGTCGATGACCACGAAACGGATCTCGCCGGCTTCCGACTTCTTGTCGACGCGCATCAATTCCAGGTAGCGGTCGGCGCCCAGCGCCGGGCCAACGATCGGCAATCCCGCGCGCTCGATGAGGCGCGTGAGCCGTTCGACGAAGGCTGTATCCACGCCACCGAGCCGCTGCGACAGATGCGCCGCCATGACCATGCCGCAACCGACCGCCTCGCCGTGCAGCCACTCGCCATATCCAAGTCCCGATTCGATCGCATGGCCGAAGGTGTGGCCGAAATTCAGGATGGCCCGCAGGCCCATCTCACGCTCGTCCTGACCGACCACCAGCGCCTTGATCTCGCAACTGCGCTTGACGGCATAGGCAAGCGCGGCCGGATCGCGCGCGACCAGCGCGTCGATGTTCGTCTCGATCCAATCGAAGAAGGCCATGTCGTGGATCGGCCCGTACTTGATCACCTCGGCCAGGCCTGCGCTGAGTTCGCGCGGCGGCAGCGTCTGCAGGGTGCCCAGGTCGCAGACCACGAGTTGCGGCTGGTAGAACGCGCCGATCATGTTCTTGCCAAGCGGATGGTTGATGGCCGTCTTGCCGCCGACCGACGAATCGACCTGCGCCAGCAGCGTGGTCGGCACCTGGACGAAAGGGACGCCGCGCATGTAGCTCGCGGCGGCGAAGCCGGTCATGTCGCCCACCACGCCGCCGCCCAGGGCGAACAGCACGGTCTTGCGGTCGCTGCCGTGGCCCAGCAGTGCGTCGAAGATCAGGTTCAGGGTCTCCAGGTTCTTGTACACCTCGCCGTCGGGAAGCTCGAGCAGGTGCACAGTGCGAAAGCGGTTCGCCAATGCGGTCCGAAGGGCCTTGACGTAGAGCGGAGCGACCGTGGTGTTGCTGACGATCAGCGCGCTGGCCGCCGCGGGCGTGGCCGCGAAGCTCGCCGGATCGTCCAGCAGGCCGGCGCCGATCAGGATGGGGTAGCTGCGCTCGCCGAGCTGGATGTCGACGCGTTCTGGCGGTGCGGAAGGTGCGGGCAATGGCATGGCAGCGAGTTTAGGCGCTGCGGCCAAGCCGGGCTCAGGCGGCGGGCTCTTCCGGATGGGCGCCTGGCGCAACGATGCCGGCCAACTCAAGCTGCATCACGATGATGTTGACCAGCATGGCGATCGAGGGGCGGCCGGTGTCGACCACGTCGTGGGCCGTCTCGCGATAGAGCGGGTCGCGTGCATCGTGCAGCTCGCGAAGCCGCCCGAGCGGGTCGGCCACCTGCAAGAGCGGCCGCTTGACGTCGTGGCGCAGGCGCCGGAACAGGTCTTCGGGGGAGGAGCGCAGGTAGATCACGTGGAAGTGATCCCGCAACTGGCTGCGGTTGGCTTCCCGCAGGACGGCACCGCCGCCAGTGGCCAGCACGCCTTGGGCGTTAGCAGCGAGATCCGCGATGACGGTCTGTTCGAGATCCCGGAAGGCCACTTCGCCTTCGCGGTCGAAGTAATCACGGATCGAGCAGCCGATGCGCTGTTCGATCACGTGATCGGTGTCGATGAACGGAGTGTTCAGTCGTGCGCCCAGACGCCGGCCCACTGCGGATTTTCCGGCGCCGGGCAAGCCGACGAGTGCGACCGCCACGCGGTAGCTGCTACGCCCGCGCGTCAGCGCGCGGCGTTGCGGTCGGTAATCATCTTTGGAGTGATAAAGACGAGCATTTCGGTCTTGTTGGCAATGCGTTCGCGCTTGCGGAACAATGCCCCCATGTAGGGGATTTCACCCAGCACCGGCACGCGCGACTCGTCATTGGTTTCGGTAAGTTCGAAGATACCACCGATGACAACCGTGCCGCCGTTCTCCACCAGCACTTCGGTCTGCACGTGCTTGGTGTTGATGGCAGGGCCCGACGGCGTGTTGACGCCGCGCGCATCCTTGCTCACGTCCAGGGTCAGAATGATGTTGCCTTCAGGCGTGATCTGTGGGGTGACCTCTAGCTTCAGCACTGCCTTGCGGAACGAGATGGAGGTCGCGCCACTGGACGTTGCCTGCTGATAGGGAATTTCTTCCCCCTGCTCGATCAGCGCCTTGGTCTGGTCAGCGGTGATGACACGAGGGCTGGAAACCAGCTTGCCCTTGCCGTCGGCTTCGAGCGCCGAGATTTCGAGGTTCAGCATGCGCGAGAAACTCGAATTGAAGAGCGAAATTGCGAAGGTGCCGGCCGCGGTACCTGCCTGGCCTGCATCACCTGCTGGCAGGTTGATGAAGTTGGAATTGGTCCAAGTCGTTGTGGGAGTGCCACCGCTATTGCCACCCGAACCGCCCGTGCCCGAGACGGGCATCGCACCGATCGTTCCGAACGCACGATTGCCGGCCGACGAGGCGAAGCGCTCTCCTGCAATGCCACCACCCAAGCGAACCCCGAGCGACTTGCCGAACGTGTCGGATGCTTCGACGATCCGGGCTTCGATCAGCACCTGACGGACGGGAATGTCCAACTTCTGAATCAGTTCCGTTACCTGCGCGAGGCGCGATGGAATGTCAGACACGAACAACTGATTGGTTCGGGACTCTGCGATGACGCTGCCGCGGGGACTCAAGATGCGGGTCGTCGTACCACTGCTGCCACCACCACCACCGCTGCCGCCGGCCGAAGCTCCAGTACCCATCAGGCCCTGCGCAATGGCAGTGGCCTTCGTGTAGTTCAACTGGAACGATTGCGTACGCAGCGGCTCCAGGTTCTCGATCGCCGCCTTCGCCTCGAATTCAAGCTTTTCCTTGGCGTTGATTTCATCCTTCGGCGCGATCCACAGCACGCTGCCGTTCTTGCGCATGCCGAGGTTCTTCGCCTGCATGATGATGTCGAGTGCCTGATCCCACGGCACGTCTTTCAGGCGCAGCGTCAGCGCGCCAGTCACCGAATCCGAGGTCACGATATTGAAGTTCGTGAAGTCGGCGATCACCTGCAGCAGCGAACGGATCTCGATGTTCTGGAAGTTCAGCGAGAGCTTCTCGCCGTTGTAGCCCACGCCTTGCGTCAGCTTGGTCGGGTCGACCTTGCGGGCGCGGACTTCCACCACGAACTGGTTTTCGCTCTGGTAGGCGCTGTGCTCCCAGTCGCCCTTGGCTTCGATCGTCATGCGGACGCGGTCGCCCGACTGTTGCGACGTGATCAGCTGAACCGGCGTTCCGAAGTCGCCCACATCGAGGCGACGGCGCAGGCCCTCGGGCAGCGTCGACTTGGTGAACTCCACGACGAGGTTCTTGCCTTGCTGCTTGACGTCGACGCCCACCTGGTTGTTCGGCAGGTCGACGATCACGCGGCCTGTGCTGTCGGCACCGAGACGGAAATCGACATCGCGCAGGGGGAGCGTGTCGCGATTGCGGTTCTCCGCGAAAACAGTAGCGGTGGATGTGGCCAGGGCGGTGCCAGCCACAGGCTCAAGAACGACCAGCAGCGACTTGCCCTGGATTTCCGTCTTGTATGCGGTGGCCTGCTTCAGGTTCAGCACCACCCGGCTGCGCTCACCGGCCTGCACCACATTGACCGAACGCAGGTTGCCCTGATTCACCTCAATGGCGGAGCGGCCGATGGCATTCGTCACACCCGGGAAATCGAGCGCGATCCGCGCCGGCGTCTGGACGGCGAATCCGGCCGGCACCGCCGTGAGCGGCTTGGCGAGATCGATCCGGATCACCTCGGCGCCGGATTGCGTCGAGCTGGTCACAGCCTCGATCGCGTTTTGCGCATGGGCGACGGCAACTGCACCGAAGGCCAGCAGACCCAGCCCGGCGGCGCGCAGCCACTGTGCCATCGTTGATTTTTTTTGGTTCATTTCGCACTCTCTTGCAGCTGCAATGTCGCCACGCGTTCGATCCATTCACCGGCGGCGTCTTGCACGATTTCACGCAAGGCGACTTCGGTTTCGTTGATACGGGTAATGCGCCCGTAGTTGAGCCCCAGGTATTCGCCGACGCGCACCTTGTAGAGCAGCTTGTCGACCCGAACCAGCGCCACCGGCTGGCCGTTGCGGTTCATGCTGCCGACCATGGCCATCGAGTCGAGCGGGAAGGCTTCGAGCGATTCCTTGCGGCGCGCCAGCTCGGGCGCGATCAGCTCCGAGGTGCTCGGCTGGTTTGACTCGCGGCGCAGCGCCTGCGTCAGCTTCAGGATATTGAACGGCTCGAAGGAAGAGCCTTCGGTATAGGCCTGGGGCGTGAATTTCTTGGGCTCGGCAATCGGCGGCACCGAAGGCTTCACCTGGGCACGCTGCTCGACCATCCAGCGCTGGAGGTCTTCCTGGCCTGAGTCGCAGGCGCTCAGACCCGCCGTGGCCAGCATCAGCCACAGGATTTTGCTTGCCGCTTTCATTTCTTCGCCTTCGGCGCCGTGGCGCGTTTCTGGGCGGCCCGCTCGTCTTCATCGAGATAGCGGAAGGTGCGCGCGGTGGCGTCCATCGTCAGCACGTCCTTGTCCTTTTGCGGTGTGATCGTCACGTTGTTGAGCGTCACGATGCGCGAGAGGCTGGCGACGTCGGCGGCGAAGGCGCCCATGTCGTGATAGCGCCCCGTCACGCGAACGGCAATCGGAAGCTCGGCGTAATAGTCCTTCACCGATATCGAACCGGGGCGGAACAGCTCGAACTGCAGGCTTCGGCCGAGCCCTGCCTGGTTGATGTCCGAGAGCAGCGCGTCCATTTCGGCCTTGCTGGGCAGCTGCTTCTCGAGCAGGGTCACGTACTGCTGCACCTGCTCGCGCTGCTTCTTCAACAGGTCGAGATTGGCTGCCTGCGCGACCTTCTTCTGGTAGTCGGCCTTGAGCGTTACTTCCTTGGCGCGCTCGCTCTCGAGCTGGTCATTGGAGTTGGTGAGCCACACGAACCACAGCGCCACGAGCACCAGAGCGGTCACGGCCAGGCACAGGGCATAGCGTGGGACCGCTGGCCACATCGACGGGTCGTTCGGATTGAGTCCGCGGAACTGGTCGCCGGCGTTCCGCAGTACGGCGGCCATGTCTACTTTTTGGGAGGGGCGATTGCTTGCCATGATCGATTACCCCTTGACCTGCGCCGCTGCGGCCAATGCCTTGTCGGCTGCAGCCTTCTGCGCATCGGTCGGCCGCTTCAGGCCGATCTTCATCGTGAAATTCGCGACGCGGCGCTGATCGCGCTGGCTCAGGTTGACCATCGTCGAGGTGATTTCGACCAGCTCCGGCTTCACCAGCCACGGACTGTTGTTGCCCAGGTTGCGCAGCAGCTCCGACACGCGTTCGTTCGACTGCGCCATGCCTTGCAGCGTGACGGTCTGGTTGTCCTGCTTCATGCTGGTCAGGTAGACGCCGTCAGGCAGTTGCCGGACCAGTTCGTTGAGCAGGTGCACGGGCAGGTTGCGGTCGCCCTGCAGGTCCTCGACCGCTTGCTGGCGTGCACGCAAGGCCGCGATTTCGTCCTGCAGCGTCGAGATTTCCTTGATTTCGACTTCGAGCTTCTTGATCTCGGCCTGCAGGAAGCTGTTCTTCGATTGCTGGGTGGAGATCTGCGCCTCGAACCAGAGATAGCCGAGGCCTGCGATCAGGCCGCCCAGCAGCGCAGCGCCGCCGAGGGTTCCATAGAAAGCCTCGCGACGCCGCTTGCGTGCGGCTTCGCGGTGCGGAAGCAGATTGATGAGGATCACTGCAGGAACCTCCGCATGGCAAGGCCGCAAGAGGTCAGGTACGAGGGCGCTTCGCGCCGCACCTTCTTCTCGCGGATGCTCGGCCCAAAGTCCATGCCGTCGAACGGATTGACGAGCGAGCAGGCAAAAGAGGTCTGGCGGGTGACGGCACTGGTCAGGCCCGGCAGCGACGACGAACCGCCGGCCAGCAGCACATAGTCCACGCGGTTGTGCGGCGTGCTGGTGAAGAAGAACTGCAGCGCACGTGCGATTTCCTGCGCAATGCTTTCCACGAAGGGCTTGAGCACGCCCGAGCCGTAGTCGTCGGGCAGATCGCCGCTGCGCTTCTTGGCTTCGGCTTCTTCAGCGGAAAAGCCGTACTGGCGGACGATCAACTGGGTCAGCTGCGCGCCACCGAAGGCCTGGTCGCGGTCGTACAGCACCTCCTGGTTACGCAATACCTGCATGCTGGTGGTAAAGGCGCCCACTTCGAACAGCGCCACGATCGAATCCATGCCCTTGCCGGGCAGCTGCTCGATCAGGCGTGCGGTCGCGAGGCGCGAAGCATAGGACTCGACGTCCAGGATCATGGCCTTCAGCCCGGCCGCTTCGGCCAGGCCTTCGCGATCCTGGACCTTTTCCTTGCGGGAGGCTGCAATCAGCACTTCCACATCGCCGGCGGACGAGGTGCTGGGGCCCGTAACGCAGAAGTCGAGGCTCACCTCGTCCAGCGAGAAAGGGATGTACTGGTTGGCTTCGGACTCGACCTGGATCTCGAGTTCCTGCTCGCTCATGCCACCGGGAAGAATGATCTTCTTGGTGATCACCGCCGAAGGCGGCAGCGCGAGCGCGACGTTGCGCGTCTTGGTACCGCTCTTTCGCACGACGCGCCGGACGGCCTCGGCCACCTCGTCGAACTTTTCGACGTTGCCGTCGGTAATCCAACCGCGTTCCAGGGGTTCGATGGCACAGCGCTCCAGAACCAGCTTGCCGCTGGCCTCGCGGCCGAGCTCTACCAGCTTGACGCTGGACGAACTGACATCCAGCCCAAGCAAGGGGGCGTTTTGACGACGAAACAATGATCCAAGAGCAGCCAAGTTAGGTCCCTCTCCCCCTGTATTTGTAACCAATGGAAAAATATGCGTTCGGTTGCACTCTAGCAGCAGGCGTTGTGCCAACCAAGCAACCGAGGGGGGCAAAACGGCAAAACGTTGTCAAAACCTGACGTCAAAGCCGCATTCTGTAACTTTCGAATTAGGACTGTGCGAGACAGCAAAGATCGAACCGCGGCCGAAGGGACGGCTTTTTATAATGTCGGGTGACTCTCCGGGCCCTCATGCAAGAAACTTCACGCCCCAAAGGGCCAGCCAAGACCCCTCCTCCCGCACGCCCAGCCTGGCTCAAATGGCTGCTGCGCTTCGTGTTCTGGGGGCTCGGCATTGCCGCGGCCGGTGTGCTGTCGGTCCTCTGCGTGGTCGCGGTGGCGCTGGCTGTCGCTTATCCGAACCTGCCGGACATCTCGGACCTCTCCGACTACCGGCCCAAGCTGCCGCTGCGGGTTTTTTCCGCCGAAGGCACGCTGATCGGCGAGTTCGGCGAAGAGCGCCGCAACCTCACGCCGATCGCCGCCATTCCCAAGGTGGTGAAGGACGCGGTGCTCGCCGCCGAGGACGCACGCTTCTATGACCACGGCGGCGTCGACTACAAGGGCATGGTTCGCGCCGGCTTGGCCAACCTGAACCGCGTGAAGAGTCAGGGCGCCTCGACCATCACGATGCAGGTGGCGCGCAATGTCTATTTGAGCTCCGAGAAGACGCTGACCCGCAAGGTCTACGAGGTGCTGCTGACCTTCAAGCTGGAGCATCTGCTCAGCAAGGACCAGATCTTCGAGATCTACCTGAACCAGATCTACCTGGGCAACCGCGCCTATGGTTTCGCCGCCGCGTCGGACGCGTATTTCGGCAAGCCGCTGCAGGAACTGACGATCGCGGAAGCCGCCATGCTGGCCGGCCTGCCGAAGGCGCCGGGCGCGAACAACCCGGTCAACAACCCGCAGCGCGCGCGCGGCCGCCAGTTCTATGTGATCGACCGCATGCAGGAAGCCGGCTTCATCACCGCCGAGCAGGCGGCCGAAGCCAAGAAGGAAGAGTTGCACCTGCGCGACGCCGCCGATCCGAACCGCCTGCACGCCGAGTACGTCGCCGAAACCGTGCGCCAACTGATGTATGCGCAGTACGGCGACAGCACCTACACGCGCGGCCTGAAGGTCTACACCTCGCTGGTCGCCGCCGATCAGGCGGCTGCCTACAAGGCGCTGCGCAAGGGCATCATGGATTACGAGCGCCGCCAGATCTACCGTGGCCCCGAGAAGTTCGTCGACCTGCCCAACGACCCCAAGGAACTGGACGAAGCCGTCGACGACGCGCTGACCGATCATCCCGACAACGGCGACGTCATGGCCGCCGTGGTGCTCAAGGCCAACGCCAAGGAAATCACTGCGGTGCGCGGCAACGGCGACCCGGTGCAGATCACCGGCGAAGGCCTCAAGCCCGCGCAGTCGGGCCTCTCCGACAAGGCGCCGCCCAACATCAAGATCCGCCGCGGCGCGGTGATCCGCGTGGTGAAGACGCCCAAGAACACCTGGGAAATCACGCAGTTGCCTGAAGTGGAAGGCGCGTTCATCGCCATGGACCCGCGCGACGGCGCGATCAAGGCGCTGGTGGGCGGCTTCGATTTCGGCAAGAACAAGTTCAACCACGTCACGCAGGCCTGGCGCCAGCCGGGCTCGAGCTTCAAGCCGTTCATCTACTCGGCGGCGCTCGAGAAGGGTTTCACCCCTGCCACGGTCATCAACGACGGTCCGCTGTTCTTCGACGCCGGCACCACCGGTGGACAGCCTTGGGAGCCAAAGAACTACGGCGGCGGCTACGACGGCCCGATGTCGATGCGCACGGCGCTCATGAAGTCGAAGAACCTGGTGTCGATCCGCATACTGCAATCCATCGGCACCCGCTACGCGCAGGACTGGATCACCAACTTCGGCTTCGACAAGGACAAGCATCCCGCCTACCTGCCGATGGCGCTGGGCGCAGGTGCCGTCACGCCGATGCAGATGGCGGTGGGCTACTCGGTCTTTGCCAATGGCGGGTACCGCGTCAATCCGTACCTCGTGACCCGCATCACCGACCACAAGGACAAGCTCCTGGTCGACAAGCAGCCCTCGCTGCTCAACGAGGCGAACCGCGCCATTCCCCAGCGCAACGCCTTCATCATGGACACGCTGCTCAATTCCGTGGCTCGCGCCGGCACCGCCGCAAAGGCGCAGGCCATGCTCAAGCGAGTCGACCTTTACGGCAAGACCGGCACCACCAACGACTCGCTCGATGCGTGGTTCGCAGGCTTCCAGCCGACGATGACGGCCATCTCATGGATCGGCTACGACACGCCGCGCAACCTGGGCGATCGCGAGACCGGCGGCGGCCTGAGCCTGCCGATCTGGATCAACTACATGGAGACTGCCCTCAAGGGCGTGCCCGTGACCGACCTGTCGACCACGCCGCCCCCGGGCATCGTGAACGTCGGCGGCGAGTGGTACTACGACGACTACGCGCCGGGCCGCGGTGTCGCGACACTCGGTGTGGAAGCTGCCGCGCCCGTCGCACCGGTCGAGGCCCTGACCGGCGCGCCGGTGAGCCCGCCGGCGCCGCCGGAAGAGCGCAACCGCATCCTCGATCTGTTCCGGAACTGACGACTGCGAATCAGGCGGCCGCGAACGCCAGCGGCTGGCCTGCCTGAAGACTCGCTTCGCGCGAGAGGTTGCCGAAGAATTCCTCGCCGGTCTTGGTGTCGACCCAGGCCTGGCCGTCGTGCCGGTAGTGATAGCCACCCGAGCGCGCGGCCAGCCAGATCTCCTGCAGCGGCTTCTGCAGGTTCACGATCAGCTGGCTCCCGTTCTGGAAGGAAATCGTGATCATCCCGCCCACCCGCTGGTTGTCGAGATCGGCGTCGGTCGCATCGTTGATGCGATCGCAGGCTCGCTCGATCGCAGCAAGCGCGGCTTCGGCGCGGTCCATGTACTCGGTGTCGGTCATTACAATTTCGCTATGTTGAATGTTCGCCAAATTCTAGTGACCGCCCGCGGCCGCACTGTGCTCATGGTTTGCATCGCCGCTGCGGCCGCCGGGCTCGCCGCCTGCGGCCAGCGCGGTGCGTTGTATCTGCCGAACGATCCTGCAGCCGCCCAGCGGGCCACCTTGCCGCAATTGATCACCCCCGGCGACTCCAGCGCCTCTTCCAGCCAAGCGGCACCCAAGCCTGCCGCTGCCAGCAGCGCGCCGGCCGCAGCCACCACCGGCAACGGAGCGCCCAAGTGACGAACGCCTCCCTCCCCGGCCATCCCCATATCGCCCACCGCGACGGCGCCCTTCATGTCGAGGGACTGGCCCTCGACGCCTTGGCGCGCGAACACGGCACGCCGCTGTTCGTCTATTCGAAGCAATGGATGCTCGACGCGCTGGCCGCCTACCAGCGCGGCTTCGAAGGCCGAGACGCCCTGATCTGCTACGCGATGAAGGCCAACTCGTCGCTCGGCGTGCTGCGCGTGTTCGCCGAAGCGGGCTGCGGCTTCGACATCGTCTCGGGCGGCGAACTCGCCCGCGTGCTGGCCGTCGGCGCCGATCCGAAGAAGATCATCTTCTCGGGCGTCGGCAAGACGCGTGCGGAAATGCGCCAGGCCCTCGCCGCCGGCATCGCCTGTTTCAACGTCGAGAGCGAAGCCGAACTCGACGTGCTGAACGAAGTGGCGCTGGCCAAAGGCAGCCGTGCGCCGATCAGCATCCGGATCAATCCGAACGTCGATCCGAAGACGCATCCCTACATTTCCACCGGCCTCAAGGGCAACAAGTTCGGCATTGCGCATGACCGCGCCGTCGAGGCTTATCGCCATGCCGCCAGGTTGCCGGGCCTCGAAGTGGTCGGCATCGATTGCCACATCGGTTCGCAGATCACCGAAGCCTCTCCGTACCTGGATGCCTGCGACCGCATCCTCGACCTGGTCGAAGCCATCGAGGCGGCCGGCGTGCCGATCCATCACCTCGACTTCGGCGGCGGCCTGGGCATCGACTACAACGGCGAAGTGCCGCCCAAGGCCGATGACCTCTGGCAGCAGTTGCTTGCCAAGCTCGACGCACGTGGCTTCGGCGCGCGCAAGCTCGTCATCGAACCCGGCCGTTCGCTGGTCGGCAACGCGGGCGTGTGCGTGACCGAGGTGCTCTACACCAAGCCCGGCGAAGACAAGAATTTCTGCATCGTCGATGCGGCAATGAACGACCTGCCGCGCCCCGCGATGTACCAGGCCTTCCAGAAGATCGTGCCGCTGCGCATCCGCGCGGGCGATGCGCCGACCTACGACGTGGTCGGCCCGGTCTGCGAGAGCGGTGACTGGATCGGCCGCGATCGCGCACTCAACGTGCTGGCCGGCGATCTGCTCGGCGTGCTGTCGGCGGGCGCGTACTGCATGAGCATGTCCAGCAACTACAACACGCGCCCGCGTGCGGCCGAAGTGCTGGTGAGCGGCCAAAGTGCCACGCTGATCCGTCGCCGCGAGACGATGGAAGACCAGTTGCGCAACGAGCTGGTCTGACTAGCTGGTGCTGCGCAGCGGCTTCTCGCCGCCGCGCGCACCTGCGGGTGCGTTCTTCGCCTTCCGCTTGCTCGCGTAGTTCCACACGCGCCATCCCAGCAGCACCGCGATGATCGCGGCGTAGACGAACACTTCCGCAAAGTTGTTCTTGCCCGCCCGCATCCAGAAGAAGTGCAGCAGGCCCAGGCCGGCGATCACATACACCAGCTTGTGCAGCATCTGCCAGCGCTTCGCGCCCATTGCCTTGATCGCACGATTGAACGAGGTGGCCGCGAGCGGTGTCAGCAATACGAAGGCCGAAAAGCCCACCAGGATGAACGGCCGCTTGGCGATGTCCTTGGCGATCTCGCCCCATTCGAAGCCCATGTCGAACCCGCTGTAGCACAAGAGGTGCAGCACCACGTAGAAGTACGCGAACAGGCCCAGCATGCGGCGAAAGCGCGCGAGCGCGTTCCATTTGCTGATGACGCGCAGCGGCGTCACCGCCAGCACGATGCAGATGAAGCGCAGCGTCCAGTCGCCGGTCGCGCGGATCAGGTACTCCTGAGGGTTGGGTCCCAATTCCCCAACGACCACGCCGTAGGCCAGCCACGCGAACGGCAGCAGGCACAGCACAAAGACGAGGGGCTTGGCGGCGGGATGGAGCAGCAGCTTGTTCATGGCGTTCGGGTCGCGCCCCCTGCGGGCAGCAGGGGTGCGCGCCCGCCTCAGTAGTTCTTTTTCAGGTCCATGCCCGCGTACAGCTGGCCGACCTGCGCTTCATAGCCGTTGAACAGCAGCGTCTTGTTGCGCTTGGCGAAGAGGCCGCCGCCGTCGCCGATGCGGCGCTCGGTCGCCTGGCTCCAGCGCGGATGGTCGACGTTCGGGTTCACGTTCGAATAGAAGCCGTATTCCTGCGCCGCCGCCTTGTTCCAGGCGGTGCTCGGCTCTTTTTCGACGAAGCGGATCTTCACGATCGACTTGGCCGACTTGAAGCCGTACTTCCATGGCACCACCAGGCGCACCGGCGCGCCGTTCTGGTTGGGCAGCACCTCGCCGTACATGCCGAAGGACAGCAGCGTGAGCGGATGCATCGCTTCGTCCATGCGAAGACCCTCGGTGTAGGGCCAGTCGAGCACGCGCGAGCCGACGAAGGGCATGGTCTTCGGGTCGGCCAGCGTCACGAACTCGATGAACTTGGCATTGCCCTGCGGCTCGACCTTCTTGATGAGTTCGGCC
>Ga0307412_10001454_pt1 | contig 13172 bp, 13 predicted proteins | sample DK1Cmetagenome_3_FD_203823 | JGI IMG/M metagenome (GOLD analysis project Ga0307412, IMG submission 203823) | Maize rhizosphere microbial communities from greenhouse at UC Davis, California, United States - DK15-C-1 | ecosystem: Host-associated > Plants > Roots > Rhizosphere > Soil | place: USA...
ACCTGGGACCGCTTCCCGTCGGTCGCGCAATGGAAACACTCGACGAGTGCACGGTCCGTGCGCCGGTCGCCGACATGTTCGCAATCGTCCGCGACGTCGAGAACTGGCCGGCGCTCTTATCGCACTATCGATATGTGCGGTTTCGGAGCAGATCCACCGACGGCGGCGGCGTCGTGGAGATGGCGGCCAACCGTCCATTCGGTGTGGCGAACTGGCCCACGTGGTGGCTCTCGGAGATGTCGGTCGACGATGCGAACACGTCCGTGCGATTCAAGCACATCGGCGGCGTAACGAAAGCCATGGACGTCGAATGGCGCCTGACGAGCACTCATGAAGGCACGCACGTCAGGCTGGTTCACGTCTGGGACGGACCTCGGTGGCCGCTCATCGGAGCATTTGCGGCAACGGCCGTCATTGGACCCGTGTTCATTCATGGGATCGCGAGCCGCACGCTGGCCGGTCTCGCGACACATGCCGAGAAACGGTCACGACGAGAGGCCGGAAGCGAGAGGCGACCGGCGAGCGTGGCGAGTCAAGGCGCACGATGAAACGCCGCGTGGTTGTCACCGGCATCGGTGCGATAACTCCGATCGGTCTTGGCCGTGATGGACTCTGGGAGGGACTTCTTGCCGAGCGGTCGGCCGTTGGTCCCGTGACCCGCTTCGACCCATCGCAATTCCGATCCCACCTGGCGGCCGAGATCAACGATTTCGTCCCGACCGATCATCTCGACGAGCGCCGGAGCCGGCGGTTCGACCGGTTCGCGCAGTTCTCCGTCGTCGCCTCGCGGATGGCGCTGACCGATGCCGGGATCGCGCTCGAGCGCGAGGACCGCGAGCGCATCGGCGCAATGATGGGATCGGCGTTAGGCGGAGTGGCCTATGCCGAGGAGCAGATGGGGAAATACCTGGCCGGCGGCCTGCGAGCCGTCGACGCGACGCTGGCCCTGGCGGTCTTTGGCGGCGCGGCATCGTGCAACATCGCCATAGAATTCGGCGTGTACGGGCCAAACTCGACGAACGCCATGAGCTGTGCGTCGGGGACGATCGCCGTGGGCGACGCGTTCCGCGCGATCCGCGATGAATACGCGGACGTGATGATTGCCGGGGGCGCCGAGGCGCCGCTGTCGACTCTCTGTTTCGGCGCGTTCTCATTGATTCGGGCCATGTCGACGCGCAACGACGACCCGACCACCGCGTCCCGGCCTTTCGATCGTGACCGCGACGGCTTCGTGATGGGTGAAGGCGCCGCCGTGCTAGTCCTCGAGGAGCGCGAGCGGGCGCTGGCCCGTGGTGCGCCGGTGTACGCCGAGATCCTCGGCTACGGAATGACGAATGACGGGCATCACATGACCGCGCCGCGCCCGGACGGTTCGCAGGCTGCGCGCGCCATGCGGCTCGCGCTCTCGGATGCGCGCGTCGCGCCTTCCGAGATCGGCTACGTGAACGCGCACGGCAGCTCGACCCCGCTCAACGACCCCACCGAGACGCTGGCGGTGAAACAGGTGCTCGGCGAGCACGCGTATCGTGTCCCGGTGAGCGGAACGAAGGGATACTACGGACACGCGTTAGGCGCATCGGGAGCGATCGAGGCCGCGATCTGCGCCCTGGCGCTCGAGCGGAAGTGGCTTCCGCCTACGGTCAACCTGGCGTCGCCGGACCCGGCGTGCGACCTCGATTACATCGCGGGCGGTGGACGGTCCGCACAACCCGAGACGATCGTCTCGAACTCGTTCGGATTTGGCGGGATTAACGCGTCACTGGTGATGCGGAAGCACTAATCACAGTTGGAAGTTGTAAGCTGGAAGTTGGAAGGGGAGCGAGCGTGCTTTCTTCCACCTTCCAACTTCCAACTTTCAACTGGTCCGGCTATGATTGCCGCCGATCGCCGTCCCCCGACCCCCCATCTCCCGAATCATGCGTAAGCATTTCATCGCGGAACTCATCGGAACGTTCGCGCTGGTCTTTGTTGGTGGCGGCGCGATCATGATGGCGCAGCACACCGGCAACAACGCGGGCCTGCTGCAGATCGCCCTCGCTCACGGGCTCATTCTTGCGCTCATGGTGTCGGCGGCGATGAATGTCTCCGGCGGTCATTTCAATCCCGCCGTGACGACGGCGCTCCTGGTTGCGCGCCGCATCACGCCGACGATCGCGGGTGTGCACATTCTGGCGCAGTTGATCGGCGCGCTGGCCGCCGCCTGGGCGTTGAAGATGACCATGCCCGTGGCGGTGTTCGCCGCCACGCAGGGTGGCGGTCAGGCGATCGCGCTCGACGTCACCATGACGCAGGCAATCGCCCTGGAGTTCATCGCGACATTCTTCCTGATGTTCGTCATCTATGGCACGGCGGTGCACGTGAACGCGCCGCGCATCGGCGGCCTCGCGATCGGCCTGACGATCGCGGCCGACATCCTGGCGATCGGGCCGCTCACCGGTGCGTCGATGAACCCCGCCCGGTCGTTCGGTCCGGCAATCGCGTCAGGCGTCCTGGCCGGACAGGTCGTTTACTGGGTCGGACCGATCCTCGGCGCGATCGCGGCCGCGATGGTGTGGGAATTCGGCCTCTTGCGGGGCGAACCCGCGCCGCCAAAGCCAGAAAAGTCGATGTGAGTTTCCGTGCTGATAGCTGATTGCTGATCGCTGATGCTGGAGACCCTACCTCGCCCGCATCAGCACGCAGCAGTTGCAGCAGCAATCGGCAATCAGCAACACAGCAGTTTCGCTTACTGGGTCTCGGTCCGCTGCGGGTTCGGCTCCTCGAGCTGTGGAGGCTCCGAGCCGAGCAGGATCCGCTGGTGTTCGCTGAGGCGCTCGATCTGGAGTGACATGGCGTCGATCGCCTCCTCGATCCGCGTTAGGCGGCCCTCGACCATGCCCTGGTCGATCGAGCCCGATGCCGGCCCGCGGTCCAGATTCTGCACGACGTTTCGCGACACGGCGGTCGCGATGGCCGGGATGCTGAACACGACGACCAGCAGGATGATGACGAAGGCGAAGATGACGACCATCAGAATGCAAAATGCAGAATGCAGAATGGAACGACGCACTTAGATGTTACTTCTAAACTCTGTAATCTGCACTCTGCAGTCTGAACTTCTCAGGTTCGCTCCACCTGTCGATCAGCAAGAAGCTTACTGGTAAACCGCTGCCCTTCCGCGACCCGCTCGACCTCGGTCGCCATGGCGTCGATCGCCAACTCCATTCGCTCCAGTCGGTCCTCGATCCGCGCGACGCTGGAGTCGGACAAATCCTTCCGGCGCCTGGAGGATACCATCTTCGAGATAGCCATGGCGATCATGGAGATGGAAATCGTCACACCGATGACACCGGCAATGATGATACGAGCGATGTTCTCATCCATGAGGCGCTCCAGACCTTGGGCGGGGGATTCTCACCAAAAATACGATTGCCGGTTACCTGTTGTGTCACCGGCGCCCGGTTGGTTGCTTGTTGCTGATAACCAGGCTGGTACTCGTACCAGTCCGGGAACCAGCGCTAGCAAATCGGCAACCTGCAACCAGGGTCGCATGTCCTCGTCAATCGACGTTCTTCTCCACGAAAATCGTCACTTCCCACCCAGCGATCAATTCCGCGAGACGGCGCACATTCGGGATTGGTCGCTGCACGAACGCGCGGCGGCCGATTTCGAGGGTTACTGGGCCGAGGAGGCGCGGAAGCTCGACTGGATAAAGCCCTGGTCGACGGTACTCGAGTGGAATCCTCCGCGTGCAAAATGGTTCGTCGGCGGAAAACTGAACGTCGCCGCGAACTGCCTGGACCGCCACATCGATACGGCGCGTCGCAACAAGGCCGCGCTGATCTGGGAAGGCGAGCCAGGCGACCGCCGCACGCTCACCTATTGGGACCTCTACTGCGAAGTCCGGAAGTTCGCGAACGTCCTCAAGACGCTCGGTGTGAAGAAGGGAGATCGCGTCGGTATCTACCTGCCGATGATCCCCGAAGCAGCCGTAGCGATGCTGGCATGTGCGCGCATCGGCGCCATTCATTCCGTCGTCTTCGGCGGATTCTCGCCCGAGTCACTGCGCGACCGGATGAATGACGCGAAAGCGAAAGTCGTTATCACGGCCGACGGTGGATATCGCCGCGGACAAGTCATTCCACTCAAGCGAAACACCGACAAGGCGCTCGAGGACGTCCCGAGCGTCGAGCACGTGGTCGTGGTACGCCGTCGGCCGGGTGGATTCGGAGACGACTCATTCTCCGACATGCGCGAGGGTCGCGATCACTGGTGGCACGCACTGATGCAGCACGCGTCCCTGAACTCGGAGCCCGAGCCGATGGACGCCGAGGACGAGCTGTTCATCCTCTACACGTCAGGCACGACCGGAAAGCCCAAGGGGATCGTACACACGACGGGTGGATACCTGACCGGCGTGACCACCACCACGCACGACGTCTTCGACCTGCGCGATGATGACGTGTTCTGGTGCACGGCCGATATCGGCTGGGTGACGGGCCATTCCTACGTCGTCTACGGCCCCCTGGCCAACGGCGCGACCTGCGTCATGTACGAAGGCGCGCCGGACTGGCCCGAACGCGATCGCTTCTGGGAGCTCTGTGAGCGGCATGGCGTGACGGTGTTCTACACGGCGCCGACGGCGATCCGTGCCTTCATGAAGTGGGGCGACGATCACCCGGCGAAGCACGACCTGTCGCGCCTCCGCTTGTTAGGCAGCGTTGGCGAACCAATCAACCCCGAAGCGTGGATGTGGTATCACGAGCACATCGGACACAAACGATGTCCGATCGTCGACACGTGGTGGCAAACCGAGACCGGCGCGATCGTCATCTCTCCGCTTCCGGGCGTCACCGAGACCAAGCCCGGGAGCGCGACCAAGCCATTGCCGGGGTATTTCGCGGCGCTTCTCGACTCGGAGGCCGGCGAGATTCCCGTCGGTGGCGGACTCCTGTGCCTGACGCGGCCATGGCCCTCGATGCTGCGAACGATCTGGGGTGACGACGATCGTTATGTACAGACGTACTTCTCGAAATGGCCGGGCCGGCCCGATCTCTATTTCCCTGGCGACGGCGCCAAGCTGGACGAGGACGGCTACTACTGGATTCTCGGGCGAGTCGATGACGTGCTGAACGTCGCCGGCCATCGCATCGGGACGATGGAAGTGGAATCCGCCCTGGTCGAGCACCACGCGGTCGCCGAAGCCGCCGTCGTCGGCAAGGCGCACGACCTGAAAGGCCAGGCCATCTCGGCGTTCGTCACGCTGCGGCTCGGGAACACGCCGTCGGTCGCGCTGCGAGACGAATTGCGGGAATTCGTCTGCCAGAAGATCGGTTCACTGGCGCGCCCGGATGACATCCTCTTTTCGGCCGACCTCCCCAAGACGCGCTCAGGGAAGATCATGCGCCGCCTCCTCAGGGATATCGCCGAGGGCAGGGCGTTAGGCGATACCACGACACTCGCGGACCCCGCCGTGGTCGCCAGTCTGAAGGAGCAGTACGAGGAAAAAGAAAGCTGAGAGCTGAGAGCTGAGAGCTGATTGCTGGATGTGCTGGGCCGCCAATGATTGATGCGTAGCACGTAGATCCAGCACCTGGTTCTCAGCTTTCAGCTACGCGAGGGCGCGCGCGCCACTCGAACACGGATACGAGAAAGGTGACCGCCACGAGGATTGCGCTCACCACACAAAACCGGCATATCGCGTTGATCACGTATAGCTCGAGATACGTGAGCCACGCCGAAAAGACTACGCCCCAGCCGGTGAGGCCAAGCAAGGCATGACTCACCCACGGCGCGTCCACCCAGCGTTCCATCGTGCCCAGCAAGGCGACCAGGAACAGCGCGACGTAGAAGAAAACGCCCCAGACGGCGACCGGCAGTCCGAGGAACGTCGCCCACTTGCTCATCTGCACGGTCTCGCAGCCGCCGGTCCCGCAGGCGATCGTGCCGATCATCCCCAGCTTGTACATCGCCAGGTACGTAGCCAGTCCCACACCGCCCAGCGCCAGGGCGGCAATGATCATTCGCTTGGTCATCAGAAGCGTGCTGGCGTGGCTACTTCTTGGGGGGCGGTGGTCCCTTCTTGAGCGCCGTATCGCCGCCTAACGGCATGACCGGCGAAAGCGCCGCCTTCGCGGCCGCCGAGTCGACGTACGCCTTGACCTGGTCGTAACCGAGTGCCCCAGGAACCAGCTTGTCGCCGATGAGGAAGGTGGGCGTCGAACCCACAAGACGACGTTCGCCTTCGCGACGGTTTGCTTCGATGTTGAGTTTGTACTTCTGGGAGTCGTAGCACTCCTCCCACTGTCCCTCGTTCAGCGCCAGTTCCCTGGCGAGGCGGCTGAACGTCGCCTTGGGTTTGTTCGTGACCAGCCCATTCCACTGATCCTGCGTGGCAAAGATCCTGTCGTGCATCTCCCAGAACTTCCCCTGCTCGTTCGCGCAGGCGGCGGCAAACGATGCGTCCCACGTGTTCTTGTGGATGTTGAGCGGGAAGTCCATGAACCGGAATCGAGCCTGTCCCGTCTCGACGAGACGTTTCCGGACATCGGGCTCGGTCAGCGTCGCGAACGATCCGCAGGCCGGGCATTCGAAATCGGCAAACTCCATGATCTCGACTGGCGCCGTTGCGGCGCCGATCAGGTAGCCGGTCGCTTCGGGTACGGGAGTGCTGGCATCGATCGTGATCACGCCCGACGACTTCGATTGCGACATCTGCCAGCCGATGAACACGACAGCGGCGAGGGCGATCGCACCCAGAAGCAGGTAGAAGGGTTTCCGGTCTGTTGAACGAACGGCAGCCTTTCTTGCGCCCGCGCTGTGTGCACCCTTTCCACCCGGCGCGCCCTTTGCACCCTGTTTTATTTGCTGTCCGGATCGTCCTCTTCCGGCGTCCATTCTGTCTTTTGCCATTCGGTAGTCTCGGATTGGGATTCGGCTACGATCCGTCGATGCTCGGCGATTTCAGGCGTGTCGAACGTAGCGCGCACTTCATAGGTGAAGAGCTCACTTCTGATGTCGCCCATCAGCTGGAGCAACTCAGCTGGGTGGCTGAGGAGTTTTCCGGCTTGATCGAGCTCTCGGATCCGGCCAGCCAGCGCTCGCAGCAGTGCTTCGAGGCGGCGCGCGCGGTCTTCGCCGTACGTCTCTTCTGTCATTGGACGGAGCAAGTTATGACAGCGACGGCTGGGCAGTCCAGCGCGCCGACGTTTCGGCGCCCCGAACTGCAAATGCCCGCCACGTCGGGACATATCGCGTCAGCCTGAACCTCGTCACTACGGCTCATCTCGATTGAAGGACGCACGTCCCGATCGGCCCGAAACTCAAACGAAACGATCACGTGCTGCGTAGGTACAACGGTGTCACCACACGGTTTATCTTTTAGCCGTTGTTTTCACAACACATACCCGGGATTAATGGCAAAGAGACAGGTACGTCGTCCGCGTGAGGTCGCGGTCCCGACCCCTTTCGAGGAGGCCCGCGACGAGATGTTTCAGCACATCATGCAATGCGGGGTGATCGGTTGCGAACCCGAGGATCAGGCTCAGTGGTTCGACGACACGATGCGCTACCTCGCCGACAGATTCAGCGAGCTGACGCAAAAGGAGCTTGGCCAGATCAGGGTGCTTGGCGAGCGATTCGTCCAGCCACCCAAGGCTACTCCGGCGCCAGTCGCCACCGCGGTCTAGCTGATTGAACCGCCCCCGTTTCGGGGGCGGTTTCTTTTTAGCGACGGCCTTTGGTTAGCGGCGGCCGAGGGGAACTCGTCGCGCAGCCAGGGAAATACGCAGTCCCCCGGCCAGGGCCACCTCCACAGCGAGCGTGGCCCTCGCGTAGGCGGGTAACTCGACGCCCGCTCCAACCACCATCCGCGACTGCCAGTCGGCAAACGGATCGTGGGTGGTCGTTACGCCGCCGATTCCGTACAGGCCGAATCGCGTCGATCGGAGCGGGTCCATGTGGAACCGACCCTGCAGCTCGAACCGATAGCTGGGGCCATCGAGATCATCTTCCCAGGCACGCCCGTATCCCCCGAATGCAGCGATCCTGAAATACGTGCCCGAGGTAACGTGCACTCCTGCCGAGAGATGGGCCGTCGTGACATCGCCGGTCACGACATCCGCCCGCACCTCCGGTAGTACGCGCCTGGTCTGCGGTGGCGCTTGTCCGCTGGCCAGGGCAGGCACGAGGGCCAAGAAGGCCACGACTCCGCATTTCATTGGCCTGAATCCTAAGCCGCTCCTTCAGTTCTGCATTCTGCTCTCTGACTTCGGTTAGCTTCCCTTCGTGTCCAGTCCGGCACCGTCGGAAATCATGCACCTCACGGCGGACTTCATCGGGGCCTCCCCGCAGCAATTGGGCGACCAGTCGCTGATCAGTGGGATCCTCGTTTCCGCGGCGGGCGCGTCTGGCATGAACGCATCCGGACCGCCGACGGTCATCGTCCACCCGGGTGGTGGACTGAGCGTCATCCTTCCCCTCGACGGCTGTCACATGTCCGTGCACACGATGCCGGCGCGTGAGCTAGCGATTCTGGATGTGATCGCGCAACCGCCGCACGACCCTCGCCGGGCGCTCGAGGTGATCGCACGCCGGATCACGGCAAAGTCGGTCCGCGCCGAACAACGGACACGGGGCTAAGGGCTGATGCGTTGTTGATGCGTTGATAACGAGCTGTCCGCGCTTCAACTCTTCAGGTCTTCAAACTTTTAACGCTTTATGCCTGACACTTTTCGCGGATTCGGCCGCGGCGCCTTGACGTTTCTCCGCCAATTGAAGCGCAACAACAAGCGGGAATGGTTCCTGGAGAATCGCGAGACGTTCGACAACGAAGTACTGGAACCGCTCAAGCTGTTCGTGGAGGAACTCGACGTCCGGTTTGCCGGCTTTGCGCCCGAGTTCATCGGCGATCCGAAGAAGTCGATCTTCCGGATCTACCGGGACGTTCGGTTTTCGAAGGACAAGTCGCCGTACAAGACGCACGCTGCCAGCTGGTTCAAGCACCAGAATGCCGGCCATGGCGTAGGAAGCGAGACACACGGCGGCGGCGCGGGCTTCTACTTCCACATCGAACCGGGCGGCGAATCGCTGGTCGCCGGCGGCATCTGGATGCCGCCGAGACCGAGCCTGAATCAGTTGCGCGAGTCGATCGCGGCCAAGCCAGCCGACTTCGCGAAATCGATGGCCGGCGGGGGTTTCAAGCGACGCTTTGGTAAACTCAGCGAAGAGGCCATGCTGTCACGGCTACCGCGCGGTTTTGCACCGGGTCACCCGGCCGAGCAATGGCTGCGGTATCAGTCCTTTACCGTGCACGCGATGCTTGGCGACGAAGAAGTCCTCAGCCCGAAGCTCGCCGATCGCGTGGAGAAGGACTACAGGACGATGCTGCCATTCGTCAGGTGGCTTAACAGGGCGTTAGGCTACCGTGAGGCGGAGAAAAGATAACGATTCACTTTCCCCGAACGATCCCCTCAACCCTTCGCTCCGGATTCAACGCCCGCAGCGCATACTCCTGAATGTCGCGGGCGGTGACCGCTGTAATACGGGCCTCGAATTCGTCCAGCTCCTCGAGTCCCTCACCGAACAGCCAGGCATCGAGGAGCTCGGCGAGCACCGTCCCTCCACTCTGCTGGCTGATCGCGTGCGCGCCGAGCGCATAACGCGTGGCGCGCGAGAGCTCGTCCGGCGTGACCGGATACTCGCGGAGCTTCGTGAACTCCGCGAGCAACCCCTCTCGCGCTTCGTCCTCCCGTGAAGGCGCCGTCGCGATGTAGGCCGTGAACATGCCGGCGCTCACGCGCTCCGTCGCCCAGGCCTGCACCGTGTACGCCAGGCTCCGCTTGTCGCGAAGCTCGTCGAAAAACCGTCCGCCGAGTCCACTCGCGATGAGCATCAGCGTCCCGACGGCGTAACGATGCGCATCGAGCCGGGTCGGTCCGGGGAATCCGAGTGCGATCGCGGTTTGCGCCTTGTCGCGATCGTCGACCCGCTGCCTGATCTCGCCGGGCCAGGTCGGCGCGGCGGCGCGCACAGCCGGCGCGTTTCGAATGCCCGCGAAAGCATCGGCCATGGCCTGCGCGAGTTCCTCCTCTGCCACATCGCCAACCGCGGCCGCCACCGTCGCCGAGGAGAGTACCGTCGACTCATGCCACCGCAGCAGTGCGTCGCTGGTGAGGCTTCGAAGAGACGCCTCGGTGCCAAGCGTCGTTCGCGAATACGGATGCCCGTCCCACGCAGCTTCCAGTGACAGCCGCACGGGATAACGGATCATGTCGTCCCGCATTTGTGCGAGCTGTGCCAGTGCGATGGCACGTTCAGTATCGATCACGTCGGCGGCGAACACCGGATGCAGCACGACATCCTTCAGGAGGTTGACCGCGTCTCGCCAACGAGGGCTTGGCACCGAGAACGTCCACCCACCGCCGTCAGTCGCTACGCTCGTCCCGATCGTGCCCCCCAGCATCTCGGACTCGCCGGCGATCGCGTCTGCGCTTCGACTCGCCGTACCCTTGACTGAGGCGCGCATCATCAGCGTACCGATGCCCGCCAGGTCCATCGGCTCGGCCGCGGCGCCGCCTGACGAGTACAGTCCAAGGTGGACGATCGGTGCCCCCGGTCTGCGCCTGACGAGTATCGGCAGTCCCGATGCGGCCCGGAAGACGCTCACCGAGCCGACGCGTCGCTCGAGCTCGACCGCGCTCGTCGAGTGCTTCGCCGGCATCGCCGCTGGAGCACGTCCCGGTTCAACGGCGTAGGCACGAACGTCCGGGCCATCGAGCCTCCGGCGCACCTCATCAGCCGACGCTTCGAATACCGGCTGCGTGCGCGGATGATACGCCAGCAGCGAGGCCTGGTCGGGGTCGATATGCCGCGCCACCGCGCTGTGAACGGCGGTCGCGTCCATCGCCATGATCGTGTCGAAATACTCCGACGATAATTCCCAGCCGCCGAATGCCTCCCACTCGGCGATGAACTCCGCCTGCCCTTCCATCGTTTCCTGGCGCCGGAGCCAGCGTGCCTCGAAAAGTCGTTTCACGCGGTCGACGTCGAACGCCGAGGGGGGTTCGTCGCGCAGGCGCATGACGTTCGCCCAGGTCGCCTTCGCTGCCTCCTGGGCCCGCCTCGGATCGGCTTCACCTCGAATGACAAATACCCCGACTTCGCGAGGCGTGTAGTTGGAGGCGTTGATCTGCGACACCAGCTCACGCTCGCGGACTCCACGGTAGAGGCGCGACCCGCGACCGTCGGAAAGGATCGCTCCGGCCACGTCGAGTGCGGGCGAGTCGGGATGGTGCTGCCCGGGGACTCTCCAGCCGAGCGCCAACTGCGTCTGCGTGATGTCGCCGGCGAGTTCACGATACCGGAAACCCTGTCGCGCTGTTTCGTCCGGACCAACGTCACGGTCGACCGGCTCGTCAGGCGCCGATCCGTACAACCGTTCGACGTGATGCAATGCTTCGCCGGCGTCGACGTCTCCGGCTACCACCAGTATGGTGTTCCGGGGCTTGTAGTAGTTCCGGTAGAACCGGAGCATCCGATCGCGTGTCAGCGCCCGGAGCGCGTGTTCCTCCCCGATGCGCCAACGCCGGAAGCGGTGGTGATCGTGGAGGAGCGCGTAGAGCGATTCCATCGCGACGGCTGCCGGTGAATCGAGCTTGCGCTTCGCTTCCTGGATGATCACCTCGAGCTCGCGCGCCAGCTCCGCCGAGTCGATCAGCGAATTCGTGTACGCATCGGCCTGGATCTCGAGCCCGCGCAGGAACCCCGAGCTCGGAAGTACGGTCTCGTAGCTCGTGTGATCGTAGATCGTGTGCGCGTTGAGATAGCCGCCGCTGGCCTTCGTCTCGCGGGCGATCTCGCCGACCCCGCGCGTCGGCGTGCCCTTGAAATACATGTGCTCGAGCACGTGCGAGATCCCGACGTCTTCATCGGGCTCGTCGAAATAGCCGGCTCTGACCCACGTCACGATAGCCGTGACGGGCGCGCTATGGTCCTCGCGAATGAGGACGGTCAGCCCGTTAGGCAGGACGGTGCGGGTAATTGAGGCTTGAGCAGCAGACATCCTGTTGGGACTTAGGACTTAGGGGTCAGACACCTAAAATGGGGTCAGACACCTTATTTGGTGTCTGACCCCAACTTAGGTGTCTGACCCCTAAGATGACCCCTAAGACGTTTGTCTTACTTGAGGATCCGCAACAACCCGGCGTCCGCGGCGCCCCGAATGAAGCTCTCGGCATCGCCGGTCGGGATGACCACTCCGGTCAGCGAGAAGCCACGCCGCGCCTCGTTCATCATGAATTCGTGAATCGGACGACCAGCGCCGCCGGCATCGCGCATCTTCGCGACGATTTCTTCCCAGGTGCCATCGAACGGCCGGCCATCCTTCAGGATCCGATGCGTGACTCCGTCGTGCCGCGAGTCGGCCAGGCCGGCGAGCATCTGTCCGAACAGCTCCAGCTGATTCCGCGCGTCGACCTGCGCGTTCTCCAGCGCACGCTGCTCGATTTCGGCCAGCAGATCGTCGATCGGATCTGGCTCACCGGACAGCTCACCCAGTCTCGTCTCCCAACGCCGCACTTCGGGATGATCATCACTCAGGCGGTGGATGGTTTTCTTGAGCTCGAGCAGCCGCCAGATCCCCAACTCCTCCCAGTGATCCTCGGGGGACGTACGGTCCAGGTGGAATAGCGCGGCCTCCAACTCGCCGCGGTCGTACAAAATGTTGCCGAGGTAAATGCGTGCTTCCGCGTTGTCGCCGTCGAGCTTGAGCGCCCGCCGGAGCGTTTCGATCGACGCGTCGTCCTCGCCGAGCCGGTGCTGGGCAAAGCCCACCAGCGCGACGGCTTCCGCGGACTCGGGTGCCTGACGAGCAGCGATCTCGAAGAAATCGCGTGCTTCGGTCACCAGGCCATCGCGGAACAGCGCACGTCCAACCTGAAGCATCAGCTCGAGATCATCTTCGTAGCCGAGATCCAGGACCCGACGGAACGCGCGGAGCGCGTCGGACGTCTGCCCGAAGCGAAGGAGCGTCTCGCCATAACCGGCCAGTGCGTCCTCGTGATCCCCATCGAGGACAAGGGCTTCCTCGAAGCTGCGGCGTGCCCACGCGAATTCTTCCCGGGCCAGCCGCGCGTACCCCACGCCGATGTGGAGTTCTACGGCATGTGGATACAACGTGAGTCCCTCGCGCAGCA
>Ga0307412_10001455_pt1 | contig 13170 bp, 17 predicted proteins | sample DK1Cmetagenome_3_FD_203823 | JGI IMG/M metagenome (GOLD analysis project Ga0307412, IMG submission 203823) | Maize rhizosphere microbial communities from greenhouse at UC Davis, California, United States - DK15-C-1 | ecosystem: Host-associated > Plants > Roots > Rhizosphere > Soil | place: USA...
GCGTGGATGTCCGAAGCATTGTTCGTCTCCGAGCCCTGCAAGGGTTGCTACCTCAGGGCAACTGACGCCATTCCTACCATGTATTTTTTCGGAACGATCTGATCGATTCGCCCGAGTGTGTATTTCCTTCTGAAATGTTTCTTCCACTGTGAAACCTCGCGCCCGGCTCTACGCCACGCAGACTCAATGCAATCGTTCGGGAAACCGCCGGTTCCGACCGCCCGCGAGCGGCCCACTCCTTGCCTTTCTCTCGAGCATGAGTGTGGTGAAGTTGATCGGACGACTGCGAGACGAATACACGGCGATGCCGGGCCTGTGTCTGACCGAGGAGCAGGTGCAGCGCCTCTGTGACGTCAGCGCATCCACCAGCGCAGCGGCGCTGCGCGCGCTGGTGAGTGCCGGGTTCCTTCAATCAGTCGAGAACGGCCGCTATCGACGAGCCGACGGCGAATTCGACTCGAGAACACGCTCGACCTTGGGTGACTCTGCAGTCAGGCAGTTTCCGGGCTGATCGATATCCACGTGGCCGTAGCCTGAATGATCCTGCACATGCAATGAAGATCGAAGTAACAGATATCTCACGAACGTTCGGCCAGCAGACCCGGGCGTATGCGGAGTACCGGATCTTTTCGAGCCTGGCGGCGTTCAGCAACGTCGTGCGCGACGTGACCGTATCGCTCACGTCGGGCGCCAGGAGCCGTTCGGTGGTGTGCTCGGTAATGGTCGGCCTCGAAACCAACGTACCAGTACATGTCACCGCGCGCGGACGTCATGCGTATGACGCGATCAACCGCGTCGCGGACCGGCTCGGCGCTGCGGTGCGCCGATCGGCGCACGTCGCAGTGCCATCCTGATGAGGAGCAGGAATTGAGAGATGAACAGCGACACGTCGCGTGTCCATAAGGGCCAGGCAACGCATGCAATCGTTCACCGCACGGGTCACTGAGATTCGTGACCTGACGCACGACGTTCGCCAGATCGACTTTGCGCTGCGCGATCCGCCCGAAATGACGTTCGGCGCGGGTCAGTTCATCTCGTTCGAGGTCGAACGGCCCGGATACTCGACTCGGGCGACACGGCCGTATTCGATCGCGTCGCCGCCCGAGCACCGGAACACCATTCAGCTCGTCCTCAATCTGGTTCCCGGCGGGCCGGGTTCCGGCTACTTGTTCGGTCTCCGCGAAGGAGACAACACGCAGTTCAAGGGGCCGGCGGGCAGCTTCACGCTGCGCGACAGCTCCCGAGAGGCGCTGTGTGTCGTGACCGGAACCGGCATCGCGCCCATTCGGTCGATGCTCTGGTCGCTTGCCATACGCGGTTCAATGCGCCGAGTCAGATTGTTCTGGGGCCTTCGGAGCGAGCGGGATCTGTATTACCAGGAGGAGTTGGCCGTCCTTCAGAAGCGTCTGCCCAACCTTTCGGTCACGACGACGCTGTCGCAGCCGACCGCGAGCTGGCGCGGGTCGATTGGACGCGTGACACCACTTGTGGCCGCAACGGTAAACGACGTCTCGGCTCTCGAGGTCTATCTATGTGGAAACGGCGCAATGATTCGAGACGTTCGTGATCTGATTCGCAGGAAAGGACTGTGTCCTATCTACACGGAGCAGTACTACTCCTGACCACGCTTCGCGGACTCGATCCTTCCGCGCGCGGTTCGTCGCTGTCACAGTAACGAATTTCCACTTCTGACTGCTTCGCAATGGCCGGACCACGTGAACCTCGATTGAACGGCACGTATCTCGCCAATTGGCGGCTGCTTCCGGGTGAGTCCTCGATTCACGGCATTTCGAAACGAAAGGGATCGGATCACAACGCAATCACAGAGGGGATTCCTGGCCGAAAAACGCGCCCTGACGCGGCGCGTGTTGTGGCCCTCGTGTTGCTCTCAACGTGTGAGGCGGAATCAACCGCCGTTCACAGTGACAGAGAGGTATTCCGAGATGAGCGATGTTCGTGGGCTATCGACGACGGAACTGCAGCAGGGGCTGGACCGCGATAGCGGGCTGCACGTCCTGAACGTGCAGACCGATCAATTCTTCAACGGCGAACTGATTCCGGGGTCGCGCCGTGTCCCGCTCGACGAGCTCGAAAAGGGCGCGCTGACGCTCCCGCAGGACGCGGCAATCGTTACCTACTGTGCGGGCCCGGCCTGCTCGCAGAGCACGCAGGCTGCGCAGAAGCTGACGGAGCTGGGATTCACCAACGTGCGTGCCTACACCGACGGCCTGGAAGGGTGGAAGGCGGCTGGCAACGAAATCGTCTCGCCACAGCCCGCGCCGGCAGCCTGACGCCGGGGATGCGGCGGTCCGGGATTCCCGGACCGCCGGCGCCGTCAGGTTGCAAGGCCGTACTCCTTCATCTTGCGCCACAGCGTCACCGGGCTGATGTTCAAAGCCTCTGCCGCCTTCTTGCGATTGCCGTTGAAACGTTCCAACGCCTTGCCAATCAGACGCTGTTCCTGCTCCTTCAGATCGAGCGTATCGCCAGGCTGGGTTCGCGATCGGCTCTCTGACAGCTCCGGCGGCAGTTCCCGAATCGTGACGCTCGTCCCTCGTGCCAGGATGACGGCGCGTTCGATGGCATTTTCGAGCTCGCGGACGTTGCCCGGCCACGAGTACCGCATGAGCAGCGTCATGGCTTCAGCGGAAACCGTACGCACGTCCTTCCCCATGCGGGTCGCTGCCCGGCGCACGAACTCGTGCACCATCGGCGGAATGTCGGCGCGCCTGTCACGCAGCGGCGGAATCGTGATGATGAACGCCCCGAGCCGGAAGTACAGATCCTCCCGAAACGTCCCTGCCGCGACGGCGGCACGCAGATCCCGGTTCGTCGCGGCCACGACTCGGGTGTTGACCTTGATCGTTCGTTCCGCGCCGACCCGTCGAATTTCGCGCTCCTGCAGCGCGCGGAGGAGCTTGGCCTGGATCGTCGGCGCCACCTCTCCGATCTCGTCGAGGAACAGGGTTCCATTCGACGCCACCTCGAACAGGCCAGGCTTGTCGCGAACCGCGCCGGTAAACGCGCCGCGGGCGTGGCCGAACAACTCCGATTCCAGCAGGGTTTCGGTCAGCGCCGCACAGTTCACCGACACGAACGATCCATTCGCCCGCCTGCTCTGCTCGTGAATCATCCGGACGACGAACTCTTTCCCGGTCCCGCTCTCGCCGTAGACCAGTACGGTGGTGTCGAGCGGCGCGACCTGAGCGGCGAGTTCCAGCACTTCCTGCATCGCGGGGCTGCGCACCACGAATTTTCGTGATTCGGCGTGCCGATTGATCCGGTCGCGCAGCAGGTCGAGCTCCCGTTCACGCTCGTCGAGCTGCCGCTCGCGCCTGGCCAGATGCTGGGCGCGGCGATGCACGGCGACCTGCAGGCGATCGATCTCGTCCTTCAGGCTCGAGCCCTGAAAGTCGCCCCTCAGCGCGGGCAGATCGTCGCCCCAGGCCGCCGCGTCCCGGCCGATGATCGTGCATCCCTTTGCGCCCTGGCCGGCGCACGCGGTTTCACGAAAATAGACCTCCTGCCCGAGGCAGGCGCTGGTGTAACCGCTGGCGTACCCGGCGAGCGACCAGCAGACCGAATCCTCGCTCTGGCCATAATGGTGCACGTGCTGCTCTGCTTCATACGAGTCGTGCCAGGCGAACTCTGCGTCTACGCCGCCATCCTCACCGCGGTCGAGTCGAATGACTTCGGAGCGCACGATGCCCTCGAGCGTATGCAGGATCGCGCCCGCACCGAGACCTTCGAGTGGGTCTCGCCACTTGAATCGTTCGCGCAGATTGACAGCGTCGTGGTAGCCGTCGGCGTATCCGAATCGCATGAGCAGCCGGCGGGCAATGTCGCGCCCGAACGTGTCGATCAGTTCCTTGCGCAGCAGTCCCATCGCCGCGGCGCTGAGGATCACGACGCGCTGTTCGTGCAATCGGATGACGCCGAGATCCGGACGAAAGTCCAGAAGTTCGGCCAGCTGCAGCCGCTCCAGCTCAGGGTGCGACGGCTTCACCATAATTGCTGATTCTATGGCTATATTTCTCCGCGGAATCGGCCACGGATTCGCCGTCATACGCGCATCTCAGCGGCCCGATCGCGGATACGAGGCACCGTGGTCAAGCGCCTGGCCTGGCGGTGCGAGCGCAGGAACCCCAACTCTCGCGCCCTGGCGCCGAAGGCGTGCTGCGCGGCGGTCCAGAGCGATGCGGCCTCCTCGTGCGGGCAGTCCTCTCCGCACAGCGCATCCTGTCGTGAAGCGAGCACGCGCAGGTGCTTCACCATCGCATCGTGCCACGCGACGAGCTGCTCGGCGAGCTCGCGCGCTTCACTCGTGGCGACCTGGTCGCCGAGACGACGATAGATATTCATGTCACACCCAGCTCCTGCTCTCGAACGCTCCGGGAAGCTGGATCGACATCGATCCAGCCCTTCGCTCCGCCGAGCGGCAAGTCGGCGATCAGTTCACGCGTCGCCTGGTCGAGACCAAGTCGATTCGCGATGCGACCGAACTGCGGCTGCACGATCACAGTCAGGGGGCCGGACCGTGCATCACGAGTCCAGACTGAAACTCAGCGTCACCGTCAGCACGAACCGCTGGGGTTCACCGTTAAGGAGCAATGGCGAATATCGCCACTGGCGGACGGCCGCGATTGCCGCAGCATCCAGCAACGGAATCGAGCGGAGGATCTTGACCTCCTCGACACCTCCGTCCCGACCAACGACGGCTTCGAGAATCACGACACCCTGAATCTTTGCGTTCACCGCGATGTTCGGATACTCAGGCGCGACGCGCGTGACCAGCGCCGGGGCAGTAACTGCTCCCCCCACGCGAACCGGCGCGAAATCCACCGGCGCGGGAGGAGGAGCTGGCGGCGGAAGCACCACGTCGGCCGCGGTCAAACCACCGACAATGCCTCCCGGGATCCCTCCGGGCACGCCGCCTTCGACGCCTCCTGTCCAGTCCTCTTCCCCGCCGACATCCGCGGCACTGGATTCAGTCAGGATCTCGTTCGCCGGCGCAACGGGCACCGGGCGAGGGCTCGCTGCAATCGGCCGTGACGCCGCTTTGGCGGCGCGCGGCGCCGCGGCCGGTGGCGGCGGTGGCGGTGGCGGTGGCGGTGGCGGTGGCGGTGGTGCCGCTGCCACAAACGCAAATATCTCCGGCACCTCCGGCAACTCCGTGGCGACATACAGGAGCGGAACGCTAACAGCTCCGATCACCAGCAGGTGGGCCGCAAGTGAGAGGTACAGCGGAGTCGTGTCTCCGTGCGGAACGCGGCGGCGCGTCCCGCTGAACAGGTCAAACATGGGCCGTGTCCTTTCCGTCGCCGAGCAGACGGTCGATGAGTGAGCGTCGCCATTCCAACCACCGTGGCAGAGCGACTCCCATTCCCGTCAGTACCGCGAACGTCACGACGTATCCGATGAGCTTCTCCACATGACCCTCCTGCTGATTTCAGTCGATGCCCTCCCTCAGAACAGAGCCGCCACCCGCGGCGCGGTTCGGCGAATCGAATTGACGTCACGGGCAGCGGTGAGGACCGTCTGCGCCGGCGCTGGCCTCGCAACGCCCGCCGTCCACGACGGCGGATCGCTTGCCGGAAACGAGTCCTCGAGCGTGTCATCGACAAGAGCTGACATCCGCTGGCGTCGATCGGACTCTCGTTCCTTCCGCGTGCTCGAACTGTCGGTCATCACTTTTCAGAACCTCTTGATCGAGAAGAGAGGCAAGCGCTGATCCGACGAACTGACGCGTTTTTGACCGGGAAATCGCGTCACGCCGCATTCGCGGCATTTCAATCTGCAGGAAGGCTTTCACAATGAAACGCGCGAATCGTGCGGATTCCGAGGTTTTGTTCGCGATTTCCTCGTTTCGGGTGGGAGTGACGCTTGCACTCTGATTCGGCGGACGCGGCATTCACGCTGCGCGATGAAGGAGGGGCTTTGAAACGTCTGTCACGTGTGATCTGTGCGGTCGCGATCGACGATCGCGACAGGCACGTTTTCGCGCATGCACTGGCGCTGGCGAGACGAAACGACGCGAATCTACTCGTCTTACACGCGGCGTCGCCCGAGATTGCGTTCAATCAGGGCGCGACGGAGCGAGTTGACTTCTGCGACAGCTTCACGCGCTCGCCGATGCCGCGGGCGTTGACGTACGGGTCACCGTGCAACGTGGACCGGTCGCCGAGATCATTCTGTTGCACGCACGCGCGCGACATGCGGCTCTGATCGTGATGGGCACCGGACGAAAAGGAAGTCGACGAGGGTTGACGGGATGGATCGCCGAGCAGGTACTGAGGGATGCACCCTGTCCGACGCTCGTCATTCCAGAAGCCTCGGAGGCGCCGGCACTCTTCGAAAGGGTTCTGTGCGCGGCGGATTTCTCGCCGGCGTCTCACGCCGCGATACGCGAGGCCGTGCAACTCTCCGAGTACAGCAAACAGCCGATCACGCTGTTGCACGTCGCCGACGGGAGGGCGTCGAACCCTGACGCGCTGGCGAAGCTCCAGTCGATGATTCCGCAATCGGACGCGGGCTCCGCTGTCGCGCGCGTGGCCAACGGACGCCCGGCCTCCGAGATCCTGCGAGCGGCGCGGAATACGAACGCCCAGCTCATCGTCATTGGCGCCGGCCGGCGGACCCGGGTCGGACGCAGACTGTTCGGCAATACCGGCCAGCTGCTGCGTGATACGAGGTTCCCGATTCTCGCGGTGCCGGTGCGTGATGCAGCGAACGCGGATACCGACGGTCTCAACAAGGTGGCGGCATAAACCTGAGCTGACAAGATGACACGCGACTGTACCCTGGGTGTCACGCGTCCGAATCCGACGCCCTCGTGGGCCTTTCGTCCACACGTGTGCCTTTCCAGAGCGGCACGCCGCTCAGCGCAGCCGCCCGCGCGATCGCGTGCGCCGACACAGCCGTGGTGAGCATCATGAACGCGCCGATGCTGAGAGCCCGGATCACGAAGGACAGCTCCGGGTGCTGAATCGCCAGTCCCGTCAGCAGGCAACCGAGGCCGAGAGTCGACGCTTTCGTGGACGCCTGCATGCGCGTGAAGAGATCGGGCATACGCAGCATACCGACTCCGGCCAGCAGGGCCAGCGTCGCCCCGACGATGGTCAGTGCGCCGGCGATCCAATCACGCATCACTGTTCCCGCTCCACGTACCGTGCGTAGGCGACGGTCCCGACGAAACTAATCAACGCAATGAAGAGGGCAACGTCGAGGAACACCGCGCCGCGATTGCCGGACGCGCTGACGACGAGCGTGCAGACGATCAGCACACCGATCAGGTCGATGGCGATGACCCTGTCGGGCAGCGTCGGCCCGCGCATCAGCCGCACGAATGCGAAGATCGCGCCGAGCGCCAGCATTGCGAGAGCGACGGTGGAAATCATGGTCGGGTCATCGGGACATGTTCAACCGAGCAACTCCATGATCCGCCGCTCGAAGCCATTCTTTATCTCAGCGCGGGCCGCGTCCGGGCTCTCCATGTACATCACGTGGACGTACATGACGGTCCGGTCGTCGGCTACGTCGAGAGCCACGCTGCCGGGCGTCAGATTGATCAGCATCGCCAGCAAGAGGATCTCCGCGTCTTTCGTCGCGTCGAGCGGTACGGCCACAATGCCGGGTTTCATCTGAAAGCTCGGCGTCGCCACGTCGAACGCGAGTCGAACATTCGCCCGGACCAGCTCCCATAGAAAAAACCCTCCGAGGCCGATCGCCCGATACACCTTTCCGACGTACGGAGATGGCGGCAGCGCGCCGCCTTTCACCAGGCACAGCAGAATCAGGTATCCAAGCACGTGTCCCATGAGGAGGTTCACAAGCGAGAAGTCCCCTTGCAGCGCCGTCCAGGCGAGGGCCAGAAGGATGTTGCCGAGCAACATAGCTAGCGTTCACCCGCCAGAACCGCACTGACGTAGCCGTTACGATCGAGCAACTGTTCCGCAGCCCGAACCGACAGTTCGAATACGGGCCCTGCAGCGATCGTCAGCCCCAGCGTCAAAGACACGAGCGCGGCGATAGGCACCAGCATCGCACTGCTGAGGCGGGCCACCGGAGGCGCGGCCGGTGACGCTTTCCAGAATGCGCCCTCCCACAGCCGGGCCATCGAGAGCACGGTCAGCAGGCTCACCATCAGCCCTATGGCCGCGACCCAATAGTGCTCGGCGGCCAGGACTCCCCTGATGACCGCCAGCTTCGCAACGAATCCGGAGAGCGGAGGCACGCCCGCCAGCGAAAAGAGAGGAATCATGGCCAGAGTCGCGACAAACGGCTGACGCCGGTACAGTCCCCCCAGCGCTGCCAGACTCGTCGTTCGCCGCTGCCGGAGGAACACTCCGCTGACCAGGAACAGGCTTGTAATCACGAGCATGTGGTGCAGCACGTAGAGGATGGAACCGCCAAGCGCGCTCGGCGTCCACAACGCCAGCCCCACGGTCGTGAAACCGATATGCCCGACGAGATTGAACGAGAGCGCTCGGCGGAAATCACCCTGGCCGATTGCCCCCAGCAGCCCGACCACCATCGTCGTGACGGAGAGCGCGAGGACCAGCGCGTAGACGCCGCCTTGCGGATCGGGGAACAGCAACGTGAAGACGCGAATCATCGCGTACACGCCAACCTTGGTTAATAACCCGGCGAGCAGGGCGCCTATCGCCGCCGGCGGTGTGTGGTACGACGCCGGAAGCCAAAAGAACAACGGAAACAAACCCGCCTTGATGCCGAACGCCGTCAGAAACAGCATCGCGATTCCGGCGTCGAGCGCCGGCGTCCGCCGTTCGGGCCACGCGCGCGCCAGATCCGCCATGTTCAACGTCCCGCCTTGCCCATACAGCAAGCCAATGGCGGTCAGGAGGAATGCCGACGCGAGCAGGTTCAAGCCCACGTAGGTGAACGCGGCGTGCAGCTGGGCGCGCGTCCGGTGCAGTGACATCAGCACGAAAGAGGCGATGAGCATCACCTCGAACCACACGTACAGGTTGAAGATGTCCCCGGTCAGGAATGCCCCGGCGACACCCATCAACAGCACCTGGATGAGCGCGTGATAACCGAACGCTTCGCGCCGCGGATCGACGCCGGAAAACGAATGCGCCGTAATGGCCGTGCCAATGATTCCGACCATCAGCACCAGCATCGAGCTGAACAGGTCGGCAACGAGCGTGATGCCGAACGGCGCCGGCCAGGATGCGATCTGGACGACCTGAATGCCCTGCCTCTCCACACGAACCAGAATCGCGATCGATGCCACGAGGATGGCCAGCGCGCCGCTGAAGGCGACTAATCGAAGGACCTTCGGCCGGTGCGGCATCAGCTGCAACAGGACCGCCGTCACGAGCGGAACGAGAATCGGAAGGGCGATCAGCATCAGTGCAGCGCCCTCGTCGCTTCACGGCTGCCAGAAGGCCGCTGTCCGATGGCGTCGATATCATCGGAGCCAGCCGACTGGTGAACCCGGTGCGCCAGGACCAGTGAGAATGCGAGGACGCCGAACCCGATCACAATCGCCGTCAGAATGAGCGACTGCGGAACGGGGTCCGCGAAGGGCGCGGTCACAGCGGCGTCAACCGGAAGCACCGGAGGATTTCCACGGGTGACGCCCGCCGCGGTGAAAATCAGGATGTTCGATCCATTGGCCAGCAGTCCGAGACCAACAATGATCTGTGCCAGACGACGCCGCAGCATCAGGTACAGACCGGTGGCATAGAGCGCACCGGCGACGACCGCCAGCATCAGCTCCATTCAGCCCTGCGAGCCGGTCACTTCGGCCAGATTGAACACGATGGTCAACACCACACCGATAACGGCGAGAAACACGCCGACGTCGAACACCAGCGGCGTTCCGATGTCCACCGCCATCGATCCCGGACCGATCGACGTCCATAATGCCGTCATGAACGGCAGGCCGAGAAAAAGGGCCGGCACACCGCTTCCGACGGCGACGAGAAGGCCTGCACCCAGCAACGTCGACGGCTCGATGAGCAACGCCCGACGGCCTGCGGGCAGGCCGTATGCGATCAGGTAGAGCACGAACGCCGCCGCGACGACGAGACCGCCGATAAAGCCGCCTCCCGGCTCGTTGTGTCCCCGCAACAGCAGGAACAGCGCGAACAACAGGAGGAGCGGCATCAGGAACCGGCTCGCAATCCGCAGAAGCGAGGAACTCATGGCCGTCTCTCCCGGCCAATCAGCAAAAGTGCTCTGACGCCAACGGCGACGGTCACCAGCACGGTCGTCTCGCCGAGCGTATCGAAGCCACGGAAGTCGACCAGAATCACATTCACGATGTTCCGGCCGTGCCCTGACGTTGGCGCCATCTCCGCGAAGTAGGACGAGAGTCTCGAGGTCGTTCCGGACGCACCGATAAACAGCGTCAGCACGGTGATCACGGTGCCGGCAGCGATGGCGACGATGGCATCGCGCGCTTTCACCAGAGGCGACGACAGGTCGCCGAATCCGCGAAGCTGATAAAACACCAGCACGAAGATCACGACGGTCAACGTCTCGACCGCGAACTGGGTCATCGCAAGATCGGGTGCTCCGAACAGCCCGTAGATCAGGGCGACCCCGTATCCCACAACGCCCAGCGACAACGCTGCGGCCATGTTCGATCGCGCCACGGCCGCCGAAAGTGCCGCAGCGATAATGAGGCCCGCAACAACGCCTTCGTGGAGAGCGATGGGTGTCCATCGACTCAGCGTTGGCAGGACGCGGCTGACCACCAGCGCTGACCCAACGAAGACGACACCGGCGGTCACGACGATCAACGCGTACGTGCGAAGGGAGGCGCTCTGCAGTCTCGGTGCAGCGATTCGGCTGATCGCGTCGAGGCCAGCCAAAATGCCTGTGTAGGCTCGCTCCGTCCGCAGGGCTTTCGGCCGCAGGACGCGCCGAACCTGGTCGCGGAAGATGAAGAACGCGACGGACCCCGCCAGCGTCAGGGCGCTCAGCAACAGTGTCGCGCTGAAACCGTGCCAGAGGTTGAGGTTCATTGGCGGCGCGTCCGGCGTGATGGATCCGACTGCCAGCGCCAATGGCGACTCAAGGACGGCGGCGGCGACTCCGATGAGCAGCCCGGCCACCGCAAGAACCAAAGGGCAGATCCACAGCGGTGTCGGAGCCTCGTGGCTCTCGCGAGCGGGCGTGGCGCGTCCCAGGAATGGTGAGACTCCGGCAATGAAAGCCGCGCTTCCGAGCAGCATGCTCGAGATGACAGCCGCTGACAGCAGAGTCCCGGCAGGTAACCCGAACGGACCCGCACCGCCGACACTTTCGTAGAACCGCTCCTTCGCGATGAAGCCGAAGAACAAGGGCACGCCCGCCATCGAGGCGGCGGCGAGCATCGCGGCGGCGGCGGTCCTTGGCATGCTGCGGGCGAGACCTGCGAGGATCCGGACATCCCGCGTTCCGGTCTCGTGCTCGAGCGCGCCCGCGACGAGAAACAGCGCGCCCTTATAACACGCGTGCGCGAGGAGGTAGACGAGCGCTGCGGTCGCGGCCTGCGGCGTGCCGACCCCGAGCAGAAGCATCAACACCCCGAGCGCCCCGATGGTCGAGTACGCGAGGATGCGCTTGAGATCCGTTTCCTGCACCGCGCGATACGACGCGCCGACCATCGTCAGTGCACCGACCGTGGTGATCGAGCCGGACCACAACGCCGTACCGCCGAGCAGCGGCGTCATCCGCGCGATCAGGTAGACGCCCGCCTTCACCATCGTCGCGGAATGCAGATACGCGCTCACCGGCGTCGGCGCCTGCATCGCGTTCGGCAGCCAGAAGTGAAAAGGAAACTGCGCGGACTTGGTGAAGGCCGCGAGCAGGATCAAGACAGTGATTGCTACGTAGGCGGGATGCTGGCGGAGAGACGATCCGCCAGTCGCCAGACTCGAGAGGCTGCTGGTCCCTGCGGCATTGGAGATGAGGATCCCGGCGGCAAGCAGCGCGAGACCGCCACCTCCGGTAACCAGCAAAGCCTGCAGCGCCGCTCGCCTCGACTCCGCTTTCTCGTGGTCGAAACCGATGAGCAGATAGGACGTAAAGCCGGTCAGTTCCCAGAATACGAAGAGCGTCAGGACGTTGTCAGCCAGGACAACGCCGAGCATCGCTCCCATGAATGCGAACAGCGAAACCTGAAACTTCCCGGTGTCGGGGTGTCCCTCGAGGTACTTGCTCGCGTAGAGCACGATCAACGTGCCAATCGCGGCAATCAATATCGCGAAGAACAAGCCCAGACCGTCGAAATTGAAGGACAGCGACAGTCCCAGGCCAGGTGCCCACGGCACATCAACCGCGAACGCGCCGCGCCAACGGACCTGCTGGTAGGCGAACCCGAAGTATGCGGTCAGGAGGGCCGGAACGACGGCGAGGAAACGCGCGTGACCCGAGCCGCGCCCACCCAGCCAGCCGGCAACAGGCAGCAGGATGAACGGCGACAGGACGATCGCGACGTGAACAACCTGGGGCACGTCGTGTGTCACCTCGCCGCGTTCTCCCTCGTCCTTACGCAGTGCCGAACGGATTGTCGATCACGTACTTCCACCCGTCCGGCCCGCGACGGGCGACATCAGCGGTTGTGCCCGACATGTCCAGGTCGGAACCATCTGCAGCCTTCCCTTTCAGTGTCCAGTCAGAGATGAGCAAGGCTATGTCGCCGCTGACGATCACGCGCCGCACCTTCAGGGTGATGGGCAAACCGATGTTCAGGAACTGTTGCTCGGCGCCCCGAACGGCTGCTTCGCCGCTGACGATCACGCCGGGCTGCGGCACGAAGACCGAGTCGGGCTCGGCAAGTGCGACCATGCCGTCGAGATCCTTCGCGTTGAACCGCGCGGCCCACGTCGTATGGAGTTCCGCAGCCTCGGCAATGTTCATAATCCAACCCTCCTCCACCTCGGGAGCTTCTGCGCTCCAGCGGTCAATGTCCAGCGGAAAGGATGTGCCAGGCGCACATCCTTCAACATGAAGTGTGCCTTTCGTTTCGAAATGCTCCGAGCCGGACGCGTCACGCCAGTCGGGCATTCAGGCACCAATTCAGCGCGCGCGACTCCCGCAGCGCTGGCGATGCTTTTGCCTCAGAAGACACCTGGAGGTCAGTCGTGAATGATTCCCATGCCGATGTCATCGCCACTCCGCCGGCACGCGACCTCGAGCAGCACGACGACGCGG
>Ga0307412_10001458_pt1 | contig 13165 bp, 15 predicted proteins | sample DK1Cmetagenome_3_FD_203823 | JGI IMG/M metagenome (GOLD analysis project Ga0307412, IMG submission 203823) | Maize rhizosphere microbial communities from greenhouse at UC Davis, California, United States - DK15-C-1 | ecosystem: Host-associated > Plants > Roots > Rhizosphere > Soil | place: USA...
TCGGTGCCTGGATCGCGCTCGGTGCCACCTGCTTGGGGCTATAGGCATAGCGGCCGGCGTGAAGAATCTGCATGCAGATCTTGCCCCCCGCCTCATGCACTGCCCGGGTGACGATCTGGTGCTTGAGGGCTTCTTCCTCGGTGGTCAGCTTGGCCGCGCCGGAATAAACGCCACCTTCATCGTTAGGCCCGATCCCGCCGGTCACCATCAGGCCCACGCCGCCGCGGGCGCGCTCGGCGAAATACGCCGCCATGCGCTCGAAGCCACCCGGCTTCTCCTCGAGACCGGTGTGCATCGACCCCATCAGGGTGCGGTTGCGCAACGTAGTAAAGCCGAGGTCCAGCGGGGCCAGCAAATGCGGGTAATGAGGGGCGGTCATCGGTAACTCCACTTCGGGCGATCACGGGAAATGCGGAAGCTCTTCGGCCTCCATCGTCTTGCTCGACAGCGTAAGAGCCGGGGTGCAGGCGCTCAATGACCGTAACTGACAAGTTAATGATCCAAATGCGCAGCGACGTCCGGCGATGGTCGTGACTTGCGGCAAAGAGCGCGAGTCCTATCATGGGTTTTCACTTGTTCTGAGACTCTGTGCATTCAAAATAAAATCGCTGTTAACCTACGGAAGGTCTGAAGTAGTCACCGATGTTTTGAATACCCCTTCATTGGGCGCTCAAAAAAACGGTGACCTGCCAAAAACCAGGCTTTGGCGCTTTTTAATTCATGTCTTTTCCTTGAATCGCACCTTTTCTCGGCGCATTTCGCGCATCACAGGCGCACCTCTCCTGCATTCAACAACTGCTTTCGCACCATCCACAGGTTCGACAACGCGAACAACGTCGTCTGCTGAGCGATGTTTTTCGCCAGACCACGAAAGCGCACTTTCGTATAACCAAACTGGCGCTTGATGACCCGAAACGGATGCTCAACCTTGGCCCTGAGCTGGGCCTTGGTGTATTCAATTTTGCGGCGCAGACGACCGATCAAACTTTCCTTATCGTGCTTTTTATAGGTCCTGGGCCGCGCCGCAATCGACCAGATCATCTGACGGTTTTGATGCTCTGGACGCTTGTCCACGCCCGTGCAACCCGCATCGCCAGACACGTACGTCTCCTCGCCGTGCAACAACTGATCGACCTGCGTCACATCCGCGACATTCGCCGCCGTGCCCACCAGGCTATGGACCAGGCCGGATTCGGCATCGACACCGATGTGCGCCTTCATTCCAAAATAGTATTGGTTTCCTTTCTTGGTTTGATGCATTTCGGGATCACGTTTGCCGTCCTTGTTCTTGGTCGAACTCGGCGCGTGAATGATCGTCGCATCGACCACAGTGCCTTGGCGCAACATCAAGCCTCAATCGCCCAGATAACCGTTGATGACCTGCAAAATCCCACCGGCCAGTTCGTGTTTCTCCAGCAGGCGGCGAACGTTGAGGATCGTGGTTTCATCGGGAATCCGATCCAGATGCAGCCCCGAAAACTGGCGCAGGATCGTGGTCTCGTAAAGTGCTTCTTCCATCGCCGGATCGCTGTATTTCACCAAATCTGGAAGTCTTTTTCAGAGTTTCCCTAGTGAAATTGGCGGTGGCATCGGAGATGCCGGCGGGCTCCAGATCCATCGAAGCCGTCCGAATGCTGGACATTCAAAAATTATGCGGATCAAAAAAGCCGCGGGTCAGGCTCGAAGTGGACGGGGGTTACAGTGGCCGACTTGGCAACAGGATGCCGGGGGTTGAAAAGAAAGTTGTGGGTCAACGGCATAATCGCGCTGGGCACGGGAAGCAAGAGCCACGCGTATTCGTCCAGGAAGAAATTGCCCACGGCTCTGGTTTGACCTGTGTCTGACTGCCAGCCTTTACGGAGACTAGGCGCTGCGGCCTGGCTGGCAACATCTGGCAACTCAATACGCAGTAGCTGCATCGTCTCAGGCAAATCTTCCCGGTCGATCTCCAGGTGCGCCATGTCGTGTCCCAATACTTAGAGCACACCAAACCTACAACTCTACGGGGAGCGTCACCTAGGAAACAGTGCAATTTCGAGGGATCTAATGCATTAGGCTTCACACGACTCGAAATTTGCCACATTCTAATCCGCGGAACGTACTGGATGGGAGGTGGGCTATGTTTGCTGAAGCCATGCGCGGGGATGGATACCGCTCCTATCGGATCAGGCTAGAAAACCTACTCGGAATACCCTGTGATGCGTCTGATCAAGACATCCATAAAATGATCGAATCCGGCTTTCCGCGTTTCAGGCTTAAAGAGCTCTGCGACCGTTACGAGCTGAGAGCGTCCGAGCCCAACAAGATCATGGCGCGTCGCACCTCGAGGATCAGAATAGCCCGTAATCAACGGCTTACACTAAGTGAGAGCGATCAGCTGTTCAGATATGTGCACATCATGGCCCTGACAGAGGTAATTTTCGGGGACGAAACTAAAGCCAGACGATGGCTATCGAAGTCAAAAGATCGGTTTGCCGGAAAGAATCCGTTAGAGATGCTTTCTACTATCGCCGGTACTAGAGCGGTTGAGGTGATGTTGATTCAAGTGGCCGAACCATTTGCCTTGTGAACAACCTTGCGGCAGCGTGTGGTGATGCGTTTTCCTTAAGCCTCTCCGACCGATTAGACCTTGTGAGATTTATCATGAAGGGCAAACGTAAGGCCAAAACAACCAAGTGGCTCATGAAAGGTCAATTCGAGATCGAGGCTAGGCTTATGCTGCGAGAACGATCCCGTAACGCCTCGAACCATTTCCTTGATGCTTCAGCTACGTTTGGCGTGGAGCACGAGCCGGTAGGTTTGCTAGCCGGTAAATTGCCCTGAGTTATCTAATACTCGCCAACGCTCGCCGCTTACCGTTGTACAAATGCTACTGATAACTATTGCACCGGTTTCGCAGCAAGACCTATTGCCGCGCCGGGGCGGTAGGCACCAGCCGTAGCAAATAGAACCCGATCCAGTCAGGTATCCAGTTCACTCGCTTGTGATGGCTCTCGCTCGGCTAAGATCCTGCCAGCATCATGCGAGGGGGAAAGCGCCCTGACTCCATAGCACTTGAAACTCGTTGTAAACAACCATCTCGACTTCCAACGCTTTACAGCTTTCCAAGTGTTGTTCCAATGGCAATTGACGCCCTGAGAGAATACGCAGCAATTCACCTGCCACAAGGGATGGCTGCATCTGGCCGGTTTTCTCGGGTGCTTAAAAGCTGCAATGGGTCGACAACGGATGGTGATGGATGACCGCTATCGGCCAAAAGCAGACGCTTCCCGCTCACTACCCATATGGCTGGAAATGATCCAACGACGATGAGGCGACGCCGAGAGACCGACGAACATCTTTTCGGCTTACTGCGGGAGAAGAACACCGCTAACGGTTGGCGGCGATGATCAGGTGATGGCTATGCGACACCCTCATGACTATGATGCCATTCTTTGAACGGCTTCAAGGTGTCATCGTGATAGGGAATATCTTCAACGTTTTTTCACGACGTAGGGAAAACCAGACTAAGCCGAAAAAGCAGCTCACTCAGCAGTTCCGGCAAAGGACATTCATGCTCATTCGGGACGTTGGTCCGGGCATGGTCGAGACCCTAGAGTTTCTTCACGACCGGCTTTCCTACCTTCTCGGGCACCAAAACCTCTCAGGGAAGAAAAATCTTTCATACGCTGATGACGCTTTCGAGTTTCTGCATACCTGCAGCGACCCCCACTTTCTTGATGCCATCGAATACCTAGTCCATCAGGGAGGATGGCGTTACATATGCGGTCAGCATGAACTCGTAATTGATCGCTTGAACGAGTTTTTAAACGTAGATGATCTTCCCTACTTCGTCACCAAACCAGTATGGGAAACCACGGAGGAAATGTACCGAGGCGCCATCACTCAATTCACTGGAATCCGTGAGCATGCGAAGGTCATTCCAAAGGAAAGCCAAGCTATCCACGAGACGGCTATCGAGCCTGCTCTGAAGCTATTGCGTCAGCCTGCATTCCTCAATGCGAACTCCGAGTTCATGGCAGCTCTGGAAGACTTTCGGCACGGAAAATTCGGCGACTGCGTCACCAAGTGCAACAGTAGCTACGAAAGCGTCATGAAGGTGATCTGCGGACAAAAAGGCTTCGGGTATGCACAAGGAGACACAACCTCCAAGCTCATTCGGACCATCATGCAGAAAACTGAGATGGATACTTTCTGGGAGCAGCCATTGATGACTGTCGGCACGCTTCGCAACAAACTGAGCACCTCGCATGGTGCCGGCGAGGTGCAAAAGGTAGTACCAGAGCATGTGGCGAAGTACACCCTGAATATGACGGCCTCTGCGATCATCTTTTTGCACGATCAGGCTTACCGGGCTAATCCCTGAAATCTTTACTTAGGCTTGCGGGAGTGGAATGCGTCGTTTCGATACCAAACCTCTCATTGCGTTTGCGACAGCTCCAGAGGACCAGGATGATCCTTGGTACAAAGATGCCGAGCAGGCTGTTCAGTACATGACAGCAAACTCGGAATCAGACGAGATTGTGATTTACGTTAGCGCTCCTTTCCTTCTCATCGTTGGGGCTCTCGCTCCAACTGATAATGTCACTCCCCCCGACGGTGAAGCGCTTCAAAACCTCTCACTGTTTACCGATGCTACCTGGCGCATCGAGAGGTCCTGGTGTTCCAATGAAGGACATCGTGTCTACATTGAAGCACCCTTTCCAGAGGACAGCGGGTCTGCTTTAGCAGGGGGTGAACCTCTGATCATTCGGCGACGTCTTGAGGGGGTTCATACCGGGCCAACGCCGATCGAGATTAGTCAAAAACTCGTACATTGCCTCGACATTCACTATGTGGATGAGCGAAAGGCGTATTGCCGTCTGAATGACAATGGCGATATCGAGGATGTCATCAGAATATTGAGGCTTCAAATTCCCGACCAAATAGAGGGACGGGATATGGTCACGATCCGTCGTAAGGACCTGGACAATTACATGGCCCTATCGGACATGGCGCTGGTCATGAAATTTGATTTCACACGTTATGTGGCGGGCAGCTTCAACGGCTGGCATGGCGCCAGTCGATACAACCGAGACGAGTCAGATCTGTTCTACCATGGTGGATTGACCAGTAAGGCGAGCTTCGCGCATGGAGCCATGGTGGTTAGGCCAAATACAACCGTTGAAGAACAAGAAGAGGCGTGGCGCAAAGATTTTGACGGTGATCCAGATCGTGAGTACGCGGTCTTCAAAATCTTTGACCGTAAGAATGACCGCCAAGTAGAGACTTCTTGCAGCCCCGAGCACATCGTCAGCTATTTTGAAGATAGCGATCTTCCCTGGCAGATATCTCCTGCTTTTTTCAGGGCAGAGGTTCTAAATCGCTTCAAGGGCGATCCTGAGAAGTACACGCTTGAGGACCGGAGCATTTCGTGCAGAGGAGCTTGGTATCTTAAATCTTACGATATCAATGAGGCCGGCCAGGTTCATGTGTACATCTGGGACCTATCGAAGCTCCCTTATGATGAACAACTGTACTGGAAGGCCTTCAACGAATGGCCTAAGGCTCCCATCTCCGAGCGAGCGCATCGAACGGACATCGAGGGCGACTGGTACACCGAATATCATCCATTGAATGCGCTCAAGCGCAAAGTCCGAACGCTCGACAAGAAAAAGCCCACCTGGTGGAACCCACGCGGTGAGGAACTGATCGATAGCGTGCTTGCTCCAGCCACAGACTCGCCTAAGGAATGGGGTGATGAAGTCATGGCTCTCGATCAATGTCTGGTAGAAGGCTTTCTCGACAAGCCACTGCGTAAGATGGCTGAAGCAAAAGGACGAGTCCTGGAGCCAACCTGGCGCTCGCTCAAGTTGTTGTATGAAATTCTCGTGGGAAGCTCAATCAGCGCAGAGGACGCTAAGCAGATCTTGGCGCCGATGAGAAAGCTCCATGAGCTTCGTAATGAGATCCGGGGACATGCGACTAACGAAAAGAAAGCTGTCGCTATTCGGGAAGCCCGTACCACCCATGGGAATTTCCGTGCGCATTTCTTCCACCTGGCCGAAGGTTGTGATCATGCTCTTGTCGCAGTGTTGAGCGCTCTCGAGATTGATATCGACGAGTGAGCAGCGAATAGCCTCAACAGCTCGCGCCAGCGAGCCGTTGAGGGAGGCCAGCAATCCGCTACGCTATCCGTTTAGCTGTTGTGAGCATTTAGTGCGAATTTGCGTGGACCTGACCACCCATTTGCATTGCCACTGACCAGTCAATTGCATCCATGCTGACCAAGTTTTTGCAGTCAAGTTGACCAGCACAAGTACGCCGTACTGACGATCGGCAGAGAACGGCCAGAAGCGGACCCGAGCCCCGCTCCACGACAGCTAGGTCGATTCAGTAAATGCGCTGGGCCGAAAGCTAAAGCTGAGGCTGTCACTCGTCAAACAAAGTCCAGCCATGGCGTGAGCACTACATAACAGGTAAAGCCGCGATTAACTTCCCGTTTCCTGTCGTGACGACCGGTGGGTGGCACTTCACCTCGTATTGGAATCGAGATGGGGGGCAAGGTGTCACTCACGGGGATTTATTTTTCCGATAGAACGGCGTTCTTTGGTGATGCGGAGATCTCGGATGCCACCGAATTGTTGGCAAAGCGTGGATTGCACGCTGACGGAAAAACGGTCTGGATGGCTGATCACTTCAGGGCTGCAGCGGATCTAGTCGCCAAGTGAGCTCTCAGCGACTCAGAGCATTGCAGTGTGGAGATAGAAGGACTGGTTTCCTTCTGACGAGGATTGGCAGCGCTTCCTTGATCTCCTGGCGGCAGGCACGGCCGAGCTTCGGGATATGAGCAAGAGCGATAAGGTTTCAGCCTGGTTGAGCACTCAGGAGATTCAACCGCAGGCGTAAGATCAAGGCTATCTGCTAGCATGCTGCTATCCAAGATCGCAGGGAACGGTACATGGCAGTCACAGATCTATTTTCAAAGCGTCAGAAGCGGCTACGCGGTGGTGGCCCAGACGTCTATGTATACGACAAGCTCCCAATGCCTCTCCGCATTCAGATGCTTTATATGCTCAACGAGCTCATCGGCGACGAACACGAGTTCTACAAGACTTTAAGTACATGCAATCAAATTGTCCATTATGTCGTTAAGACTCTCCGTCTCGAATACGGAAAGCATCACATCGCGACTGACCCTGAAAACGATGATTATCATGAGCTGATTCTTTTTCTTCGAAAAGAGGAAGATATTGAAAGAGTCATGGATGCCATAGAGCTGATCATTAATCAGACACGTGAATACCCTGGTTATGATGAACAGTGCCGTGACTTTATCAATGATCTCAATATAAGATTTCGAGAGCACGGGGTTGGTTATGAGCTCATCAATGGCGAGATTATCCGAATCGACTCAAGGTTTCATCATGCGGTTGTAGTTAAGCCTGCGATCCAGTTCTTGAAGCAACCGGGATTCGAGGGCGCTCAGCAAGAGTTCATCCTTGCTTATGAGCATTACAGGCATGGGCGGCATAAAGAGGCCTTGAACGAAGCCCTGAAGACCGTCGAGAGCACTATGAGGGCTATCTGCAGCGCCCGTGGCTGGGCTTACAAGTCATCGGATAACGCCAAGCGTCTAATAGTAATATTACAGAATGAGCAGTTATTTCCTGCGTATTATCAGAGTCACCTTTCCGCCCTTGTGAGTCTGATGGAGGGGGTTGTCTCGCTAAGAAACAATGAAAGTGCCCACGGTCAGGGCCCGGAGGTTAGGAACGTGAGGGACGATGTTGTGGCTTATGCGCTACACATGACTGCATCAGTTGTTGTAATGCTCGCAGGCTTACACGCAGATAAACCCTGACCAAATGGCACCCTTAAGATTTCCAGGATTGTAACAGGTACTGACGTGTTGAAGTTGTTCAAGGAAGAGCATGTAGTCGAAGGGTGATCAGTTATAAGGTTAGGGGCCATCTGGCCCCTTTTTATATCTTGAAATCCATGTTCGGCTGAATACAAAACTGCCAGAGTGGAAGCTTGTCGCCTTTGTATTCGTCAGGAATATGCACTGAAAACACCTCAGGGTTAACCTTGGCATCAAGGGCATATATCTTACTTTCGTATACGGTATGCTCATTGTAAGCGCTAGTGACCATTGAGCTCAGTGAGCCTAGCATTGCAAATCCCTGGTCTTCTTCCCATGGTACGTCAGGGTAAAAATCATACCGTATAGACCTAACTCTTTGTCCATCCATCTCAGCCGAAGGATCGTCGGTAGTCCAATCTCCGAATCTAATGAGATAAAACGCAATATGCTTTTCATTTTCCGTCAAAATCTCATTGTCATGGCAGTACAGCTTGACATCACCTATTGTTATTGAGGCTTGTCCGTCTTCGTTGATTCCTGACTCTTCTTCGGGCTTTGCAATCAACTCGATGCTCAAATTCGGCTTAGTGCCGATCATTCTATCCCCCAGCGCTATCATTTCGCTCTTGGCGTAGCCTTCAATGAAGTTGGTCGTATATTTATGCCGATGTTCAGTCATTGATTCTTTGGATAAGAGCACCCACTTTCTTATTCTGGAGAAGTAAATCGCAAACTTTACAGTTGTACCTTGTAGCTTTGCATAATTTTCCAGCCGTACTACGTAGTCCTTCCGAAACTCATAGTCTTCTTTGGGATCGCCATGATGGCAGTTCTTCACCTCTACAAGAAATCTTGTTCCGTCATTCAAGGCAATAGAGTAATCGGGCGCCTGAACATTCATTCCTGCGGCGAATATTGCACCGCTGTCCTCCTGCTTCACCATTGCGCACTTGCCTAAAGCTCCGGCAACATGAGCAAATAAAGCTTCGACTCGTTTACCGTTCAGCAGGTTTTGGTTTTTAAGAGATGATTTGAGAGACTTCCCAACTTTATCTAGGAAGTCTTCGATATCCTCTTCTGCTTCGATTCTGTAATTATTATTCCTGCTTACGGCGGTAAATAGTTCAACCGGGTCGAATTTTAATGGATCTCTTGGCATGCGTTTCAAGAATTATTCCTTGTCAAAAATCCAGCGTTGAGCGTCGCGTGGGGATCAAGGCAGGAGCTGAGGATGCGTTGCCAGAGTTAGCAGCACTTCCTCCATGCCGAACGGAACGAGCAACATTATGAAGAATTGAGCTGAATCCTATGAGATACCAGACCCAGATCGGCAGAGCTCAACAATAGCAAAGAGCCCCGACACTTGGCTTGGCGATAATGGCTTTCTGATTTCAGTCCGGCTACGCTCATGCGTATCAGAGAGGAGGCGCGATGAGCCAGTACCTTTTGAGTTTTGCCAGGCAGAATCTTGAAGGACTCAGTGACGCTTAACCAAATGGCTTTCGGAAAATGGAATAGGCAGCGTCGCCGTTAATGCGGTGGCGGCCATGGAAACACTGGACACTAATTCTCAAGCCATTACAGATTCCATTTTAAGGATACGCCAGTCATAGATTGCTCAGCGCAAGACTGCCCCTGTGGTTTTAGTAGCCGCTGATTTTGTAGTCACAATATTGGGCCGATCGCGACGGTCTGGCATCGACCGTCGCGTGATTAGTCAGACTTCGGTCTGCTCGGCCATTTCCAAGGCATCATCGACCTCGATTCCCAAGTATCTGACAGTGCTTTCAAGCTTCGTATGACCAAGCAGGAGTTGGACAGCTCTCAGATTTTTCGTCCAGCGATAGATTAACGATGCCTTGGTCCGCCGTAGCGTGCGAGTGCCGTACATGGTTGTCAAGGCCTATGGCTGTCACCCACGCTTTGACTATTCGAGCGTACTGCCTGGTGGAAAGATGGTCTGAGGCGTGCAATCGGCTGGGAAACAAAAAATCCTCGCTTCGGAGATACGCCCGATGCATCCAAGCTTCCAATACCGTTCGGGTTTGCTCAGTGATTTCAAATTGCACTGGGTGCTGAGTTTTCTGCTGCATCACGATCGCCCTTGACGACACATACTCCCCGTGGGCGATGTCCCGGACTCGCAACTTGGTCAAGTCACAGGTACGCAGTTTGCTGTCGATGGCCAGGTTGAAGAGCGCCAAATCACGTGTCTTCTCCGCGAGCTGGAGTCTGATCCGGATAGCCCAGATATCTCTGACTCGAAGCGGAGCTTTCTGCCCGACAAGCTTTCCCTTGTTCCAAGGCTGATGGGGGGATCTAGTAGTGGTGTTCATGGCTTGTTGCCCTCCACGTTGAGGGAGAACAAGGGTGGATCAGTCACAACGAGCGGTGGTCGCAATTCGATCCATAGCTGCTCCAATAGATCTTCGAGAAGCCGGATGGGCTTCTGAAACTGTCTGCGAAGCTATTCCAGTACGCGCATAGGATGCCGGCGGCTGTCCTGCTAGGACCTCTTCAATCTTTCAGTCATACTAGTGGTTTCGGCCATTTATCGGTTGACTAAACGCAAAGAGGGGGGGCTGTAATGACACTGCCGAGTGAACGCACCCAAAGTGTGATCCAAACAGAAGCGTTTTTGCGAGAGTTGTCAAGAAGCCCTCTGATCCCTGAGGAGTATCGTAATGAAGCGAAGCGCCTTCTGCGGCATTACCCAGAAGCGTCATTTGTTCTATTCGCTGGCAAGATGGATGACATTATTCTGGGCGCAGACCCTGGAGATCCTAGACGGGAATTAGCTATCAGTGGTTATCACCCTATGTTCACTGCGGAGTTAAAGCTCTAGGCCAGTTCTTTAACAAGTCTGCCGTTTGTAATGCAGACGCGCTTGCCAAAACTTTTGTTGTCTTTGTCGGTTCCGACAGGTGAGGTCGTGTGGAGCTCAAGCATCGAATGCCCCCCGCCTCAACTGGGGCCAGCTCGTGACAGTGTGCCACGACTGTCAGCTTTTGGCTGATTCTGTCGAAAAAGTCGGTTCTGCCAGACTGACCGCATAATAACCGCAGAAAAACGCCTTTTTGCGCGCTGCTACGGGAAATCTGAGCCCGGCACCCTCTGCTCAATGTAAAGATTTCAATCTCAGGTGCGTAATTTTCTACTGTGGAAACCAGGATCGACTTTTTCAACAGAATCGGCTGATTGCCGCTGTCACCTCAGTCGGCTTTGGTTCGGCCTCCAGTGGCGGCATCGATACACAGCGAACCTAAGTCCTCCAGCCACGGTCGCCAGGTGTTACAGTTGATCAAGATCAGACTCGGTACTAGAGAAATTCGTCATGCTGATAGAATCTGCTCGCTACCCATAACAGCCCTTCGAGAATCGGCATCAACCCAGAACTAACTGAAGAAGAGATGCGCCCGGCGTTATTCGGTGCTGACGAGCCGGTTGCGGAGGACAATACGCCTCCCGTGCAAAAGCTTCGCGCGGATATCGTGATCACGCTGTCGGCGAAGGTGGCAGAGAAAAAGAAGATTGCGAAAGCATTTACGCCTAGGCTGAAAGTCACGCTTCGGGTGGGCAATGAATTTGAAGGCAAGACGCACGAGATGATTCATGAGGCCGATACGTTGAGCACCCTCCTAGTTGATCAAGAAGCGACTAGGGTGGCACGGAAAAAATACCGATTTGTGGAAGTGGTTTCGATCGAGTCGATGTAGATGGATTTTCAATAGGCTAACGGGCTAGTCTTTGAAAGGCTTTCATTTGGTGGCAAACCCGAACGACCTCGGTAGAAGGCCACCCGCCGTGACGGCGGTAATCGGCAAACACCAACGCTCAGATGTGCCGTTCGCATTTGCCCGTTCGAAGATTAGGTAAAGCGCGCCGGCGCCATTCAGGGTGTATCTGAGTCGCTCCGCTTCGGTGTCAGAACTATCGCGCCGCCGATCACTTCGATGGTCAGTACGTCGCCGATGCTGAGCCCTAAAGTGGCGAGTAGGTCCGGCGGCATGTCAATGATGACGTCGCCACTTCCATCCGCAGGATCTTGGCATTTCACTGTCCAGCGTTGGGCTTCGGTCATGACGTTACTCACACTTGGTCTTAGCGGGCATTATTCATTATGCTCGAAATCTCTTCGCCAGTTGAAGGGTGATGCTGACTGCTGATGAATTCTTTTGGCCTTTTACTACCTATCGCGGCGGGCAGCTGTCGGCCGATTCTGTTGAAAAGTCGATCCTGGTTTCCACAGTGGGGATTCCATGCGCACTTGGACACCCAGTCCACGAGCACTTGGACAGCGATTCCACGCTGACTTGGACACTCATTCCACGGCCACTTGGACAGTGATCTCTCACTGATCCGACCCAAGCCCAGGCAGGCAGCAACGCAGGATTATTCACAACCATCGACCTCTTTTCTCGAAGCGAAGAGGTCGTCGTGGAGCGTATAGTCGGATGTGACATGCACTGTCCAACCTACACCATGAGAGCAGCACGAAAACTCTCACCCAGGGTCAGCAGGCAATTCAAATACATGCTCAGCGCCGAACCACGCGGTGATCTGAGCTAGCGCTGCCTGGCTCAGCAGTTGAGTGAAAAGCAGAGCCAAACGGACCTTGGGACGAGAGCACGCGACGTAAAAGAGATTCCGATTGCTTTCGAATTTCTCACGCCTATTCGCCGGTGGCCCCGGCTGAAACCACTCGATCATTTCAGCAAAATTATATTGGTTCCAGCCGCGGCCCAGCACAACGATCACGTTTTCGAATTCGGCTCCCTTTACCCCGTGTTTTGTCGCGAACGGCGTATGCCCATCAATGAATTGGTCTAGCGCTATCAGCTCCGAGTAAGGAACTTCCCTTAGCTTTCGAAGCTGAGTAATCCTGCGTGGCTCGTCCTCACCTGATTCAACACCGGCGGCCTGTAACCCTTGCTCATTTCGTATCACCGCATTGGGGAGTTGCATCTGCGGTACGGCTATGATGTGGTCATGGGCAACGATCAGATGGTATTTGTCGTCGACAGCTGTTTGTACGTTGTAGCCAACCGTTCCGGTGCCTCGGCCGCTCGTAGCCATTGAGCGTGCATCTGGGTCTGTGAGGGAGATCTGCTGGTCTGGACTTTCGTGGAGCTGCGCCTCGATGTCCTTGAGTGTCTGCATCTGCTTTTTCAGTGTTTCTATCTTTTCTTTATGCCGCTCTGCTTTGGCCTCGGCCACTTCGGGCGTTGCCCGATCCGCCGAATCCATCGCCGCCAGATATCGATCAATGCTCTGCTCGATCTGCTGCATGCGTGCCTTCACCTTGCCCTGAGTGAAGTT
>Ga0307412_10001460_pt1 | contig 13160 bp, 12 predicted proteins | sample DK1Cmetagenome_3_FD_203823 | JGI IMG/M metagenome (GOLD analysis project Ga0307412, IMG submission 203823) | Maize rhizosphere microbial communities from greenhouse at UC Davis, California, United States - DK15-C-1 | ecosystem: Host-associated > Plants > Roots > Rhizosphere > Soil | place: USA...
ATGATCAGGTAATATAGTACGTATACGTATTTATTAACCCGCCGTTCAAACACCATCCAAGGGGCCAGATCGTGACGATCCGCCAACTGCGCAACTACATCGACGGCCGCTTTGAAGACGGCGTATCCACCTTCGACAAGCACAGCCCGGTAAACGGGCAACGCATCGCCCAGGTCCACGAAGCCAGCCGGGACCAGGTGAACCGCGCGATCGCCGCAGCGCACCGGGCGCTGCCGGCTTGGGCCGGGCTGTCGGTCGAGGCGCGCACGGACCATCTGCTGGCGCTGGCCGACGGCATCACGCGGCGGTTCGATGACTTCCTGCAAGCCGAGATCGGCGACACCGGCAAGCCAGTCGGCTGGGCGGGCAAGATCGACATTCCGCGCGGCGCCGCCAACTTCCGCGCGTTCGCGGAATTGGCCCGCACGCTGGACATGGAAAGCTACATGACCGACACGCCGGACGGCAGGCAGGCGCTGAACTACGCATACCGCAAGCCGCTGGGCGTGGTCGGCGTGATTTCTCCGTGGAACCTGCCGCTGCTGCTGCTGACCTGGAAGGTCGCGCCCGCGCTGGCGTTCGGCAACACGGTCATCATGAAACCGTCGGAAGTCACGCCCAGCACGGCCACGCTGCTGGCTGAAGTCGCCGACCAGGCGGGGCTGCCCGCCGGCGTACTGAATCTGGCGCACGGTTTCGGGCCGGATTCAGCAGGCGAATTCCTGACCACGCACCCCGACATCGACGGCATCACCTTCACCGGTGAATCCGCCACGGGCGCCACCATCATGCGGGCGGTGGCCCCCGGCGTGAAGCCGGTGTCGTTCGAATTGGGCGGCAAGAACGCGGCGCTGGTTTTCGCGGACGCCGACTTCGACGCCGCGGTCGACGGCGTGACGCGATCGGTCTTCGCCAATTGCGGACAGGTCTGCCTGTGCACCGAGCGCGTCTATGTGGAACGCCCCATCTACGAACGCTTTGTTGCCGCGCTGGCTGCCCGCGCGCGCGACATGCGCATCGGCTGGCCGCTGGACCCGGCCACCGAAATGGGCCCGCTGGTGTCGCGCGAACACCGCGAGAAAGTGCTGTCGTACTTTGCACTGGCGCGCGAAGAAGGCGCGACCGTGGTGGCGGGCGGCGGCGTGCCGGTGTTTGGCGACGACCGCGACGCGGGCGCCTATGTACAGCCCACCATCTGGACCGGCCTGAAAGAAAACGCGCGTTGCATCAAGGAAGAAGTGTTCGGCCCGGTCTGCCACGTGGCGCCTTTCGACACGGAGGACGAAGCCATCCGCCTGGCCAATGACACGCGGTACGGCCTGGCCGCCGCGGTCTGGACGCAGAACCTGACCCGCGGCCACCGGGTGGCGCAAGCCATGAAGGTGGGCCTGGCCTGGGTGAACTGCTGGTTCCTGCGCGACCTGCGCACGCCGTTCGGCGGCAGCGGGCTGTCCGGGATCGGCCGTGAAGGCGGCCGCCATTCGCTGCATTTCTATACTGAACCCACCAACGTCTGCATCAAACTCTGATTCCGTCCACCAAGGAACGCACGATGACCCAGCCCAACGTCAGCGCCACCGTCGTCGCCGGCAAAGCCACGCCGCGCGGCAAATATCCCCACATCAAGCGCGCAGGCGACTTCCTGTTCGTCTCCGGCACCAGCTCCCGCTTACCGGACAACCGCATCGCCGGCGCCGAGGTCGACGCCATGGGCACCACCACGCTGGACATCCGCGTGCAAACGCGCGCCGTCATCGAGAACATCGGCGACATCCTCGCAACCGCCGGCGCCACGCTGGCCGACGTGGTCGAGATCAGTACTTTCCTGGTCAACATGAACGACTTCGGTGGATACAATCAGGTCTACGGCGAGTTCTTCGACGCCGATGGCCCGGCGCGCACCACCGTCGCGGTGCATCAGTTGCCGCACCCGCAATTGCTGATTGAAATCAAGGCCGTCGCCTACAAGCCGCTTGCGCGCTAGTCCAGCGACACGGCGGGCACATGATGGACGACGGCGTTTCGCGTTCACACAGGGAACAGGATGACGGCTTGCGGCGCACTGCCCGGGCCGGGCCACGCATGTCGAACTTCCGCATCACGCCCAACGCGCTCAGCCACAAGCTGAAGCTGCATCAATTGCAGATATTCGAGCGCGTGCTGGCGCGCCGTTCGCTGTCGCGCGCGGCCAGCGAACTGCATCTGACCCAGCCCACCGTCACCAAAGCCGTTCACGACCTGGAAGCGTTCTTCGGCGCCACGCTGTTCGAACGGTCGAACCGGGGCGTCACGCCCACCGAGCTGGCCCTGGTGCTGGGCCGCCGGGTCCACGCCATGATGGCCGAGGTGCGGTACATGGCCGACGATATCGATGCGGTGCTGGGCGGCGCCAGCGGCCATGTCGTGGTGGGCACGCTTATCGCGGCTTCAGCCAAGCTGCTGCCCGAAGCCATTGCGCGCCTGATGACCGAACATCCCGGCATTCAGGTCACCGTGCGCGAAGGCCCTTCCGCCCAGCTGCTGCCCGCGCTGGCGACCGGCGACGTCGACATCGTCGTGGGCCGCCTGCCCGGCGCGGACATGGCTTCGATCTCGGGCGTGGCGGTCGACCACCATAAGCTCTACCGCGAATCGCTATGCCTGGTGGTCGGCGCGCAGCATCCCATGGCCAACGCGGCCTCGGTGGCGTTGCCCGACCTGATCGACCACATCTGGATCCTGCCCGCCCCCACCTCGCCGTTGCGCGCCTCCGTTGAGCGCACCTTCTTCGACGCCGGCCTGCGCCTGCCCGCCCGCCACGTCGAATCGCTGTCGTTGCTGACCAACATCGGCATTCTCATGCACAGCGACGCGTTGGCCTTGATTCCGTACGACGCCGCGGCGCAGTTCCTCTCGATGGGCCTGCTTGCCCGTCTGCCCACGGAGGTATTCGGCGACTTCGGCGACGTCGGCTATTCCATCCGCGCAGACCGCCCGCTGACGCCGGCGTGCCAACGGCTGGTGGACTATCTGAAAACGATCGCGGCGCAACGGCCGTAGCGCGCGGGCGGCATCGTGCCTTGCCACGATGATGGGTTATGCGCTGGATTACGCGCTGGATTACGCGCTGAACTGCGCGCGAAGCACAGCCGCGTCCTTCTGGCGGGCTTGCTAAGGGAAACCCCGCGATAGATAACGCGCATACCCACCCCGACAATTTCTATTATGCGGCGCCGCCTGCCCCCGCCTAGACTGCATCAAATTCCCCACCGGAGTCCCGTCATGCCCGCCTACGGCCCGCCGTTGAATTTCCAGCGCTGGATCCAGGACCACGCGCATCTCCTGAAGCCCCCGGTCGGCAACCAGCAGATCTGGCAGGACGCGGACTTCATCGTCACCGTCGTCGGCGGTCCGAACCATCGCACCGACTATCACGACGACCCGCTGGAAGAGTTTTTCTACCAGATCAAAGGCAACGCCTGGCTGTCCCTCTGGGTAGACGGCAAACCCGAACGCGTGGACCTGAAGGAAGGCGACATTTTCCTGCTTCCGCCGCATGTCAGGCACTCACCGCAACGCCCCGAAGCCGACAGCGCCTGTCTGGTCATCGAACGCCAGCGCCCGCTGGGTCTCGTCGATGGCTTCGAATGGTATTGCCCGCATTGCGGCCACCTCGTGCATCGCGTGGAAGTGCAGCTCAAGAGCATCGTCACCGACCTGCCTCCCTTGTTCCAGGGCTTCTACACCAGCACCGAAAAACGCACCTGTTCCGGTTGCGGAGAAATCCATCCCGGCAAAGGCCATGCGCCCGCGCCACACGCCACCCCCGCCTAGGGCCTGTTCCATGATCCAGAAAATCGACATGCACGCCCACTTCTTTCCGCCGATCACGCGGCAGGAAGCGGCCGCGCTTGACCCCGTCAACGCGCCGTGGCTGCGCCCCGACGGCGACGGCGCCACCGGCCAGATCATGGCGGGCGACCGGCCGTTTCGCCCCGTCGACGCCACCCTGTGGGACCCGGCGCTGCGCATCGCCCAGATGGATCGCCACGGCGTCGACGTGCAGATTCTGTGTGCCACGCCCATCATGTTCGGCTACACCTACCCCGGCCCGGCCGCGGCCGATTGGGCGGCCCGCATGAACGACCTGGCGCTTGAACATTGCGCTTATGCCCCGTCTCGGCTGAAGGCCCTGGCGCAAGTGCCGCTGCAAGATCTGGACCTGGCCTGCAAGGAAGCATCGCGCTCGCGGGCCGCCGGCCACCTGGGCGTGCAGATCGGCAACCATGTCGGCCCGCGCGATCTGGATGACGACACGCTGGTGCAATTCCTGATCCATTGCGCCAACAACGACATCCCGGTGCTGGTGCACCCCTGGGACATGATGACCGACGGCCGCATGAAGAAATGGATGCTGCCGTGGCTGGTGGCCATGCCCGCCGAGACGCAACTGGGTATTTTGTCGCTGATCCTGTCCGGCGCGTTCGAACGCATTCCCCGTAGCCTGAAACTGTGCTTCGCGCATGGCGGCGGCAGCTTCGCCTACTTGTTGGGCCGCGTGGATAACGCCTGGCGCCACCGCGACATCATCCGCGAAGACTGCCCGCAACTGCCTTCGTCCTACACCGACCGTTTCTACACCGACAGCGCGGTGTTCGACCCGCGCGCGCTGCGCCTGCTGGTGGATGTGATGGGCGAAGACCGCGTGCTGCTGGGTTCCGACTACCCCTATCCGCTGGGCGAGCAGGAAGTCGGCCGCCTGGTGGCCCACGCCGACCTGAGCCCCACCGTGCAGCAGAAGATCCTGCTGCGCAATACCGCGACGTTCTTTGGCCTGAACGCGTAGCCCGCTGCGCGCATTTCACGACACACGACCGTGCCACACGGCGACTCAAGGGAAAACACCATGAAACGCACCACCACGCTGGCCGCCGCTGCGGTCATGGGATTGGCCTTATCGGCCACCGCGATGGCCGACGTGAAAATCGGCCTGCTGACCACCTTGACGGGTCCCGGCTCCGTGCTGGGCCAGGACCAATTGGACGGCTTCATGCTGGCCGTGGAGCGAGGCGGCGGCAAGCTGGGCGGCGTTGCCGTGCAGGTCATCAAGGAAGACGACCAATTCAAGCCCGAAGTCGGCGTGCAGGCCGCGCGCAAATTGGTGCAAAGCGACAAGGTGCCGATCATCACCGGCGTGGTGTATTCCAACGTGATGCTGGCCGTGGTGCGCCCCGTCACGACGGCCGGCGTGTTCCTGGTGGGATCCAACGCCGGCCCCACCAACCTGGCGGGCAAGGACTGTTCGCCCTATTTCTTCTCTACCTCCTGGAACAACACGCAACGCCACGAAGGCAGCGGCGAAATGGCCAACCAGATGGGGTTCAAGAAGGTCTATCTGCTGGCGCCCAATTACCAGGCGGGCAAGGACGCCATGGCCGGCTTCAAGCGCTTCTACAAAGGCGAAGTGGCCAACGAAGTCTTCACCCAGGTCAACCAGCCGGATTATTCGGTGGAGCTGGCCGCGCTGGCCGACGCCAAGCCGGACGCGGCCTACGTGTTCTTTCCTGGCGGCATGGGCGTGAACTTCATCAAGCAATACCGCCAGGCGGGGCTCTTCGGCAAGATCCCGCTGCTGTCGGTGGACACCATCGACGGCGCGACGCTGCCCGCGCTGCAGAAGGACGCGCTGGGCGCGGTGACCAACGTGCCCTATTCGCCGGACCTGGACAACGCCGCCAACAAGGCATTTGCCGCGGCGTTCCGCCAGAAGTACGGACGCGAACCCTCCAGCTACGCGGCGCAATCCTTCGATGCCGCGCAACTGATCGGCTCGGCATTGAAGAAGACGGGCGGCAAGACCGACGACAAGGACGCGTTACGCAAAGCGCTGGAAGCCGCTGATTTCCAATCGGTGCGCGGCGAATTCCGCTATCAACCCAACCACTTCCCGGTGGCCGGATTCTTCCGCGCCGACGTGCAAGCGGGTGCGGACGGCAAGGTGGCCTTTGTGAACAAAGGCCCTATCTTCCCGGACCTGTCCAAAGTCGCTGACCAGTACGCCGCCCAGTGCGCCATGAAGTAAGGCGGGCGGCCAAGACATCCGTCGCGGCCGCCGGCAAGAGGTGATCCCCATGTCCACGACGCTGCTGCTGGTGCAGGCCTTGAATGGTCTGCAGCTTGGCATCCTGCTGTTCTTGCTGGCCGCCGGTTTGACGCTGGTGTTCGGCATCATGAACTTCATCAATCTGGCGCACGGTTCGCTCTACATGATGGGCGCTTTCATCGCCGCCACCGTGTTCCGCCACACCGGATCGTTCCTGCTGGCCGCGGCCGCCGTCGTCGCGGGCATGGCGGCGCTAGGCCTGCTGCTGGACCGCATCGCGCTCGCGCGGCTGTATCCGCGCGAACACCTGGACCAGGTGCTGGCCACCTTCGGCTTCATTCTGTTTTTCAACGAACTGACCCGCATCATCTGGGGGCCGGCGCCCATCAGCATGGGCTTGCCGTCGTGGCTGTCGGGCACCATCGATATCCTGGGCGTGACCTACCCGCTGTATCGCTTCCTGATCATCGTGGTGGGTTTGCTGGTGGCGGCGGGCTGCTATGTGCTGATTCATCGCACGCGGCTGGGCATGCTGATCCGCGCGGGTGCAACCGACCGCATGATGGTCGGCGCGTTGGGCGTGAACATCGCGCGGCTGAACACGTTGCTGTTCGTGTTGGGCGCGGTGCTGGCGGGCCTGGCGGGGCTGATGGCAGGTCCGATCCTGTCCGCGCAGACCGGCATGGGCGAACCCATTCTGATCCTGACGCTGGTGGTGATCGTGATTGGTGGCATCGGCTCGGTGCGCGGCGCGTTCCTGGCCGCGTTGATGGTCGGGTTGATCGACACCTTGGGGCGCGCATTGCTGCCGACGTTGCTGCGCGCCGCACTGCCGCCTGCCGCCGCCAACGCCGCCGGACCGGCCATCGCATCAATGCTGATCTATGTGGTGATGGCGCTGGTGCTGGCCCTGCGGCCGCAGGGCCTGTTTCCCGTCAAGCACGGATAAAGGCGAACGTCATGCACAGGCTCTCTCTTCGCACGCTGGTGGCCGGCGCCCTGCTGCTGTTGCTGGCGCTGGTGCCCGCCTACGCCCACTGGCAGGGCGAACCGTTCCTGCTGGCGCTGTTTGGCCGCGTACTCGTCTACGGCGTGGCCGCGCTGGCCCTGAACCTGCTGCTGGGCTATGGCGGCATGGTCAGCTTCGGCCATGCGCTGTATCTGGGGCTGGGCGCGTATGCCGTTGGCGTGATGTCGCATTACGGCATCGAAAACGGCTGGCTGCATCTGGCGGGCGCGCTGGGCGCCTGCGCGGTCGTGGGGCTGATCAGCGGTTATGTGGTGATGCGCACGTCGGGCATCGCCTTCATCATGATCACGCTGGCCTTCGCGCAGATGTTCTATTTTCTGGCGACGGGCCTGGACGGCTTTGGCGGCGACGACGGCATGTCGCTATTCGCGGGCAGCGACTTCGGCGCCTTTCGGCTGGATACGCCATTGGCGCTGTACTACACGGCGTTCGGCGTGCTGCTGGCGGTGCTGGGGCTGATGCACCGTCTGGTCCACGCGCCTTTCGGCATGGCCCTGCGCGGCTGCCAGGCCAACGAACGCCGGATGCGCGCGCTTGGGTTTCCCACGCTGCGCTACCGGCTGGCCGCTTATGTGATGTCGGCGATGATCTGCGGGGTGGCGGGCGTGCTGCTGGCCAACTTGACGATGTACGTGTCGCCGTCCTATCTGGCCTGGACCACCTCTGGCGAATTGATCGTGATGGTCGTGCTGGGCGGTATCGGCACGCTGTTCGGCCCCGTCGTGGGCGCGCTGGCCTTTCTGCTGCTGGAAGAAGGCTTGAAGCTGCTGACCGGGCATTGGATGTTGATCATGGGGTTGCTGATCGTCGGCGTGGTGCTGGTATCGCGGCGAGGCGTGTACGGCAGCCTGCGCGATACGCCTTGGCGCCGGCGCGGGGCACAGCCGCTGCGCCAGCCTTCCGGAGAACCGCTATGAGCGCGCTGCGCGTGGAGAACCTGCTGAAGCGCTACGGCGGGCTGACCGTCACCGACGACCTGTCGCTGGACGTGCACGCTGGCGAACTGCATGCCGTGATCGGACCGAATGGCGCGGGCAAGACCACGTTGATCGGCCAGCTTAGCGGCGAACTTCGGCCCGACGGCGGCCGCGTGCTGCTGGACGGCCGCGACATCACCCGCATGCCGGTCGAAAAGCGCGTGCGTCACGGCCTGGCCCGTTCCTACCAGATCACCTCGGTCTTCAAGCCATTCACGGCACTGGAGAACGTGGTGATGGCGGTGCAGGCACGGCGCGGGCACAGTTTCCGTTTCTGGCGTCCCGTGTTGTCCACCGCCGCGCTGACGAAGCCCGCGCAGGACGCCCTGGCCCTTGTCGGCCTGTCCGCCCGCGCGCACACGCCCGCGGGCGAACTGGCACACGGCGAACTGCGGCAGCTGGAACTGGCGATGGTGCTGGCGTGCCAGCCGTCGCTGCTGTTGCTGGACGAACCGATGGCTGGCATGAGTCAACACGAATCCGAAGCCATGACGCGCCTGCTGCTGCAACTGCGCGGGCACTACACGATCCTGCTGGTGGAACACGACATGCAAGCCGTCTTCGCGTTGTCCGACCGCATCACCGTCCTTGTCTATGGCCGCGCCCTGGCGTGCGGCACGGCGGACGACATCCGCAACAATCCCCAGGTGCGCGAATGCTACCTGGGCAGCGAACGCGGCGGCCGGCGCGCCGGCAGCGCGCAACATCCGGCGGTGCCCGCATGACCGCCCTGCTGTCACTGCGAGGCGTGACCGCGCACTACGGCGCCAGCCAGGCGCTCTTCGGCATCGACCTGGACATCGGGCCGGGCGAATTCGTGACCCTGCTGGGGCGCAACGGCATGGGCAAGTCCACGACGGTAAAGACCGTGATGGGCCTGAATGCCGCCACCCAGGGCAGCATCGTGTTCGACGGCCGCGACATCAGCCGACTGCCTTCGTACAAGGTGGCGCAATGCGGCATCGGGCTGGTGCCGGAAGGGCGGCATATTTTCCCGAACCTGTCGGTGCGCGAGAACCTGGTCGCCACCGCCCACAACCGTCAGGGCGCCGCGCAGCCCTGGACGCTGGACCGGGTATATGCGCTGTTTCCCCGCCTGTCCGAACGCGCCCGCCACCTGGGCAGCCATCTGTCGGGCGGCGAACAGCAGATGTTGGCGATCGGGCGTGCGCTATTGACCAACCCGCGCCTGCTGATCCTGGACGAAGCCACCGAGGGCCTGGCTCCCGTGGTCCGCGAAGAAATCTGGTCCGCGCTGGGCACGCTGAAGCAAACGGGCCTTGCGGTGCTATGCATCGACAAGAACCTGGAGCCCCTGCTGGCCACGGCGGACCATCACGCCATCGTCGAGAAGGGGCGCGTGGCCTGGACCGGTTCGTCGCAGGCTTTCCTGGACGACGAACCCCGGCTGCTGCAGTATCTGGGCGTCTAAGCCCTGCGCACAGGCGGCGCCACGCCTAGCCGCGCGCTCCAGTCCGCCATGTCGTCCCACAGCGCGGGCGGAATGGGAATGCCCAGCTGCTGGCGCTCGGCGTTCGCCGCCGCTTCGGGATCGCCCGGCATGCGCGGCCCGCCCGGCGCCTGGGCCAATTCCATGGCCATCGCCGCGACCACGCCCGCCAGCGCGACGCCACCGGCGAACCGCAGGGGATCGATCACGATGAAGAATGCGCCCAGTTCACGCGGGCGTTCCAGCGCGTCGTACATCGGCGAAATATGCGGCCCGAAGGGATTGCCATTCAGCGGCCCGCACAGCAACTCGATCATCATGGCAAGCCCATAGCCCTTGTGGCCATAATCCTCGCCGCCCAAGGGCCGCAACGCGCGAGCCTGCGCGGCGTCGGTGCAGTCATGCCCTTGCGCGTCCAGCGCCACCCCGGGCGGCAGCGCCACGCCATCGCGTCGGGCGTTCATGACGCGGTTCCAGGGAATGGCCGTGGTGGCCATGTCCAGGCACAGGGGCTCGCCACCCGCGCGTGGAAACGCCATGGAAATGGGGTTGGTGCCAAAAAACGGCTGATAGCCGCCGTGCGGCGCCGCGATCGAATCGGAATGCGTAAACGCGATGCCGACCAGGCCCTGCGCGGCCGCCGCGCGGCTATACAGACCGATCGCGCCGCAGTGCGACGAATCGCTGACGCCCACCGCGGCGATGCCTGCCTCGCGAGCCAGCTCGATCGCCAGCGCGTTGGCGCGATGCGCCACCACGATGCCCTGCCCTTGTCCGCCATGCAGCTGCGCCGTGCCCGGCCCGGTGCGCTCGATGCGGATATCGGGGCGCGCCACGATGGAGCCGTGCGCCACCCGGTTCAAGTAATGCGGCAAGCGCGCGATGCCGTGGGAATCAATACCCCACAAGCTTGTCCGTGCCAGGCTTTCGGCCAGGCACCGCGCGTCTTCCTCGCTGAAGCCCTGGACGCGCAGGCAATCCTGCCCCCAACGTTCCCATTCAACGGCGTCCACTCGGCATTCCGCATTCATGCAGCACTCCTCAGGTAGCGGCCTCCACGGCACGCATCACGCCGTGCAGGCGCAGGGTTTCCAGATGCGCGGCCAACGCCGAAACGAATTCGGACGCGCGGCCCAGATCGCCAAACACGGGCTTGAAGGCCGCCAGCACCATTGCACGGCGTTGGGCGGCCTGCGACGGGGCGGATGCGCGCGCGGCGACATCGGCCCGCGCCAGCAGCTTGGCCAGGCGCGCCGCCATCGGGTCCTGGATTTCGTAGCGGCCGCCCGTCTCGTCTTCGCCGCGCAGATAGTGCAACCAAGCAGCCACGGCAAGCGTCAGGCGTTGGATATCGTCGCCGGTGCGCAGACGATCCTGGATCGTGTCCAACAGGCGCTGCGGAACCTTCTGCGAGCCGTCCATCGCCACTTGCGCAATCGGATGCGGCAGCGCCGGGTTGGCGACACGCGCCAGGAAGCGGCGGCGATATTCCTCCAGTCCGCTATCGGGGATGCCCTTCAGCGTGGGCCCGATCTCGTGCTGCATCATGGCATTGACGAACTGACGCAGCGCGGGCGTCTGCACCGATTCGCTGATCGTCCGGTGGCCCAGCAACGCGCCCAGGTAGGCGAAGGTGGAATGCGGGCCGTTCACCATGCGCAGCTTCAGCCGTTCGTAGGGCGCGGCATTGCGCACGAACGTTGCGCCGCCATGGTTTTCCCAAGCCGGCCGGCCGGCGGCGAATTTGTCTTCGATGACCCAGTTCATATAGGGTTCGCCCACCACAGGCCACGCGTCTTGCACGCCCAGGCGCTCGGCGATCCGTTGCCGGTCATCGTCGCCGGTGCCCGGCACGATGCGGTCGACCATCGAATTCGGGAAGGTGCAATGCGCGTCGATCCAATGGGTCAGCCCCACGTCAACCCGCAAGGCAAAGGCCAGCACCAGGCTGCGCAAGGTATCGCCGTTGCCGCGCAGGTTGTCACAGGAAAGCAGCGTGACGGGCGGCAGGCCGCGCTCTCGACGCAGGGCCAGACCGTAGACCAGCATGCCGATCGTGCTGCGCGGACGGTGCGGGTTGTCTAGATCGTGCAGGATGTCGGGATCGTCCCAGCGCAAATGGCCGGTGGCGGGCTCGTGGCTATAGCCCTTTTCCGTCACGGTCAGGCTGACGATTCGCGTTTGCGGATAGGCAATGCGTTCCAGGACCGCGTTGGGGTCTTCCTCCGCCACCATCACCCGCAACACCGAACCCACCACGCGCAATTGCTCGCGCGTCTTGCCGTCGGGCCCATCGTCGCGCAAGGCCAGCGTATACAGCCCGTCTTGGGGCGTCAGCGCGTCGCGCGTGGCGGCGCTGCGCAACGACACACCCAAAATGCCCCAACTCAGGTCTCCGCTGGCCTGCATCGCCAGGTCCGTCATCACCGCCTGATGCGCGCGGTGAAAGGCCCCCATGCCCAGATGCACGATGCCGGGCGTGAGACGGCTGCGGTCATAGATGGGTTTTTCCACGTCTGCGGGCAGGCGCGGCAACGACTCCGTGTTCAAACGTTCGAGCATGGTTGAGCAATGGCGTAAGGCGCCATGCACCTGTCGGATGACCGGCCAGTCGGCGCGCGGATGAGGATATCCGCTGAGGCGGATTTGTTCGACTCCGGGACAGTGACTAAATGCAACGCCGACACTCGCCATGCCGCCGCTACATCACCGCGCCCAGCGCCCACGGCACGAATTCATTCTGGCCGTAGCCGTGTTCTTCGCTGCGCGTGCGCTGCCCGGATGCCGTCTGCAGCATCAGCCGGAATATCCGTTCGCCCATCTGCGCCACGCTTTGCATCCCGTCCACGACCTCGCCGCAGTTGATGTCGATGTCGTCCGACTGGCGCTGCCACAGCGCTGTATTGGTCGACAGTTTCAGGGACGGCGCGGGCGCGCAGCCGTAGGCCGAACCGCGCCCCGTGGTGAAGCAGATCAGGTTGGCGCCGCCCGCCACCTGGCCGGTGGCCGACACGGGGTCGTAGCCCGGCGTGTCCATGAACACCAGCCCCCGCGCGCGCACGGTTTCGGCGTATTCGAATACGTCGGTCAAATTGGTGGTGCCGCTTTTGGCGATCGCGCCCAGCGACTTTTCCAGAATGGTAGTCAGGCCGCCCGCCTTGTTGCCCGCCGACGGGTTGTTGTCCATTTCAGCGTCGTTGCGGGCGCAGTAGTCTTCCCACCAGCGCACTCTGGCCAACAGCTTGTCGGCCACGGCCGGCGTTTCGGCGCGGCGCGTCAGCAGGTGCTCGCCCCCATAGATCTCGGGCGTTTCCGACAGGATGGCGGTGCCGCCGTGGCGCACCAGCAAGTCCACCGCCGCGCCCAGCGCCGGGTTGGCGCTGATGCCCGAATAACCGTCCGACCCGCCGCATTGCAGCCCCACGGTCAGGTGGCTGGCGGGCACCGGCTGGCGCCGCACCTGATTGGCCTGCTCAAGCATCCGCTCCACCAGTTCGATGCCGCGCGCCACCGTCTTGCGCGTGCCGCCGGTGTCCTGAATGTTGAAGGTGTGCAGCAGGCCGCTTTCGCGCAGGCCCTCCTGTTCCATCAGGCCGCCGATCTGGTTGGTTTCACACCCCA
>Ga0307412_10001462_pt1 | contig 13143 bp, 18 predicted proteins | sample DK1Cmetagenome_3_FD_203823 | JGI IMG/M metagenome (GOLD analysis project Ga0307412, IMG submission 203823) | Maize rhizosphere microbial communities from greenhouse at UC Davis, California, United States - DK15-C-1 | ecosystem: Host-associated > Plants > Roots > Rhizosphere > Soil | place: USA...
CGACGGTCCGCTGGGGAGCATTCGTAATGTGCGTCGCGGGCGCGACCCGGCGCGCCGGCGACTTGCGGCAAGGCTTATTGCTTGGCGGAGGCGGGCTGGCCCAGGCTGGCCAGCTTGCCGTCCAACTCGGTCAGCTGCTTCTGCTTTTCGGCTTGGCCCAGCGTGGTGTCGGCCTCGATCTTGGCCTTTTCGCGGGCCAGTTCGATCTGGCGGATCGGTACCAGCTGCTGGTTGTCGGACGGGCGGAAGCCCTGGTAGGTCAGCGCCTTCAGGTTTGCCAATTCACGTTCGGCGTCCTTGCCCTTGCCGTAGTTGACGAAGAAGTCGCGAACGCGGGCCTTGAGATCCGCGGGCAGGTCCGAGCGCATGACGAGCGGGTCGGCCGGGATCAACGGCGACTTCCACAGCACGCGCACGCTGTCGTTGGCGTCCTTGCCGGTGCTCAGGCGATAGCGCTCCAGCGCTTCGGTGTTGTTGACCGCCACGTCCACCTGCTTGTTGATGACCGACAGCAGATTGGTTTCATGGTTGCTGGCGCGTACCGTCTTGAAGAAGGTCTTGGGCTCGATCTTGTTGGCCGCCCACAAGTAGTAACCGGGCACGGCGGTGCCAGACGTGGAGTTGGGGTCGCCCGCGCCGTAGCTCAGCTTGGCGCCGTTCTTCAACACGTCGTCCAGCGTCTTCAGGTTGCTGTCCTTGTTGACGATCAGCAGCGACCAGTAGCCGGGGTTGCCGTCCTTGTCGATGACCGAGGCGAACACTTCGCCCTTGGCGCGGTCCACGGCTTCGATGGCCGACTTGTTGCCGAACCAGCCCAACTGCACCTTGTTAAAACGCATGCCCTCGATGATGCCGGCGTAGTCGGACGCGAAGAAGGGTTTGACCGGCACGCCGACGGCGCGGCTGAGATCGTCGATGACGGGTTGCCACACGGACTTCAGGTTGGTCGACGACTCGGTCGAGATGATGCCGAAATTCAACGTCTTGGCTTCTTGCGCGTAGGCCTGCGTGGACAGCGCGGCGGCGGCGATCAGGGTGACGAAGGTTCTGCGTAGCATGGGTGACTCCGGGGTATGTAAGGGCAGAGAGGGCAAAAGCGCGGCGACGCGGCTTCAGGCCGCTTGCGCCAGTTGGGACAACGGCGCCAGACCGGGCATGGCCGGCGCGCGGGACGAATATTCGGGAAGCAGCTCGCTCAGCTCGGAGCCGTACAGGTCACGCAGCATTTCCGGCGTCAGGTCGGCCGCGCGGCCGTCGTAGACCACCTTGCCGTGACGCAGCGCGACCACGCGGGGGCAATAGCGCAACGCCACGTCGACCTGGTGCAGCGACACCACCACGGCCACTTTGCGGCTGCGGTTGATCTGGGCTAGCGTGTCCATCACGCGGCGCGACGACTCGGGATCCAGCGACGCAATGGGTTCGTCGGCGAGGATCACGCGCGCGTTTTGCACCAGCGTGCGCGCGATCGCGGCGCGTTGCTGCTGGCCGCCGGACAGGGTGGAGGCGCGCTGAAATGCATAGTCGTCTATACCAACCTGGGCAAGCGCTTCCAACCCCTGGCGCACTTCGCTCCGCAGGAAGCAGCGGGTCAGGCTGCGCCACAGCGGCACACGCGGCAGCATGCCGGTCAGGACATTGGTGATGACCGGCAGGCGGCCGACCAGATTGAATTGCTGGAACACAAAGCCGATGCCGGCGCGCGCGGCACGCACATTGCGGCTCAGGCGGCCATTCTGCTGAATCTGCTGGCCATTGACCTTGACGCTGCCTTGCCCTGCATCACCGGCGACAAAGCCCGCAAGATGGCGCAGCAGCGTGGACTTGCCGGACCCCGACGCGCCCAGCAACGCCACCATTTCGCCGTCCGCCACCTGGAGGCTGACGTCGTCCAACGCCTTGGCACCGGCATGGAAGGTCTTGCTCAAGTTCTGCACTTCGATGGCGTACGTCATCGCCTGATCCCCTTTTGTGTGGTCATTGCGGCATTCTGTTTTCGCTGCATGACAGCGCGATGACCCGGGGATCGAATCATTTCGCGGAAAATAAGGGGTCAGCAACCGGCTGAAAGACCTCCGTCATAAACGGCCCGGCGCGCAGGTTGCGTCGCCCTGCGGCGCGGGTATATTTGAATGGTTCCCTCACTTGCCTGGCGCTCATCATGATCAAAGGTTCCTGCCTGTGCGGCCGCGTTGCTTACGAAATCAACGGCCCCCTCACCAACGCCCTGAACTGCCATTGCGTCATGTGCCGCAAGTCGCACGGCGCGGCCTTTCGCAGCCGCGCATCGGTCCAGGCCACGGACTTCCAGTGGACGAAGGGCGAGAATCACGTGACCTGGTATGCCTCGTCGCCGGGCAACTACCGGGGCTTTTGCGAGGCCTGCGGCACGCCGCTGCTTAGCCGCTTCGATCAGACGCCCGATACCTACGGCTTGCCGTTGGGGGCCCTGGACGACGATCCCGGCGTGCGGCCCGCGGCGCATTGCCACGTAGCGGCCAAGGCGCCGTGGTTCGACATCACGGATGGCCTGCCGCAATACCCGGGCGAATTCCACGGCGTGGACGAATCGCGGGCCCAGGCCGTTACATAAAAATTCAACCTGTTGGTTGAATGTTGGAGCGCATCGATCTATATTCAACCTTATGGTTGAACTTATTCCCGCCCCCGCCCTGGATGCCGTCTTTCGCGCGCTGGCTGATCCCACGCGCCGCGACATGCTGCGCAGCCTGACGCAAGGGGATAGAACCATCGGAGAGCTGGCCGCGCCCCTGCGCATGAGTTTCGCCGGCGCGTCCAAACATGTGCAGGCCCTGGAACGCGCCGGCCTGATCCGGCGCACCGTCCACGGCCGCACCCATGTGTGCAGCCTGAATCCGGAACCCATGGCCGAAGCCATGGAATGGCTGCGTTTCTATGAACAGTTCTGGGCGGGCAAGCTGGATGCGCTGACTTCGGCGCTGACCGCTCATTCCCCCCCGCCCCCGTCCCTAGGAGAGCAACATGAGTGATCACGGCGTCGTCCTGGATCCCACGACCCTGCGCTTTACCCGCCAGCTTCCCGCCAGCGTGGAAACCGTATGGGCGTTCCTGACCGAATCCGAAAAACGTGGCCGCTGGCTGGCCACCGGCGACATGGAATTGCGCGAAGGCGGCGGCGTGACCCTGCGTTTCGTGCACGCCGATCTGTCTTCCGTGGCCGAACCCACGCCGGCGCCCTATCAGGCGTACGAAAACGGGGTCACCACCCACGGCGTCATCACCCGCTGCGAGCCGCCCCGGCTGCTGGCCTTTACCTGGGGCGGCTCCAAGGGCGAACCTTCCGAAGTGATGTTCGAACTGTCGCCCGAAGGCGAAGGCACGCTGCTGGTGCTGACGCACCGCAAGCTGAACTCGCGCGGCGACATGGTCGATGTGGCGGGCGGCTGGCACACCCACCTGGGCGTGCTGTCGGCCAGGCTGGAAGGGCGCGAGCCCGGCCCGTTCTGGTCCGCACACCACCGCTGGGAAGCCGACTACAAGACGCGCATTCCCGGGGCCTAGAGTCGTTCAGTAGCAACTATCACGGCGCAGCGGCAGATAAATACTGGCTAATCGCTGCGCTTTGCAGTAACATAAGTCCGTGATTTTTCCGCAAAAAACCGGGCTTCGGTCACTCTGCGTGCCAACCTGTATCTCTTCGGGCGACCCCCAAGATACCCAGGCTGTCCCCGGTTTGGTTGAGATTTATCTCGAACGGATAGTTGCGAAAGACACGCAAGACACGAAACGCACGCACGCCAAGACCGCGAACGACGCCGCAACATTGTTTTGCCGACCGGCGTTGCAACAACCGCCCCACCCCGCTTCTTCCGGCGCTGTGCGCTTGCACGGTGTCGCGACCAAGCCGCGCACTGCGCGCATATTGCCCACGCTGCGCGAGTATTCGTCATTTCAGACATCCACCAGGGATGCCATGACTCTTACCCGCGCTTGCCCGAACGTTTCACGTTCAAACCGCTGGACCTGGTTATTTGAGTCCAACGCGCTTGCCGCCTCGCGCGGCGCGTCATGCCGCCGGCCTGGCTGCGCGTATTGATCAAGGAGTAGAGAATGGCTAAAGAAGAACTCATCGAATTGGATGGCATCGTTGACGAAGTGCTGCCCGATAGCCGCTACCGCGTCAAACTGGACAACGGCATCGAAGTTGGCGCCTATGCCTCCGGCCGCATCCGCAAGCACCGTATCCGCATCCTGGCAGGCGATCGCGTCACCCTGGAAATGTCGCCCTACGACCTGACCAAGGGCCGCATCAACTTCCGTCACAAGGACGAGCGCGCTCCCGCTCCGCATCGTCCCCAGCAGTACCGCCGTTAAGCCAGGGCTCCAGGGCCGGCCCCAGGCCGGCTCCCTGCTGCCCCTGTTCGCGCGGGCTTAAGCCCGAACCGCGACATGCCGTAATGCGTGGGACGTCCATTCGTGAAAGAATGGCGCGCTTGCCAGCCGCAATGTCTGGCGGGATACGCATGAAGCAAGATGGAACTTAAAGAAGAGTTGCAAGCCGCCGCCGACCAGCTTTCCCTGGCGCGAAGAAAATTCGTGAAAGGGGAGGAAGGCCTGCGCCTGCTTAACCAGTCGCGCGAGGCATTCATCAACAGCCTGCGCAACACCGGCCTGACCTACGCCGAAGCCAAGATCAAGTACGACAACTGCCTGGACGAGCAGGAAGCCCAGCAACGCCATGTGCGCCAGCAGATGGAATATGCCGAGCGGATGCACCAGTTCGTCCTGAACAAGATCGCGCAGCAGACCGCCACGGCCTGAAAAATCAGGGCTTGAACGCCCCGATGAAGATCGCGGGGTCGACCCGCGCATCATTCAGGCTGACGTTCCAGTGCAGATGCGGCCCCGTCGCCCGGCCCGTCGCCCCAACTTTCCCCACCAAGCCCCCGCGCGGCACCTCGTCGCCGACCTTCACATCGATGGCCGACATGTGGCAGAACATGCTGACAAAGCCCTGCCCGTGATCGACGAAGACCGTCTTGCCGTTGAAGAAATAATCCCCCACCAGCACGACCACGCCTGCGGCGGGCGACTTGATCGGCGTTCCGGCGGGCACGGCGAAGTCCAGCCCCGAATGCGGGTTGCGTTCCTTGCCATTGAAAAAGCGCCGCAGGCCGAACGGGCTGGACAGGCGACCGCCGTTCACCGGGCGATCTAGCAGCAGGTTGCTGGGCGTGACCCCGGCGCGATACGTCCGGTTGGCCGCGCTTTGCTCGGCCATCTCGCGCTCGATGCGTTTCATGTCGTCCGGATTGGGATCGACCTGCCGCGGATTCTTCAGGGTGATGTGCTGCGCGACGTATTCCTTGGCGCCCACATTGAATGGCAGCTTGCGCTGGCCGCGCGCATCGCTGACCACCACCTGCTGCTCGCCGGGCTTCACGCTGAGCGGAATGCCGACCACGGCGATCCACTGCTTGCCCTCTTCGCGCACGACCAGTACACGCCGGTCCAGGAAGCTCACCTCGGGCGCGCGGTCGGCATCGCCCAGCGCCAACACGGCCACGCCGCCAGGCACCGGCGCGTTGAGTTTGCGCGAAATAAATCCCTGCTGCGCTTGCGCGCGCGCCGGCAGCCCGAAACCGATGGCGGCGGCGGCCAGCCCCGCGCGCAGTACCTCGCGGCGATTGAACATGGCGCTTACAGGCACAGGTTCGCGGGTTCGATGATGCTCTGGTCGCGGCGGGCGATGCGCGTCGACAGGCGGGTTTCGGTCTTGCCCTTCCAGGTCGTGGTGGTCAGCACGGCTTCAACGCCCAGGCTGTCTTCCTGCACCAGCTCAAAGCCGTTGCGCACGGTGTTTTGCTTGAAGTTGACGCCCTGGTTCTTCCAGGCGTCGGCCACGCACCGGGTGTAGTCCTCTGCCGTGCGCTGGGTGGCGCCATAGAAGACCGGATCGCGCTGACGCACGTCTTTGACATTGGCGCAGGCCGTCAACGCGGCCAGGACGGTAAGGGACAGGGCAAAACGAACCTTCATGACGGTAAGACTCTCAAGCAGGAGGGGTGGAAAGGGGCGGCAGAAACTATAACGCAGCGATCAGCCGCGCCAAGGCGCGGCCGAGGCTCAGGACGGCACCGCACGGCGCGCCGACTTGGGGCGGAACGCGTCGATGACGTCCACCCGCGTTTGCGCGTACGGGCCGCCGATCAGGTCGATGCAATAAGGAATGGCGGCGAAGATGCCCGGCACCAGCACGGCGCCGTCTTCGCCCCTCAAACCTTCCAGCGTCTCGCGTATGGACTTCGGCTGGCCGGGAAGGTTCACGATCAAGGCCGCGTGGGACGGGGTTTCGCGGATGACGGCGACCTGGCGCGACAGGATCGCGGTGGGAACGAAGCGCAGGCTGATCTGGCGCATCTGTTCGCCGAAGCCGGGCATTTCCTTGGTGGCGACGGCCAGCGTGGCCTCGGGGGTGACATCGCGCCGGGCGGGGCCGGTGCCGCCAGTGGTCAGCACCAGATCGCATCCGCAGATGTCCACCAGCTCGATCAGCGTTTCGGAAATGCGGGCGGTTTCGTCCGGAATCAGCCGGTCCACCGCCTGCCAGGGCGAAGCCAGCGCGGATCCCAGCCATTCCCGCAGCGCGGGCAGGCCTTGGTCCTGGTACGTGCCGGAAGAGGCGCGGTCGGAAACGGACACCAGGCCGATGATCAGATCGTCGGGATGGCGGCGGGCGATTCGGGTCGTGGCGGTCATGGGCGGCAGCGTCGTGGAAAGTGGAAAAAAAAGCGGAATCGGCGCCGAAAGGCGGCGCCCGGCGCGGTCAATCATGGAAATCCAGAAGAACCGCGCGATGTCGATGCTATCGCATTCTTTCCCAGGAGGAAGCGCGCCAGCCGCCGCGCCGACGCCGCCGTGCGCTGTGGCAAAAAAGCGAATCGGCCCTGGCCCCGGTTTCCCGCGCTTGTTCCCGTCATACGCGCTGGATAACATCCGCTAACAAAATCAATTTCGGTATTCCGCCGCGACGCCCGTCCGCCCCATCCATGTTCACACGCACTCTACGGCAGCACGCGCTGGCCGCGGCGCTGGCCTTGTCCGCCGCCGCCGCTTGCGGCGCGTGGGCCTGGCACTCGCTGGCGCTGAAGACCGGGCCCGCGCCCATGGCGCCCCCCGGCCTCTACATCCCGAACCTGGGCAACACCCTGCAGGAACAGACGCGCAACCTGTCGACGATGAGCCAGGCGCTGCGCACGGGCGACCGCCTGGTGATCCTGGGATCTTCCGAGCTCACCAGCAACGACCTGCGTTTCGTGCCCTACCGCTATCTGGCCGACGAGTTGCAGATGCCGGTGCTGGCCTACGGCCATTCGGGATTCCAGTCGTTGGGAATGCAATTGGTGCTGGCCGCGCTGGCCGACGATCTGTCGCCCGCCTCGCGGGTGGTGGTGATGCTGTCGCCCGGATGGTTCGACGGTGACGGCGGATTGGGCGTGGACGAATTCAAGGAACACGCCAACCCGCTGCTGCCCCGCCTGCTGAAGCAACCCGAGGGCCGGGCAGAGCTGGCGCGCTGGCTGCGCGACAAGGGCGATGCCGGCGTGGTCTGGTCCATGGCGGCCGAACAGGCCTACGTGTTCCGCCAGCGTCTGGTCGACCTGTGGGCCCCTGCCTATGCCGCGCCGGCTCCTGAACGGGAACGCGAAGGTCCGGCCGCCGCCGCACGCGTGGTGGACTGGGACGCGCTGGCCAGTCAGGCGCAGGACGCCGAGCAGAGCCAGATGGGCGGCAACCGCTATGCGGTGCGGGACGAATTCTTCAATAAGTACCTGCGCACGATTCCCGAAGGCGGCAAAACCGCCTACCAGCCACAGCCGCTGACCGGCCGCGATGAACTGCGGGAACTGACCGCCCTGATGGCCTTCCTGCACCAACGCGGGGTGAACGCGCTGTTCGTGATGCAGCCCCTGCATCCGATGGTATTCAAGGACCTGGCCCGCTTCGAGCCCATCCAGCAGGACGTCGCCCGCCTGTGCCAGCGCTACGCCATGACCTGCATGGACATGTACGGCGCGCCCTTCGAAGTCGGCACGCTGCGCGATGTGCAGCACCTGGGGGAACTCGGGTGGCTGCGCGTCAACCAGAAAATTGCCGAAGTCTTCAGACCCTGAGAGGCATCCCGAAATGAAAAGAACCCTTTGGCTCTGCCTGCTGTACCTGGGCGTCGTGGCGGTGATGCTGATCCAGGCCGATACGGCGGCCAATCTGGGCAAACCGATGGAAATCGAGTTCCAGTACTCGAAATTCTGACGCCCCCGGCGTTACGGAAAAGGCGGCAGTGGTTTTTCGACGCAACCAGGGTCAGGTCACAAATCTGCAATAATCGGCTCCTCTCGCCGGAACCTCGCCCCCGCCTCCATGTTCGACCTATTCCACGGCCTAGATCTCTGGGTTGGCCTCAGTCTTGTGCTGGCCCTGACATTCGTCCTGGCCTTCGAATTCATCAACGGCTTTCACGACACGGCCAACGCCGTGGCGACAGTCATCTACACCAAAGCCATGCCGCCGCATCTGGCGGTGGTGCTGTCGGGCATCTTCAACTTCCTCGGGGTGCTGCTGGGCGGCGTGGGCGTGGCCTACGCGATCGTCCACCTGCTGCCGGTGGAACTGCTGATCAACGTGGACACCGGCCGCGGGCTGGCCATGGTGTTCGCCATGCTGGCGGCCGCCATCGCATGGAACCTGGGCACCTGGTACTTCGGCATCCCGGCATCCAGCTCGCACACCCTGATCGGCTCGATCCTGGGCGTCGGCCTGGCCAATGCGCTGATCACCGACCTGCCCCTGGCCGATGGCGTCAACTGGGGCAAGGCCATCGATATCGGCCTGTCGCTCGTGGCCTCGCCCGTGGCGGGGTTCCTGGTGGCGGGCGGCTTGCTGCTGCTGCTCAAACGCTGGCTGCCGCTGTCCAAGATGCACAAGACGCCGGACCAGCGCCGCGCGATCGACAACAAGAAGCATCCGCCGTTCTGGAACCGCCTGGTGCTGGTGCTGTCGGCCATGGGCGTGAGCTTCGTGCACGGCTCCAATGACGGGCAAAAAGGCATCGGCCTGATCATGCTGGTGCTGATCGGCATCGTTCCCGCCAATTTCGTGCTGGACACGACCAGCACCACCTACCAGATCGAACGCACCCGCGACGCTGCGAACCACCTTAGCGTGTTCTATCAGCGCAACGAAGCCATGCTGGGCGATTTCCTGGCCCTCAAGCACACGGACGCGACCACCGAACTGCCGCGCAATTTCCGCTGCGATCCGGAACTGACCATGCCGACCATCGCGGCGCTGCAAGCCGACCTGGCCGGCGTCAACAACTACGCCGACCTGCCCGCCGACAAGCGCATCAACGTGCGCCGCTACCTGTTGTGCCTGGACGATACGGCCAAGAAGGTCTCGCGTATCGAAGGGCTGCCCGCGCGCGAACGCGCCGACTTGCAACGCCTGCGCGCAGACCTGACCGCCACCACCGAATATGCGCCGTTCTGGGTCATTGTGGCCGTGGCGCTGGCGCTGGGCGCGGGCACCATGGTGGGCTGGCGCCGCGTGGTGCTGACCGTGGGCGAAAAGATCGGCAAACAGGGCATGACGTATGCCCAGGGCATGTCGGCGCAGGTGACGGCGGTGGCCGCCATTGGCCTGGCCAACGTGTTCAGCCTGCCGGTATCCACCACCCACGTCTTGTCCTCCGGGGTGGCCGGCACGATGATCGCCAACAAGACCGGCTTGCAGGGCAACACGGTGCGCAACATTTTGCTGGCCTGGGTGCTGACCCTGCCCGCGTCGATGGCGCTGGCGGCCGGCCTGTTCTGGATCGGCGTGCAGATCACCGGCTGATCCGTATCCGCTTGCGGGCCGTGCAGGCAATCTGCCCGGCCCGCGCAACACTCTGGCTACCGCGCCAGACTGTTTTCCGCCGCGGCCCGCGTCTACGATGACGCCATGGCTACTCAAACCCCTACCCTGCATTACATTTTCGACCCGCTTTGCGGCTGGTGCTATGGCGCCGCGCCGCTGGTGGACGCCGCCCGCGCCGTCGCCGGCCTGACGGTGGTCGCCCATGGCGGCGGCATGATGACCGGCAGTAACCGCCAACCCGTCACCGACGCGCTGCGCCGCTACGTCATGCCGCACGACGAACGGATCGCCGGCATGACGGGCCAGGTCTTCGGCAAGGACTATTTCGACGGCCTGCTCCGCGACGCCGGCGCGGTGTTCGATTCCGAACCGCCCACCACCGCCATCGTGGCGGCCGACGCCTTGGCCGGCCGGGGGCTGGACCTGCTTAAACGCCTGCAGCACGCGCACTATGTGCAGGGCCTTCGCATCGCCGACCCGGACGTGCTGAAGACGCTGGCCCGAGAGATCGGCCTGGACGGCGACGGCTTCGACGCCGCCTACGCCGCCGCCACGGGCGCCGATACGGCCGCGCACATCGCCGCCAGCCGCCAGTTGCTGGCCCAGGTCGGGGGCACGGGCTTTCCGACGCTGGCGCTGGAGCACAACGGCGTGCATACGCTGCTGGAGCCCAGCCGCTATCTGGGCCGCCCGGCCCAATGGCAGGCGAGCCTGAGCGAACGCATCCAGGGCTAGGCGCCGTGGAGGCATCAGGGGCATCAGCCCTCTTCGATGTCTCCGTCCCGTTGCAATGCCCGGTGCATCGCCGGGCGGTTGCCCAGCCGCTCGACATAGGCGCTGAAGACCGGCGACTCCGGCACCACCTTCACCTGCATCATGTATTGCAGCGTTCCGCCCAGCACGATGTCCACCGCCGAAAAACGACTGCCCAGGAAAAAGGGCCGTGCCTGCAGTACCCGGGTCAGCACCTGCTCGACCTCATCGGCCGATCCCCAGCCGGGGGCGCCGTCCTGGTGCGGGCGCTTGAACGCACGTTCGACCATGGCGGGCTCGAACACGCCCGTGGAATAGGACAGCCACGTCAGATAGGGCCCGCGGTCGGCGTCGCCTACCTGCGGGCCCAGCCCTTTGTCGGGGAACAAGTCCGTGAGATACAGCGCGATGGCCGGGGTTTCAAACACCGGCACGCCGTCGTGCACCAGCGCCGGCACCTTGCGGTGCGGATGGATATCGATGTAGTCCGCGGGCATGTGGCCCGCGCTGTCGTTGCCGCGGATGGACACCATTTCGGTGTCGTACGGCACGCCCAGTTCCTCAAGCAACCACAGGATCCTGAACGACCGCGAGCGCGGCGCATGATAGAGCGTAAGCATGGTCGGCCTCCTTGGAGTCCGATTATTTTGCCTGCGGCGGCTCAACCCGCCAAGGCCAGCAACACGCCGTATCCTGCCATCCCCAGCAGCACGGCCACGCCGGTATTGCTGACCATCCGCGCGGCGACGCCCGTGACGACCAGCCCGCCCACATAGGGGGCGATGCGGGCGGCCTGAGCGCCGGCGTCCAGCACGTCCGGCACGATGACCGCGGCCGCGATACCCGCCAGCAAGCTGGGGCCCAGCGCCGCCAGCGCCGAGCCCTCGCGCGACAGCCGCCGCAACAGACGGCTGCGTTCGGACAGCATGAAGGGCAGCGCGCGCGTCAGATAGGTGATCACGGCCATCGCAATCACCGCGCCCCAGAAACCCAGGCCTTCGGCGTTCATGCGGACCTCTTCAGGCGATACGCGGCGCAGCCGATGAGGGCGCCGATCAGGATGGCCAGGGTGACATGCCCCATCGCGGCCGCCACGCCTGCCCCCGCCACCGCGGCGATGACCGGCAGGCCCATGCCGCGCTTGGCGCTCTGGCATACCAGCGCCATGAACAGCGCCGGCAACGCAAACCGCATCACCTGGGACAGCATCGGGTAATGGCGCTCCAGCCCGTCGCCGGCATAGACGCCCACGGCGGTTCCGGCGATCCAGGTCAGCCACGCGCCTAGCCCCAAAGCGATCATCCAGCCCTGGCGGTGTCCGGGCGGCACCGTTTGCAGACGGTTGAAGGCAGTGGCGAAGACCTCATCGGTCAACAGAAAGGCGACCTTCAAGCGGTCACGCAGAGCCGTCGGCAGGAAGCGGGACAGCAAGGGTCCGTACAGCAGGTGGCGGGCGTTCAATAGCGAACACAGCGCCACCACCCACAGCCATGGCGTGCCGGCCTTGATCGACGCCAGCAGCAGGAACTGGCTGGCGCCGGCATAGACGAATACGGAGATCAGGATGACCTGCAGCTGCGTCAAGCCGGCCGCGATGCCCGCGATCCCGAACGTCACCGCCACCGGGAAGTAGCCGATCATGACCGGCAGGCAGGACTTCAGGCCATCGATGCGCGCACTGCCCGCCGGGGCGTGCACAGGGGTGGAAGACGTCTCCAAGGTGCTTTTCGCTTTCAAGGCTCCGGCACGCCCAGCGTCCGCAGGTGCGCTTTCAGGCGCCGCACTTCCTGGCTCAGGTCCAGGATCAGCGCCGCGGCGTCCAGGCTGGCGCCGAAATCGTGCTCCAGCCGCCGCGCGTGCAGCGCGCGCTGCAGATCAGCGCTGTAGAAGCACCAGTCGTCGGGCTGTCCGCCGCGGGCGTTGACGATGCCGACTTCGACCAGTTGGGCGACCCACTCCACTTCCGCCCCGCAGGCGCGGGCCAGGTCGTCCGCGCTGAGCGGCTGCGCTTTGCCCACGACGGTGGCGCTGGTGATGACAAGCTTCTTCATGGTCAGACCCCCAAGTGGCGCCGCGGGTTGAAAGGCACGTCTTGCTGCAGCTTGCGGTAGGCGGCGCGCGCGGCCTCGCTATCGGCCGGCGGCAGCACCAGGTCCAGCACCAGGTAAAGATCCCCCGGGGGATCGCCGGGGATGCCACGGCCGCGCAGCCGTAGCTTGCGCCCGTTGCCGGAGCCCGATGGAATCGATACCTCGACCGTGCCGCCGGGGGTGGGCGCATCCACCTGCGCCCCCAGCGCGGCCTCCCAGGGGGCGACCGGCAGCGTCATGTAGAGATCGCGGCCTTCCGCCCGGTAGCGCGGGTGCGGCTTGAAGCGCACTTCCAGGTACAGATCGCCGTTTTCGCCCCCGCCGTAGCCGGGCATGCCCTGCCCCGCCAGACGGATGAATTGGCCTTCACGCACGCCCGCCGGAATACGCACGCCGAGCG
>Ga0307412_10001463_pt1 | contig 13137 bp, 12 predicted proteins | sample DK1Cmetagenome_3_FD_203823 | JGI IMG/M metagenome (GOLD analysis project Ga0307412, IMG submission 203823) | Maize rhizosphere microbial communities from greenhouse at UC Davis, California, United States - DK15-C-1 | ecosystem: Host-associated > Plants > Roots > Rhizosphere > Soil | place: USA...
GTGCCCTGGTAGTGAGTACCGCTCCACCCATGGATTGCCGCGTTCGAAAGCATGGCATGCTTAAGCACCCGTTGGAGTCGCGCATGCTCTGGATCATCACCAAATACGCCATCACCGCCGCGGTGGTGGTCGTCGTCTCGGAAGTGGCCAAGCGTAGCGACCGCCTGGGCGCCCTGCTGGCCTCGCTGCCGCTCGTCACCCTGCTCGCCCTGGTCTGGCTATACGTCGAACGGCAACCGGCCGAGAAGATCGCCAACCACGCCTGGTACACATTCTGGTACGTGGTGCCGACGCTGCCCATGTTCCTGTTGTTCCCGGCGCTGTTGGCCCGCTTCGGTTTCTGGCCTGCGCTGGCGATGAGCGCGCTCATCACGATCGCCAGCTTCGGCCTGTTCGCCGTCGCTGTCAGGCCGTTCGGCATCCGGCTGCTTTAAGGTCCAGGGGCAAGGCGCTCGGCCAAAGCCTCCCGCGCTTTCTGCCGGCGCAGCACCATCCCGCAAAGAGCCGGAAGTACGAACAGGGTCAGCGCCGTCGCTGTCAGCAGGCCACCGATGACCACCGTGGCCAATGGCTTCTGGACCTCCGCACCCGTTCCCGTGGCTATCGCCATCGGAACGAAGCCAAGTGAGGCCACCAGTGCCGTCATCAGCACGGGACGTACGCGTTCCATCGCACCTCGTTCCACCGCCTCGTCGGGGCTCGCACCATCGGCGAGCCGCTTCCGGATGGCCGATATGAGCACCAGCCCGTTGAGCACGGCGACACCGGACACGGCGATGAATCCGACCGAGGCGGAAATGGAGAAGGGAATTCCGCGCAATGCCAGGGCGAACACGCCACCGGCCAGGGCCAGCGGCACGGCGGTCAGCACGGTCGCCGTGAGCAAGCCGCTACCGATCGCCAGGTAAAGCACCGCGGCTATGAGGATGAAACACAGCGGGACGATGATCGCCAGGCGCTGCGACGCGGCCTGAAGGTTCTGGAACTGCCCGCCCCATTCGATCCATGAGCCGACCGGCAGGGTCACCTGTGTCGAAATGGCCTTCTGCGCGTCGCTCACGAAGCCGCCAAGGTCGCGTCCCACCACGTTCGCTTCCACGTAGATGCGGCGCTTGCCGTTATCGCGACTGACCTCGTTGAGGCCTTGGGTGAAACGGAAATCCACCAGTTCGCGGAGCGGGACCGAGCCGCGCACGCTGCCCTTGTCCGCGGGAAGCATCACGGGAAGCGCGCCGAGGATGTCCAGGTTGTCCCGTTGCTCGTGGGGCAGTCGCACCACCACATCGAACCGCCGGTCGCCTTCGAATATCTGGCCGGATGCACGCCCTGCCAGGGCCGTGGATACGGTGTCCGCCACGTCCTTCACGGTCAGGCCGTATCGCGCGATCGCCGCACGATCGAAGGCTATGTCGAAGGTCGGGAAGCCACCCGTCGCCGGCACGCGTACATCGGAAGCGCCGGGAATCTTTCGTAGTACGACGGCGATTTTCTGCGCGGTAGCCGCCAGCTTGTCGAGGTCTTCGCCATAGATCTTTACCGCCACGTCGCTGCGCACGCCACCGATCAGTTCGTTGAAGCGCATTTCGATAGGCTGGGTCACGTCGTAGTTGTTGCCGACGATCGAAGCGGTCTTCGCACGGATACGCTCGATCACCTGGTCCTTGGTCGTGACACCTTCAGGCCACTCGTTCTTCGGCTTCAGGATGATGTAGTTGTCGGACGCATTCGGTGGCATCGGGTCCGCGGCCAGGCTGGCCGTGCCCGCCTTGGAATACACGGTCTTGACCTCCGGAAGCGTCAGTACCGCACGCTCCAGCGGCAGATCCATGGCCACCGACTGGTCCACCGACGTCGAAGGAATGCGCACCGACGACAGGTTGAGATTCTGCTCGTCGAGTGTCGGCATGAATTCCCTGCCGACGAAGGCGAACGCCAAGCCTGCGGCCAGCAGCACGCCCACGCCGCTGGCGATGAATGGCCAGGGCCGTTGGATCGCCCGGATGAGCCAGGGCTGGTACCGCGCTTTGGCCACGGCAATGGCCTTGACCTCCTTCTCGGCAATGCGGCCGCCGAGCAGCACCGCCACCATCGCCGGCACGAAGGTCAGCGACAACACGAAGGCCGAGGCCAGGGCCAGCATCAAGGTGATCACCATCGGCGAGAACATCTTGCCTTCGACGCCCTGGAAGGTCAGGCACGGGACGAATACGAGGAAGATGACCATTTGCCCGTAGACCGTCGGGCGCACCATCTCGCGCGAGGAGGCAAGCGTTTCCTCCATGCGCTCGGCCAGCGTCAGCACCCGGCCCTCGTGGTGCTGGCGTTCGGCCAGGCGGCGCAGCGCGTTCTCCACGATGATGACCGCGCCATCGATGATCAGGCCAAAATCCAGGGCGCCCAGGCTCATCAGGTTGCCCGAGATGCCGAGCTGGTTCATGCCGATCGCGCTGATCAGCAACGACAGCGGAATCACCATCGCCGCGATCATCGCGGCTCGCCAGTTGCCCAGCAGGAGGAACAGGATGACGCTGACCAGCAGCGCACCCTCGCCCAGGTTGAGGGCAACGGTCTTGATGGTCGCCACTACCAGTTGCGAGCGGTCCAGCGTCGGCACGATGGTGACGCCGGGCGGAAGGGTCTTGGTGATGTCCTTGAGTTTGTCGCCCACGGCGCCGGCCACGGTGCGGCTGTTCGCACCGACCAGCATCAACGCGCTGCCGACGACGGTTTCCACGCCATCGCGGCTGGCCGCTCCCGCACGCAATTCGCCACCCACGGTGACCCGGGCGATATCGCCGACGGTGACGGGCACGCCTCCCCGGTTCGTTACCACGGCTCGTGCCAGTTCGTCGGTCGAACGCAACCGGGCATCGGCACGCACCAGGTACGCCTCACCCGAACGCTGGATGAAGTTGGCGCCCACCGACAGGTTCGAGGCTTCGAGCGCGTCAGCCAACTCGCCGTACGAGACACCATACGTCGCGAGCTTCGCCGCGTCGGGCTCGACCACGTATTCCTTCACATAACCGCCGAGGCTGTCCACGTCGGCCACGCCGGGGGTCGTGCGCAACTGCGGCCGTACGATCCAGTCCTGGACGGTACGCAGGTAGGCCAGCCGCGACAGCGGATCGCGGAGCCGGTCGCCCTCATCGGTGAGGAAGCTGCCATCGCTCTGCCATCCCGGCTGACCGTCGGCTTGCGGCGCGCCCTTGCCGTCGGGATACGCGTATTCGACGCTATAGTGAAAGACTTCGCCCAGGCCGGTCGATACCGGACCCATCTGCGGCTCGGTGCCTTCGGGCAGTTGTGGGCGGGCCTGGGCGAGACGCTCGGTGACCTGTTGGCGCATGAAGTACAGGTTGGCGCTCTCCTTGAAGATCACCGTCACCTGGCTGAATCCGTTACGCGACATCGAGCGGGTGTTTTCGACGCCGTCCAGGCCAGCCATCGCGGTCTCGATGGGGTACGTCACGCGCTTCTCGATCTCCACCGGGCTCAAGGTCGGTACCACGGAGTTGATCTGCACCTGCTTGTTCGTGATGTCCGGCGTGACGTCGATCGGCAGCAGGTTCAGTTGCCACGCACCGAATACCGCCACCACGAGGGTGATGAAGAGGATGAGCCAGCGCAGGCGGACAGCGCTGGAAAGGATGTGGTCGATCATTCGTCGTCCCCGCCACCCTTGGTCATCTCAGCCTTCACGAGGAAAGCGTTGCGAGTCGCCACGCGGTCGCCAGCGGCAATTCCCGAAAGGATTTCAGCCTTGCCGCCACTGCGCGCTCCCACCCGTACGGGCTGGGCGCGAAACCCATCCTTCGTGCGCACGAACACGGCGTCGCCGCCGTCGATGTTCTGTACGGCTTCCTCGGGAACCGCGAGTTCACCCGTCGCGTTACCACGCGCCAGCAGGCGCACCTGGACACCATCGCCCACCACCAGGTCGTCGCCATCCCCGGCAGGACTGATCACGACGGTTCCCGCGCGGGTGATGCCATCGACCGTCGGCGTCACGGCGCGGACCTTGCCTGCGACGGTGCTGCCATCGGCACGAATGATCGTCGCTGGATCACCGACGCGAATCCGTGCGGTTTCCGAAGCACGCACCGATGCCTCGATCTCATGACCCTTCGCTGCCGCGATTCGATAAAGCACCGACTGCGGATCGACAAACTCGCCCAGAGTGATGTCCGTGGCGGTGATGGTGCCGGTCAATGGACTGACCACCGAAACATTGCCTGTCTCATCGACGTGCGCAGCCGCCGCCACCGTGCGTGCACGGTCCGCTTCCGCCTGCGCCGCCGCCAACGCGGCCTCGCTGGCCTCCGCATCCTGGCGGGCGAGCACGCCCTGCTCGAACAGATCGGCATCACGCACGTGCGCCTTTCGCGCCGCATCGAACCGGGCCACGGCGGCGCGGCGTTCGGCCACCATCCGCGCGCCGGCGTCGCTGGTCACCCGGGCGAGCACCTCACCCGCCTTGACCGGCTCGCCCAGTACACGCAGCACCTGGGTGACGTTGCCCGAGGCCCGCGCGACGACGGTCGCTTCGCTGCCGGGCTCGGCGACCACGGCGCCAGGCGCCAGCACTTCGGCGCCGACGTTGCCGGTGTCGACCGGCTCCACCACGATCTTCGCCGAGGCCACATATTCGTCCGGGATCGCCACGATGGCGGGGCCGGTGCGCGGCGTGGCTTCCTTGGCGCCGGCCGATGGCGGCGCCTTGTCGGCCGGAGACGTCCAGCGTGCCACGGCAAACCCCAGGCCCAGGGCCACGACGCCAACGCCCATGACCACCGGCCAGTTGTGCTTGTTTTCCACGCGGTTCATTCCTCAATCTCCGAAAGCGATATGGCCATTGGCCTTGGCGAACTCCGCGACCGCCCGAACGCGTGCCAGCTGCGCATCCACCGTGGCCAATCGGGCGTCGGTCAATGCGCGGCGCGAGATCAGCACTTCGACGAGTGGTGTGCGGCCAGCGTCGTAACCGATACGTCCCAGGCGATACGCTTCGGACGCGGCGGCCTCACCGGCACGGGCCGCGGTCAACCGGGATTCACTGGCCAGCACCTGTGCCGCCGCGGAACGGCGCGCCGCGTTGCCTTCGAGCCGTGCGGCCGCCAACCGCGCATCGGCCGCGTCGAGACGCGCCTGCGCAGCGGCGATCGCCCCGCTGTTCTGGTCGAAGATCGGCAAGGTGGCGGACACGCCTACGACCAGGCCGCTACCGCCGACGCCACCGAACCGCCGCGTCCCGGCCGTAAGCCCGAGATCGGGCAGCCGCTTCCGGCGCTCGACGGTCACCTGCGCGGCTTGCGCGGCACGGTCGGCTTCCGCGGTGATCACCGCCAGCGAAGCACCGTCCGTTCCGGCGGCCGACGGCGCGGTGTCGAGCAGGGACACGGGGACGGCATCGAACGGTGCCTCGGCGCCTACCAGGGCCGACAAGCGTTCGAGTGCCGTCACCGCGTCCGCCCTCGCGCCGGCTTCCGCGGCCTGCGCCGCGCTCACGCCCGTCTGCGCCTGGGCCTGACGCAGGCTGGCTTCCCTGCCCGCCTTTACCAGTGCCTTGGTGGCGCGGAAGTCGTCCTGCGCCCGTGCAACGTCCTCCGCGGCCAGAGCGTGGCGGCGAACGGCGGCTTCCGCGGCGGCATAGGTCACCGCCAGATGCGCGGCGAAGTCCACTTCGGCCTGGTGCTGGCGAGCCTCGGCCGCCGCGAGACCACGTTCGCCAGCTTCGATCCGTGCACCGCGCTTCCCCAGTTCCAGGGGCACGGTGAGCGAATAGGTGATCTGGCGTTGATTGACGCCCCCTTGCTCGGGCGCGTTGACGTTCTCATCGAGCACGTCGACGCTCGGATTGCGCCACGCATGCGATTGACGCGCGTCACCGGCGGCGGCGGCTACATTGGCCGCCTGTTCCAGCAAAGCGGGCGCCTGGTTCAGGCTGCTTCGCAGCAGTGTCCGATAGGGCGGCGCATCGGCACCTCTTGCAAGGGGCGATGCGATGAGCAGGACGGCGATGGCCGCGCGGGAAACATGGGCACACATGGCGATGTAAGAAGCCTCGGTGGAGAGGTCGCGAAGGACCATCCTTTCTCTACGCGGCTCGTCCGCCCATCCCCTCATGTCGCCCGCGTCTCAGCGATCCATCAAGCCTGAGAGTTTGTTCCGGGCGCGCAGGACGCGGCCTTCGATGGTCTTCAGGCTGACACCCAGCGTGGTGGCCGCCTCCACCTGGGAAAGACCCACGAACGCGGTAAGCACGATGGCCTCCCTCAGATCCGGCTCCAGCCGCTGCAGGATGCGCGTCACCCGGATCAGGTCCCACTGCGCGATCGACGCCTGTTCCGGACTGGCCGCGTCGTCAGCCCATGCGTGCCATTCCGATTCATCCATGGGCACCGCGTTGAACAGGAAAAAACGCACGCGGCGAAAGCGTTGAAGGTCGCGGACCTTGTTGACGCCGATACGGATCAGCCACGGCCGGAACGGCCGGCTGCGGTCGAATTCGGCCAGGGAGCGCCATGCCGCCACCAGGGTGTCCTGGACGACATCGTCAACGTCCGTCTCAGGCACGCCCATGCCGCGTACGAGTTGCTTGAGCGCAGCGCCGTGGCGACGCACGCAGGCGCCAAAAGCCGCGGTATCGCCTGCGATCGCCTGGGCGATCCAGTTGTCGTCGCCTCCTGTCACCGGGACCCGCGGCGAAGGGCATCCACGAGCACCTTGTCATAGGCCGCCCGGTGCTCCGGCTTCAACCCTGCGCGCATTTCGAACAGATGTTCCAACGTGATGCGCTGCAGATCGCCCGCCGCCCGCTCGACCTCGCGACTGGCTGCTTCGACCTGTGGGGACCATTGCGGATCGGTGGCGATCGCGTCGGCCAGCTGTGCGTTGGCGACACGCAGCCGCGCTTCGATCGCTGCCCGCCGTAACGTGAATTGATGTTCCTTGTCTTCGAGTACGCGTTGTTCGGCCGCGTCCAATGGAACCGCATCATGCAGCAACTCATGCAGGTCGTTGTGCTCGCGATGGAGGCCATGCCACGCCCAGGCGAGCGCCAAGGCACCGCCGATGCCGATGAGGGCTCCCGCCAATGTAGCCATGGGCAGACGAAGGCTCGGCACCATCAGCGTTCGACCAGCAAGGCATAGGGCGACGACGCGGAAGGCGCGGCCACCCAGGTCGGGCGCGACCGTGCGAAACCGTCGGTGGCGAACCATCCAGCACCGCCGAAGGTCAGCACCGCCGCCATCGCGGCGCAGACGATAGCGCGCCGGCTTTCGCGGCGAGCCGCCCATGCGGCCGGGGATCGCTCGCCTGCCAGTCGGTTCAGCAGGGCCGCCTGGGCGTCGATGCCCAGGCCTTCCCCGGTCACCCGGGCCGCATGTACCAGCCAATGATCTAACGATGCCATGGTCGTTCTCCTGTGTACCTGCTTATACGTCCCCGGCGGGGAGACCCCCTCGCCCTGACCATGGGACCGCTTCGATCACACTATCGAAGATTTCATTTGTAGAATTTACTACTCAATTGTAGAGTATCTAACTATGACTATGGCGCGCCAATGGCTGTTGCTGATCCTCACGTTGCCGACGGAGAACGCCACCGCACGCATGCGCTTTTGGCGCGCCCTGAAATCCATGGGCTGCGCGGTATTGCGCGATGGGGTGTATTTGTTGCCTCGGGACCGGGCGCACGAAGAGGCGCTGGGCGAACTCGCCAACGCCATCGCGGAAGCCGGCGGTACGGCGATGGTCATCGAGGTGGCGAGCCGGGATCCGGAACAGGAAGCATTGTTCCTCGGTCTTTTCGACCGTAGCGAAGCTTACGCGGAGTTCACCCAGACGCTGTCAGCGGCGCGAAAGTCGCTTTCTGGCCTGTCGGTGCCCGAGGTCAACCGCCTGTTGCGCCGCTTGCGCCGCGAGTACGAGGCATTGCGGTCTACCGACTATGTTCCCGGCGAAGCCACGGTTCGTGCGGAAGCTGCCTGGAACGATTTCGTGGGCGTGGTCGACAAGGTGTTATCACCCGACGAGCCGCATGCTTCCGCAGGCTCCATCGCCCGGTTGGATATCGAGGATTACCAGCACCGTGCCTGGGCCACTCGACGTCACCTGTGGGTCGACCGCGTCGCCAGCGCGTGGCTGATCCGGCGCTTCATCGATCCGGAAGCGCGCTTCCTCTGGCTGGAGAAGCCTGCCGCGTGTCCGGACGATGCACTGGGTTTCGACTTCGACGGTGCCGCTTTCACGCATGTCGGCGATCGGGTGACCTTCGAGGTACTCCTTGTCCGCTTCGGGTTGGACGGCGATCGCGGCTTGGCACGACTGGGCGAGATGGTGCACGCGCTCGATGTCGGTGGAACGCCGGTACCGGAGGCGGATGGCTTCGAGGCCTTCCTCAGCGGCATGCGTGAACGCGGCCTCGGCGACGACCAATTCCTTGAACAGGCCAGCTACGTGCTGGATTCGTTGCATACCCATTTCGGCAAGACGGATACCCGTCAAAAACAACGCCCCTGAACATCATGCACACCAAGGAGACAGCGCCATGAACGATGCTTCCCGCCGCCAATTCCTGCAGACAGCTTCGGTCGCCGTGGCCGGAGCCGTGTTAGCCGGCACCAGCCTGGCCGCCGAACAGACCGCCACCGCAGGCGGACCCGGGCTCGCCAATCCAGCCTTCCTTCCACAGCACGAACCCCGGCCCTTGCCGTTCGATCCAGCCAAGCTGCATGGCATATCCGAGAAGCTGATTCGCTCGCATTGGGAAAACAATTACGGCGGTTCCGTCACGGCATTGAACACGGTCAAGCAGAAACTCGCGCGGGTCCTGGCCGACAAGGACACGCCGCCATACATCTACGACGACCTCAAGCGCGAACACCTGATGCGTACCGGCTCCGTCGTGTTCCACGAACTCTATTTCGAGAATCTCGGCGGCGATGGGCAGGTCGACGATGCGTCACGCCGCGCCCTCACCGGAGCATTCGGCAGCTACGCCGCCTGGGAGGCGGAGTTTCGTAAGATCGGCGCAGGCCTGGGCGGCGGTTCCGGTTGGGTGATACTCGGCTACAACCTGCATACCGGACAGATCGAGAACTACTGGCTGTGGGACCACCTGCACGGCCCCGCCGCTACCTGGCCACTACTGGTCATGGACATGTACGAGCACTCGTACCAGATGGATTACGGCGCTGCCGCACCTAAATACGTCGAGGCATTCTTCCAGAACATCCGCTGGAGCGTCGTCGCCTCGCGGCTCGCCAGCGCCCAGCGCTTCATCGAAGCGGATAAGACCGCTTAAGCCATCGCGGGGCATCCACGGCAACGATCATGTCATCCCCGGCCATGCAGCACGAATCACACGACGCGCGTGCCATCCCCCCGCGCCGCGTCACCCTTGCGGAAGCGAACCGTGTATGGGCAAAGATCGGTTGCCTGAGTTTCGGCGGACCAGCCGGTCAAATCGCCCTGATGCATCGCGAGTTGGTGGAACAGCGGCGCTGGATCAGCGAAGAACGGTTTCTGCACGCATTGAACTACTGCATGCTCCTTCCCGGGCCGGAAGCGGCACAGCTTGCGATTTATATCGGCTGGCTGATGCACCGCACCGTCGGTGGCCTGATCGCCGGCCTCTGGTTCGTCGTGCCAGGCGCGCTTGTCATGCTCGGCCTGAGCATCGTCTACGCCGCGTTTGGCCAGACACCGTGGGTCGAAGCAATCTTCTTTGGACTGAAGGCCGCCGTGTTGGCGGTGGTTCTCGAAGCCGTGCTGCGAATCGCACGCCGCGCCCTGAAAGACGGCTTCGCCATCGGCGTGGCGATAGCGGCCTTTCTCGGGATCCATCTTCTGGGCGTACCGTTTCCACTGATCGTTGCAGCCGCGGCAGTGTCGGGCATCCTTGCACAACGCTGGAAAGGCATGAAACCCACCGTCGCAACGTCGATACCGATGGTGCCTACACGGGGCTTCATCGTCGATGAGTTGATCGATGAAGGCGGCATGATCCATATCGTGCCGTCCTGGTCACGCGCGCTGCGAACCTTGGCGATCGGACTGGCGCTCTGGGCGACACCGGTGATCGTCGCTGTCGCCACCCTGGGCCCCGATAGCGTCCTGGCCCGTCAGGGCGTGCTTTTCAGCGAAGCGGCCGTGGTGACCTTCGGTGGTGCCTATGCGGTGCTGGCCTACATTGCACAACGTGTGGTGATTGGATATGGCTGGCTTTCCCCGTCGCAAATGGTCGACGGATTGGCCCTCGCCGAAACGACACCAGGCCCCCTGATCATCGTCCTGCAGTTCGTCGCGTTCATGGCCGCCTTCCAGCATCCGGAAGGAATGTCGCCGTGGACGGCCGGCATCCTGGGTTCGCTGTTGAGCTCGTGGGTCACCTTCGTTCCATGCTTTATCTGGATCTTCATGGGTGGACCGTACATCGAAGCTTTACGCTCGAATCGCGTACTTCAGGCGGCGTTGAACGCCGTGACCGCCGCTGTCGTCGGCGTCATCCTGAACTTGTCCGTCTGGTTCGCCGAACACACCTTGTTTGGAACCGTTTCGAAAGTGAGAGCGGGATGGGTGCATATGGATATACCTGTCATCGCGACGGTGAATCCAGCTGCGGCCGTGCTTACGCTTGGAGCGATTCTCGCGATGTTTCGCTTTCGCCTGGGTATGGCGTGGACGCTGTTGCTATGCGCCGTGGCGGGCGTCGCGTGGCGCCTTGGATTTGGTTGAAACATCGGACGAGCGGTAGCGAAATGTGGATACAAAAAAACCCCGCGATTAAGCGGGGTTTTTTTGTGGTCCCGAGATCCAACGAGATTCTCGAAACCGTTGTTGGTGCCCAAGGGGGGACTCGAACCCCCACAGCCTAAGCCGCTACCACCTCAAGGTAGTGCGTCTACCAATTCCGCCACCTGGGCATAACTTTTACAGCGTGTCGCGTGTGTCGCTGATTATTTCTTGGCCGGTTCGGCGGGAGCCTTGGTGGCTTCCTGCTTCGGGGCCGGAACATCGTTGTTCGCTGCCGGAGCCGGCGCCGTGGCGGCCGGGGTGTCACCGTTGGCTGCGGCGGGTGCGCGGGGCACGTCCGACGCGGCCGGGGTCACCGGAGCGTTGTTGGCGGGAGCGGCCGGCGTGGTGGCGCCGGACATCACACCAAGATCCGCGGCCGGCTGGGGGTTACCCGAGCGACCGAGGTAGATGCCCATGCCGAGGCTGAGCAAGAAAAACAGGGCTGCGAGGACGGCCGTGGCGCGGGTCATGAAGCTCGACGAGCCACGCGCACCGAACACCGTGGCGGAAGCACCGCCACCGAAGCCGGAACCTGCCTCCGCGCCGGCACCGCGCTGCATGAGAATCAGCACGATCATCGCCGCGGCGATCAGGATATAGAAAACGCTGAAGAGAATGAACATGTCTTCTTGGTTTGCCGTGTCGCGATTATCGCGCCGCGGCGCATATATCCAGGAAATCGGGAGCCACCAGGGCGGCGCCACCGATGAGTCCCCCGTCCACGTCCGGTTGGGCGAAAAGTTCGGCCGCATTGGCCGGCTTGACGCTTCCGCCGTAAAGCACCCGGGTCAGGAGCGAGATATTAGCATCCTTTTTTGCCAGTTGGCTACGGATGAAGGCATGAATTTTTTGCACCTTCGCCGGGGTCGCCGTCAGCCCCGTGCCGATGGCCCAGACCGGTTCATACGCGATCACGGCCTCGCGAAACGCGCCGATGCCGTTGTGCTCCAGCACCGCGGCCAGCTGGCGGCCGATCACCTCCTCGGCCCTGCCCTCCTCGTGCTCTTCCCGGGTCTCGCCCACGCAGAGGATCGGCGTGAGCCCGGCCCTGCATGCCGCCTCGAACTTCTTCGCCAGCAACGCGTCGCTTTCGTGCTGGTACTGGCGCCGCTCGGAATGACCCACCAGGACCCAGCGGGCACCCACGTCGCGCAACATCTCGCCCGCTATCTCACCGGTATAGGCGCCCTGCACGTGGTGCTCGGAAAGGTCCTGCGCGCCGAAGCCCAGGCCGCGGTCGCCGTACTCGCGCGTCAGGCCGTCCAGATATACGTCCGGCGGGAAGACGACGACATCCACGCCGTCCGGCCGGTTCTCGACGATCTCCCTGACCAGGGCGTCGGCCATGGCGCGGGAGCCGTGCATCTTCCAGTTTCCGGCGACCAGCTTCTTGCGCATGGGGCATTCCAGGCGTGGAGAAAGGGGCGGCAGGATAACGGCGGCACCTCCCACGGCAAAGCTGCATTGCCGCATGGCGGGCGCCGTATGCGCCGTTCACCGAGGGTAACGCATGCATCGGGCATTTGACCTGGTCGACACCGGCTCCGATGATCCCTTCATGCGTACCCTGAGAATCCTCTTCATCGCCTTCCTCCTCGCCGGTTCCGGCGGCGCCTTCGCGCAGGCGGACGGCCCCGACACGCCGCAGCAGATCGATGACCTGCGTGGCCGCCTCGACCAGATCGAGAAGGCCATGAAGGACGACAAGATCACCAACACGATCATCGACGACCTGCGCGGCAAGTCCGGCGACGTGGCCGGTGACGCACAGAAGCTGTCCTCCTCGCTGCAACAGAACCGGGACGCGGCGAAGGCGCGGCTGGACCAACTGGGCCCGCCGCCCGCCGCGGGTACCAAGGAAGCGCCCGAACTGGCCGCCACCCGCAAGGACGCGCAGAAGACCTTCGACGCCGTGGATGCGCAGGTCAAGCAGGCCGACGGCATCGCGCTCGAAGCCCAACAGACGGCGAACCAACTCTCCGACCTGCGCCGCATCCGCTTCCAGGAACTCATTTCGCAACGCACGAACTCCCCGCTGTCGCGACCGTTCTGGTCGGAACCAGCGGCGGCCTTCCCGCGTGACTCCGCCAACCTCAGCGACTTCGCCGGCACGGTCAGGACCGATGTCGCCGCCAGCTGGAACGTCGGCAACCGTACGGCCCTGATTACCTGCGCCCTGCTCGGCCTGCTGCTGATGACCGGCGTGCGCTTCTACATCGAACATCGCGTTCGCCACCTCACCGCCAACCGCATGCCGCCCGGAAGACTGCGCCGCTCGGCGTTGATCCTCGGCATCGCCCTCACCTCCACGCTCACCACCGGCCTGGGCACGCAA
>Ga0307412_10001464_pt1 | contig 13135 bp, 8 predicted proteins | sample DK1Cmetagenome_3_FD_203823 | JGI IMG/M metagenome (GOLD analysis project Ga0307412, IMG submission 203823) | Maize rhizosphere microbial communities from greenhouse at UC Davis, California, United States - DK15-C-1 | ecosystem: Host-associated > Plants > Roots > Rhizosphere > Soil | place: USA...
TGACGGCGGCGCGCAGGTGTCCGACATCGAGAGCATCCTTGGTCTCTTCTCGGCCCGCGGCTTGCCGGAGAAAATGCTGCGCTGGCACTATCGCAGCCGCCACCAGTCTTTGATTGCAGTCTCAAACACCCAGTTCTACGAGAGCAAGCTTTTCATCGTTCCGAGCCCGTACACGCAGGAAGCCGGGATGGGACTGCGGTTCCATCACGTCCCTGGTGGCACGTTTGAAGATGGCGTGAACAAGGTCGAGGCCAAGGCAGTTGCCGAAGCGATCATTCGGCATGCACTGAATTCGCCCGACCTGTCTCTGGGCGTAGCGGCATTTTCGATCAAGCAAAGACGTGAGATTCAGGACCAACTCGAGCTGTTGCGAAGGTTGAATCCTCAGACCGAGGAGTTCTTCCATTCGCATCCGCACGAGCCGTTTTTCATCAAGAATCTCGAAAACGTCCAGGGTGATGAGCGCGACGTTATCCTGATCTCGGTCGCTTACGCCAAGGGACCGAGCGGCAATCCAATGAGCATGCGTTTTGGGCCTCTAGGCGCCGAGGGCGGGGAACGTCGCCTGAATGTACTCATCAGCCGCGCCAAGCGCCGTTGCGAAGTCTACGCGTCCATCACCGATGACGATATCGACCTGGAACGAGGCAAGGGCAAGGGCGTCTTTGCGTTCAAGCTCTTCCTGCACTACGCACGGACCGGGCGCCTGTCGATGAGTCAGCGGACCGATCGCCAGATTGACAGCGTCTTTGAGGAGCAGATCATGGCGGCCCTCCAAGAGAGAGGTTACCAAGTCCATCCGCAGGTCGGTATTGCAGGTTTCTTCATCGACCTAGCCGTTGCAGACGAGACGATTCCGGGGCGTTATCTCCTGGGCATCGAATGTGATGGCGCTTCGTACCACGACTCTCGTTCAGCCCGCGACCGCGACCGTTTGCGCCAGGCCGTCCTCGAGGATCATGGTTGGAACATTCATCGCGTTTGGAGCACTGACTGGTTTCAGCGACCAAAGGCTGAGCTCGACCGCCTGGTGACTGCAATCGAGCAGGCCAAGGCCAACGCGCTGTTCGGCGATCAGGTGGGGCAAGCTGCGGTGAGAGCTGTTCCGGTCGAAGTCGTCACGATCGAGCGCGCGGATGTCACTGAAATAGGTCTTCAGCCTGTGTCGTTCGAAAGTACCACGCCTCTTTACGAAGAGGCGTCACTGACCCCGCGAACGGCAACCGAGTTGCACGAGGCGCCAATCAGCATATTGGCCGAACTGGTCAAGCGTACAGTTGAGCTTGAGGGTCCAGTTCATCGCGACGAGGTGATCAACCGTATCCGGACAGCATGGGGACTGCAGCAAACGGGAAGCCGGATCAGAAGCCACGTCGGCCACGCGGTCGATGTCGCCGTAAGCGGCGCACATGTCTACCGGTCCGGTGATTTTCTGCTCTGGCCCGGTGCGGAGATCCGCCTTCGCGACCGAAGCGCTGTCGTATCGCCAAGCCTCCGCCGGATTGAGATGATACCGCCAATGGAGATTGATCAGGGACTGACGTCTCTCATCGCGACCAGCTTAGGTGCGACCGAGGGTGAGGCAGTCAACGCTGTCGCTCGCGGGCTAGGCTTCAAAGCGACCAGCAGCCAGCTGCGTGATGTGATCATTGCCCGCATCGAAGCGCTGAAGTCAGATGGTGAGCTTTTAGTTCGAGACGGCATGCTCGTGTCAGGCGCAGCAACAGTGTCAGCGAAGTAATGTGTTCGTTCACTCGAGAGATTTTCTGACATGGGCGTGCGCCACGGCGGTCGAGCGGCGTCCTGGCTGTAGCGCTGGTGATGATGTTGATCCCAACGACGGCGCTAGAGGCCGCGAATACACCGTGTAGCGCGGCCAAGGGCGGTATCTCGGGCTGCCAGGGCGAGACCTTCATCTGTAATGACGGGTCTGTCTCCGCCAGCAAGAGATCGTGTTCGGCCTATACGGGAGGAGCGGTAGGTCTCTTGGGGACAGCCGACGCGAGATGCAGCCGACGGTAGGCGGCGAGTGTTCCTGTCGATCCGGTGATTATTGCACCGGTCCGCGGGGAGGGCGCTACTGCATTTTGGACAACGGCGCGAAAAGCTACCTTCGCAAATTGGGAGCAAGCCATTTTCCCGGCCACCAATGCTGCAGTGCATCTTGTGTCAGCTGATATGCGGATATTGTGGGGCGGGCGCCAAATTGAGGCGCTATCACTTCCAGCAACTCAGCCTCCGTTGATTAAGCTTGGCAAACCAACACCCAAGTCGAAGATATTGACCTTGCATACCACAGTGTGATTTGTCGAGAATCAATTTATCGTTGAGATAACCCAGTTGTCGATTACGAGCGGAGGATGCCTTGGTAAGCGAAATCGTGCATAATCCAGATCAATATATGACTGCCCTTCGGACGATTATAGCTGGTGGGCGGAAAAGGATAGGGCTGTTGCTAGGCGCAGGCGCCTCGGCCGGGATGAAGAAGGAAGATGGAACCTATCCGTTGATTCCAGCGGTCGCAGGTCTGACGAAGCTGGTCCTCACTAAACTCGAGAGTGACTATGGCAAGCAGATTGAAGCGCTGAAAAAGGAAATCGCACCCAAAGACGATATCGAGACGCTCCTGTCCCGGATTCGGTCGCTGGCGAAGGTGATAGGCGTGGCCAAGATCCATGACTTAGACGGCCCTGGATATGCTAAATTGGGCGAACGCGTATGTGAGGAGATCGGCAAGGCAGTCGCAGTGACGTTGCCCACGAGTGGTTCCGCTTACAGCGACATCGTAACTTGGATCACTGGCACAAGTCGTGATCATGCTGTCGAGATCTTTACGACAAATTATGACCTTTTGCTTGAGGAAGCCCTTGAGCGCGTCCGCGCTCCCTACTTTGACGGCTTTGCAGGTGGTCGTGAACCGTTCTTCGATCCCGTTACTGTTGCTAACAACGACTTGCCCGCGAGATGGACGCGTCTTTGGAAGCTTCACGGGTCGCTGGGGTGGTCTTCAAACAAGAAAGACGAGGTTATTCGCTCCGGCATGGATAGCGCCCGACACCTCGTCTTTCCTGAACATCTCAAATATGAGCAAACCCAAAAGGCCCCTTACGCGGCGCTCCTTGACAGACTACGCGCTTTTCTCGCCACGCCAGACACACTGCTTATCTCAATCGGGTTTTCATTCGCCGACGCACACATCTCTGCTCGCATCGATGAGGGACTTGCAGCGAATCCATCTGCGAGCGTGTTCGCGTTTCAGTTCCAAAAACTCGCCAATGAAGCATGTGCTTGTGATCTCGGTCGCAGGTTGCCAAATTTCAGCGTGTACGCGCGTGATGCCGCGCTGGTGAATGGCTCTCAAGGCCTGTGGCGTGTGCCTTCAGAGCTTCCATCGAAAGACTGGGGGCCAATTCGATCCTCCTACTGGTCTGCGCCTGACGGCGGCGGCCACCATGAGTTTACGCTTGGAGCAATCGAGCCGTTCGCACGGTTCTTCTCTGCGTCGCGTTCCACTCAGGTGTTTGTTACCCCATCGGCGCCTGCCGCTGCTCCCTCGTCGACCGCGTCCGCCCAGGTGGTGGCCTGATGAGCGCGCCAACCCTACTTGGGCATGTCGGAGCTGTAGCGGGCGCTACAATCAGCGTGCGGCAATTCGAAGGCACGGCCTCGGGCATAGCAATCATTGGTGGTCGAAGCTATCGCGTTGGTCAGGTTGGCAGCTTTGTGCGGGTCCCGCAAGGCTATCATGACCTTTACGGCATTATCTCGGACGTCGGTGCGACGGCGACGCCCGAGACCTTAGTCGACAGCGGTGCTAGAGGGGACCGTTGGATAAAGGTGCAACTCGTCGGTGAGGTGGTGGAAGCAACCTTCGAGCGCGGGATTAGCCAGTATCCTGCCATCAACGATCAAGTACACCTCGTCGTTGAGGAGGATCTAGCCCGTATTTATGGCACGGCCGACACAGGTCAGGTAACCATCGGAAGATTGTCAGGGGCCGAGAGCATTCCAGTTCGTGTCGATCTTGATAAGCTTGTAACGCGCCATTCCGCAGTGTTGGGATCAACGGGCTCCGGCAAATCCACCACGGTTACGAGCCTGCTTCGTTCACTCTCAGTCGGACAAGGCGATCACGTAAGCTTCAATAATGCGCGTGTCCTTCTAATGGACATCCACGGCGAATACGGTCGTGCGCTCGGTGAGGTTGCCAAAGTCTTCCGCGTAAATCCCTTGGAAAACGAGGAGCGGCTGTACGTTCCTTATTGGGCCCTCAACCTGGATGATCTGCTCACCTTCCTGCTCGGCAAGACCGAGGAAAAGGCACTGACTGCGATTCAAGACCGAATTCTGCGAGCGAAGACCACAGTCGCAGCTCAAATAGGCTATCCAGGTGTGGATGCAAACTCGTTGACCGTCGACAGCCCCCTACCGTTCAGCCTGAAATCACTCTGGTTCGACCTCATTGATCCTGAAATTAAGACATGGTTGGAAAATACTCAGCAGAATTCGGCTCTGACTACCCCTGGGAATGCCGAAACACTTACCGCACCAGTTTATCCGCTTCCTGGTCAAGGCAACACCTCTCCATTCGCGAACAAGACAAACGTCCTTTCCATACGCCGACAACTTGAGCAGTTGCGCTCGCGGCTACTGGATCGACAGTATGACTTCATGCTTCATCCGGGGCCGTGGGAGCCGAGCCTGAACGGCGTGCCGCAGAACGACTTGCCTCAACTGCTCGAGAGCTGGCTGGGACACGATCGACCGATCACCGTGCTGGACCTATCGGGCGTGCCAAGCTCTATTCTCATGCGTCTCATCGGTGGCATCCTGAATATAATTTACGAAGCCCTCTTCTGGAGCCGAGAGATGCCAGAAGGTGGAAGAGAGCGTCCGCTCCTCGTTGTCATGGAGGAGGCCCATCGCTACTTGGGCCGGGACGATGCCAATCTTGCGCGAGATGCCGTTCAGCGTATCGTTAAAGAGGGCCGGAAGTTCGGTCTGGGCGCTATGATTGTGAGCCAGCGCCCATCTGAGATTGACGAAACCATTCTCTCCCAGTGCGGCACCTTCTTCTCGCTACGCCTTTCAAATTCATCAGATCGAAGCAAAGTCCAGGCCGCCCTGCCTGACAGTCTAAGCGGTATCGTTGACAGCTTGCCAGTACTCCGAACAGGTGAGGCTGTGATCACAGGTGAGGCCGCCAAGCTACCTGTACGTTGCAGGATTACCCTTCCTGAAGAAGGAAAGCGACCCGCAAGTGAGGATCCGCTGGTCGCGCAGAATTGGAGTAAAAAGCGAAGCGCAGAGAATTTTTCAAACGTCGTAGCTGCGTGGCGATCACAAAATCCAAGATGGACGGAGGAATGAATGGAACGGCAGCCAGTGAGTTCATCGAGTTTAGCTTCGGTGGGCTATGCCCCAGATTCTGAAACACTTGAAGTTGAGTTTCTAGGTAGCGGTAGAGTCTACGAATACTACAACGTGCCCCAGTTCATCTATGATCGGTTGATGGAGGCTTCTTCGATCGGGCAGTTCTTCAATGCTGAGATCAGAAACGCTTACGCTTCAAGCGCTGTCTGATCTGTTCCTGGCTTTAGGTCGACAATTGTCACCGTACCGCGCTGATGGCGGCTATCTGCTCTCGCCACCGATACAATTGAGGGGCTTAGCTGAAAGCGGTGGACAACGACCGGAGTTGGCTACCCTTCAAAGGCGCTGGCGCTAAGATGGAAGTTTAGGCAACCACCGAAGAAGTGCGATGACATCGTTCAGATTCATTCATGCTGCCGACCTTCACCTAGGAAGCCCTTTCAAAGGGCTGTCGATAAAGGACGAGCAGCTTGCATCGCTGTTTTCCCAAGCGACTAGGCAGGCTCTGACGCTCCTTGTTACCCGTGCAATCGAACTCGCCGTCGACTTCGTTGTTATCGCGGGAGATGTTTATGACGGGGATTGGAAGGACAACAAAATCGGCCTTTTCTTCAATCGTGAAATGGGGCGGCTCCAACGCGCGGGGATCCCAGTCTACCTGATACGCGGCAACCACGATGCCGCGAGCGTGATCACAAAGACGATCACCTTGCCGGGCAACGTACACGAATTTGCGACGAACAAGCCCTCGACCTTCGTCATCGAGGCCAAGAAGGTAGCACTTCATGGACAGGGTTTTACTGACCGGGCAGCATTTGACAATCTTGCCCTCGGCTATCCTCCGGCCGCCACAGGCTGGTTCAACATCGGGGTTCTTCACACTTCGATGACCGGACGCGAAGGACATGAGGCATATGCACCGTGCTCAGTCGATGATCTGCGATCCCGCGCCTACGACTATTGGGCTCTTGGCCACGTCCATGAGTTCGAGATAGTCACTTCCGATCCGCTGGTCATTTTCCCTGGCAACCTCCAGGGTCGAAGCATCCGCGAGCAAGGCGCTAAGGGCGCCGTACTTGTTACCGTTGAGGATGGTCGAGCGACTGTTGATCGGATCATCGTGGATAGCGCCCGGTTCATCTCGATCAGCATCGATATTAGCGAAGCCGATCAAGATGTCGATGTCTTGACGCGAGTCGAGCAGGAAGCCACTCGCTTGTCGGCGGAGTTTGACGGTAAGCCAGTCGCCGCCCGCGTCCGGATCTCCGGAACTTGTTCCTTTTACGACAACTTGGTAGGTGATCGCGGGCAATGGCATGATGAGGTGCTTGCGGCCTGCCAGCGTGCGTATGACGATATCTGGATCGAGAAGCTCGACCTGCGACTTGCCTCTTCGATGTCCGTTGCCGAAAACCCTGTCGCAGGGATCGAGCTTTTCAAAGCTCTGGAGGCGCATGAGGATGACGCGATCCATGTCGAAGAGATCTTGAGGGAAATCCTGCCAAAGATGCCTGGTGGGCTTGCAACCAACGATTTCCCACTCGGCGCTTCAAATCTGGAACTACTGGATGAGGCACGTGAATTGCTGTTGGCAAGAATGGCGACTGCGAATCATGCGCTTCGATAGGCTTGATCTTCTCAAGTACGGCTCGCTTTCGGACCGTTCCGTTCCATTTCGACCCTATGCGAAATTGCACATCGTTTACGGGCCGAACGAGGCGGGCAAGTCCACGATGCTCCGCGCTCTGTCGGACCTCCTGTTTGGCTTTCATAACGAAGTTGCCGGATTGCACAAATTCGAGCCATCGATTTTGAGAGTCGGCGCGAGCCTCACGAGACGCGACGGCGAGTCGATCGATTTTCGGCGCCGTAAAGGCCGCAAGTCAACGCTGGTTTCCAACTCAGAACAGGAGCATCCGCTAGCCGACGATATCCTCTCTCCCTTCCTGGGCAGTGTGAACCGATCGGTCTTCGAAAAAGCATTCGGTATGGACTCGGCCAGGCTCCGCCTTGGCGGAGAGGAGATGGCGACGGGCGATGGCGAGATCGGTCGTCTGCTGTTCTCGGCCGCCTCCGGACTAACTGGGCTCACTCGACTTCGTAAAAGCTTGGACGGTGAGGCTGACGCAATTTTCTCGCAGCGGAAATCCAAAGATCGAGCGTTTTATCAAGCGCTCGATCGCCACGAAGCTGCGAAGCAGTCCGAGAAGGTCCATGAACTTCGATCGCCGGACTGGAAGCGACTTTCTGATGAAATCCGTGATGTTGAGCGTCAGCTAGAAGAGCTGGGGAACGCCCGTCTTCGAACGAAAACCCGTCTTGACCTTCTGCAGACCTTGCGAACCCTCGATCCGCTTCTGAGCGATGTGGACACAGAGTTGGCCGGACTGGCTGAGTTTGACGAGATCGCCGGAGTTCCGAAGGAGATCGAGCAACAGCTAGAAGGTCAGCTCGGGCGTCTACAAGAACTCGCTGCGCTTGAGGCTGGCTCCATTGAGACGGCCAACCGAATTAAAGACGAGTTTCACGCGCTTCAGCTTGACCCTACCGTGTTGAAGCAGCGCGATTTGATTCATGAGCTTCTCACCGAGAAAGTCGCCTACTCTCAAGCGAAGACCGATTTTTCCAGGGTCCGATCAGAGGTCGCGGATCTCGATCTCGAGCTTGCTGGTCTCGGTCGAAGAGCAGGCTACCGCGGTTCAGTCGAGGCACTTATACAGGCCCAGCCTTCGGATGCCCAAATAGGTCTTCTCAATAGTCTCATCCGCGACGGAAACGAGCTGAAACGCGCGGAGACCAGCTTGCGGCAGCGCGCTGAGGAGCAAGCTTCCGAACTCAGCCGTATGCAACGTGCTGAAAGTGCCGCAACGCTTCAAGACGTCGGCCCAATGCAGGAGCGCCTCTCTGCCCTTCAGCCAGATATCCGATCGGTCGAACGACTCGAAGAGCTCGAGACTGCGGTTGAGAGGGCACAGCAGGATATTAGAGAAGCGACAACTCGCCTAGCCCCGCGCGTCGAGGATATTGAAGCCATCCTCAAGCTCCCGCTCCCAGACGAAGTGGAATTAGAGAAGCACCGTCCGAACCTCATGGCAGTTTCCGACCGCTTGAAACGGCTGCAAGAAAAGCAAGCAGATCGGTTTGCTGAGCGTGATGAAGTGACAAAGCTCATTTCAGATCTTGAAGATGATCGAAGCCTCATAACCCGTCTGATGATCGAGAAGGCGAGGGCGATCCGCGACGCTGAAATTGTCGAACTGCAAACTGGTAAACCTTGGAACGACACGCTTCCCGCGCTCGTTCACGAAGTAGATGAGCTGTTGGACGGGGCACTCTCGCAGGCGGAACGAACTGCGCGTCATTCGGAACTGTTGTTGAGGTTGGCTCGACTTGATGCGGACATCGGTGCTGGTGGTTCTCAATTCGATGCCGCACGGGACGATCAAAAACGCGTGGTGGCCGAGTTCTCGCGGCTCTTCGACCATGCCAATGTCGCGGTTCTCGATATCGATCACATGAGCAAGTGGCTTCGCGGCATCAGTGCTATCGCAAAAAGACGCGAAACTATGCTGGAGCTGGAAGACCAGCGTCGCGTTCTGCAAAGCCGGAATGTCGAGGTGAGATCTGAACTTGGGAGTATAGCAAGCATCATCGGGCTCAACGTCATGCCTGCTGGGCCGCTCACATCGAGCGCCAGGCTTGTGGAGAATACACTGGTTGAACTGGCGAAGGCGTGGGATGAAAGGCGGATAATACGCGCGCGGCGGGAGACGCTGGAGAGCGACATTGCAGAAGGCGACCGGAAGCTCGCCGCATTGGGCGCTGAAGTGGAGAAATGGCAGTCACAGTTCGCCGAGACTTGCGTCTTGTTCGGGCTCGACACCAACCCAACCTTGGAGATGGCAGAGGCGGCCATCCAAGTATGGAAAGAAATCCCTCGCTGCTATGCCGAAAGGCAAAACAGACAGCGTCGCGTTGATGGCATGATACGCAATATAAATCAGTTCGAAGAGAAGCTGTCGGGCGTCTGCAAATCCGTCGGCGACGATCTTTCCAACGTCGCCCCACTTCTCGCCGTAGATATACTGCACATGCGAATGACTGCCGGACAGTCCGCCGACGACCGTGATCGACACCTAGCCCAAAGTCGCGAGCGAATAGCGGGCGAACTCCGGCAGATAACAGACGAGCGCCACTCGGTCAGTGAGGATATAATAGTGCAGTTGGCCTCCCTGAATATCGAGCTAGACGGCAAGGAGCTTCTCGACCGTCTCGGACGGCGTCGAATTGTGGCTGAAAAGCTCGGCGACAGTCGCCGGCGGCTTGCGCTGCAGGCCAGGGGCTTGAGTGAAGACGACATTCGGGCAAATCTCCTGGATTTCGATCGCGTCGCTGCCAACTTGGAGATCGAGACGCTTACGGCCGAAGATACCCAGCAATTCGACAAGTTCGGAAAGCTTAAGGGAAGACTGGCTGAGTTGACATCGATGAGAGAGGCGCTCGAGACCGGAATGAGCGCCGAACAAGCCGCCTTCGATAAGGCGTCTGCGGAGCAAGAGACACAAGATCTCGCGCGGCAATGGGCCGTGCTCAGGCTCGCCTCGAAATTGCTATCGACTTCGATGGAACGCTACAGGGAGTCACAGGCAGACCCATTGCTAGCGCGGGCGAGCGAATACTTCTCGACACTGACCAACGGGTCCTTCGTTCGGTTGGTTCAGGAATTCGACGATCAGGATGCCCTCAGGCTAAAGGCAGAACGTGCCGATGGCGAGCGGCTTCCTACGAAAGCCCTAAGCGAAGGTACCGCGGATCAGCTCTACCTTGCCTTCCGTCTTGCGTTCATCGAGGACTTCTGCAGCCGCAATGAGCCACTGCCCTTTATAACGGACGACGTATTCCAATCGTTCGATGATGAGCGCAAGGCCTGCGGGTTGAAAACTCTAGCGTCCGGAGGATGCTCGTTCCAGCCGATCTTGTTCACGCACGAAGGCAAGATCGTCGAAATCGCGTCGGAGCTTCTCGGCAGTGACGTTGATGTCATCAAGTTCGACACTTCACTGATATAGCTCGGCTTTGAGGTGGAACCCGTCGACATCCCCCGTTCCTCTTCAGATGTAGATCCTGATGGCTCGAACGGTCCCGGCGACGGGGGGGTGCGAGATCGATTCCGTTGCTCATTCGATAGATGATCTCGCCGATCTCTACCCGAGAGGACAGCAAACCCGTGGGATGAAACAAGGATTCGGCTAAGGGATCAGATGCCGATATGTTCTGTTGTAGCATGACGAGAGTTCGCTGTAGGCGCTGTCCTGACCCCACCTTCCGGATCATCGCTTGATCATTGATGTTCAACCTCGAAAGAGGGCTTGGACATATGTCGATTTCAGAACTTACGCTTAAATCCAAGGATGAGCCGATACGCCGGTTTGAGGTGTTCACAGGCAATGGCCGTCGTCGCGAATGGAGCGACGATCAGAAGGCGCAGATCATTGCGGAGAGTTGCGAGCCCGGCGTCACGGTGTGCTCTGTGGCGCGGCGGCATGGATTGACGCCGCAGCAGTTGTTCACATGGCGACGGCTCGCCCGAAAGCCGCTTGATGTGTTGTCGGTGCCGGAGCAAGCACCAATGTTTGCACCAGCAGTCGTCGTGTCGCCCGAGAATTCGGAGCCGAAGAAGGCGCGGCAAGCACGTTTGCCAAGAAGAACTTCTCCGGAGGCGGCCATTGAATTGCGGATTGATGGAGCCTGGCTGCGCATTGCCTCTGGCACCGATGCTGCAACCATTGCCGCCGTCATCCAGGCGTTGAAGGCTCAGTCGTGATTGGCCCGTCCGGTGCGGTAAAAGTGATGATCGCCACCAAGCCTGTTGACTTCCGCAAAGGTGCGGAAGGATTGGCGGCACTGGTAAAGGCCCAGATGGGTGCCGACCCGTTCTCGGGCACGATCTACGTGTTCAGGGCTAAACGAACGGACCGGATCAAGCTGATCTTCTGGGACGGCAGCGGCGTGTGCCTGGTCGCCAAGCGGATCGAGGATGGCGAGTTCCATTGGCCTCGAATGCAGGACGGTGCGATGCATCTGACGGCCGCCCAGTTCTCGGCTCTGTTCGAAGGGTTGGACTGGAAACGCGTGCATGCGCCGAGCGAAACGCGCACGCCGATAAAGGCCGGATAACGGGCGCGACCAATTGAATCAGAGCCATTTCAGCGTCTCGCCCCGAGCGGCAAAATATGCTGTTCTCGATCCATGACGATGACGGCAGACGAGCTTCCGGATGACCTGAACGCGCTGAAAGCAATGGTGCTTTCGCGTGAGGCGGAGAATGCCCGCCTGCGGCAGATCATCAAGGAATTACAGCGTCACCGCTTTGGTCGACGGGCAGAGACGCTTCCAGAGGACCAGCTTCTGCTTGGGCTTGAAGAGGCCGAACAGATCGAGGCTGCCGGGCTGGAAGAGAAGGAACGAGGCTCGACTGCTCTGCGCCAGGCGCAGGTCGCTAAACGGCGTACGAACCGGGGTTCACTGCCAGCGCATCTGCCGCGCGTCGAGATCGTGGTCGATATCGATGACCATGCCTGCCCCTGCTGCCGCAACGACCTGCATCGGATCGGCGAGGATGTCAGCGAGAAGCTCGATCTTGTGCCCGCTCAATTCCGGGTGCTCGTGCTGCGCCGACCGAAGTATGCCTGCCGGGCCTGTGAAGAAGTCGTTGTCCAGGCTCCGGCCCCGGCAAGGCTGATCGAGGGCGGCATCCCGACAGAGGCAACCGTCGCCCAGGTGCTGGTATCTAAATATGCTGACCACCTGCCGCTGTATCGCCAGGCGCAAATCTACAAGCGTCAGGGCATCGACCTCGACCGTTCGACGCTCGCCGACTGGGTCGGTCGCGCCGCCTGGCATCTACGCCCGGTCCATCAGCGGCTGCTCGATCATCTGAAGTCATCGTCCAAGCTCTTCGCCGACGAGACGACGGCCCCGGTGCTCGATCCGGGACGTGGCAAAACCAAGACCGGCCAGCTTTGGGCTTATGCACGAGATGACCGGCCGTGGCAGGGCGATGACCCGCCCGGTGTCGCCTATGTCTATGCGCCAGATCGCAAAGGCGAACGACCGATGGCCCATCTCGACGGCTTCGTCGGCATCCTGCAGGTAGACGGCTACAGTGGATATCGCCCGCTCGCGGCAAAGAACACCGTGTCGCTGGCCTTCTGCTGGTCCCACGTTCGACGCCGCTTCTATGAGCTTGCTGCCGCTGGTCCGGCACCCATCGCCAGCGAGGCGCTGCGACGCATCGGCGAACTTTACAGGATCGAAGAAGAGATACGTGGCCGGACCCAAGAGGAGCGTCGTGTCGCCCGTCAGGAAAAAAGTCGTCCGATTACCGACAGCCTCGTCCCTGGCTGCGTGAACAACTCGGCTACATCAGCCAGAAGACAAAGCTCGCCGAAGCAATCCGCTATGCCTTGACACGCTGGGACGGCTTGACCCGCTTTATCGACGATGGCCGGATCGAGATCGATTCCAACGTCGTCGAACGGTCAATCAGGCCAATTGCCCTCAATCGCAAGAATGCGCTATTTGCCGGTTCTGACGCCGGGGCCGAACACTGGGCGACCATCGCCTCGCTCATCGAGATGCAAATTCCGAGGCAATCCGCCCCCTGATTCCGAGATGATGTCGCCCCCCAATTCCGAGAAATAGTCGCCCCCTTGGTCCGAGATGATGCCGCCCCCTTTGAGGCATCTGGCAAGGGTGGTCT
>Ga0307412_10001465_pt1 | contig 13131 bp, 10 predicted proteins | sample DK1Cmetagenome_3_FD_203823 | JGI IMG/M metagenome (GOLD analysis project Ga0307412, IMG submission 203823) | Maize rhizosphere microbial communities from greenhouse at UC Davis, California, United States - DK15-C-1 | ecosystem: Host-associated > Plants > Roots > Rhizosphere > Soil | place: USA...
TTTCCTGCAATTCTGAACGGTTCATAAGCTTTTGACCATTCTTTAGGATTGTTTTTAGGCTCATTTACTGTCTGAGCATTACTTGCAAAAGATATAATTATTAAGAATACAAGGATTATTCTATTCATTTATTTAAGATTTATGGGTAAATATTCTGAAATTTAAAATGTTATTTTCTGTTTAAAATCGCTTTCGGAAGCGGAACAAATTCGTGCTCATCGCCCGGAACCAAAGGAAAGGCTTCATGATTTTGGTCGTTCCAGTTCACTTTTGCTTCATCGATTAATTCTTTGTCTGAATTTACAAAATTCCAGAATATAAAACGCTCTTCATCAAAAGGTTCACCGCCAAAAAGATAAACAGTTCCGTTTTCGCTCATGTCGAATTCACAAAGTTTGGTTTCTTTGGCGATCATCAATTGTTTTGAACCGTAAGAATTTCCGTCTGTAGAAACCGTTCCGTCCAAAACGTACATCGCAGCTTCACCGTATAGGTCTTTTCCGATGCTGATCGTTTTTGCTTCTTTTGTTTTAATTTCAATAAAAAATAATTTGCTGTGAACAGGAACCGGAGATTTTCTTCCGAACGCTTCTCCTGCGATTAATTTATATTGAATTCCATCTTCTTCCCAAACCGGAATTTCATTCGCTTCGATATGATGAAAAGTCGGTTCCGATTGCTCCAAATGTTTCGGAAGTCCCACCCAGATTTGGAAACCGTGAAGTTTTTTGTCCGTATGTCTCAAATATTCCGGCGTTCTTTCTGAATGTACGACACCTTTTCCGGCGGTCATCCAGTTTACTGCTCCGGGCTTTATTTCAAGGGCGCTTCCGATGCTGTCTCTGTGAAAGATTGATCCTTCCAAAAGATACGTTAAAGTCGAAAGCCCGATGTGAGGGTGCGGCGGAACATCAAGATTTTGATAATCTTTCAGTTCAGAAGGCCCCATATGGTCGATAAAAACGAAGGGTCCGACTGCTCTTTTTTCACGGAAAGGCAAAAGTCTTCCCACCAAAAAATTTCCTATATCTGCTGATTTTTCTTCAATGATAAGTCCGATATTTGACATGATAAGTAAAGTGGTTTTTCAATTTTTGTTTAAGCTAATGTAATCAATTTATCCATTGTTTATGGTACTTTAATGAAAATTAAAGTTGGTCGTATCCTTTAAATCTCTCATCTATAACGCGTTTCCATTCGGGATTTTTTTTGATGAATGAAGCAACGTACGGGCAAAAAGGGAGTGCTTTCTTTTGATGTTCTTCGATATAATGCAATGTTTTTTCGACCACTGCCTGTGCAGCGCCTGTTCCTGCAATCAAAATATCTGCTTCAGTATGATTTAAAGCGATCTGACTTCCCATTTCACGATAATCGATAAAAGCAAAATGCCCGTTGAATTCTATTTCGAATCTTTCTCCTGTGTTGATTAAAGGGATGTTTTCAAATTCTGGTCTCATAGTTTGAATTTTTTGAACGTGTTTTAGTTGGATTTTCGCAAAGGCGCAAATCCGACTTAACTCTATCATATAAAATTAAGAAAAAATGAATAATTAAGGTAAGTTTTATATTAATCCGCCAAATATCCGAATCTACCCAAATTATAATCCTCAAAAGCCTGCATAATTTCCTCTCTGGAATTCATCACAAAAGGACCATGCGGATAAATCGGTTCATTTAAAGGCATTCCGCTGATAATTAATATAATGGAATCTTCCGCAGCTTCAATAGTGAATGCTTCACCTTCATTTTCGAATACAATAAAATTGTCGGTCGGAGCTTTCTGTTCTCTGTTAATGATAATATTTCCTTCAATAACCAACGCTCCCGTATTGAAATCCGCAGGGAAATTAAACTCAGCTTTTCCACCTGTTTTGAGTTTTGCATTCATCATATGAACCGGGCTGAACGTGAAAGCAGGGCCTTTATGGCCGTTGTATTCTCCGGCAATGATTTCTATGAAACCACTTTCTCCTAAATCAACTTTTTTCATCTCAGAATTTTTGATGGACTGATATTTTGGGCAGCTCATTTTATAAACAGAAGGTAAATTCACCCAAATCTGAACCATCTGAAAATCACCGCCGGTTTTTGCCCATTCTGTTTCGTGATATTCTTTGTGAAGAACGCCTTTTGCAGCAGTCATCCATTGTACGTCGCCTTCTCCGATAATTCCGCCACCGCCTGCGCTGTCGTGATGCTGAACCTGACCGTGATAAGCAATGGTTACCGTTTCAAAACCTCTGTGCGGATGCACTCCGACACCCCTCGGCTGATCTGTTCCGTTGAAATGAAATTTTGAATTGTAATCAAGCATAATAAACGGATCCATTCTTTCCATGCTGTAAACACTTGGAATGAAATTGTGAACCCTGAATCCGTCACCCACAAAGTGTGCAGCTTTCGGAGCTATTATATTGTGTATTTTTTTTGTTGCCATAATATTGTTGGTATTATAAAGCAAAGGTAGTGGAGTTGAAAATCAGGTGCATTGATCTGTGGTAATAAGCGAAGGAATTGTGAGTTATAAGTTATGAATGATGAGTTGTGAGTTTTCAACTATCAGTTTGTTTTTTTTGAAGGAATTAGTCATTGCTTCGTCGCTTCGCCCCTCGCAATGACAAACGACAAAAGGTTCTACAGTGAAAATTCCCCTCCTTTGGAGGGGTGGCGAAAATTCTGTAGAATTTTTGACGGGGTGGTTTTAAAAGTGGGAGGTTTACAAGTGAATTGGCAATAGTCAATTTTCCATTTTTATGTAAATTCACAATTCACTTATTGATAATTCACTTTCCTAGCCCAGATAGTAACGGTTACCCCGCAGCAGGCGTAGGTAAAAGCGGTTGCGCGAGGAGTATGAGTGGATAGCTGGAAATAGCTTCTAAAAAAATAGGAGTAATTTTTATTCTTCTGATTTCAAATTTTTTCCGTCTGAAATGTGAAGTCTTCTGAAAACCAATCCTGAAATGATCGTTAAAATCCCAATCGTAAGAAAAGTGTATCTGAAGGCGTTGTGGGTTTCGTGTTTGATGAGTTCCGGGCTACTTTCGAAGATTTTTAAAACAATTAATCCAAAAGCGATTCCGAATCCGATGGCAAGCTGTTGATTGACTGATATTAATGAGTTTCCGCTGCTGGTCTGAAAATTTCTTAAATCTGCAATGGAAATTGTGTTCATCGAAGTAAACTGAATCGAGTTGAAAAATCCTAAAATCGCAATAATCGGGACAAACCAATATAAAGAAGTATGGATATTTGGAATCGCCAACATACAGATCAATGTTCCTATGATGAAAGTGTTGACCATCAATGTTTTTCTGTATCCGAATTTGTTTAGAATTTTAATAACATACGATTTTCCGAACATGGCTGTGATCGCCATCGGAGCAATGATCCAGCCTGAAGTGACGGCAGATTGTTTGTACGCAATCTGAATCATGAACGGCAATAATAATGGAACCGAGCTGATTCCCAATCTTGTGGCAAGATTTCCTACAATTCCTACGCGGAAGGTTCTGACCTGGAATAAATTTAACGGAAAAATAGGATTTCCGCCTCTTTTTGCGTGTTTGTAATAATAATACATGAAAAGAAATCCCAAAATAAAGACCACCAAAACCGGAGTTGTGTTTTGCAGGTCCCCGAAAAGTTCAAGCGAAATCGAAAGCAGGAGAGAAGCCGCCGCGAAAATTAAGAAACCTTTTAAATCAAAATCTACATTATCTGATTTATAATTAGGCATAAATTTTAAGCCTAAAATAATTCCCAAAACTCCGATCGGGATATTAATTAAAAAAATCCAGTGCCATGAAAGATAATCCACCATATAACCTCCAACCAACGGACCGAGAACAGGACCTATAAGTGCAGGAATAATAGCGAAATTCATTGCTTTTAACAATTCGTTTTTATCGAAAGTTTTAATTAATGCCAGTTTTCCAACAGGCGTCATCAAACTTCCTCCAACCCCCTGAATAACACGGGAAATCACTAAATGCGTCAAATTTTGTGACAACGCACAAAATAACGAACCCAAACTGAAAAGTACCAACGAAAAAATAAAAACTTTCTTTGTTCCGAACCGATCCGCCAAAAATCCGCTTGCAGGCATAAAAACTGCCAATGTCAAAACGTAACTGATGATTGCGTTCTGCATATTGAGTGGAGATTCATGTAAATCTTTTGCGATGGAAGGCAAGGATGTATTTAAAATAGTAGAATCCAGCATCTGCATAAAAATCGCCGTTGCAAGGATCAATGGAAGAATTTTTTTTATCGAATTGGGTTGTGCACTTACTTCTGACATATGGTTTTTACTGGAAATGAAAATTTTCCAGATTTGTTTTAGTTCAAAGAATTTTTGTTTTTAAAGCAATATTTATTCCTTAATAAGTTTTAAAGTTAAATTATAAAATAAAATACGGAACGACAAGCTAAATGCTAGTTTTAACAAAAAAGTCTTGCGAAATTTCACAAGACTTTTAGATTTATTTTTTTGTTTTTTCAACTCCTTTCCATTCGTCGCCTGCTTTTCTGTACTGGCTTAATGTGAAAGTTTTGAAATCGTTCGTTTTATATTCGATGTTGTCAGTGTTTTGCTCAAAAGGCATAATGTAGTAATAATCTACGTCTGTTTTATCCGTTTTGTTGCCTTTTTTCACTGAGGGTACATATTTAGAGAATTTGTAGCTCGGAAGGTATTGCTTCAATCTTGCATAGAAAGCTTTATTTTCTTTCTCTTCAGGAATGATGTCAACAATATTTAAATCATCTTTTTCTTTATCAACCCAAAGATAATACGTCTTGTCTTCACCCGTATTTCTGTTTTGAGAGTTGAAGGCAAACAATTCTTTTGGAACAAGTTCTTTGATTTTTTCAGGATCTACTTTTGTATAATACTGACCTTTAGAAGGGTCTACATACGTCTCAAGGTTATACATCAAAACAGAATTGTTTTCAAATTTCTTGTTTTTAAAGTATTGATTTAAAGATAATTCTGCCGTTTCTCTCAATTCTTTTCCTCTTTTGTCCAATGTTTTAGACGGGTTCTGAGGATTTACTTTTTTAACGAATTGATAAAGAACGATAGGCTTGATGTCTTTAAGGTGAGGATATGTTTTTAATTGCTCTGCTTTTACCAGCCAGTAAAATTGTTGATAATAATCATCCTTATCACCCTCTTTTACGCTTTTATAGATTAAAGCAAGCTTTTTTGAGCTGATGTACTTGCCATATTTTCCCTGTCCAAAAGCAAAACTTATAGATAATAAAGCAAATAAGATAGTAATGTTTCTTCTCATTTTTTTATAATTGATTTTTTCGTTTTCCAAATATAATTATTTATTAGATAATAATTTTGATTAACGGTTAAATTCTCTCAATATTATTAACGTTCTTTCAAAAGAAAATCCTGTATTGCTACAGGATTGATAAATTTTATTTTTAGGTGACAGATTCTAGGGCTTAGGAATTAGCTTAAATAATTAATAATTTAAAAACCTCTAAAACCTTTTTTCTAATCCCTAAACCCTTTACTCATAAGATGTTTCGTGAATTTTCACAGCTCTTCCGCTTGGGTCGTTCATATTTTTGAAAGCTTCATCCCACTCCAAGGCAATAGGGGTCGAACAGGCCACGGAAGGTACAGAAGGCACAGTTGCCGCTGCCGTTTCACTTGGAAAATGTTCTTCAAAAATTGTTCTGTAACGATATTCTTCTTTGTTTTGAGGAGTATTTAACGGAAATCTGAATTTCGCATTCGTCATCATCTCGTCGGTAACTTCTTTTTCTGCAACTTCTTTCAATGTATTGATCCAGGAATAGCCAACGCCGTCCGAGAATTGTTCTTTTTGTCTCCAGACGATAGAATCGGGAAGGGTGTCTTCAAAAGCTTTTCTTAAAACCCATTTTTCGATTTTTCCTTCTGCAACGTTAATCATTTTATCTTGCGGATTGATGGTCATCGCGATGTCTATAAATTCTTTGTCTAAAAATGGAACACGTCCCTCAATTCCCCAGCTCATCAAAGCTTTGTTGGCTCTCAAACAATCGTAAAGGTGAAGTTTACTTAATTTTCTCACTGTTTCATCATGAAATTCTCTCGCATTCGGAGCTTTATGAAAATATAAATATCCTCCGAAAAGCTCGTCAGATCCTTCTCCCGAAAGTACCATCTTGATTCCCATTGATTTAATAACTCTTGCCAAAAGATACATCGGCGTGGATGCTCTGATCGTTGTAACGTCATAGGTTTCAAGGTGATAAATCACGTCACGAATCGCGTCCAAACCTTCCTGAACGGTAAAATTAACTTCATGGTGAACCGATCCGATATGTTCTGCTGCTTTTTGTGCCGCCGCCAAATCTGGTGAACCCTCCAGGCCAACCGCAAAACTATGCAATCTCGGGTACCAGGCTTCCTGTGTATCGCCACTTTCGACTCTCTGTCTTGCAAATTTTGCTGTGATTGCAGAAATTACCGAAGAATCCAAGCCGCCGGAAAGTAAAACCCCGTAAGGTACATCGCTCATCAATTGTCTGTGAACGGCGTCTTCAAGCCCTTTTCTGATTTTTGAAATATCTGTTTCGTTGTCTTTTACATTTTCAAAACTTTCCCAATCTCTTTTATACCATTGCTGAAGCTCGATTCCGTCTTTACTGTAAACAAGATGTCCCGGCAAGAATGTTTCGATCGTTTTGCAAACTCCTTCCAAAGCTTTTAATTCAGAAGCTACGTAGTAGTTTCCGTTTTTGTCCCAACCCTGATAAAGCGGGCAAATTCCCATATGATCACGAGCAATTAAATACACATCATTTTCGGTATCATAAAGTGAAAACGCAAAAATCCCGTTAAGCTTCTCGATGAAATTTTTCCCGTATTTTCTGTAAAGAGCTAAAATTACTTCACAATCAGACTGAGTCTGAAACTCATAATCAGGAAATTCTTCCTTCAATTCTCTATGATTATATATTTCTCCGTTTACCGCCAAAACTACTTTGCCATCTTTTGTAAATAATGGCTGTTTTCCTGAAGTAGGATCTACTATAGCAAGCCTTTCATGAGAGAAAACTACTTTTTCATTTTGAAATACGCCACTCCAATCCGGACCTCTGTGACGAATTTTTTTAGACATTTCTAATACTTGAGGTCTTAATATTTCAGTTTTTTGTTTTGCATCAAACAAACATACAATTCCGCACATTTTATCATTATTTAAAACAAAAATAGAATTGTAATTTAAAAACGACAATAAAAAATAAATAAAAGTTAATAATTTTAATTAAATATTTTTATTTAGCGAAAAATTTTAATTAAAATTAATTGAAAACATTGAAATAGTGAATTTTTTTCGTTTAGAAAATTTAATTGATTTTACATACGAAATTAATATGAGATATTTATTAATCTATGGTAATTTATTATATGAATTTTTGCCCTTACTTTGTGGCTCGAAATAATTTTTTTTCATCATTTGTGTTTTTACCTTCTTGCAATTCTCATTTGCAAGAAGGTTTTGTTTTTTATTCAGATCCTAATAATACTCCTGAAACATTCCAAGAACTGAAACTTGTGCCTTCTGGAAGACCCTGAGGGATTTTCACCTGAATAGTGTGTTTTCCTGCTTTTAAGTCTCCAAGCGGAATGAAATTAGGATTGGTAACCGTTCCCGGGCACCAGTTTGATCTGCTTAAATCTGATGATGAAAGCCCGTCCGGGAAATTTCCAGAAGCAGGATTGTAAAGACGGTAAGAGCCACAGTCTGATCTCCAGGGCACAAAAGAATAAATCATTTTTCCGTCCAGAAAAATAGAATTGGCTTTAGGAACGAACTCGTCTCCGTTTTCCCATCCGCCATGACCTGTTGTGATGTATTTCAATTGCACGTTTCTCAAGTCCTTTTTTAATATAAATTCTACAAATAATCCTTTATCCTGATCAAACATTGTGGAATAATCCTGTCCGGCCATTTCCATGATATTCAATGTGTTGAATAAAGGAATTACGGCATTGTTTTTATTGACGGTCTGATCGCTCTTGTGAATCGTGATCTCAAGACTCACTTTGTGACCGCCTTTATCATAGTTACCGATAAATGTACCCACCCAAAGCTCTTTTTCAGAAAGGGCAGGCTTCAATTCTGTAATGTCTTGACGATACGGACTTACAGCTTGCCAATTTTTATCTTTTAATTGAATATGGTTAAATTTATTAATCCCGAAAGCGGTAAAAAATCGCATCATTTCAATCGCCGGATTGTAATTTTCTGTGGTAGTTATTCCGTAATATTGTTTTCCGTTTCCATTGTCATAAACAGGAAGTGTTTTGACTCCTTTCTCCAACCCATCGAAGAAAGATTGTGATTTGTCTTGTGGAATAAAGAAAACTGTTCCGGTTCTGTCATAAGCGTCGCCGTTTGATTGTTGTTTCAATTCTGCAAAAATTAGTTCGCCTTCTGATATTTTTGGAAACTTAATTTTTTTAAGGATAATTGTTCCATTAGCGAATCTTTTTATGTTCTCGTCAGATTTTGACTCATCAGAAAAATTGATGGTTTCATTTTCAAAAACTTTTAAAGTTGTAAATCTGCTTTTCCAAAGTAAGTCTTTATAACCCAATTGATCTGTAGAATTGATAGAACCTTTTAAAAGAGTTTCAATATCGTTTTTCTTAACTTTTTTAATGGAAGTAGCCGTTATTACTGAATTTTTATTTCTTTCAATTTCTAAGACAAAACCTAAATTTTGTCCGATCGTTGACGGTCCGCCTTTGATCTTTAAATCGTTGGTGTACCAAACTTCAATCGTGTTTGAATTGATTTTTGTAACTGCTTTTTTACAGGTATAACCTAATATCTTTTTTGTTTCGTCAGTAAATTCAAAAGTTTGTTTTCCTACGGATTCTACGTCTGAAGTTGAAATTATTTCGTTTTGTTTTAAAAAAGCATAAGAAATTATCGTGTTTGAAGGTTTTTCAACTTTCGTTATTTCAAACGGGTAATCACTTTCTTGTTCTCTGATTTTATTGTTTAAGATAAAATTTTCTTTTTCATTTGCCCAAACCAAAGTAGGAGACTGTTCAGTCAAAACTTTTCCATTGTACGAACTGATGTATTGAATTTCGTACGTCTGTGCATGATTCAGACAAAATAAAACAGTGAATAAACTTAATAAAACTCTTGTCAACATATTTAATAAAGGTTTATCACAAAGATAACTTTTAGTTAACATCATGTCAACTTTGTGAATTTCAGAATAGATTTAATGTAATATGTATAAAGGCTTGCGTGGAAGTTACACTTATGAGTGAAAAATATTATTTAAAAAGTAAATTTCCTGATTTTTAGAATTAAAATTTAGGCTTAAAACAAACAAAAACTACTCCAAAAAATAGAGTAGTTTGTATATTTTAATATTAGATCTTGTACTAAGAAATTCTTTCGATCAAAGCCATATAGAATCCGTCGTAGCCTTGACTAGGCATTACTTTCTCGTCTTTAATCATTTTGAAATTCGGGTTGGTTTTAATGAATTCTTCAACTTGTCTGTTGTTTTCAGAAGGTAGGATTGAACATGTTGCATAGACCATTTTCCCCCCTGTTTTAAGCATTTTAGAATAATCCTGAAGAATTTGCTGTTGCTCTTTTTTGATTCTGTCAATGAAATCCTGATCGATTTTCCATTTGCTATCCGGATTTCTTTTTAAAACTCCCAAACCGGAACATGGCGCGTCGATCAATAATCTGTCAACTTTATCATGCAGCCTTTTGATTACTTTGTTGTCAGAAATCATACGGGTTTCGATGTTGTGAGCCCCGGCTCTTTTTGCACGGCGTTTCAATTCTGCCAGCTTCCATTCGAAAATATCTAAAGCGATAATTTGTCCTTTATTTCCCATTAAAGCAGCCAGGTGAAGTGTTTTTCCACCTGCACCCGCACAAGCGTCAACAACTCTTTGACCCTCTTTCACATCCAGGAAATACCCGATTTTTTGTGAAGAAGCATCCTGAACTTCAAATAATCCTTCTTTAAAGGCGGTTGTAAGAAAAACATTCTTTTTTTCTTCGAGTTGTACCGCATCAGGATAATTCTTGATAGGATAAGCAACCACATTTTCAGCAGAAAGATCAGAAATAAGCTCTCTCGGAGTCGTTCTTAAAGAGTTGGCTCTCAAAACTGTCGGAGCTTGCTCGTTCAGAGCTTTCATTTCTTTTTCCCAATGGTCACCTAATTCTTTTTCTAAAGTTTCAGCCAGCCATTCGGGGATAGAGTGTTCGATAGCCTTTGTAGGAACTGTATTTTTTTTAAGCTTAGTAAGAATATCAGCGATTTTTATTCCGTCAAATTCCTCAAATTTTTTATAATTTGTTTTACTCCAAAGCAAATATGCAATGATCAGTTTATAAATATTATTAGGTTTTACACCTTCTCCCATATAATATTCCAGACGTTTTTTCCAACGGATAATGTTATAGAAAATCTCAGAAACAACGGCTCTGTCCTGGCTTCCCCATTTTTTGTGTGCTTTTAAAAGTCTTTCGATTACTTTATCGGCGTATTTATTTTTCTCGAAAAATGTTTCTTGTAAAGCATCGTGAATTCCGATGGCTAAGTTTCTGTGAATAAGTTCCATAAAATTGGGTTCTGCTATTTTGAATCTGCAAAAATACGAAAATTTTAAACGTTATTTGGTCATAAATTATAAGTTATGAATTATAGGTTAATTCTTATTTTTTTATTTTAAATCAACTGTTAATTCTATTAAAATCTATAAAAATTATACCTAATAATCAGATCCGTTTTTAAACTCATAACTCATAATTTTAAACTCATCACTCAAAAATCTTATCTTTGCAAAAAATTAAAAATATGAGTGATACTGTACTTTGTCCGAAATGCAGCTCTGAGTTTACTTATCCGAGCGATGATATGATGGTTTGTTCTCAATGTTTCTATGAATGGAATCCAGAAGAAAATTCTACAGATGCATCAAATTCAGGAAAAATTTTAGATTCAAACGGTAATGAATTGCAGGACGGAGATTCTGTGGTTGTTATTAAGGATTTGCCCGTAAAAGGTGCTCCAAAACCCGTAAAAGCAGGAACAAAAGTTAAAAATATTCGTTTAAGACCAGACAGTGATCATAATATTGACTGTAAAATTGATGGTTTCGGTTCGATGGCTTTGAAATCGGAATTTGTGAAGAAGGCTTAAGGCTGTAAGCTTAAAATAGGGCACTATAGCACATAAAAAAAGGAAAGAATTGGACAGTGTAATCTTTCAAAAAACTAGATTGCAGAGCTGCTAATTTTCGTCTCAAAGGCAGAAAGAGTATTAACCAAAAATTTCCTTATGCTGTGGAAATACAAATCTAAGAAAAAGTTTTAAAACAGATTCTAAGATTTGTATTTTTTTATCCACAAATCTGCAATAAGTGTTAGTAAATGTGTTGATTAGCAAAGAATAACGCTCGTGTTTCAGAGTACATTACACATTGTGTTTGTCATCCTGAAAGGATCTCAACGACCTTATTAGACACTGATTAAATAGTTTTTATAATAATGGCAAGGGAGATTCTTCACCATGCCGCGTTTCATTCAGAATGACAATCGAACCCTTTATTTGGTTACAAAAGAAATTTTAACCGGATTTTCTAATTTTCCAGCTGTATAAACAACAACTTCTTTATCCTTCACTTTTATCTTATTCCAAAAATGATTCCCTGCGAATCTGCTTTCCAGAACTTCAGCTTCAAGACCGTTTTCTGAAATGGTAATCTCATGCGGATAATAAGAGAATTTTTGTATTTGAAAATCCGAAATTTCATTTTCATTAAAAATATTCACTTCTCCAAAAAGTTTGGCAACATACGTATTATAAGGATGTTTGTAAGTTTCTTCCGGATTATCGTTTTGAATTAATCTCCCGTCCTGTAAAATAACGATCTGATCAAGCCAAGGCATAATATCCTGAAGCTCATGAGTGGAAATGATTAAAGAAATATTATTTTGCTTTACATATTTAAACAATTTTTCACGTAATTCAATTTTTCTCGAAAAATCAAGATTACTGAAAGGTTCATCCAAAATCAACAATTTTGGAAGTACGGAAAGAGATCTCGCAATCGCAACTCTCTGCTGTTGACCGCCACTTAAATTTTTAGGAAAAGCATTTGCAAATTCTTCTAAACCGACAACTCCCAAAAGCTCGGCAACCGTTTCTTTTTTTTTGGTTAAATTAATATTAGAAATAAATTTTCCTACATTTTCGGCAACGGTTGCGTAAGGCATTAAGTCAAAATTCTGCGCTACAGATTTCATTTCAGCTTCGCCGGGAACAAGATTTCCTTTTGGCCCGAAAAGTGGAGTTCCGTCGAAAATAATTTGTCCGCTTTCCCAGTTGAGAAGCCCGTAAATCAGGTTTAACAATGTAGATTTTCCACAACCGCTTTCTCCTGCCAATGCAATGATTTTTCCGGCTTCAAACCTTAGGTTAAGGTTCTGAAACAGGGGTTTTTCTTTAGAATGTGAGAAGTATAAATTGTTTATTTCTAATAGCATAATACAAATGTAATGAAATGTAACGTTTTTAGGAAACAAAGAATTTTTTTATTATATTAGCAGGAGTAATAAAAATTTATAAATATGAAAAAAAGACTGTTTTCGATCGCTATTCCTGTTCTTTTTGCTGCTGCGGTAGTGGTTTCTTGCAAGAAAGAAAAACCATTGTCAAGTGAAAGCAACGAAGTTACAACCACAAAAGACGGAAATCAATACACACTGGATACTTTAAACAGTAAAGTAGAATGGAAAGGCTATAAAATCTTCAAATCTGAAAGTACAAGTCACTTTGGAACGATCAAATTTGAAAGCGGTGATGTAACGGTAAAGGACGGAAAACTTGAAAGCGGAAAATTTGTTGCTGATATGAATTCTTTGACATCAGTCGATTTGAAAGATGATGCGGAACAAATGGGAAAATTGAACGGCCACCTGAAAAGCGGTGATTTCTTCGAAGTAGAAAAATTCCCGACGGCTTCTTACGAAATTACAAAGGTAACACCGGCTACAGAAGGTGATTACAATACAAATTTAGATGGTAATTTAACGATCAAAGGAATTACAAAACCAGTTC
>Ga0307412_10001466_pt1 | contig 13126 bp, 13 predicted proteins | sample DK1Cmetagenome_3_FD_203823 | JGI IMG/M metagenome (GOLD analysis project Ga0307412, IMG submission 203823) | Maize rhizosphere microbial communities from greenhouse at UC Davis, California, United States - DK15-C-1 | ecosystem: Host-associated > Plants > Roots > Rhizosphere > Soil | place: USA...
ACCCGTTTACAAAGCGAACAGGAAAGTCAATGAAATCAACGGTCTACCCAGACCACCCCCGCGCCAGTGCTAGCTTTGCGTACCGTCACTTATTGCACTGAAAACGAGGAGACCCCGATCAAGCAGGGTACGGTGACGGCCTCGCTGATGTTGCGCAAGCTCGGTAGCTATCCGCGTCAGAACGGATTGGCCGTTGCACTGCGCGAGTTGGGGCGCATTGAGCGCACGCTGTTCATACTGGATTGGCTGCAAAGCGTGGAGCTGCGTCGCCGCGTCAATGCTGGACTGAATAAGGGCGAAGCGCGCAACGCGTTGGCCAGGGCTGTCTTTTTCTACCGATTGGGTGAAATCCGCGACCGCAGCTTTGAGCAACAACGCTATCGAGCCAGCGGCCTCAATCTGGTGACGGCGGCCATCGTGTTGTGGAATACGGTCTATCTGGAGCGTGCCACCAGTGCTTTGCGTAGCCACAGCCAGACCGTCGATGACACGCTGTTGCAGTACCTATCGCCGCTGGGGTGGGAACACATCAATCTGACCGGCGATTACCTTTGGCGCAGCAGCACCAAGGTCGGTGCAGGGAAGTTCAGGGCGTTGCGACCGCTGCCACCAGCTTAACGTGCTTTATTTTCCGTTTTCTGAGACGACCCCTTGTAGTCGCGCAGCGCGATCGCAGCGCGGTTGAGCGCGTTACGCATCAGTTCCGCGTTGACCATGCCCGGCAGACACCAGCGCGGGTTGTTCGAATCGCTCGTCAGGATGACGACCGTCCCCACGTTAAACACGCGCTGCCACCACGGATGAAGCGAGATCACATCCTGAATGCGGAACAGCTCGAGGCTCGAAACCTTCCGGCTCAGAATTCCCTGTCGGCAGGTAATCCGCTCCATGTCGATCACGATTTCCGTGAGCGCCGTTTCGACGAATACAAGCGCGAACCGCGCCAGGCAGACCAACACAGGCGCAACAACTACGACGGGCGACACAGTCCACCTCGAGGCCGCCCATGAAAAGACGACGACCAGCCCACCGATCGCGACGCTGGTGCCAAACAGGTCCGGCATGTTGATAACCTGCGACGGCGTGCCGTGAAAAATCACGGCTGGCTGAGGAGATGCCGGCATGAGCTTGGTTTTGCGATCGGTCATGGCCCGGTGGCCCCGATGATGATTGCTGCCGTGCCGCCAGCCTGCGCCGCCGGTACTGGAGAGGCTGGCGCGGGGACCGCGACCGACAGCTGGGCCGCATGCGGCGGCGCCTCGATATAGGCCGGCACGCGCACTGGATAATCGCGCACGCCGAAGTTGATCTTTGCGAGAGGCCAATCCTTGCCGTATTTCAGATATCCGTTCAGGTCGGGCAGGTTCGATAGTTGCGATGACGTGACGACGAGCTCAGGATCGCGCTTACGCTCGCGTGTGTTGATCCGCCACTGGCCCTGCACGCCGATCGGATGGCGCTCCACTTCGTGCCAGCCGATCATCTCTGCAACGTTCTTGGTTGTCAGTGCATTGGCCCCTCCCAATGCAAGCAGACTGCGGAAACACGAAAGCGTCGCTTTCGCCGGTAGATCTCCCAGTTGCTGATGCAACTGAACCAGATCCTGCAGGTCCCCCACGACGCACAGGCCATGCTTGCGGCCCTTCGATACCGCTGCCTCGAAACTGTAGAGGCGACCGAGGGATGCCAGTTCGTTCTTGAATACCCACAGACGCCGGTCGAACGTCGGCGCCTCACTAAGGATCATCGCGTAGATCAGGTCGAGCCAGACGGGGATCGTCGGACCCAACGCCGTTCGCTGGTCCTCACGCCATGTAATCCAGATGTTCCCGCCGTTTTCGTCGCTCATCCAGCGACGGATCGAGAAATCGCCATCAGGAATGCGACGCAGCGGCCGGATGTACTTGTTCAGCGTAAAGATGATGCTGGCCGTCGCTCTATCCGCATCCTTCGCGAAGAAGCCCACCGAATCCGTATCCTCAAGGTACTTTTGCAAAACCGGGCGCTGCTCGCGCACCAGCAAATCAGTGAGCGTCACCATGTCGCGCATGTCGTCGCCGGCGAGCTTGTTCATCGTGTCCGCGAGCAGCGCGCGTGCATAGCCCGCCCACTCTTCGGCCTGATCGCCGTTCTGCGGTGGAATCGCCGAATGTGCGAGCCGTTCGAAGTCGAAACCGTGATCGACCTCGTTGAACAGCGACCAGCCGACGCACCGGGCGTCGTACGGGTTGATCACGATATCGCCAGGCAAATAGAAACGCGACATAAGCGACCCATTAGGATCGACCACCACCATGCGGTCATCGCGGCGCAGTGCCGATGCGATCAATCCATTAATCGCCTGACTCTTGCCGGAGCCTGGCGCACCCACGACTATCAGGTTCTGCGTTTCGAGATCCGTCGGCATCTCGACGCCACATACGGCGACCGGCGCGCGCGGAGCATCGCCGTGCTTCACGGCCTGTTTGCGGTACTGGTTGTTATGTCGCGTGATCCGGTTGCTCAGCTGGTGCCGGTTTTCCATCTTCGTGCCACGAATAAACCTGGCATACCGGTAGCCCTCGAAACCACTGAACAGGTATTCGTGGCAAGCCCATGCAGCACCCGCTGCAAGCGCCGCACCCGGCACCGCACCCCAGAAAAGCAAGGGATCATGCACGGCCGCCATGAAGCCGTGAATGATCCCCGCAGGAAACGGCAGCGGCGGATACCCTGCCAAAGTGAAGGACACGCAAAGGCCAAGAACGAGCGCGAGCACCGCGCCCGTCCACTGCATCATCACGATTTCGTGCTTTTGCATGATCAGCCGATCCCGTGCCCTTCACGTTGCTTTCCCGGCCTGACGGCCTCCCTGGCCCGCTCCGAGACTGCCTGCTTGCCATCGCGCGTAAAACCGGCCGACTCCCGCAGGTTCCCGAAGAACTCGGCGCGACGCTCAAGCTTTTCATGCGCATTCAGCTCGGAAAATTTCTTACGCGGCCCCGTCTCTGCACGCACGACGCTGGCACCTTCCGCCTGCTGCGTCTTGCCCGCGTCAGCCGACTTGCCGGCATCTGGAGCGCCCCGGTCGGCGGCATCCTTCGTTTTGTTTCGACCAAGTTTCTTGAAACCCGCAACCCCGTCGACGGACTTCTTTGCCTCCGGTGTCTGGCCGCTGTTCTCAACTGGTGCAGCTGACGGCGTTCGCTTGCCGGTTCCCATTTCGATGACATTCGACTTTTGCGCTGCCGGTTTCTCCGCGGCCTTTTCGACCGGCGCCGTGCTCTTCCCACTTCCGCGCGAGAAGAAGGCATTGCGCGCAGCTTCAATTGTGGCCTTGTCAGGTGTCCCCGCTGCAGGCGCCCTGCCCGCGTTGGCTTCCCTCATTTCGCGCAGCATTTCAAGTGTGGCCTTGGCCTGTTCAGCACTGACCCCCGAGGCCTTCGCGACCGTATCGACAGTCGCTGCAAACTTGGCCGGATCCTTCAAGGTCTCCAGCGACGTATCAATACTGACGCTCTCTTTCGCGCCCGCTGCCGCAGCCTTGCCCGCCGCCACCTCTACCGTGCGACCTGCGGCCTTCTGCGCGGCCTGCTCCGCGACGGGCTGCGCTGCGGTCGTCTCCGGCCCCTCGATCGCACGGCGCACCTGCGCCCGTAATGCCTGCTCCTGCGCATCGAGCTTGATCTCGGCAAGCTCCAACTCACGATTGCGGGCTTCCAGCGATTTCGCCCAACCATCGAGCGTCTTGGGATAGGTGTGCGTGGCGCCCTTGTCGTCGACGCGCGCCTGCGCTTTCGCGAACATGTCGGCAACTTCCTGCCGGCTCCACTCACGCTGCACATTCAGATCCTTGTTCGCGTGCAGGATCTCGGCGGTCTTCCTCGCATCGATCAACGCAAGCTTGTTCAGACCCGACAGAAGCGACGCCCGATCGGTAATCTGCTCGGCCCGCTGTGCCTGCTCGACCTCTTTTTCTGCTAACGCCTGTTCGAGTGCACCGCGCATCGCGGCCGTGTCGATCAGCTCACCTTCTTTCAGGCCGAAGCGTGCCTTCAGCGCCTTGGCATCGGTCGCGAGCTGCTTGTCCTCACGGCGCTGTTGGTCCTCGCGCTCGACTGCCTGCGCGACTGCGTGCGGCTCCCTTTTAAGCCAGTCCTGCCGGTATGCGAGATTCTTCTGGCGCGCCTCGAGACTCGCACGGCGCTGCGCGAGTGCCTGTTCCTGCTCCGCAAGCTGTTGCTGACGCTCCTTGTCGCTAAACCGCAATACGGTGTCTTCAAACATAAAAACCTCCGTCAGTTCGACGCCTGCCCGGACCAGGGGCGCCCTTGGTTAAACCGGCTTTGCCAGTGCTGCTGATACGCCTGTGCGACCACCGGCACATGCCACATCACCACGGCGTTTTCGCTGTTGTACCTGGCGGCCGACGTCGTGTAATTGAAGCTGCCCGTCTCGACCGATTCACCGTCGATCACCATAAATTTGTCGTGAACCGTAACCCGATCGGTGTTACTTAGTTGAAGGCCCCTTGCCACGGTGGCTTTGGTCTTGCGCCGGGGGAATCGGCTGCGTAGCGTAGCGGAGCAGGCGATTCCCCCGGCGCCGTGCTGAGCCGACGGTTTCGCATGTCGCGCGTGCAAGGTAGCGTTGGCAGTGATGTTCAATGTTTTCATTTGCGTAGCGCGAATACGTTCGCTTCGTGGGTCGAGTTTTTCCGCAGCAGCTCGTTTTCCTTGAGAAGGCGAAGATTGATTGACTGGGAGCGTTGTAAATCGATCTTCAGTTGCGCATGCTCTTTGCGCAGCTCCGCCAGTTTCATCTGGCACTCCTTGAGCCGATTGCGTTCGATGTCCATCTTCGCGGGCTCGACTTCACCAATGAGTTGCCGCACCATGTCTGCAATATCCGGGTGGCGATTGTGGATCGTGGCGTTGCTGACGCCGGCCTCCCTCGCTACCGCGGCAATGCTCATTCGCTGACCAGGCGGCACGACCTTCGTAACTCCACGCCTGATTCGCTTGATCGCCATCTCTAACGCCTGCCTTGTTTCACTTTTCTTCACGAGAGCAATTCCCTGGACGAGTGACGGTCTGCTACAAGATGCGGTTCGATCGCCACGCCCAGATCGATCAGGACGCGCTCTGCGGCTTCAAGGTGGTCAATGCAGCGCTGACGCGACGCCATCCCGATGTCCGAACAGTTCAACACTTCGATCTGTTGATTGCGAATGCCCTGCCAAATCTGGATGTGGCTGTCGTCAATAACGCCTTCACTGCACGACGTACAACGCATCGCGTCGTAGAGACCATGCCCGCCGCAGCCTGAACCGCTTGCGAGACACCATGAATGACCGGTGCCGCGTATGAACACGTCCTCACCGAGTCTGCGGCAGAAGTCCTGCATGTTCGATACGGTCTTCACTTCCTGCCGATCGCGAAACGCAACGATCCGTTGCCCTCCACCGCCCGAAAGCGGTCGCTCGGAACTGATCCATTTTTCCAGAATTGCCGCCTGCAGCTCGTCCCGCTCGAACATGATCTGATCAATAACGGACGACTCGACGCCGGCTTCCTGCCTCGAGTAATAGAGCGTCATGTCGATGGACCAGTGCTTGAAATGCTCGCGGAGATAACGCACATCTCCCATGAGATTTCTGGCGACAAATACGGCAAAGGTCCGTCTGAACTGGTGTGCCGTAAGCGGCCATGGCTTTCCCACCTCGACCGTCTCGTGGTCTCGAACTCCCTCCATGTCCTGCTGCGCCACAACTGCCCCCGCCAAACTTGCAAAGGCACGTAACGCGTTCGTTGCGGTGGCTCCTCCAAATGAGCGGCTCTTTCCCTTTTCCTTTTCCACGATCAGAAGTGCGTTTCGGTGGCGCTTGCATTCCTGAAGCATCTTGACCATCGCGCGATGAGCTGGACCGAGCAACGACGGACTACCCAACGCGACTTCCAGATCGGCAATCATCGCGTCGGCCGCTTTCCGAGAGGGCGCACCCAACCGCGTAGCAACCGCAACTGCCTTACCAACCACTCCCGGGACCATCCATTCCGCTGGTCGCGGGTGCCGTTCGAGTTTGTAAGTCGTGCCTGTCAACCAACAGAAAATTTCTCCATCAAACCCGTCTCTACTTGAGAAACAGCCCACTTCCAGCGACGCCAGCTCGGAATCCCTCATGCCAGAGAATGCCGCACACACGATGTAACAGGCTGTACGCAGGTAAAGGAGTTGCTCATTCAGATGGTTCGGCGAATCGAATCCGTGTCGGCAAACAACTTCCCTCGATCGTGGTGCCGCAAGATGTCCAAGGCGGATCGCCAGGTACTGATCCTCGCTCTTGTAGATGCTCGCAAATCCATTCGGGTAGCGTGTGCGATGCACCTCAACCAGCTTCCGGTACTCCAGCTCCCGAATCCGGATAATTTCATCCCGTGCATCCAGCAACGTGTCAGCGTGCTTCTCGACGTACTCAAGTGCTCTCTGAACGATGATTTGCAGCAACCTCGCCGGAACGACCTCGGTCATGGCGTCACCGACAATCCTTCTGCGAGACGGCTTCCTGCCCTTGACAAGGAGAAACGAAGAGGAATTTCCCCACGGATATGCTGGCAATTGATCAATCAGGCGATCGCGAAGATCGTAGTACGTGGTCAGGATCTGCAGGCTGATATTGCGAGAGCTGTCTTTGAGCACCTCTTTTGACTCGTTCGCATACGAAATGCAGCGCTCCGGTGACATCTCGGCAAATGAGGGGACGCCATTGCGGACCATCCATTTGAGCAACAGGCGCAGCTGACTCCAGTTGTTAAAGAGGGTCTTCGCGGAAATGTTCCTGCCAGAACGTGGCCCCTTGACGCGCCAGCGCTCATACAGGAACCACCTTGCCGAATGCAGAAGGCATTCATGACGATCGTCCGTCAGAACCGAACCGTCGTGAAACTCGACATCGAAGCGGATCGCCGTGCCCCGTGTGTTGCGCGTGTGGATGTACGGCGACAGGTCCCACAAAGGATCCCCGAAGCGGGATACCACAAGCTCGCCGCGCTGACAGATGACAAGATCTGGAATAGCGGAAGCCGCGGTTGATTGAATATCAACCAGGTGTCTTGCTGTGTTAGTCATTGCCCGCACCTCCGAGGATCGACCGTTCGCGCCACATCGGGTGAGGGTCCAGCTGTGCGCTGGTCCGTGCCGCGAGGACAATGTCTGCAGGAAAGCGACCGGAGATCACCCTGTCGATCTCGCGTATCACCCAGCCGTACACCTTGTGCCAACGGTTACGCCCAAGAAGATTGCGCTCCTTGATGAGCAACCAGTAAAAGCTGAACAGGCGATGTAGGTCGGTTTCCATCACCACCTGATTGGGACACCGGAAGCAGTGCAGGAATGATGTGCACACCCGCTCTCCAGTTTTGGGCGCAAATTTGCCATAGAAAGGCGAACTGCACCGCCCGACGCCCGTGTTGTGTTTGCCGGACAGGACGCGCCGAACTTCATCAACTGGGACCCGCATCTCGTCCGCCAATTTCAACAGGACCTCAGGGTCTTCACTGGCACCGCGAAGTTGTGTTTCGAGGCACAGCCCAACGAACTTGTGGTTGCGTTCCATCTCCGGCGTAACCGCGAGATAATGCGAGTCGGTCATTCTGGGCTGATTTCCCAAGGCGGTGGAAGCCCTGATCAGATCCCCTCCCGTTAGTCGCCATATCCGGGTTGCGAATGTCTTTCTGAGCCGCATGATCGTCACACGCAGTGGCAACGGTTCGCCGGTTCGAGGATTCACGTCGTCAGACAAAAGGCTATGACGCCCTATAAAGCGATCAATCAGCTCTTTCAACATCGACGCGTCGATTGGAGCCACCTTATCTCCCCAACCGCCATTCGGCTGCCGTCTACATAACCACAGCCGTGCCTGATCGGCCGAAGGTACGTTTCGAACATGACGCTCCGTCAACGCGAGGATCTCAAGGTACAAGGTAGCAACATCTGTCTGCACAGTTGCAACGTCTTCAATTTCTTTGCTGCGCCGGAACGACTGTACGGCAATGTTGTTTCCACGACGTTTGTACGTTGTCAGCAGAGCATGACTGTCCGGTTTCAGCGGATGCGGCTGAAGGGCATCACGCCTCAATTCAAGAAGCGGGGCAGGGTTACGGCCAGTTCGTGCCGCGATCAACAGGAGGTAAACCAAAAGCGTGTCGCTCTCGGCCTCATCAAAAGCTCCGGCACGAATCGCTGCCAGATCTGCAGCAAGCGCAGCGAGAAGCCGACTCATCTCGCCCTTGGAATATGACTGATGCCCCCTACTGGATCGATTGCTGCCCGGAAATGGATTTACCGGAAGGCAATCACGGCTCAGAATGCCGGTACAGACGCACTCCAACAAGACAGACTTCGTTTGCGAATAGATCGCACGGGCAGCCGCGTACGACAGGACACCCGTCTCTGTTTCTGCTGGCTTACGCAGTAGCCATGACACATAGGCTTCGAGCAGTTCCTTCGTGATGTCGCTCATCTTCACAATTGGCTGTCCTTGTAAAGCCAATTCGTCGAGAAATGCGAACCACTGTGGCACTGCACCACGATGTATTGTCAGAATGCTGTTGGGTGACAATGTCTTCGCAAGACGAGATAGCGCGTCGCGCATCGCACAGACAATTTCCAGTCGCCCTGCATCAACAGCTGATACCTCGCTGGCGTCCTTTCCTGTCAACCTGCCGCCCACCAATCGCCAACGCTCAAAGTCAAGGTTCCGCGCCCCCAGTTGCACAGGAAGAACGGGTGCATCCCTATGTATATCAATTACCACCTCTGGCGTCGCCGTCGCCATCTGGTAATTCTTACGAGGTCTCATGCTTCACCTCCAATAAGGAGACCGTCGATTTCAATCTGGTACTCGTTCAGGTCAGTCTCCCCGAACAGATCAAGACAGTGGACATAGCGGGTCGTGGTACTGATCGAGCTATGGCCAAGACGATCACGTACCCACGCCAGTGCGTGGCCGAGATTTACGCGCTGGCTTTCGGCGAACAGTTCGCATGTCGCAAACGTATGCCTCAGCATGTGAGGCGTCACCCTGAAATCAAGCACGGGCGACGACAATGTCGGCGGCGCCCATAGCTTCCGGTACGCGTTGTTCAGCCCCTTCTCACTCCACCGGGTACCACCCTGATTGAGAAACAGAACGGGCGAGAACTGCCCGGTGATGTTGAAAAATGCTCTTGAACGAGATGCCCCCTCGCCGAAATTAAGGTAGTCGAACAGGTCCTTCATAAGGTGCCATGAGACATAAACACGGCGAGCGTTGCCGTTCTTGAGTTCCATGTCCGCAGGATCAAGATTTATCGGAATTCGCCGGTTCCGTGCGGCTGGCGACGGATCAAAAACATACTTCTTTGGAAATGTCCTGCATTCCGCATTTCGCAGACCGGTTTGCAACATCAGCTTCGTCATCAGTTGAAGTGTTCCTGTCGTACATGCTTTTAACAGGGCACGGCACTGGTTGACCGTAAGCAGCGGAATGAGCTTCTTTCGCACTGTGGGGCGAACATTGTCTCTCTCTACGACACGCCCGGCGCGGGCGTGGCGATACATGTCAGGATGAACTTGCGGGGCAAATACATAACCTCTCGTTTCCCACGGAATGAAATCGATTCGCCCGCGACGTGCCGCCCATTTATAGAACGCCATGATGTGCGTCAGGCGCTTGCGGACAGTACTCGCCTGGATCTGTTGCCTGCCTGTCCGCGGATCAGATAGATCAAGCGACCAGTTCCGGTAAATTGCGAGCGTGGTGATCTCTTCGCCCTGCCGTCCCTTCTGCGGCCTCGAATCCCACGCCAGTTGATTCACCCGAAGCCACGAAAAGAAATCGTAGAGCGATTCGGCGTGACTCTTCCACGTCGCTGGACTGCCCGTGCTGGCGTTCTCTAACGCAATCCAGAGAAGGTAGTCGTTGACCTCCAGGACGAATTCCATGTCGTCCTCACAGAGGAATGGAATTCCCGGACACGCGTACCCCTTGTAGGCAAACTCATCGCTGGTATAGAAGATTCTCATCAGGTCTTGTTCCCGTGACGTATGTGAAATGCGTCAATATCGACGCATTTCACAAGTAACACCGTTACGGTCGTGAAGTCATGAACCTCAACTCCGCGGACGGCATGGCAAACATCTTCATGTTCATGTCGGCCCTTCGGATGCCGCCTCGCGACGGCGCCGTCTACGCTCGCGAACTCCGGGACGGGGCCGCGTAAGGCCATGTAACACCCTCCCGGTTTACGGTTGGAGTGCATGATCTTGTACTGGTCGGTCGCGCAAACTGTCGCGCCGGATCTAGCAAGGTACGCAAGGCCCCGCTGAATGTATCCGTCGCGGTCATTCGCTATGTTCTCGTTATAGTCAACGACGACGGACACCGTGACGCCTTCGCGGGCCTTCTGCGCGAGCGCTTCGAGCAAGGGGCGATAGGTCAAGACGTAAGCGAGCATATGGATCGATTGGTGGGCGGAATACACGCCGAACATCACCAGCGGCATACCGATGCCGTCCGGCGAAAACGCGTGCCAGTTCTCCCGCGTTGAGGGCGCTGTGGCCGTGCGTGTCTGGACGGCCTGCTGCACCTCCGTGGCCCAGCTGTCCGACGCGCCTGCGTCTCGACACGCAAGTGCGACGATGATCGAAACCAGGGCGATGTGTGCTCTCATGATTTTTCAAGTCCTGTAGTTATGCAGCGCGGCACGGCTGCGATGCTGCGGTGACGTTATTGGTGACAGTGCGATCGCGTTGGGACTGGCGACGCTTGCGCGCGCGGTGCGCGTCGCGGTCGGTGTCGGTGTACATGCGGGCTTCGGCCCGGGAGTGGTCGCAGGCTTCACGGATGACGTCGGATAGCTCGTTATCGGACAAATCCGCGAATGCTTGAAACGAAATGCGTAGTGCCTTGGCCATGACGCGTCCTCCGGATCTCTGCAGGTGAGCGTTACTCGAAATCGGCTGGCTGGGCGACGCCCGCCAGGATGGTGGTGCTGCTACGCTGCGCGTTCGTCAACACATAGACGCTGTGATCGGCTCGTAGGGAGAAGCGGGACAGTACGGCGCCGCCCTGCTCGATCGCGATCAGGTTCCGAGCCTGCTCGTCTGGAGTCATTTCGGACCAGTCGCCTGTTGCATGCCGCAAGGCAAACTCGATCTCCGACCGGCCCACGCTGGCAAGCTGCGCGCGAACAACTTCGCCGGCGGCCAGTTCTCCGGTCGGGAAAAGTGGCTTCAGTTCGACGGCGCGAATGATCTGCCCCGCGGACCCGACCACGTAGCACTGAGCCTCGGGCGCGTTGCTTGGGGCGAGCGTCCGGGCCTCATCACGCTGGTCAGAGGAAAGTTCATGGAAATAGTGAAGTGTGGGCATCATTGCCTCCATCAGGGCTGTACGTGGCGCGCAGGCAGATCAAACGGCAGGACGCTCGCGACAAACGTCGCGACCCTTGCGCGGCCTTCCGCGTTTGCTAGGTCATTAAAGTCGGTGGGCCTGCCGACGACTGATTCGAAAGACGGCAGCAGGGCGACGCCCCCAATCGCTCGGGCCGCCTCGGTTGATGATTCGAGGCCTTTGTTTCGCTGAACCAGCCGGATGTCGTTGTCGCGTCCGTTTGCGACGACATGCGCTGTGACACATCGCACGACGCCCTGCATGGACTCCAGTTCGAGCTTGTACTTGCCCTTGGGTGACTGGTGCCATGCTCCATCCGGCTGATAGCCCGCGAGGCTAACCTCACGGTGGAGTAAATCGCTTCCGGCGAACACCTTGACAGACGCGCTCGCTGCGAGACCGCGCGGCATGACGGTCTCAATTTTCGCAAGCGCCTTCTCGATAAAGAACTGGTCGTTGTCGCCGCAAACGATCTTCGGCTGGGATTTGGGCAGGCGCGGCCGCAAGGCTTTGGCAACCTCCACAAGATTGCCCGCGTCAAAACAGACGACAACGGGCAGGCCTGTCGATTCAAACAGGCTTGCACCGGTCGCGTAGCCCTCCACCAATAACACGGCCGGGCACGCACACAATGCCGCGATGCCGTCCGCTCCGATGATGTGGAATGTGCCTTTCTTGCGAGCGCCGCTCGCGAAAAGCTTCAGACCATCCGACCTGTCGGAGATTGCCTGCACGGTCCAGAGCTTCTCGTCGACGTCGCGCGCGGGAACAACGAGGAAGGATTCCTTGCTGCCGCGGAACGATTCGAGATTCAACAAGCCGGCTATGTCATGGACCCCGTTTCGCGCGACGCGCACGCCGTAAGCGCCTACATTCTTGCGAATGCAATATCCGTGGCGCGACGCGTCCGACTCCGAGAGGGTTGCCAGAATTGCTTCCGTCTTCTCGGCGATCGCGGCATGTTCGCGCTCGACCTCGCGTTCACGAGCGATCGCCCGCTCGCGCTCTTGCGCGTTCAGCACGGCCCGTTGTTCGGGGGTTAGACGGATACCGTCGTAGTGCCAGGAACCCTCGCGGTCGAGAAAGTTGCGGATGAAGCCTTTCGGGACTGGACTGAGACTCAGGATATAGGCGCCCTTCTTCTGCCCTTTCGCGCCTTTGAGCAGGACGTTATGCCATTTTCCATCGGCGACGGGTGTCTCTCGCTGCAGGCCGTAGTCTTCCATCGCGTCCGCGAACGACGCGAGCACCTCCGACTCGTTCAGACCAACCGTCTGGAGCGCGTTGCCGTCAAGCAGCCACTTCGAAAACGGGGTCCGGTCTGCCGACGCGGGGATCCAGCACACGCGCTGTTCTCTGTCCCACTCGGCACCAAGCGCGCGCGCCTGAGGCTGATCGCCGCTCGGTACAGCCAGAAACAGCCGTTGCCCGGGTTCTGTCAGCTTGGCGCGTTGGGTAGCTGAAAGCTGCGATGCAGTGCCGGTGGCAGCATTGCGGGGCGTCACGCGCGAATGCCGGGCGGATGCGAGCGTTTGAGCCAGGGCGCGGTCTTCTGCGGCGGAGTTTCTTCTGGTCATGATGGCGTACATGTCAGGTTCGACTCTGTGAGGTTATTCGGAAAGCCATACGCGGAATTCCGCGAGCTTGGCGCGGCGACCTTCAGCAACACCCTTCTGAAACGCACGCCGATAAATGCTCAACGCCTGCTTGATA
>Ga0307412_10001468_pt1 | contig 13110 bp, 12 predicted proteins | sample DK1Cmetagenome_3_FD_203823 | JGI IMG/M metagenome (GOLD analysis project Ga0307412, IMG submission 203823) | Maize rhizosphere microbial communities from greenhouse at UC Davis, California, United States - DK15-C-1 | ecosystem: Host-associated > Plants > Roots > Rhizosphere > Soil | place: USA...
TATTTCTACAATTGGGCAGGACAACCATGGAAAACTCAGGCGCAGATCAGACGAATTTTAGAAATGCAATACAAGGCAACCCCCGATGGATTGGGCGGAAATGACGATGCAGGACAAATGAGTGCGTGGTATATTTTGAGTTCGCTTGGTTTTTATCCTGTTGCTCCGGGTTCAGAAGATTACGCCATTGGAAGTCCGGCAATTGATCATGCAGTTTTGAATCTAGAAAATGGAAAAACTTTTGAAATTGAAGCCATCAATCAAAACCCGAAGAATGTCTATGTTCAAAAAATTCTTCTCAATGGAAAAGAAATAAAAAACTTTACATTGAAACATTCTGAGATTATGAATGGTGGGAAATTGACATTTTATATGAGTGCTATGGCGAAGAAATAATACTTAAACATAAATTACACTGATATTTTTCACAAATTTTCACAAATAAAATTTGTAAAGCGGTCACGGTCATTCAGAATGAAGCGAAAGCGGGTGAAGAATATTCTCAAAGCTTGTCATTCTAACGACAAAATTGAATTAAAATTCATTCATCCGTAATTTGAATACGACAATCATGGTTTTGCATACATCCGATTCTTAATTTCTGCTGAATTTTGTCCTGTTAAATCAACAGTATGAATATGAACAAAGTAAAATTAGGAAATCAAGGATTAATAATTCCCAATATAGGTTTGGGATGCATGGGAATGACCGGTTTTGAAGACGCCAATATGTATGGCGAAGCAGATGAAAAAGAAGCCATTGCAACCATTCACCGTTCTTTGGAATTGGGTGGCAATTTTCTGGACACTGCCGATTTGTACGGTCCGTTTAAAAACGAGCAACTGATCGCAAAAGCTATTGGAACTGATCGTGAAAAATATATTATCGCTACGAAATTTGGTTGGGAAATTGATGATAATAATAAAGTGACCTGGGCTATCAACGGAAGCAGAAATTATGTAAAAAAAGCAATTGAGCGTTCCCTTAAAAATCTTAAAACCGATTATATCGATCTTTATTATATGCACCGTTTGGATAAAAATACTCCCATCGAAGAAACGGTTGAGGCCATGAGCGATCTTGTGAAAGAAGGAAAAATCGGCTATATCGGCTTGTCTGAAGTATCTTCAGAAACGGTGAAAAGAGCGCATGCAGTACACCCAATTACTGCCGTACAAAGTGAATTTTCTTTGTTTGAACGCACTGTTGAAGAACGAGGCGTATTAAATACATTAAAAGAATTAGGAATTGGTTTTGTGGCGTATTCACCTTTGGGAAGAGGATTTTTATCCGGGCTGATCCGTTCGATTGATGACTTGCCGGAAAATGATTTCCGTAGAGCAATTCCTCGTTTTCAGGAAAAATATTTCCATAAAAATATTGAATTGGTGGAAGCGATTGAAAATATGGCGAAAGAAAAAAATATTACGTCTTCTCAACTGGCTTTGGCTTGGATTATCAGCAAAGGGATCGTTCCGATTCCGGGAACTAAGCGCAGAAAATACCTGGAACAGAATATTGAAGCAGGCAATATCGTTTTAAGTGAAGCTGATCTTCAAAAACTGGAAAGTATCGTACCTTTGGGAACAGACACAGGTGCTCCTTACGATGAATTCAGTATGGGATTGTTGGATTATTAATTTGTATAAAAAAATTCAAACCTAACAGGTTTTATGACGCAATACGGTCACGCCCCGGCTAGAACGGAGCTCTTTTTGCAAAGCAAAAAAGCGGGAGTGGAAGACATAAGTGAGAAAAGCGAAAGCTTTATCGAAGCTTACGAACGAAGTTCTAAGGCGCCCCAAAAATTATTATTAAAGTTTAAAAATTATGAACACCATACAATCTATTTCTGCATTTCACAAACTGCTTTCTCTTCCCGAACCAAAGCATCCTTTAGTAAGTGTGATCAATTTATCCGAAAGCGTTTTTCTGGATGATGAGGTATGGAAAGGTTTTGTCAACAGATTTTACTGTGTAGCCTTAAAAAGAAATGCCGTCGGAAAAATAAAATATGGCCAGCAACATTATGATTATGACAAAGGAGTTTTAAGTTTTACAGCGCCCAATCAGGTTCAATATCTGGATCTTCAAAATATGGAGTGTGGTGCGGGTTATCTATTAATTTTTCATGAAGATTTTTTATTGACACATCCATTGGCAAATACAATTTCAGGCTTTGGATTTTTCTCTTATGCTGTGAATGAAGCCCTGCATTTATCTGAAGATGAAGAAAATAATTTAATTGAGATTCTTCATAAAATCGATAAGGAATGTCAACATATCGACAGACATACACAGGAAATTATTTTATCGCAAATTGATTTGTTGCTTAATTATTCAAACCGTTTTTACGAAAGACAGTTTTTCACTCGAAAAAACAGCAATCATCAGTTACTTGCTAAATTTGAGCATTTTGTAAATGATTATTTTGATAATGAACGATCGGCAGAAGAAGGTCTTTTAACCGTTCAGAAAATTGCAGAAGCAATGAATCTCTCGCCGAACTATTTGAGTGACCTTCTGAGAATTCATACGGGGCAGAATACGCAACAGCATATTCACGAAAAATTGATCAGTAAAGCAAAAGAAAAGCTTTCGACAACAGAACTTTCGATCAGTGAAATTGCTTATGAATTAGGATTTGAACATTCGCAGTCTTTCAGTACACTTTTCAAGAAGAAAACTAAAATTTCGCCGTTGGAATTTCGACAATCATTTAATTGATATAAATAAAAAGACTGCGATTATGCAGTCTTTTTCTATGAGTTTTTATAGATTTTGGCTAAAGCCAATTCTCAGATTCACAATATAAAAGCGGGCTAAAGCCCGCTCCTATTGATATAATTTATTTTTCAATTTCAAAAAGCAAACGCTCTCCGAATTTTTGTTCATTAATTTTTCCATTATCATAAACCAGATTTCCATTGACAAAAGTGTGTGTCACTTTGGAATGGAAACTCATTCCTTCCAATGGGCTCCAACCGCATTTGTAAAGAATGTTCTCTTTGGCAACCGTCCAGTTTTCATTTAAATCAACCAAAACTAGGTCGGCTTTATACCCTTCTCTCACGAAACCTCTTTTCTCCACTCTGAAAAGGATCGCAGGATTATGAGACATTTTTTCAACAATTTTTTCTAAAGAAATCTTTCCGTTGATATAATTTTCCAGCATCACCACCAAAGAATGCTGCACCAAAGGCGCTCCGGAAGGGCATTTTGTATAAACATTCTGTTTTTCTTCCCAAGTGTGAGGCGCGTGATCTGTTGCAATCACATCAATTCTGTCATCCAATAGTGCTTCCCAAAGTCCGTCTTTGTCTTTTTGCGTTTTTACAGCAGGATTCCATTTGATTAATCCGCCTTTTGCATCGTAATCTTCATTCGTGAAAGTCAGGTGATGAACACAAACTTCTGCCGTGATTTTTTTATCTTTTAATGGAATATCGTTTCTGAAAAGCTCCATTTCTTTCGCTGTTGACAAGTGAAAAACGTGAAGTCTTGCGCCAGTTTTTTGAGCCAGTTCAATTGCTTTTGAAGAAGACTTATAACAAGCTTCTTCGCTTCTGATCAAATGATGGAATTTCACGGGAATATCTTCGCCATATTCATCCAGATATTTTTGAGTATTGGCCTTAATTGTCGCTTCATCTTCACAGTGAACTGCGATCAGCATTTTTGTATTGCTAAAAATATTTTCCAATGTTTCAGGATTGTCAACCAACATATTTCCTGTAGAAGAACCTAGAAATAATTTAATTCCGGGAACATTTCTTGGATTTGTCTTTAAAACTTCTTCCAGATTATCATTCGTTCCGCCCATCATGAAACCGTAGTTGGCGTAAGCTTTCTGAGAAGCAATTTGGTATTTGTCAGCTAATAATTCCTGCGTTACAGCATTCGGAACCGTATTGGGCTGATCGATGAAACTTGTAATTCCTCCTGCAATGGCAGACTTTGATTCACTTTCGATATCACCTTTATGCGTCAATCCCGGATCACGGAAATGTACCTGATCATCAATCACTCCGGGTAAAAGATATTTTCCTTCACCATCAATAATCTGATCCGCATCTTCAGAAATTTGAGAATCTATTTTAGAAATTAAATCATTTTCAATTAAAATATCCCCTTCAACGATCTTTCCTTCGTTGACGATTTTTACGTTTTTGATTAAGGTCTTCATTTACTTTTTTAGACATTAGATGTTAGACATTAGAAGTTAGAAAAAGTTTTGAGTTATAAATTATGAGTAAAAAATCAATCACTAATTTCTAACTTCTAATATCTAGCTTCTATAAAACACAAAATTAAGGTTTATGAATGAATTTTAACGTTGCTGATAAAAAATCAATTTCTAAATATTTACATTTGCAAGAAATTTTACATTTTGAAATCAGAGATTGCGTCTGACCGATAAAAAAATAAAAATTATTAGATGAAGAAACTTCTCAACGAGACTATTATATATGGGATAGGAGCGATTATGCCGAGGATAATTGTCGTATTGCTTAATTATTTGTTTATCAAAAACATCAATAACAGCGATTTTGCGATCTTTACCAACCTTTACGCATTAATTTCATTCATCAATATTGTTTTATCTTTTGGTTTTGAAACCGCTTATTTTAGATTTTCCTCTGATAAGGACAACGAACAAAAAGTTTTCAACACATCCTTTTGGTTTCTGACAGGCTTATCAACTATTTTTCTGATTTTGGTTTTATCATTCAATCAGCCGATTGCCAATGTTTTCGGGTATGAAAAAACTCCGGAATTCATCAGATGGTTTGCATGGATTGCTTTCTTTGACAACCTTCTTGTGATTCCTTTGGCTTGGTTTAGATTTCACAACAGACCAATAAAATACACGGCAATCAGAGTAATACAGGCAGTTTTTCAAAGTATTTTTGCGATTGCATTATTTCTTTATATTCCTTTGGATTTTTCACTGAAATTAGGCTTGAAAGAAAAAGTAGCTTACCCTTTTTACAGCAATTTGGCGGCAAGCTTTTTAGGTTTTTTATTGGTTTTGCCTATTATTTTAAAGGTCAAATTCCAGTTTTCAAAAGATCTTTTCCTACAAATGATCAAATATTCATGGCCAATTATGATTGCAGGATTAGCTTTTATGGTCAATGAAAACTTCGATAAATTCATTCAGAAATTCATTATTGATGACGGAGATGCCGGAGCTTACGGAGGTTGCTACAAAATGGCAGTGCTGATGACTCTTTTCGTGACCGCTTACAGAATGGGAATTGAACCGTTTTTCTTCAAACAAATGCAAAATGAGAATGCCAAACTTACATACGCCAAAGTGACGGAATATTTTTCGTTCTTTGCTTCAGTCGTAGCATTGGGAATTATTGCTAATGTTTCATGGATAAAACTTCTATTGGTCCCAAACAGTTCGTATTGGATTGCCATTAATATTATCCCGATCATCGTAATTGCTAATTTATTCTTTGGAATTTATTACAATCTTTCGACTTGGTATAAAGTGACGGACAGAACGAGAGTGGGAACATACATTTCCTGGACGGGAGCGATAATTACAATCGTTTTAAACCTTTTATTGTTAAGAGAATATGGCTTTATGGTTTCCGCTTGGGTAACTTTGGCTGCCTATTTTGTGATGATGGTACTTTCCTATTTTTTAGGTCAAAAATATTATCCGATTCCTTACAGAATGAAGAAAATTTCTTTTTTCATTGTTCTTTTGGCGGTATTCAGCTATGTGATCGTGGAGTTTTTTGATTATAACCTATGGATCGGAAATCTTCTCTTCATCATTTACGCAGGAATCCTGATTTACAGCGAGAAAGATATGCTGTTATCAAAAATTAAAAAAAATGTCTGATTTTTGGTCTCTATTTTGATAGTAAAAAAGTTTGTTTTGAAAATTAGATAAACCCATTAAAGCTAATAAATATTACCAATAACAATGGTTTTAATTATTATCTTTAGCCGATAAATTAAAAGTAATTAAATTATAAAACACCAGAATATATATCAATGAAAATTATAGTACCTATGGCTGGACGTGGCTCCAGATTACGTCCACATACACTGACTGTTCCAAAACCTCTTATTCCCATCGCAGGGAAACCAATCGTACAAAGGTTGGTAGAAGATATTGCTAAAGTTGCAGGAGAAAAAATCGAAGAAGTAGCCTTTATCATTGGAGATTTTGGCCCTGAGATTGAAAAATCTCTGATTCAGATTGCTGAAAAATTAGGGGCAAAAGGAAGCATTTATTATCAAAACGATCCGCTGGGTACCGCTCACGCCATCAAATGTGCCGAAGATTCTATGCAGGGAGATGTTGTGATCGCTTTTGCAGACACGCTTTTCCGCGCAGATTTTGTTTTAGACAAAAACTCTGACGGGGTAATTTGGGTTAAAAGTGTTGAGGATCCTTCTGCTTTTGGGGTTGTTAAGTTGGACAACTATGGCTTCATCACAGATTTTGTTGAAAAGCCTCAGACTTACGTTTCAGACTTAGCCATTATCGGTATTTATTACTTTAACAGTGCTGAAAAATTGATGAGCGAAATCAATTATATCATGGATAATGATATTAAAAACGGCGGTGAATATCAATTAACGACAGCTTTGGAAAACCTAAGAGCAAAAGGTGCAAAATTCTCTTTAGGAAAAGTAAACGACTGGATGGATTGCGGAAACAAAAACGCAACCGTAGAAACCAACAGCAAAATTCTTGAGTACGAAAGAGAAGAAATGTCAACCTTCCCAACTTCCGCGAATATTGAAAATTCATTGATCATTCAGCCATGTTTTATCGGCGAAAATGTGAAAATTTCAAACTCAAAAGTAGGTCCGGGAGTTTCTTTAGGAAACAACACGATTATTGTTAATTCAAATATTGAAAATTCTTTGATTCAGGAAAACACAAGAATCAATCACGGAAATCTTTCCAATTCGATGATCGGAAATTCTGCTCAGTATTTCGGAGTTGCAAGAGAAATTTCATTAGGAGATTATTCAGTATTGGATTTTTTATCTAAATAAGAAAAGAGAGTAAATAATTTACTATAAATAAGTTATCTTCAGACCACACAAAATGTTTTGTGTGGTTTGGCGTTAATATTGCAACGTATTTTTAAAAATTGAAAAGGTAAATACATGAAAAACTGGATTCCGTTACTATTATTGCTTTTCGTGGTAACTTCTTGTAAGACAAGAAATGCCAGAAAGAAAGACAATAATATTAAAATAGACAGCACCATCGTAGTAGAAAACGACCGAGATCCAAAAAATGTCAGCGAACCTGTAAGAGACAAAATTACATTCTACGAGCATGTAGTTATCCCACCAAAATTTGATCAGATCAAGATCAATAGTAAAGTCAATGTAGAAACAGGAAGTTTCGTTCCTACTCTTGATGCAACAATTTATATTGAAAATAATCAAAAGGTCTGGATGAATTTATCCGCTTTATTCATCAATGTTGCAAGAGGTATTGCCACTCCGGAAGGAATCAAAGGACTGGACAGAACCAGCAAATCTTATATTGATTCGGATTTTGAATATTTAAATAATTTATTGAATGTCAATTTTATTGATTATAAATCTTTGGAAAAAATATTGATGGGACGAACTTTCGTCAAAATCAGTGACTCGCAGTTTACCCTTACAAAAACTGCTCAGGGCTTCAGAATGGAATCCAACACCAATCAAAAAATCGTAACCAACGAGAAAACAAGGGAATACAAAATTGTTTTAGATTATGACACCAACTATGATTTATTGAGTGTCAATTTAAAAGATGTTTTATCTCCCGACGAATTAGAAATTTCTTACAGCAATTGGGATGAATTCAATGGAATTCGTCTACCAAAAAATGTTAAAATAATTATAAAAGGGTCAAAAAGCAGTCAAATCTTACTGGAAAATACGAAATTTGACTTTTCGAGGATGGATACACCGTATTCTGTGCCATCTAGTTACAAGAAAATTGAGATTAAATGATTAAAAAATTTAGCTTTTTAATAGGTATTTTGCTGTTCTCGTTGCAATATGGGCAAAAAAACAAAGAACAATTACAGAAGCAGAATGCCGAACTTAAAAAACAAATTGCACAAATAAACTCGGATTTAGCTAAAACTAGAAGCGAGTCCAAGCTTTCCATATCTTACCTTACCAGTGTAAATCAAAAACTTGCTTTAAGAGAAAAGGTTTACAACAACACACAAAAAGAGAAAAGATTCATCGAAGATGAGATCTATCTTCGTCAATTGGAAATCAACCGCCAAAACAGAGAATTAAAAATACTTAGAGACAATTATGCCAAAGTTTTGGTGAATGCTTATAAAAATAAAGGCGTACAAAATAAAGTGACCTTCATTCTTTCTGCCAAAAATATGGGAGAAGCGCTTAGAAGGGTTCAATATTTAAAGCAATATTCCGATTATCAGGAAAAAAAGGCGGCAGAAATTACAGACGCCGCCACACAAATCAAAAAATCAATTGCTCAGAAACAAAATTCGGCTAAAGAAAAGGCAAATTTATTGATCAATCAACAAAAAGATTTAACAACCATCAATGCTGAGAGAGCTCAAAAAGAACAGCTTGTTACAGAATTCAAGAAAAATGAATCAAAATTAACCGCTGAACTTAAACAAAAACAAACACAATCTAAAGCACTTGAAGGACAAATCAGAACCATTATTGCTGAAGAAATCAAAAGAGCAAAAGCTGAGGAAGAAGCCAGAAGAAAAGCCGAAGCAGAGAAAATTCGTTTAGCAAAAATTGCTGCCGATAGAGAAAAAGCAAGAATCGAAGCAGAAAACAAAGCCCGAGCTGAAGCTTTAGAAAGAGAAAGATTAGCTGCCGAAGCAGAAGCTAAAAGAGCCGCAGAATTTGCAGCTAAAAGAGCTGAAGAAGAAAGAAAACGTACGGAAGACGCTGCAAAAGCAGAAGCCAGCTCAAGAGATGAAGCCCGAAAATTAGCTGCAAAAAAAGCATCTGATGAAGCTGCTGCAAAATCAAGAGAAGCGAATAATAAATTAGCTGCTGCAAAAGCCGCAGAAGCAGCATTAGAAAAGAAAAAAACTGACGAGAAAAAAGCAGCAGAAACCAAAGCAATGACAAGCTACGGTGTATCGACATCATCGGGAAGCAGTTTTGCAGACAACAGAGGAAAGCTAGGTTATCCGGCAGACAGAGTGGGACAAATCACACACCGTTTCGGAAGACAGCCACACCCGGTTTTTAAAAATATTTATGAAGAAAATAACGGGATTAAAATATCTGTACCTTCGGGTACACGTGCAAAATCTGTATTCCCGGGCACAGTTTCTTCAGTCATTGCGAGTACTGACGGAACCAAAACCGTTATGCTGAAGCATGGTAACTATTTCACTATTTATTCAAACTTAGGAAGTGTAAGTGTTTCCAAAGGGCAACAAGTTTCTGCAGGTACAGTGGTTGGTACAGTAGGACAGGATTTTGACGGTTCTTATACCCTTGATTTCCAGGTATGGAATGGAAGCACACCAGTTGATCCATTAGGTTGGGTTTCTTATTAAAAAAGACTAACTTTGTAAAAATTTAAGAGATGAATACATTAACAATACTATCATTATCTTGGCAGCATATCCTTATTGTTGCAATAATTCTATTATTACTTTTCGGAGGTAAAAAAATTCCGGAATTAATGAGAGGAGTGGGTTCAGGTATTAAAGAATTTAAAGATGCGGTAAAAGAAGAAGACAAACCCGGTTCAGAAAAGAGCTCTTCAAATAACAACCCGACTGGCAACTAAAAATTCTTCAAAATTAAATGAATTTTACTGAGACTGCATGGACGGTCTTCAATCAATCCATTGAAGATTATCATGTCAATGACGACGTTAACGCTCTAATTAATAACCCGTTCGAAAAAGACAGTTTGGAACGAATTTTGTATGCTAAGAACTGGATTGATACCGTTCAATGGCATTTGGAAGATATAATTAGAGATGAAAATATTGATCCGACCGAAGCTCTTCAACTGAAGAGAACTATAGACGCTTCGAATCAGCAAAGAACTGATCTTGTGGAATTTATAGACGGTTGGTTTCTTAAAAAGTTTGAAAATATAACTCCTAAACCTGATGCAAAAATCAATACTGAAACTCCCGCTTGGGCAGTAGACAGATTATCAATTCTTGCATTAAAGGTTTATCATATGTCGTTAGAAGCCAATAGAGAATCTGCTTCTGTAGAGCATCGCACTAATTGTCAGACAAAATTAGACGTGCTTCTTATGCAGAAAGAAGATCTATCAACTTCTATTAATCAGTTGCTTACTGATATTGAGAACGGTGATGTTAAGATGAAAGTGTACAAACAAATGAAAATGTACAACGATGAAAGTCTTAACCCAATCCTTTATCAAAAGGGGCAACAAAAATGAAACGACTACTTTTTTTTGGAGTACTATTAATACTAACAACTTCTTGCGCAACAGAAAAGCTCAACTTTTCTCCGTTGTCAAATAATTTTTATAGTGAAGCAAAAGGATCGGATTCTGACAGGGCAAAGAAAAGCATGGACATTAACGTAAAAGAAAATGTAAATGCTTCAGAAATTTCAAATTTAATTTCCACTTTCCCAACATTCAAAAATACGAGCCTGAATAATGAGGTGACCTCTTTGAAATACAGTTTGCAAAATTACCTATACGCAATTGACGCCAACAATCTTTCAGGGAAGAAGAGAGCCATTAAAAGCTTCGAAAAATCTTATAAAAAAATTCAAAAACTAAGACAGCAGCTGAACAAAGATGATGATGAAGTGCTTAACAGGTATTTGGTCCGCTTAAAAACCAATATTACCGTTATTGAAGATTCTTTAAAAGGAAGTTAAAAAAACAAGCGAGATTATTAATGATTAAAACTCAGGCGGAGGCCAACGTTCCCACAGAACACGGTACTTTCCGAATGATAGCTTTTTCCGAAAACGAAAACGACTGGATGCCTCACATGGCAATTATCGCCGAAAATACAGATTTTTCTAAACCTGTGAATGTGCGTTTCCATTCAGAATGTATTACCGGAGAAGTTTTCCATTCAAAAAAATGTGAATGCGGTCAACAACTGGACGCCGCAATGAAATATATCCATGAAAATGGAGGAATTATAGTTTATCTTCGACAGGAAGGCAGAAACATAGGGATCATCAACAAATTAAAAGCATATTCCCTTCAGGAAAAAGGTTTTGATACGGTAGAAGCCAATTTAGAACTTGGGCTTCCCGCTGACGACAGAAACTTTGGAGTAGCAATTGATATTTTGAACCTATTAGACGTAAAAGATGTTAATCTTCTTACCAACAACCCTGAAAAGGTGAAATACGTAAAAGAGAGCAACATTCATTTTAATTCAAGGATTCCTTTACAAATTCCTGCCAACGAAATGAGCAAAGGATATTTACAGACAAAAAAAGATTATTTTGGTCATTTGTTAGATGATAATGATAACTAAATCTTTTAACATAAAAACAAAAATTCCGGTAGAAAATTCTACCGGAATTTTTTATTGTGAAAATTAAAAATTAATACTTTGATTTTGATTAATATTTCACTAAAAAGTGCATTAAATTAAAAACATTACCTTTGCAGTCTTAAAAAACATAAACTTATATGAAAAAAAAGTTATTAGCATTATCTTCAATGCTCTTTATTTCTAGTTGCGCAACTAATGATATTATTAGCGAGCAAAATGAATCCAAAATTTCTCAATCTTCAGAAAAAAATTTAATTCAATCTAAATCAAACTCTCTTACAAGTAAAACTGGAGTTGTAATGGATTTGACCTTTTTAGATAAAGTGCAACCTGATCATGGCGGATGCTCAGTTACTAATATTGATGGTCAGGGAAATCCACATACATCACAACAAGCTTTTGGACCGAATCCAATCTCGTATTTTGGTTACTTGATAACAGGCTATGGAAAACCTCGAATGTATTGGGGCAATTGGAACGGATTAAGATTTGAAACAGGAAATCGCTCCAAAACTATAATTAATAATGGACAACAAACAACAGCTAATGATCCTTTATCTAATGCTATTTCGATACAATTTCCATTTCAAGCCAATCTAACATATGAAATAACTATAGAAACTGGTATTCATGATGAAATATATAGAGCAAACCATAATGAGCTTTATGGAGATGATGACCTTTACAGTGTCAACCAAAGTGAAGCATTTCCTACAGTAGCTGTCGAACTAGCAAATTCTCAACAGATTTCCGGAAATGATCCTTGTTCAGGTAGACCTACTATAGGTAATTTCTTTGTTTCTCGTTATTATAAAAAACAAAAAATTGAAATGACAACTTCACCGGCTTCTGAAAGCAAAACATTTGTATTCAAATTTTCAATAACAGAGGCACAAAATGCTTTAAAAATTTATTTTTTGCCTGAGCTTTCCGGTACATCTTCACATATCCCTGAAAGTAATTTTACTATGTACATTGGAAACATAAAAATAGTACAAAAACCATTTGAACAAACTTTTGAGCCTAATATTCCATTTGACCCGACAAGACCCCCTGTTTGTTCAAGATGTCCAAAATAATTTAGATCAAAATCTCCTATAGAAATTCTATAGGAGATTTAATTATAAAAAACTGAAAAGATATATTTTTAATTAACTTTATAAGTCTTTATCTTAGATTCATCTAGATTGTAGTATTTTACAACACTATTATAATCCTTATAATCTAAAGAAGCATTCTTGCCGGCACTTGCAGGAACCAATACAACTCTAAAAGTTTGGTTATTTAAATATGTACCTGCTTCACCAGAAGTCATAGTAGATTGGTCAAAATTAGCCTCTGTATAAATTTCCACAGTCTGTGTGCTGAAAAGAGTATTATAATCTAACTCTCTAGCACCTGATAAATAATATGTTTTAGGTATAAGTTGCCATGCATTATTAGCACTTACATCTTTTCTATATACTAGCACTACATCAGTAGATTCAATACTAATAGGTACAGTAAATGAATAACTATTACCATTTGTAAAAGATCCCGTAACATCTTTCATTTGAGAATATGTGTCATGATCTACAAAATTATTATCATTATCATCA
>Ga0307412_10001469_pt1 | contig 13104 bp, 32 predicted proteins | sample DK1Cmetagenome_3_FD_203823 | JGI IMG/M metagenome (GOLD analysis project Ga0307412, IMG submission 203823) | Maize rhizosphere microbial communities from greenhouse at UC Davis, California, United States - DK15-C-1 | ecosystem: Host-associated > Plants > Roots > Rhizosphere > Soil | place: USA...
CTGCTGTGGGCCCGGTGAACTACACCGACCTTGTCGAGGTTGACCCGGCCACGCTCGAGCCTGCTTTCAATGTCACCCCTGACCCGGATAACCCGGGCTTCTACCTGATCGGAGTTTGACCAATGGCTAACCGCCTAGTTTCAGTGGGGGATGACTTCAACCTCCCCGGCGCCGTGAATGTGCTGGACGAGAACCTGCCGGCCAACCTGCAGCCAACGGCACTAAATGCCACGATTCTTGACACAGGCGACGCAAACTACGGCCCGCCCGTTTCGGCATTTCAGGACTTTATGGGACGGGCAAATACCGGCGTCTCAGACCTGAACATCCTCATCGTGTCCGACTCCACCGGAGCAGCTGGCGGAACCGAACCTGCGTCATGGGCGCGGCGGCTTCCGGCCAAGATCGCGCCACTGTTCCCCGCCTACAGTGTCGAATGGGTGCTGTGGGATGGCGTGGGCAGCGTCTATGGGGCGCCTACTGTTGTGCAGACCGGCACGGGAACTAAGAAGATCAAGGTATGGCTGGCCGCTGTAGCTGGCCAGTCCTGGCAGTACCACTGGGACACCAGCCGCCGCGAGGCCATGCTCTACGCGCCCAAAGCCGACCTTGTCATGTTCTCGCTCGGGCATAATGACAACTCCACCAACGCCCAGAACGGCAGCACGGAGCTTATCCGTGAGAAGCCCATCGTCCACATCGAGCAGATGCGGACGTTTTTCCCGTCCGCATCCGTGGTCCTGCTGTCCCAGAATCCGCTGCTGAACTTCAACGTGGCATCCGAGAACCGGGCCAACGTGTTCCGGCGCATCGCGGCCCAGCGCGGGTACGGGTTCATTGACGTGTGCCGGGCCTTCCACGATGATCCCCGCCCGCTTACCGATCTAATCCTCACCAGCGACGGCACGCACCCCACCGAGGCGGGCTACGAGCTCTGGGCGAATAAGGTGTTGGAGTCGTTCCGCACGACACCGGGCGCGCAGCCACTCACGGCACCGCCGTCAGCGTTCTATGAGCCGAAGAAGAACTGGGCGCCGAACGGTGATCTTGCGAACGTGGACGTGAACAACCTGCCGCTGACGTGGACGGCGCAGAACACCACCGTCACGAAAGACACGGTGGACTTTGAGACGGGAACCTATTCCCTGGTCCTGACAAAGACGGCGGGCGGCTCGACGGCCAACGTTGAGGTCAGTCTGCCGCTGGGCCTGATGCGCGGGCAGACGGTCACCGTAGCCGTTCGGCTCAAGGTGACGGGAGACGCTGGATTGAACGCGGCGGGGCAGATCGCAGGCCGCATCGACGTGCGCGACTCCAAGGGTATCTACGCATCGGACATTTGGAACCTACCCGATCAGTGGGTGTGGCGCATGCGCACGCACCGCTACGACCCGGACGTGACTTACACCCGCTTCCGTGTCGCAACAGATCCGACCACAGCAGCGTCGGCACAAGTCAAGATTGACCGAGTTGTTGCCGTGCTGGGCGAGTACCCGTCCGACCTGCTCTAGCGGATCGCGTTCATAGCCTCGGCGTTGTCCGGGTCCTGCGACGGGTTTGACCTCGCCCACCAGGCAAGGCCGGCGACACTCAGGATGATGGCAGCCAGAACGGCGGCAGTGATGATTCCCCCAATAAATTCCATGCCCTGAGTATAGGGCAAGGATCGACCGGTTTTGTGCCCTAACTGAATTGCCCCGTCATCTTCGGATGGCGGGGCTTTTCTGCGTTATGTGAGCAGAACGATCTAAAGGGCACACTAAAGGGCTGGAAATTCATCGAAGCTCAGCGTGCTTGAGCGTATCGTCACGTATGGCACGAGTCGCACGGACCCCAAATCCGCGCCAATCCAACGAACTACAGCGTGTCATAGCGTAGTTTCGCGTAGTGTCAAGCGTGTGCAACTATGGTTGTATGTCAACCATTCTCATAGCAACAAAAGAGCGGCCCCGATCCCTTTGTCTAAAGGAAATCGGGGCCGCTACTTTTTTGCCCTCATCGGGCTAGGGGCTGGAAAAGGGCGGGATATTCAGAAGCCCCTCTCGCTGCGAGCAAGGGCCTCCCACCGCCCCGCAGAGCGATAACACGTGCCCGCTAGGACGCCGAACACTGCCCCCGCGATGCCCTGAAAGATGGACAGGGGCCCTTGCCCGGACAGGTAGATCAGTACAGCGTTTATGCTCAAGGCGAGAGTGCACAGTGCCGCGCAATGGGCGGCGAACGCGGCTCGCCTGGCTTGGGCTTCGGAACGCTCGGCGTTTTCAAGCCGTCGCCTTGCTTGCGCCCGCAGGTACTCCTTCTGATCCTCACGGAAAGTCGCGTATCCCGAAATCGGATCAAACCACTTTGGGTTGTTCATCCGGCCCCGCATGTGCACTGCGGCTTCTACTGCCTCGGCGGTGATCATTCCTGGCCCCTTCCGCGTTGCTCATCCATGTACTCATCGACGGACAGGCCACCCGTGAAGTCCGGGTCCGCGCCCAGTAGGTCCCGGGCCGTCACAATCCTGCTGTAGGCGGCGGCCGAGTACGCCTTCATTTCCTCTGCAGTGGCTACAGGGACCCATGCCCCTGTGGACGGCTCAAAGTACTCAGTCCGGCCGCCGATGATCCTGGCCTTGACCGTGACTGGCGCCCCGGGGATGTACCCGCCCTTGCTGAACTCCCCGCTCATCCTTCGCCCCGTTCAGCCATAGCACGCGCACGGAGCCATTCTTCCGGCGTGACCTCAGCGAACGCCCACCATGCTCGCGCTTCGTACTCGGTGCATTCTGCGTATGGCGTCTTGCCTACGGCCCGGAGTCGGTCAATCTCTTCCGCCGCGGCTTCGAGCACCCCGGCCCGGATGATCGGCGCCGCAGCTTCCAGCATGGCCGTGACCTCGCCCCGCAGTTCCTCAACCTCATCCGGCGCGTACCGTCCGCCCCAGTACGCGTCCATCGCTTTCGCCCCGGCCACTATTGCTGATTCGCTGATACTCATGTCATCTCCCTAGTAGTCATGTTCTTCACGTACTCACGTTCGATCTTGTGGCCCGGGGTCTTGCCAGGGCACCGGGTATGGGCGTGCTGCCGCGGCGTACCGTCCTTGCGGCGTAGGAGCTTCTGCCCGCACGCCGGGCAGGGGGAGTGGCCGCACTCGTGGTGGTCGGCCATCCTAGCCCTGCCCCAGCCGGTCATGTCGGACGGTATGGTGTAGCCGCATTCGACGCACCGCCAGACGGTGGGTTTCCGGTTCTGGCCGTATGGCCCGACCCAGCCTTTGTCTTCGCGGACGACCTCGAAGCACCGCCACCTGTCACCAACGCGGTACGGCTGATTCATGGCGCCTCCTTGAAGTCCCAGGCTACGTAGCCGTCATACTCGTAGTGCGCCTCAATCTCGCCGCTACGGTTCAGGTCATTTGGCACGCAGTTATCGTTCATGTCGTAGCTATCCGGCCCCTCGTAGCAGGCCCCGTTTCCAGCGTCGAACCAGCCCTGCATCCAGCACTCGTCGTGGGAGACGCTCGGGTGCTCGTGCCCTTCGCACCAGCCTTCGCATTCGCAATCGGGGTACGTATGGCAGGTGGAGTCGTTATCGGCCCGGCATTCGAACTTCACTGTCGGCGGGGTGTCTTCACCGTTCGATGTCACGGTGACGAAATGCACCGGCGTACTGGTCTGCTCACTCATGGCGTCTCCTTGCCTAGGAACTCTTTGCGGGCGGCCCGCATCTCTTCCCGGAGGTTTTGCACACCCTCCGGGTCATTCTCAACCTCGGGGACGTACTTGAAGTACGCCGCCCGCGCCTTGTAGTAATCGACTTCCGCCGTCACCTTCGCCAGCATGATCGGCGCCGCAGCCTCAAGGCCCACCTGCATCCGGTTACGCCAGCCATTCCTGTAGTACTCCGACTCGTCGTGCCAGTTGCTCGCGTCTTCGTCCTTAGCCGCCGCCTTCGCCGCCGCTTCGACAGCCTCCTCCGGGTTCATCCCTGGCCTCTTCCTCGTTGCTCGTCCATGTACTCATCGACGGACAGGCCGCCCGTGAAGTCCGGGGCCGCACCCAGCAGGGCGCGGACTGGCGTCTTCCGGTAGCCGACCTTGTGTAAGTGTTCGGCTATCGATTCAGCAAGGTTGTACGACCCCACTGCCGGGCAGGTCCTAATGTCTTGCACCAGTTCGTCGCGTTCGTCGCTCATGGTGTCTCCTTGTTTCGGTATGACCGAAGGGCCATCATTTCCTCGTGGGCCAGTTCTTCCCACCGGCCAGCAGACCGATAAGCCGCACCCGCCGTTACGCCCGCAACGAGTCCGAGAACGCCGAACCACGGGTGGATCAGTTGCTCACCCGTGACGAGCCCCCAACCGCTGAACACAGAAACGAGTAGGGTTACGAACGCGGCGCGGTGAGCAAGCCGTAGAGCCCGCCTGGCTTTGTCCTTTGCCACAATCATGGTGTCTCCTTTAGTTCTCTACCGTCGAGTGAATGGTGTGTGATGAGCCAGCCGTTAGAACCGTCGTCACGGAATACCGCTTCAACATCCGGGCCGCACGGGCAATCGTCGTCCTCATGCTCGATCAAGTCATTGACCGGCTCGACATGGACCGTGCTCATGGTGTCTCCTTGTTGGCTAGTTCTAGTAGGACGTCGGCGTGGCAGGGCTGGTCGGGCGGGCACCAGCACGCCAGGTTCTTGCCGGATAGTTCCACCCGGGCGGTGACGGCAACCTTCGGCGCACAATTCTTCCGGAACAGGTAGACGGCGCGTTTTGCCGCGTCTTCTTTCGCCCGGTACTTCCCCATCAGCAGATGTTCAGCCGAGTCCCTGACCTGATACTTGAATGCGTCGAACCCTGCCCGGATGACGTAGGGGTTGCCCCACACGGACCCGCGGCCGACGTAGACGGTGTTCTCGGGCATCCTCCACCCCTTTGTCCGCTTCCGCTGCACACGAACCGGGCTCACTCGGCACCCCCAACATGCAGCACTGTCGCGGGGAGGATGGAACTGCCGCCCTTTGTGGAACGGACGAAGCCGCCATCCCCGCACCGCCACATGGGGTACTCGTCAAAGGGTGCCGGGCGTGGAGCGAATCGTTGGAAGGCCCGGCCGTTGCGGAGTACGACGCTGCCAACAGGGAGCGCGTCCAACTCTTCTTCGGTGGTGACCGTCCGGGGTTTCCGGTAACCCGCTCGGGCGAGGGGCTTCGTTAGGTCATCGAGGTACTCAAACCCACAGTGGTGCTCGTGGGAACTTCCGTATGGTGAGCATGTGCACTTCCCGACGTCGAGCAACAGCAGCCCGTCATCAATCACCAGCTTTTCATTCTCAATGGTCAACGGCTTCCGGTAACCAGCGGCCAGGATCTTGTCTGCTGCCGCTTCGGCTTTGGACCGCACCACGGGCACTAGGAGTGCCCTACCTCCGGTCTTTACTCGGTCGGCTGCGGCATCTGCACACAGCAGGTCCGCCAGTTCGTCGCGTTCGTTGCTCATGATTCTCCTTGGATCGTTTTGTTCCATATGGCACGCACTACAGCACGGGTCATGGCTTGCGCCCGTTGTGGAGTAACTGCCGCGGCGGTTTCGGGACCGGCCGGTACACCTTCTGGCAGTAGCAGCCGCAGAGACTCTTGGATGGATCCTCATGGCCCTGACTCTTCGCCCAGGTTATGTCCTCGTCGCCCGCCCAAGAGTGCCGGATGCCGGGGTGCTCGCCCCATTGGCAGGACTCGCAACTTGAGTAGCAGATGACGTAGCGGCGCTGGCGCAATACCTCGCTCAGTATCTCCATCAGCTTGTCGTTGCTCTGAACCGTTTCCACCGCCGCTTCCTTCGCGGCGTCACGTAACTGCTTCAGGTGCGGGCCAAGGTCCGCGATGGGAAAGTCCGTCATGCTCATCCTCCTTGTATGCGGCCTAGGACCGCGCTATTGTCTTGCGTCTTCTTCTGCTTCTCGATGTAGTGACGCAAGGTCACGGCGTCCGATGAGTGGCCCAACTGCCCTGCTGCTGCAGCGGGTCCGGACTCGCGCGCGATCAGGGTAGCTACAGCGGTACGGAAGTCCTTCTGCTTCACCGCTGACCATTTCTCCCCGCGGGCGGCCTTCCATGTCGTGTGAAAGTTCGCCGGCCGGCGCCACACATCCCCGCGACCGGGGAAGACCTTGTCTGATTGGTCAATGAGTTTGCGCCTGGCGAGCATAGGCCAAACGAAATCCGGGAGGACGATGGTTCGTTCACCGGATTCTGATTTGGGGTACGGCTGCCGGTGGAACCCGTTCACGGAGTCCACCTTGAGTGTCCCACTGACGGTGAGGGTCCGGTCTTTGAAGTCAATGTCGGACCACAACAGGCCCAGGAGCTCACCCGGGCGTAGACCTGTGGCGATGAACAGGTCAGTGATGTCCACAACGTAGGCCCGGGCAGGGTCGTCCCCGGCCCATGCGGTGACGTGGGTCCGGAACGCTTCGACGTCGTCAACGGTCATGGCCGTCACCTTCGACGTGTACTCCACAGTGGACGTGTCCCTCACAAGGTTCCGTTCCATCGCGTCCCAGCGTGCGGCGGCGCCGAACATGAGAGACAGGATCGTGCGGCAATTCCGGGCAATGGCCGGCTTCGCGTGCTTACTGTTCAGGAAAGCCTCCACCCTACCCACACTGATTTCGCGGAGCTTCACGTTCCCGAGAGCCGGGAGAATATGGTTCCGCGTATGCCGGGCGTAATCGTCCTTCGTGGACTGCCCAAGCTTCTTAGAGTCCTTCAAGGAGTCCAGCCAGGCCACCGCTAGCTGCATAACGGTGGAATCTGGTGTGATGTCGGAACTCCCGCGCACACTGCGCTGGTCAAGACGGTCCTGCAGTTTCAGGCGGGCGGCCTCAGCTTTCGGCGCGGATGCCTTTACCCGCCGTGTGATGCCGTCCATGTCCCGGTAGTAGCAGTACGCGACGTAGGTTTTCCCTTCACGGCGGGTCCACATGTCGCCGTGCTTCCCTAGGGGCAGGCTAGGCCGGCCGCGCATACCGTCCCCCACGGGGCGAAACGGGCTGTACAGCACGCACCGCCCCATACAAACAGGTAATGCCGATGCGAGTTTTTCGGTAAAAATTAGGCGCGTTCACGGCGGAGCCTATCAACTGTCTCCGGTGCGAACTCGCGCGCTTCATCACGGGCAATGATAGAGCGGATGATCTGCTCATACATGCCGTCGTTTTCGGTGAAGTGTTCGTGGATGCCACGCCGGTATTCGGCCTGGTTCCGATATGAACGGGATTCATATGTGAGAATATTCTTCTCCAAGAGACTGAGCATTAGGGGAGCCCTTCCAGTGCTTTAGTGATGACTGCTTCTTCTTCCGGAGTCATCGCCCGGAACCGGGCGATGACGTCCTCTTGTGTTACCCCCAACGAGTCCGCGAACTGGTGAATGTTCATTGTGGACTTGAAACCGTCAACTAATTGGGCGGTGCTGATCTGCATGTTTGTGGTGTCCCCAAGTCAAGTGTGTTTAGTAAAGATGCCGGTGTTGCTGGATGTATCCTACGCGACGGGGATGACAAACTTGAACGTTCCACGATATGGAACCTAGAAGGGTTCCTTGCCGGCCATGACTTCGTCCGCTGCCGTCATGAGTTTCGCTATGGGGATGCCGAGTGCTACGGCAATGGAACGGACCTGGCCGAGTTCTGGCATCCGCTTTGCGTTGACGATCCGGGACAGGGTTGACCTGGGGATGTCGGTCATTCGGGCGAGGTCTGCAATGTTGAGTTGCATGGCCCCCATCTTGGAGCGGACGACCACCATGAGGGCGTCCGTGAAGGCGTCTGGTTGGTCTTTTGATCCTGTAGGCATACCCACACACTACATTTCCCGCACCATACGTGCAATGGGGAACCTTTGAATCCAAGTAGCACGGACCAATAAACGAGTACCCATTTCGGCCCGTACGTAGCGTTACGTGCAAAAAGGGTTGCAAACGTGCCAAGTGGAGCGTACTGTTCAAGCATGACCTCCAAAAACCAGCAGCAGACGGCCGGCGACCTCGAAAAAAAGGTTGCCGACCTTCTTGAAGAAACACGCAAAGGTCATGGCCTCAGTTACAAAACCCTCTCTGACTTAACGGGGATCAGTCCCCGCCAGGTCCGGGCGAAGCTCGCTGGGGAGCGACCAATGACAACGGCGGACTTACACAGTCTCGCCACTGCGTTAGGCACCACCCCCGGCCAGGTTTACACCGCACTGGCCTAAGACCCCACGGGGCAAGATTTAGCCACCTGGTAGCGCTTGACGGCGTGAGGGTAGGCGGCCGTTGTTTGAAAGCTAAATAGTGCAAGTGAAACAAAGGCATCCAAGTGACCCGTTGTGACGGTGAATGAGGGATGCCACGAGAAATTGTTTCTCGTATGACCGGCGCGGCCGGGACCGTCCCACAGGGGATTGTCCGCGGCCGGCATAAACACCCGTTCCGCTATTTACTCTCACGTAGAGGCGTTTAGTACGGCGTCCCATATGGGACGGACGGTAAGCGGATGGGACGCTCTGAGCCGTAGCAGGGGTTTACCGGGTTCGATCCCCGGCAGAGCACGCACACCAACGAAGGAGCGAATATGGCGAACCCGCCAGCCGGAATCGTCTTCCTTTCGGAAAGACGGGACCAAGTCACCAAAGAGTGGTCCAAGGTCTTCCACGCGGAGACGTACGCAGAACTTCCACCGGGCACCCGCCCATTCATCGACCGCATTATCGCTATGGAAAGCAGGAGCAAATGAGCATGTATCGCGGAAAGATCGAGCGCGCCAAGGCGGACGCTGAGGAATTTATCGGCGCCTGCACCGAAGCGTTAGCCAGGCTCGACCAAGAGAACGAACGCACCTGGGACGGGAAGACTAAGGCACCCTCCTTCGTGGACTACTCCTACGGGTCCCCGGAAACCGGGGCGTTACGACGCCGATCCATGGACCTGACCCGCACCCTCGCAGAGCTCCGGAAATGATCCGCTGGTTCCGCCGCAAACGCCCGGCCCCGGCACCGGCCTCCACCATCACCCGCGAAGACGCCGACACGATGAACGCCTGGGAAATCCGGTTCACCGAATGGCACAACCTCACCGACCAAGGCAGGGCATGGTACCGGGCAAACCTCACCAAAGCCCCGCACTTCAAGATCAACTCACGCTAAGGAGCGTCCCATATGGCACCCCAACTGTTGACCACCGCTGAGGCGGCAACGTACCTGAACATCTCCCCACGAACCTTAGAGGCGTGGCGGACAAAGCTTATCGGCCCGCCGCACTTCAAGCCGGCCGGCGCCCAGGCTGTCCGGTACCGGGCCGCTGACCTTGAGCAGTGGGTTGAGGAATCCATGCAGTCGGGGCAGCCGTGAGGCTCCGGGACCAGCCGCTCACCCGGAAGCCCCGGATCACGTGCGCCGGGCGCGGCCTCTTGTGGGTCGAACGGCTCGACTCGGCCATGTGGCCCGAAGCGGAACTCGCAGACAACATCACCGAAGCAATCGACATCGCCCTCGAATGGGCTGGACCGAAGGACGCCTAATGGAATGCCTCGTTATCGCCGCTACTGTCGGCCTCATGTTAGCTATCCGCCCCGCACTCGCACACGACAGGAACCAGAAATGATCACTCGTGACCGGATCGAACGTACCGGCAACATCATCGTCCACCACCCCGACCGCACCACCACCACCGGGAGCCAGAAGTGAACAAGAAGCCCATCGCCATCGGCGCCGTCCTGGCAACCGCCGCCATACTTTCCGGCTGCACGCCCGCCGCTGACCGCGCATCGGAGAACCTGTCCACGGCAGCGGACAATTTCGAGATTGAGCGCCGCATCGTGTTCTTCAACGGCATCACGGACAAGTACCTCCTGACCATCGAGGGCCGCTGCTCCATCAAGCCAGACGGCGGGAAGCTGGATGTCACCTGCAGGGTGGGCCCCGACGAATACAAGAAGCACTTCCTTGGCCTCAGTGACAACGTCTCCTACTTTGTCGAGCAGACGAAATCGGCGGACGTGAGCGTGTACCACTACCGGGTCATTTTCAAACCGGAGAACGTCGTTCCGGACCTTGGCATCGACGCGGGAAAGCAGTGACCATGAGCGCGTACACCGAGCCGCCGAAAGTCTCTCAGAAGCTTTCCTTCTACTCCGAGGAACACGCAACGAAGATCGCCTCGATCCCGAACGCCACACAGCAGCAGCACGCCGCTGCACGGCGGGTGTTGTTCCTGGAACCGGACGCTGACCTGCTGGCCCCCATGATCTTCGGAGACGACGAATGAGCGCCCGCGACGAACTGGCGGACATTATCGCCTCGAACCGTAACGAGTATGCGGATAAGACGGCCGACCGTATCCTCACTGCGGGCTACCAGAAGCGCCGCACCATCACCACCGCTGAGGAACTGGACGCGCTACCGGTTGGGTCTGTGCTGATTGACCGCGACCACGATATTTGCCAGCGGTTCCGTGGCGGATGGCGTGCAACGATCCATGAGCCGAACGATGACCCATGGCTCACCGACTCGCTGGAAGTAGACCTCCCCGCCACGGTCCTGCACGAGCCGCAGCCATGAGCCGCCCGGAACCGGAAGTGTTCGCGGAATTCTTCACCACCGCCGCAACACCCGACCAGGAAGTAGCCGTCGTCTTCCACTACGGCGGCCACAAATCAAAGTCCGCCACCATGACCCCGGCCCAGGCCCGCGACTTCGGTGTGCAGATCATCGCCGCCGCCGCTAGGGCTGAGCTCCCGCCCCGGGAACATGTGAACCGGCTCCGGTTCCCAACCCACCCGGAAGACCGTTCGGGCCCCGAATGGTACGACAAGCACAGCGAGGAACTATGAAAGTCCACGAAGCAGTCACAGCCGTCATGGAAGACGTCCGCGCCGTCCGCAAAGACGGCCGCAACACCCAACAGAACTTCAACTTCCGCGGCGTCGATGCCGTAGTCAACGCAGTCTCCCCAGCCATGAGGAAACACGGCCTCACCGTCCACCCGTCCAAGGTGGAGCACCGGCCATCATCCAAGCAGTTATCGGGCGGGAAGATGGCAACCAGCATTGACGTGATCGTGGACTACACGTTCACCGGCCCGGAAGGCGACTCGTTCACCGCCCAGGTAGCGGCAGAGTCCTTTGACCTTGGGGATAAGGCCACGGCTAAGGCGATGTCGGTTGCGTACCGGACGTGCTTGTTGCAGACGTTCGCGCTGCCCACGGACGACACGGACCCGGACACGGAAACGTATGAGCGGGCACCACGGCAAGCACCCGTGCAGCAGGGCCCCGACTGGGCTGCCTCCTACAAGACAGCGGCCGGTAACGCCAAAGCCCTCGAAGCACTACGCCACACCGCGAAGAACGCGGGCGCACCCGACGACTTCTGGCTGTTCGCCCGTGTCGCCGCCGACCTCGAAGCACTCAAAACCACCGAACCCCTGGAAGGGAAGATCGTATGACCACGCTCAAAGAACGCAACCTGACGTTCCTGCTCATGAAGACCCTCACGGACCACGTCAAAGCAGAGACGGACACCGCCCGCGCCGAACTCATGGAAATCCTCTTAGCCCAGTTCGAGGACACCGGCACGAAGTCATTCAGCATCGCAGTCCCGGGCGCCGAGAAGGTAGCCACGTTCACCATTGCCGAACCCAAACCCACACACAAGGTCAACAGCCTGGCCCTCCTGGACTGGTGCGAGGAACACCGCCCGGACCTCATCGAAACCATAGAGCACGAACCCGTCCCCGCATGGACGGAACGAAAACTCCGGGACGACGTCGAAAAGGTCATCACATCCGAATACAAACTGGCCGGCGACACCTACATGTCCGATGAGGGCGAACCCGTTGACGGCGTCGAATACATCCCGGCCGGCACACCCAAATCATTCACCGTCCGGTACGAAAAGGGCGGCCAGGAACGTGTCATCGAGGCGTGGCGCAACGGTGAACTCCCCGGCATCACCCCCGGCCAGTCCCTCCCACAAATCGGTGGCTGACATGGACCCCATCGAAGTCAAGACGGAAGTCACCGTCAATCACTGGGAGCTAGGCAAGGACGCTGCAGGGTGGAACAGCGACGAACAGGGCATGTTCCTACATGGCATGGCTACCGGGTTCGATGACCTCAGAGGCGCCGGTCATATGCAACTCCACTACGTCGTACAGGGCCTACAGCCAGTAGCTCTCAGTGATGTCCGCCGATTCGTAGAACTCCTGGCGAACTACTTCAAGGAAGAGTAACGATGGCCGAACCGACACCACTGGAACGGGACCTCGCGGACATCAAGTACCGGCTCTCCGGACAATCCCGGGAGAACCAGATCATCGCGGAAATGTGGGCTTACCACACGGACATGGGACGCCAGGCAAGGATCTACGCCTCAGCGAAGTCCCACTACCAGAAGCGACTATCCACGGTCGTTGTCACGGAACGCGCGGGCGGGGAGAAATCAGCCACAGCCGCCGAGCACACCGCCGAATCACGGGACGACGTCCACGAAGCCCACCTCGCATACCGGCTCGCGGAACAACTCATCAACGTCAACCGTGCAGCACTGAACATCCTCCACGCGGAACTCGACAAGATCCGCACCGAACGGGCCGACGCCCGCGCAGCAGACCAACACATGGCAAGGACAGGGACATGAGCAAAGACATCCGGGGGACAGTCTCCAAAGTCTCCACCTGGGGCGGGTGCGACATCACCGAAATAACCATCCGCCTCGACCTCAACAACTACAAAGACTTCACCGTGGGCGACGACGTCACAGTGAACGTGAAGGAGGCATGATGGCCCGCATACCAGACCGGGTCCGGGCCCTCATCTACGCGAGGGACGGAGGCTACTGCCCGCACTGCGGAGAAACAGAAGCCATCGGCCTGCAGCACCGGGTAGGGAAAGGCATGGGCGGCAGTAAGCTCCTAGACGTGCCGGCGAACCTCATTACCTTCTGCAACTTCGGCAACGCAGCAATGTAAGCGGATCCCGTATTCGCCGCTGTCGCCAGGGAAAACGGTTGGCAGTTGGGCCGCTGGGACGACCCCCTCACCACACCCGTATTCGACGCTGGCACCGGCAACCGCTGGATCCTCGACAACACCT
>Ga0307412_10001474_pt1 | contig 13064 bp, 7 predicted proteins | sample DK1Cmetagenome_3_FD_203823 | JGI IMG/M metagenome (GOLD analysis project Ga0307412, IMG submission 203823) | Maize rhizosphere microbial communities from greenhouse at UC Davis, California, United States - DK15-C-1 | ecosystem: Host-associated > Plants > Roots > Rhizosphere > Soil | place: USA...
ATGGCCGCTATTTCTTCATGGATGTCGCCCGCGATGGCATCGCGCTCTACCAGAGCGAAGACAGCGAACTGCACCAACCCAAGCCGAAGTCGCCGCACGCGGCGCTCACGATGGCGAAGGAGTATTTCGAGGAGTGGTATCCGAGCGGCGGCGAGTTTTTCGACAATTTTCGTTTCAACCTCGCGCAGCAGCGATTTAACAACGCGGCGTTCCAGCTGCATCAAGCAACAGAACGCTTGTATCATACGGCCTTGCTCGTTGTGACGTTCTACACGCCGCACGTTCACAATCTGGCCTTCCTGCGTACGCAGGCCGAGAGGCTCGACCGGCGTCTGGCCTACGTCTGGCCCAACGACAGCCGCAAGCAGCGCGGCATGTTCGAGAAGCTGAAGGAAGCCTATGTGAAGGCGCGCTATTCGAAGCACTACCGCATCAGCGCTGACGAGCTGACGTGGCTCGGCGAGCGTGTCGAGGAGCTGGGCCGCGTCGTGCACGAAATTTGTTCGGAGCGCATTGCCCAGTTGGAGGCGACGGCACGGCAGGCCGGATAAGCCGATGGATACCGACCTCGCCGCTCGGTTCGTCGTCATTTCCGGATGCTCGAGCGGCGGCAAATCAACGCTGATCGATGAATTGGCAAAGCGGGGACACGCTGTTGTGGAAGAGCCCGGGCGCCACATCATCGCCGACGAAATCGCGCGCGGCGGCGCGGCGCTCCCGTGGATCGACCTTGCCGCATTCGCCCAGCGCGCCATCGAGGTGGCCCTACAGGATCGCGAACACGCCGCGCGACATCCCGGCTTCGTGTTCTTCGACCGTAGTCTGGTCGATGCCGTCGTAGCACTGGACCATGTCAGCGGCGAACAGCACGCCGAGCCACTGTGTCGCGCGCATCGCTATCACTACCGCGTTTTTCTGACCCCGCCCTGGCCGGAGATATTCGATAACGACGCCGATCGTCGCCACGACATCGGCGCGGCGATCGAGGAATATGACCGCCTGCGCGACGCCTATCCGCGCCTCGGCTATGAGGTCGTGCTTCTCCCGAAAATACCCGCCAGCGCTCGCGCCGATTGCATCCTCGATTTCCTGGGCGCGCACGCCAGCTGAACAGCGCCGTCGTCCATTTGCGATCCTGCGCTTCGGCCTGCGCAAAGGCGCGTCGACCGCGTCGTCGCCAGAGGGTAAGCATCTGCTCGCGATCCCCATCGCGCAACCGCGCTGCCGCCTCCGTCAACAGGCCCAGGATCACGGCGCGGTCATCATCCGTCAGCTCGACCAGCCCAGCCTTCGCGACGAGGCCACCCAGTTCGATCAGCTGCCTCGTGCGCTCGCGCCGTTTCACCTGCCAGTCGCGGTGACCATGCCGCGCCTGCTTCGCCTGGAGCCGGTTCCGCGTCTCGCTCACCCGCCGCAGTGCCGCCCAGCTCGCGACCAGTGCGGCGGCCAGCGCCGTGCCGTTCGCGCTGAAAGAAGGCGGCGCCCCGTTTGCGCCACGCCTCCCGCGTTGCTGCATCGGTGCCCGCTGCATAGAGCAACGCGCCAGCCAGTTCTTCCACGCCCAGCGCGTCGGCGCCGGTCGCCATCACCAGTTCGCCGAGCTGGTTCTGTTTGCGCGTTTTCAGCTGTCGCGCCTTGTCCGCGAGCACTTTCAAGTCCGCGTCATAGTCTCGGGGTTTTCGCATGGTTCTGTCCTTCCCTCGTGTCGGTCGGACAGACCAGATATCGCTACCACCATTACGCGCCAATAGCCTGAAACTTCGTGAGATTTAGCGGTCCCGAGAGCGATGAAATCGTTCGAGGGCGCGCTTATACGTCGTGCCGACGTGCGCTTTTAGGCGTATCTGGTGCGTCGCCATGGCGATCTACCACTTCTCGGCCAAAGTCATTTCCCGCGCGGCTGGATCGAGCGCGGTGGCAGCTGCCGCCTATCGCTCGGCGTCGCGGCTGCACGACCAGCGGCTCGGCCGGGACCATGACTTTTCCAACAAAGCGGGCGTCGTGCACAGCGAAGTGCTGCTGCCCGAAACCGCGCCCGAGGCGTGGCGCGACCGCGAGCGGCTGTGGAATGATGTCGAGGCCGCCGAGCTGCGCAAGGATGCACAGCTGGCCCGCGAAATCGAGTTTGCGATCCCACGCGAGATGCAGCAGGGCGATGGCATCGAGCTTGCACGGGCGTTCGTCCAACGTGAATTCGTCGCTCGGGGCATGGTCGCCGATCTCAATGTCCATTGGGATATCGGCGCCGATAGACTGGCTAAGCCCCATGCCCATGTAATGCTCGGACTTCGCGGTGTCCGCGACGACGGGTTCGGCGCCAAGGTCCGCGACTGGAATCGCACCGAGCTGCTGACCCACTGGCGCGAGGCCTGGGCAGAGCACGTCAATCAGCGCCTCGCCGAACTCGACATCGACGCGCGGATCGATCATCGCTCCTTGGAAGCGCAGGGCATCGATCTGGAGCCGCAGCACAAGATCGGCCCCGCCGCGTCGCGCATGGTGGCGCAGGGGCGTGACAGCGAACGGCTCGAAGAACACCATGCCTTCGCGCGTGCCAATGGCGAGAAGATCCTCGCCAAGCCCAGCATCGCGCTCGACGCGATTACCCACAGCCAAGCGACCTTCACCACCCGCGACCTGGCGATGTTCGTGCATCGCCACAGCGAAGGAAAGGACCAGTTCGATCAGGTGATAGCGGCGGTGCGCGCGTCGCCCGAACTGGTGAAGCTGGGCAAGGATGGGCGCGGCGATGATCGCTTCACGTCGCGCGGGATGCTGGAGACCGAACAGCGGCTCGAACGTGCCACCGCAACGCTCGACGCGCGCCGGCATCACGCGGTTGGCGATCAGCATCTGGAACGCGCGCTCGGCGTCGCCGAAGAGCGCGGCCTACGACTTTCGCCCGAACAGCGCGGCGCGCTGGAGCATGTGACCGCCGCGCGCGGCATCAGCAGCGTCATCGGCTATGCCGGCACCGGAAAGAGCGCGATGCTCGGCGTCGCGCGTGATGCGTGGGAAACGGCGGGCTATACCGTCCACGGCGCGGCGCTGTCCGGCATCGCTGCCGAGAATCTGGAAAGCGGCTCGGGCATCGCGTCGCGCACCATCGCCAGTCTGGAGCATCAATGGGGCCAAGGTCGCGAGTTGCTGACCGACAAATCCGTCCTTGTGATCGACGAGGCCGGGATGATCGGCACGCGGCAGATGGAACGGGTGATCCGCGAGGCGGAGAAGCGCGGCGCCAAGGTCGTACTGGTCGACGACCCGCAGCAGCTCCAGGCGATCGAAGCCGGTGCAGCGTTCCGCTCGATTGCCGAGCGGCATGGCGCGGTGGAAATCACCACCATCCGCCGACAGTCCGAAGACTGGCAGCGCGAGGCGACACGCCAGCTCGCGACCGGCCGCACCGGCGAAGCACTGGCCGCCTATACGGAGGCTGGGCATGTCCATGCCGCCGAGACGCGCGAAGCAGCCCGCGACGCGCTGATCGACCGCTGGGACAAAGACCGGCAGGCCGCCCCGCAGGCGAGCCGCATCATCCTCACGCATACCAATGACGAGGTGCGCGAACTTAACACGGCAGCGCGCGACCGGATGCGGGCAGCGCAGATGCTGGGCGACGACGTCGATCTCGTCGTCGAACGGGGACGCCGATCGTTTGCGGCGGGCGACCGCGTCATGTTCCTCAAGAATGAGCGCAGCCTGGAGGTGAAGAACGGCACGCTGGGCACGATCGAACAGGTCAGCGGAACCGCGATGCGTGTGCGCACCGATGACGGGAGAAGCGTAGCGTTCGACCTGAAGGACTATGCCCATGTCGATCATGGCTATGCCGCCACGATCCACAAGGCACAGGGCATGACCGTCGACCGCGTCCATGTGCTGGCAACGCCGGGGCTGGACCGTCACGCTGCCTATGTCGCGCTTTCCCGCCATCGGGAGCGCGTCGATCTACATTATGGCCAGGATGATTTCGCCGATGCCGGGCGGCTGGCCCGCACGCTGTCGCGCGAACGCGGCAAGGACATGGCGTCGGACTACCCCCGCGCGCCCGACGCGCAACCGGCGCTATCGCCAGCGCCGACGCCGCCCCGTCGCGGGATGTTCGACGGGCTAAAACTCAGCAGCGCGCCGATCCGCATGCCGACAGAGCTCAGCCCCCTCGAACAGGCGGTGCAGCGATTTGGCCGCGCGGCGCAGGACATCGTCGGCATGAAGCAGCAGGGCTTCGACCCCCTGCCGCACCAGCGCGAGGCCTTGGGCAATGCCCGTAAGGAGATCGATGCGCTACGCCCCGGCGGCGCGGAAGACATGCGCGTCGCGATGAACAAGGAACCCGCCCTCCTCAGCGAAGCCGCCAATGGCCGCACCACTCGGGCCATCCAGGCGATGGTCGCCGAGGGAGAAATCCGCATTGATGCCGCCAACCGCGCCGACCGCTTCGTCGCCGATTGGCAGAGCAAGGCGCGGCAGCTGAAAACCCTTGAGCGGAACGGCGATCACGACCGTGCTGGGTCCATCAGGGAGGGCATGAATGCCATGGCCAAGGCGCTGCACCGCGATCCCCAGCTCGAGTCGCTGCTGCGCAATCGCAAGCTGGAGCTAGGTTTAAAGTCTCAGGGCGGCGCGTCGATGTCTCACGACCTCCAGGAATGGCTCGGTCGCTCGCGCGGGCTCAACATCGGGATGTAGGCTCGCGTCCATGACCGACATTCCCCGCCAGTATGGCATCGCCGACGATCCCACCCAGGCCTTCGAAAGCCTGCGGCAGGAGATATCCCTCCTCCATACAGCCATCCAGGGGCTGACCGCCGCGCGCGAGAAAATGCCGGATTACAGTCCGACGCTGGGCGGGATCAGCCGGCAGCTCGCCGCCATGACCGAAGGTATCGCTCGCATTGAGCAGACGCCGGCCGTGAAACTGACACCGGCCGTGATGGTCCAACAGCTGGCGAAAGCGGCAGCGGATGCGAGGGCTGACGACAAGCGGCAGATGGACGAGGCGCGTGCTGACCTGCATCAGGCGATCGGGCGCATCGACGGGATCGTCGTGCGGGCGCGAGCGACGCATCACCAGCGAAAGCGGGAGCTGTGGATTATGGTCGGCGCTTTCCTCGCCGGTATTCTGCTTTGGTCGTTCCTGCCAGGATTGGTTGCCCGATCTCTTCCCGAGAGCTGGCACGTGCCGCAATGGATGGCGGCGCGGACGTTGGGGAAGGAACAGGCCACTTCTAACGGCCACGTCATCGAAAATGACCACACACCTGAGAAAAATTGACTGACTCTGGGACATTTGTGCCGGTCGGCGCCGCGCCTGGTAACGTCCGGTTACGCCGACACCGGCCATTCGTGGATCTTCTCAAGCCCTTTCTCCCAAGCCCGGGCTTGCGGACGCTCCGGAAAGGCACGTCGGCCGTCTCGCCGAAACACGGCCTTGACCCTATGCTGACATCTATGAGAACGCCGAATCCCAATCAAGAAGCCGCTATCAACGCGATCGAAGGCCCGCTGCTGATTATTGCAGGGCCAGGCTCCGGCAAGACGTTCACGCTGGTCGAGCGGATCGTCAACCTAATTCGCAATCATGGTGCAGAGCCACAAGCGTTGCTGGTTGTGACTTTCACCGACAAAGCCGCGCGGGAGCTAACCACCCGCGTTTCCAACCGACTGCTTGAACTGCGCATCTCGTTCAACCTCAACGAGATGTACCTCGGCACTTTCCATTCGATCTGCTTGCGTCTGCTAAAGGATCATCGCGAGTTCACGCGATTGCAGCGCAATTTCGCGCTCTTTGACCAGTTCGACCAGCAGTATTTTCTTTACCAGCGACTAAATAGATTCGTTGAGATTGACGATATCGGAATGGTGATTGGCAAGGAAACGGCGGGCCGGTGGTACCGGGCAACCCAGCTGATGAAGTGGCTTAACAAGGTTTCTGAAGAAGCGCTTGATGCCGAGGTGCTGAAACTGGGAGCCGATCCGGCGATCATCGCGCTAGGCCACGCGGCCGCGCTGTATCGGGAAATGATGGTCGAGCACAACAGCTTGGACTTCGCCGGTATCCAGTTTGAGGCTTTGCGGCTTCTTGAAGAGAACCCCTCGGTGTTGGCGGAACTCCGCCAACGCTTAAGTTACATCATGGTGGATGAGTATCAGGACACTAACACCATTCAGGATCGCCTATTGTTTCTTCTGGCGGGAGATCGCAAGAACCTGTGCGTCGTTGGCGACGACGATCAAGGGCTATACCGGTTTCGGGGCGCGACAATCCGAAACATCCTGGAATACCCAAGTCGATTCCCAGAGGGTCAGTGCCAGCAGGAACGGCTGACGATTAATTACCGGTCAACCCCGGACATCATCAGCTTCTACAATCGCTGGATCGCAGACGAGGACTGGTGCGAGGGAGGCAAGCACTTCCGTTACGACAAGACTATTGTGCCCCGCGAGGCCAACTTCCCCGGCACGCCTTCGGTGCTGCGCATATCCCAAAGCGAACATGGCGACTTCCATGAGGAAGTTACCGCCTTCCTTCACGGGTTGCGCGACAATGGGTTGACGGACTGGAATCAGGTCGCATTCCTCTTTCGCTCGGTGAAGAGCGACAAGGCTTTAGCTCTCGCCCATCACCTCGAAGCTCAGGGCATTCCGATCTATTCTCCGCGCTCCAACCTCTTCTTTGAGCGCGAAGAGGTTCGCCTGATGATCGGCGCACTGATCTTCCTATTCCCGCAGTTTCCTAGCATCCGTCAGACGCGTGAAGGCGTGGAACTGGCGATTTGGGAATACTATGATCAATCCTGCTTCCGTGCCTTCGCTGAGGAACTGAGGAAGCCGGACAATGCCAGCCTGTTGGCATTCGTACGACCGCTGGCAAAGCGGCACCTCGCCATGCCTGGACCAGCTGACTACGGCCTTACCGGCCTGTTCTACCAGTTGCTACAATATCCGTTGTTCAGCCGGTTCCTCAGCGAAGAGATGATGGCGGGCGTGGACAAGGGCCGTGCGTCGCGGAACCTGGCCCTGCTGTCGCAGCTTTTGATCAAGTTCGAGTACCTCCACTTCATCACCGTCGTGAACCCCGAGTACATTGAGCGGGACCTGCTGAACCTGTTCAACCAGTTTCTCCGGTTCCTCTATGACGGGGGGATCACCGAGTACGAGGACGACAGCGAATATGCCCCGAGCGGCTGCGTGTCGTTCCTGACTATTCACCAATCTAAGGGGCTCGAGTTCCCCGTGGTGGTATGCGGATCGCTGGAGGCGGTGCCGCGCAAGCAGTGGACGGAGATCGACGTTGCGATGGAGGTCTATCTGGCCAAGCCACCGTTCGAACCGCTCGACCGGACCAAGAACTACGATTTCAGGCGATTGTTCTACACCGCGTTCTCGCGCGCCCAGAACCTGCTCGTGCTGGCGACGCAGGTGAAAGAGGGGCGCGGTCGGTCGCCGTCGAAGTACTTCGAGGAAGTCTGGGAGAGCCTGCCGAACTGGCGCGACCCGTCCTTTCATCCGGAGCGGATCGACTTCGATCAGGTGAAGGAGATCAACCTCAAGCGGCAGTACAGCTTCACCTCGCACATCGCGCTGTTTGAAACCTGCGCCGAGCAGTACCGGTTTTTCCGCGAGCTTGAGTTCACGCCCGTGCGCGCCAGCGCGCAGCTTTTCGGCACGCTCGTTCACCAGACCATCGAGGACGTGCACAAGGCGGTGCTGCGCGGAGAGCCGGAGATCGTCACGGCCCGCCAGGTCGAGGAATGGTTCGAGACGAACTACCACTACCTCTCGCGCCGGGAGCGGCAGTACCTGAACGCCCTCGCCAAGGGTGCTGCGCTGCGCCATGTGCAGCGTTATACCCAGCGAGAACGGCGGCATTTCGACCGGCTGAAAGAAGCCGAGGTCGATATCTCCATGGTGAAAGACACGTACATCCTCAGCGGGTCCGTGGACCTGATCCGGGGCGAAGGGGACACGGTAGAATTGATCGACTTCAAGGCGGAGAAAAAGCCCGATCTGGTCCGGGACCGTGAGCGCCTCCAGCAATACCGCAAACAGCTTGAGGTCTACGCCCATCTCGTGGAGGAGAGGACCGGGCATCGGGTGAGCAGGACGCACCTCTACTATACGGGCGAGGAGAGCGGAAATCCGTTCATCAGCTGGGACAAAGACAGCAAAGCGATAGACCGCACCATCGCTGATTTCGACAGGGTCGTCGGCCGGATCGAGGGGCGCGATTACCGGATGAAATCACGCCCCGGCAAGAAGTGTGAGGACTGCGATATGCGGTACTATTGCGACACGAAAAACTGGAAGTTTCTGGAAGGGTAACGGCGAGTGAGTGACGGACAAGAAAAGCTCGATCTGGGTAGCGAGCAGCAGAAAGGCCGGGTCGAGGAATACAAGTTCGAGCCGATCAAGGGCTATCCCATGCTCAACTGGCGTGGGAAGCGCCCGTTCACCTCAACCCAGTTCTACCCCGCCCAACTCAAGGAAGTTCATGGGCCGGAGCTCGATGGATGGCGGAACAAGATTTTCTGGGGAGACAACCTTCAGGTCATGAGCCACTTGCTCAAGGATTTTCGGGGGAAGGTTGATCTGGTTTATATTGACCCACCATTTGATAGCAAGGCTAACTATGGCCGCAATATTAAGGTCAGGGGCAGACAAGCGTCCGGTGATCAGTCATCGTTTGAAGAAAAGCAATACGGCGATATCTGGAACAATGATGAATACCTTCAGTTCATGTACGAGCGACTTTGCCTATGTAAGGAGTTGATGTCGAAGGATGCAACCATTGCTTTGCATTGCGATGCAAAGCGAAACCACCACCTGAAATGCATTCTTGATGAGATTTTTGGATCTAAATATTTCAAAAATGAAATAATTTGGTTTTACGAAAATAAACTCGGAACGGGTGGGGAAACATTTGATAGCCTGCACGACACCATACTTCTGTATACAAAAAGCAAATCTTGGACCCACAATAAAATAAAGGCTCCGGTTAAGAAGAAGAAAAAGCAACCCGTAACAAAAAAAATTGATGGTGAGCGGGTTTGGTTGAGGGATGATGCTGGCAATCTTCTTTATGATGATAGTTCTGAAGAGCGTTCAGTCGGAGATGTTTGGAATATTCCAATAATTAATCCTGTAGCTGACGAGCGTCTCGGATATCCTACGCAAAAACCAGAGCAGCTTCTGACGCAAGTCATATCGAATGCATCAAATCCGGGAGATTTGGTTTTCGATTTTTTCATGGGTTCGGGTACTACACTTGTAACGGCGGGAAAACTCGGGCGTCGCTACATCGGTGCAGACATCAATCTTGGGGCGATACATCTGACCAATTCAAGACTGCTTAACGAGCAGACGATCGGGCATGCTGGATTTGAAACTTGGACAGTTAACAACTACGATCTTTTCCGAAACCCTGTCGAAGCCAAACAGCTTTTGGTCGAAGCTCTTGAAGTTCAGCCTTTGGGCGAAAGCGCATTGTTCGATGGCGAGAAAGACGGACGTATGGTGAAGATCATGCCCGTCAATCGTATCGCATCGAAAGCGGATCTCAGCGACCTCGTTGCAGGCTTTGACCAGAAAGTGTTCCAGCGCCGCCAAGACGAAAACCCCAGACAGCCGGTCGAAAAAATCCTGCTCGTCTGCATGGGTCATGAGCCCGATCTGAAGGCTGAGCTTGAGCTTCAGGCCAAGCCGTTCAAGATCGATGTCGAGGTCGTGGATATCCTGCGCGACAAGTCGCAGCTTGAGTTCAAGCGCGATGCTGAAGCCAAGCTGACGATACGAGACGGGGAACTCGTGATCGAGAACTTCTACCCGATGAACCTCTTGCAGAAACTGTCCTTGCAGCAGGAGCAGGTCGGCGAATGGCGCGAGTTGGTGGACAGCATCATGGTCGATTGGAACTTCGACGGCGCTGTGCTGCAGCCTGCCGTGGTTGATGTCCCCGGCAAGGATGATTTGGTCGTCGGGAGCTACAAGGTTCCGGCCGATGCTGGCACCATCAGGGTGAAGATCACCGACGTCCTTTCGGAAAGCTGGGAAGGCAATATCGATGGCTAAGGCACCCAAGGCCAAAGGTCAGGAAGCCGTTCTCGGCGAGTTCGCCTTCTTCAAGTTTCTCTGGACTTTCTATCAGCAGAATCGGGCGGCGATCCGTCGCGAATACCGCGACCTGACCAAGAAGTTCCTCGCCTTCAATGATCCGGATCACAACCCCAAGGCATTCCTGCGCACCCCGCAGTTCGAGGCGCTGGAGGTCTACGTCTTCCTCAAGGAGTTCCTCGACAACGGCCGTGTCGAGGAGATTTTCAAGGATTGGTTCGACCGCGCGGGCAAGTTTGCCCAACGCGCCGAAGGGGGCATCTCAAATAGCCAGGGTCAGGTCTCGCTGTTCGAGAACGTTACCCGCGACCAGTACAAGGTCGTCTTCGAGGCGATGAAGCGGAACCGCCGCGTCTACCCGAACTACATCTTCGCCCTCACGATGGGCACCGGCAAGACCATTCTCATGGCGACTTGCATCTTTTACGAGTTCATCCTCGCCAATAAATGGCCAAAGGACTCAAAATACTGCCACAACGCACTAGTCTGCTCCCCGGACAAGACAGTGCTCCAGTCCCTGCGCGAGCTGGAATCCTTTCCGCTCGCGCGTGTGGTGCCGCCTGAGTACGTGAACTTCCTGACCACGCACATCCGCTTCCACTACCTCGAAGAGGCGGGCACCTCGCTCGACACGCTCGACCAGTCGCGCTTCAACGTGATCGTCTCCAACGTCCAGAAGATCATCTTGAAGAAGAAGCACAAGCAGGACACGGCGGTAGACAGCCTTTTCCGGGCCACGCCCGAAGTGTTCACCATGCAGAGCGTCTATGGCGATGCGGCCGACCTCTACGGCTTCGACGAGCCCGAGGATGAAACCGAACTGACAACCAACCAGCGGTTTGAGAAGCTGACCCGGCTCGAACAGCTTGGCATTTACGTGGACGAAGCTCACCACGCCTTCGGTGCCGATCTGGCCAAGGATATGGGGATCGGCGCTAAGCCCACCGACACCAGCTTGCGCACCACCATCGACAAGCTTGCCGCTAAGCTGAAGACGGCCGGTACGCAGGTCGTCGCCTGCTTCAACTTCACCGGTACGCCTTACGTCGGGCGAACAGTCCTGCCCGAGGTTGTCTATGCCTATGGCCTGAAGGAGGCGATCAGCAACCAGTACCTCAAAATGGTGGACCTAAAGGGTTACGCGAACTCCCGCACGGCCGAATTCGTGAAGATCGCGGTCGATGATTTTTGCGACCAAACCCACGACCTACGGCCTGAAGGTCTCCTACCCAAGATGGCCTTCTTCGCTTCCACCATCGACGAAGCCGTCAACGAACTGAAGCCTGCGGTCGAGCGGGTGCTGATCGAACGCGGCATCCCGACGAGCCGCATCCTGATCAATGTGGGCGACGCCAAGATCACCAGCAATGACGACGAGCGCGCGTTCCGTCGCCTCGACTATCCCGAGAGCGACAAGCAGTTCGTTATCCTTGTCAACAAGGGGCGCGAAGGCTGGAACTGCCGGTCGCTGTTCGGCGTCGCGCTATTTCGTCAACCAAAGTCCAAGATTTTCGTGCTTCAGGCCTCGATGCGCTGCCTGAGGTCCATCGGCGACGTCCAGCATGCAGGGCACATCTACCTGTCCGATGCTAACCTCGAAATCCTCGACGAGGAGCTTCAGCAGAATTTCCGCATGTCGGCCGTCGATCTCAAGGGTGCGGCGGGTGACAAGGAAACGGTCGAAGTTCGCGTCAACGAGCCAGTGGTGCTCAAGATCAAGCGGGTTCGGCGGAGTTTCGTGCTAGAAGAGAAAGTGCCGGTGGTCGGCGCGGACCTTGGGTTCAACCTGGCCGACAAGGGAGCGTGGGCAGAACTCACCGACAAGTACCGGCTGATGGAGACCCAGCGGAACGAACTCGGCCCAGCGAAGGCCAGCGACCGGGTACGCGATCTCTCGGCTAAACGGGCGAAGTTGACCTACTCGGAACTGATGATCGTAGCCGAGGTCGCCCGTTATCTTAATCGTAGCCCGGTCGAAATCGAGGAGCTGCTCGCTAGATCGCAGCAAGGCATGCCGGCGATCCTCGAAGCCGTGAACACCTTCAACGACCTACTGCATGATCTCATCATCCCGCGCCTGTTCAGCATGCTCTACAGCCTGAACCCGACCGAGACGACCGACGAGTACGAGGTCGAACTCGTCAAGGTGCCCGCTGCGGGCTTCTACTCAGTGACGGCGGCGAAGGACAAGATCGTTCGGGAAACCGATGCCCCCGCCGCGCCCTATCGCGACAAGAGCTTCCATCTCGATACCTACTGCTTCGACTCCAATCCTGAGCAGACTCTGTTCTGGGATTTGATCCGCGAAGGCCGAGTGAAGAAGCTCTATTTCACAGGCATGCTCACGCACGGACAGTCGGATTTTTTCGTCCAATACATTGACCCGGATTCGAAGACTGTGCGAACCTACTATCCCGATTTCCTGTTCGAACGGGAGGACGGCAAAATGGTCATCGTCGAGGTGAAGGGCGACCATCAGATCAACACACCTGTCGTTCAAGCCAAGCGTGAGTTCGCCGAGCAAATGGCGATAGCGTCGGGTATGACGTACGAAATGATCAAGGGTACTGACGCGTCGGCGCACAGCTACACGCGGCTACTACACGGCGTCACATAGGAAGCAGAACATCAACTGCCGACCCGTCCTGCTCACGCTGGAGGGCTGACGGCCTTCTCAAGGTCGAGTGCAACGAAAGTGACTTGAGGGAACGCTGCCGCCAGAGCTTTCGTGGATCGCGCCGCTCCGGCGACGAGGTGGCCGTCAGCAACTAATTCGGCAACAACGTGCCGCCCTATGCAACTCCGGTAGTATCAGAGAGAACATGAATTAAGGGCGCCTATGAAGGAGGTGGGCACCTCCATTTACCTCTCGCCAAATTGACGCAGTGATGATTCATTGTCGGCGGTCAGCGGGAGCGGACGATGCGGCAGGCTGGGCTTTTCGGATT
>Ga0307412_10001475_pt1 | contig 13063 bp, 12 predicted proteins | sample DK1Cmetagenome_3_FD_203823 | JGI IMG/M metagenome (GOLD analysis project Ga0307412, IMG submission 203823) | Maize rhizosphere microbial communities from greenhouse at UC Davis, California, United States - DK15-C-1 | ecosystem: Host-associated > Plants > Roots > Rhizosphere > Soil | place: USA...
AGAAGGCTGCGAGTGTTCCCAGCAGCGGATCGATCTCGGGGAAAAAGATCTTGTTGAACACCAGCGCGGAGGCTGTGCCATAGATGAAGAAGTCGTAGTACTCCGCCATTGTGCCTATGAAGGACGCAGCAGCGGTGCGCCGCACCTTCTTAATGTCGTGCTGCGCCGGCGCGCCGGAGACCGCACCGGTTCCTGGCTTTGAAACGTCCATTTTTTGCAGTCCTTCTTCCTTGGAGGCTGGGGATCCGGCAGGCCCGTCAATTCGGTCGCGCTGTCGGAGGAAAAGAGGTTTTGTTTACGATGCCCGACATCTCTAGGTGCCGTTTGCTGACTACCATACAAGCACTACCATTCTAGTTTGTCAACGGTGGCTAGACTGGTTCCATGGCAACCGGCAAGAGCGATAAAGGGCAGATTCCACGGCTGTCCGTTCGCGACCAGACACTCGAGGCGCTGCGGCGCCGCATCATTTCCCTGGAGCTTCCTCCCGGCGAACCCCTGTCCGAAAATGAGCTGGCCCAGGAGATGGGCGTCAGCCGGACACCCGTCCGCGAAAGCCTGATCCTCCTGCGCGAGGAAGGCCTGGTGCAGGTTTTTCCGCAAATTGGTTCCTTTGTGTCCCTCGTGGACCTGTCCCGGGTTGCGGAGGCCCAGTTCGTCCGCGAAGCCATCGAATGTGCTTCCCTGCACGACTTTGCAGCCGACGCCGCGGGAATTTCCGGCCTCCGCGACATCCTGGCCAGCCAGCGCGACGCCGAGGCCAAGGGGGACATCGAGGAGTTCTTCCGGCTGGACGAGGATTTCCACCGCGAACTGCTGCGCCTGGCCGGCCACGAATCGGCATGGACGGCGGTCAACTCGGCAAAAGCGCACCTCGACAGGGCACGACGGCTCAGCCTGATCGACACGCGTCCGGTGTCCACCCTCATCGAGCAGCACACCGCGGTGGTGGATGCCCTGGAAGCCAGGAATGTTGCCGAGGCGGACAGCTCGCTGCGGCTGCACCTGCGCGGCGTGTTCGAGGACGTTAAACGGATCCAGGCCTCCTCCCCCGACCTCTTTTCCGACGGCACCGCCCGCCGCCCCGTCCGCAGGAACGTCGCCCGGCTCTCCTAGGGCTGTATTGTCGGCCCCTCTTGCTACGTTTGGAGCAGGTGTAAACCAGGGCCCCAGGAACCGTCCTCCGGCCCGGCTGTCAATGGGGAGGCCCCATGTTTCTACTCGAAGCTGCCAGCGCCGGCACGGCTCCGGACCTGGTGTTTTCCGCCAGCGATCTGGTGGCCGCCAGCGAGTGCGAGTACCGCGCGCTCCGCATCCTGGACGAAAAGCTGGGCCGCGTCCCGAAAGCCGACTTCCCCGCCGATGAGATGCGCGTCCGGGCCGGCGAACTGGGCGACCGGCACGAGCAGGCGGTCCTGGCCAGCCTGATCCGGAAATACGGAGGGTGGGACGCCAGCCGGGGTGCCGGGGTGTACTCGCTGGACCGCGGGGATAACCTGCGCGGCGAAATGCAGGCCAAGCATGCGGAGACCGAGCTGGCGCTCCGGTCCGGAGCCGACGTCGTCTTCCAGGCCACGTTCTTCGACGGCGAGTTCCTCGGCTACGCCGACTTCCTGGTGAACGAGGCCGCAGGAACCGGGAACCCCGGGCGCTACGAAGTCTGGGATACGAAGCTCGCCCGGCACGCCAAAGTGGGCGCCCTGCTGCAGCTCGCCGCATACGGTGACCAGCTCATCGGCATGGGGCTGGATCCCTCCCCCGTCGTCACACTGGTGCTGGGAACCAGGGTAGGCGAGGACTGGCTTCGCAGCAGCCATTCCCTCCCGGACCTGCTTCCCGTTTTCCGCGAACGGCGCCGGCGCTTCCGCCAGCTGACGGCCGCCCACCGGGCTGCCGGGGTCCCCGTGGAGTGGCAGCAGCCCGGCGTTGTGCACTGCGGCCGGTGCGACTACTGTGCCGAGCAGGTTCAGGTTCACCGTGACCTGCTGATGGTTGCCGGGATGTCAGTGGTGCGGCGCCGGAAGCTGCACGCCGAAGGCATCACCACCATCGACCAACTCGCCGCCATGCCGCCCGAACAAGCCTCTGATTCCGTGGGAAGGCTGCGGCGTCAGGCCCGCATGCAGCTGGGACTGGACCAGGTTGCCGGGTCACGGACCTTCACCAAGGACGGGCACCCGCACACCGTGTCCTACACGGTCCTGCCGGACCACACCATCACGTCGCTCCCCGCCCCCAGCCCGGGCGACATCTTCTTCGATTTTGAGGGTGACCCCCTCTGGCAGGACCCTGCCACCGGCGTGTGGGGCATCGAATACCTCTTCGGCGTCATCGAGGCCCCCGAGCCCGGTGCCGCCGGGACCCCCGTCTTCCGCCCGTTCTGGGCCCATTCCCGGTCCGGGGAACGCCGTGCCTTCCTCGATTTCCTTGCCTACGTGGAGGAACGCCGGGCCCGCTACCCGGACATGCACGTCTACCACTACGCCCCCTACGAAAAGACGGCGCTCCGGAACCTCTCCCTGGCCCACCAGGCCGGCGAAGAGACGGTGGACGACTGGCTCCGGCACGGCCTCCTGGTGGACCTCTACGCCACGGTCCGGCATTCGCTGCGGATCTCCGAGGCGTCATACTCCATCAAGAAGCTCGAACCGCTGTACATGGGTGACAACCTGCGCTCCGGCGACGTCAAGGATGCCGGCGCCTCCGTCGTCGCCTACGCCGCGTACTGCGCGGCCCGGGACGCTGGCCACCAGGAGGAGGCGGACAGGATCCTTGCCTCCATTTCCGACTACAACCAGTACGACTGCCTGTCCACCCTCCGGCTCCGGGACTGGCTGCTGGAAATCGGGGCACGGGCGGGGGACGCGGCCGGGGAAGCCGGTGCCCGGGCCACGGAAGACCGGCCGGGAACCGAACCCACGCATCCGCTGGCCGGGCGGGAACGCCGCGACGCCGTGGACGAGGCACCCGAGGAGGCCGCGCTCCGCGAGTACCTGGCAGGCCTGCCGGACAACCGGCCCTGGACCGACGACGAGCGGGCCCTGGCCATGGTGGCAGCGGCCACCGGCTACCACCGCCGGGAGCGCAAGCAGTTCTGGTGGCAGCATTTCGACCGGGTGGAGGCGCCGCTCGAAAACTGGTCCGAGCAGCGGAACGTGTTCGTGGTGCAGTCCGCCGAGGTGTCATCAGACTGGGCCTTGGCCAAGCCCCGGGAGCGGATGCGCACCCGGGTTCTGCGGCTGCGCGGCACCATGACGGAAGGCTCGGATTTCCGTGCGGATTCCACCTGGTGCCGGCTCTACGATGCTCCGCCGCCGGACGGCATGGCGGCGCCGGATGCCGCTCCCGGGGCCAGGGCCTACACGTTCGGCACCAGGATCAGTGAGCTCTCCCCGGCACCGGACAACCCGGAACATACCCTGATCACCATCGCGGAGCGGGAATCGAAGAAGGTGGCAGCCTACCCGCACCTCCCCGTTGCACTCACGGAAGACCAGCCCCTGGCCACTGCCAGCATCGAGGCAGCCATCGCGGACATCGCCCGGTCCGTGGGATCGTCCCTCCCGTCCCTGCCCGCCCAGCCGGGACTGGACATCCTGCGGAAGCAGCCGCCCCGGTTCCGCTCGCTGCCCGGCCCCGCTGAAGTCCGGCACGGCCCGGACGGTTCTGCCGATTACGCCGCCGCCATCACAGCATCGCTCCGGGACCTGGACCGGTCCTACCTTGCCGTCCAGGGACCTCCGGGTACGGGTAAGACCTTCGTCGGCGCCCACGTGATCGGCCGGCTTGTGGCCGAAGGCTGGAAGGTGGGTGTGGTGGCGCAGTCCCACAACGTGGTGGAAAACCTGTTGTGCCGGGCCGTCGAGGTTGGCGGCGTTGACCCAGCGGTGGTCGGCAAGAAGCTGGCTGCACCGCATGACGTTCCGTGGACATTAACGTCCGACGGCGACGTATCACGCCTGCTGTCAGCGTCCGGCGGGTGCCTGGTGGGCGGGACAGCGTGGACCATGACCGGAAAGGAAGTTCCCGCCGGCTCCCTGAATCTGCTGGTGATTGACGAAGCGGGACAGTTCTCGCTAGCCAACACCCTTGCGGTGTCCCGTGCCGCCCGCCGGTTGCTCCTGCTCGGCGACCCCCAGCAGTTGCCGCAGGTGACCCAGGGCGCACATCCGGAGCCTGTGGACGAGTCCGCTTTGGGCTGGCTCGCCGCCGGCCACGCAACCCTGCCCGGATGGTTGGGCTACTTCCTGGCGGACAGCTGGCGGATGCACCCCGAACTGTGCCGGGCGGTGTCGCAGCTGAGTTACGAGGGGAAACTGCAGTCGGCCACTGCGGCGTCGCTGCGTGAACTCGAAGGGCTTCCGCCCGGCGTCGAAACTGTGTTCGTGGACCACACCGGCAACACCACCAGCTCCAGGGAGGAGGCAGCAGAAGTGGTCCGGCAGGCACAGCGCCACCTGGGCCTGAAATGGACGGCGGGTCCGGGGAGTGAAGCACGGCCGCTGGACCAGCAGGACCTCCTGGTGGTTGCTGCCTACAACGCACAGGTCCACCTGATCCGGAAAAATCTGGAAGAGGCCGGCCTGCCCGAGGTCCGTGTCGGAACGGTGGACAAATTCCAGGGCCAGGAGGCGCCGGTGGTCCTTGTTTCGATGGCATGCAGTGCCGTGGCGGAGGCTCCCCGCGGGGCAGAGTTCCTGCTGAACCGGAACCGGATCAACGTAGCCGTATCCCGCGGCCAGTGGCGGGCGGTCATCATCCGCTCCCCCGAGCTCACCAGCTACATGCCGCACCGGCCCGCTGCACTGGAGGAACTTGGCGCCTTCATTGGGCTCAGCCCGCGCGCGGAGTAGCGGCGGGAGCGCCTGGAGGCAGGCGGCACGTGGAGGCAGACGGCAAGGGGAGGCCGGCGCCAGTCAGCGTGCCCGGAAGCTGTTGAAGCCTCCCTCGGCCGCGGTGAGGGATTCCTCCACGCGTTCCACCCTGCCCGGGGTCCGGTCTGATTTCAGCCAGTCGAGGAGCGCACCGACCTGCGACTCAGGCCCCTCCGCAACCACGGCAACCGAGCCGTCGCTGACGTTTCGCACCTCGCCGGTCAGGCCCAGTTCCTCGGCCTTGCCCATCGTCCAGAAACGAAAGCCAACCCCCTGCACCACGCCGAACACGCGTGCGCTGAGCCGGACCGTTCCCGTCGGGGAACCACCCGGTGCTGAACCCGCCGGTGAACCGTCGTGGCCGGCCATGGAGAGCCTCCTCAGGAGCGTCGCCCCACCCCATCTGGGTAGCAGTAGGTGTCGTTATGGGCGGCCAAAACGACAGCTACTGCGACCCAGTTGGGCGGAGCGGACCGCCTAGTTGATGGTGATGTCGCGGGTGGCGTGGTTGTAGCGGATGGTGACCGTGCCACCGGGGTGGTGCAGTTCGTGGTTGGGACCATCGAACGTGCCAAATGCGCCGTAGTTCTCGTCCCACGAACGGTTCAGGGCGATCTTGAAGGTGTAGAAGCCGGCCGGCAGCTCGGCGCTCTTCTTCCACAGCTGGTCCAGGAAATCGAACTCCATCTGTGCTTCGTCGTACTGGGGAGCCCAGTTCTCCGGTGCGCCCAGGATGGTGTTGAAGTCACCGGCAACGGCCACGGCTTCGGGCTGCGGGTGGGTCTCAACGTCCGGTCCCTCGAACCCCTCGAACCCCTCGGACGCAACGGAACCGGCGGCAACAGGCTGCTTGGCCGCCGTCTTGCCCTTGACTGCCTTCACTACCGGCTCAACGGCTTCTTCAAGTGCCTTCGCCGCCTTGCCCACGGCAGCGGCGGCCTTTTTGGCCGGGGTCTTCCTGGCGGTGGTCTTCTTGGCCGGCGCTTCCTTGGCCAGCGGCTCAACGGGAGCCGCGGTCACCTTCCGGACAAAACCCTCGGGAGCGGTGGGAACCGGGGTCTCGGCAGGAACCGGCGTGCCGGCGTCGAGCGCGGTGGCGAACGAAACCGCATCCGGGTACGCCACGGTGGCACGCATGCCGTCCTCGGTGATAGTCCAGCCGGAACGGCCCTTCACCAGCCAGCCGGCCTTCACCAGTTTGGCGGTGGCGGAAGTGAGCGTCTTGTGGCCGCGGGGAATACCGCCGCTGAGCAGTTCGGCTTCGTGCTCGTTGAACGGCACGCGCGCGGTCGCCTCGGCGAGGACCTGGCCCGCGTTCAGTGCATCGCCTGACCACACGCCTTCGGTCAGGACATCCAGGACGGTCTTGAGACGAAGGAAAGTGTTTTCTGCGGTGGACTTGGCCATGATTCCCCTTTTATAAAAGCGATCGGTCATAGGCATCTTGCCAACTGCCCGTAAAATCGCGCGACTTTAATTGGTTAACTCTGCGTGTCGTGACCGACTATGAAGCGGATCCCGCATCAAAGTGAGGCGAAGGTCTCGGGTAAGGGCTGTTGCATAACCCTCAGAGCGCCGGCATGGGTGCCGCCCTGCAATCCCCGGACACGCCTGCGGCACCCAGTTTAGCGCCACCGCCCTGCAGTTGTTGCCTGGGACACAGCAGCGTCAGGGCGCAACTTCCCCGCTGTTCAGTTCCTCCAGCAGTTCGGCCTTGCGCTCCTCGGAGGCAAAGGACGAGTGGATGGAGTTCGCGGCCAGGCGGGCCTTGTCAAAATCGGACAGATCGAAGACCGCCTTGAGCTGGGCAACGTTGTCGTCCACGTAGCCGCCGAAGTACGCCGGATCATCCGAATTGACCGAGACATTCAGCCCCGCGGCGAGCATCGCCGGAAGCGGGTGGTCGGCGAGGGTGTCCACGGCACGGAGCCGGACGTTGGACAGCGGGCAGACCGTGAGCGGGGTCCGCTCGGCAACGAGCCGTTCCACCAGGTCGGGATCGTCCATGCAGCGGATGCCGTGGTCGATACGTTCCACACCCAGGACATCGAGGGCTTCGATGATGTACGACGCCGGCCCCTCCTCCCCTGCGTGTGCGGTCAGCCGCAGGCCTGCTTCGCGGGCCTTGGCGTAGAGCCGTTCGAATTTGGCGGGAGGGTTGCCTACCTCGGCGGAGTCCAGGCCGATCGCCCCGATGGGCGCCTCCATGGCGAGCAGTCCGTCCAGGACCTCCAGGGCCGAGTCCTCGGGGAGGTCGCGCAGGAAGGCTGCGATCAGCATGGTGGAGATGCCGAAGTCCTCTTGGGAAGTGGCCAGCACCGATGCCACGCCGTTGACGCAGGTTTCCAGGGAAATGCCGCGGGAGAGGTGCGCCTGCGGATCCATCATGATCTCGGCGTGGCGGACGCCGGCGGCTGCTGCGCGCTCAAGGTAGGCGTGGGTCATGGCCGCAAAGTCCTCTTCGGTCTGCAGCACGGCCATGTTGGCGTAGTACAGGTCCAGGAAGGACTGCAGGTCGGTGAATTCGTACTTTTGCCGCAGCTCGTCCAGCCCGGAGTACGGCAGTGTAATGCCGTTGCGTTCGGCCAGGGCGAAGATCAGCTCAGGCTGCAGGGTTCCCTCGATGTGCAGGTGCAGTTCGGCTACCGGGAGGACCCGGGCCGGGGCGCCGCCTTCTGATTCGTCGGCTTCAGTTCCGGGCGCGGCGGTGGCGCCGGCAATGTTTTCCATCCGGTCAGGATAGTGCCCCGGCAGATTTCCCGCCCACCGGCGGAACACTGGAGCTTTCGACACTCCCGGCCAGATCTCGATTTGATAACCCCACGGGCATGTCCTAGCGTGAAATGCATACCCGTCCAGCGGGTGCATGAATGCCCGGTGCTGCCTCCACCAGAACTGCCCAGCGGCAGCCACCGAAGTTGACCTCTATTCGTCAGGGGCGGGCAGTGGCGCGACGATCTCCGGGGACGGAACCAGCGCCGGTGGCCTTCAGGAGCATCAACACATGAAAAACACCACTTTCCGTACTGTCGCGCGCCGTGGAGCCACCGTGGCGGCCATTTCCGCCGCCGGCCTGGCACTTTCGGCCACGGCAGCCAATGCGACCACCAGCACCTCCACCTGGGATGCTCTGGCGCAGTGTGAAAGCGGCGGCAACTGGGCCACCGACACCGGGAACGGCTACTCGGGCGGCCTGCAATTCAGCGCCAGCACCTGGTCGGCGTACGGCGGCACGGGCTCGCCGGCGGACGCCAGCCGCGAGCAGCAGATCGCCGTGGCGGAGCAGGTCCAGGCCTCGCAGGGCTGGGGCGCATGGCCGTCCTGTTCAGCGCAGCTCGGCCTGAGCGGCGGCGCCACCGGGACCGCACCTGTCCAGCAGGCACCAATCCAGCAGGCACCGGTGCAGCAGGTGCCGGTCCAGGCTGCCCCCGTCCAGGCGGCGGCAACACAGGTTCCCGCCGCCAAGCACGCCACCTCAGTGGCCCTCAGCGGAGAGACCTACACGCTGGAAGCCGGGGACACCTTGAGTATCGTGGCGGACAAGCTGGGCATCCAGGGTGGCTGGCAGCAGCTTGCGGACGCCAACCTGGACACCATCTCGGACCCGAACCTCGTCTTTGAAGGCCAGGTCCTCCAGCTTCCCGCATAGAAGCTGCCCGGCAGCCCGTGGCTGCCCAGCCCTCCGGGGCTCCCTGAGCAGGTCGGCGATAGACAAATTCCGTTGACCAAAAAGACGACGCCGGCACGCCCCCACGAGGGGAGTGCCGGCGTCGTTCCTTTAATCCGGTGAGCGGGGCTTAGCTGGCGGGCAGCTCGCGGACGATCCGGACCTTCCAGGCGGAGTCATCGCTCGTGTCCAGCAGGGCAACGGTGCCGTGGGCCAGGTTCAGCGCCACCCGCTTGACGGCAAGCAGTTCCAGGTAGAGGTGCTCGTTCATGCGGCTGGGGGTATCGATCATGTACTTCACTGCGTCCCGGACCTTGCGGTAGTTGGCGCTGCGTTCCCGGTGCATGTGCAGTTCCAGGGCAGACTGCTGCTTGATCCGGGGTTCGTGCCGGTTGAGCAGGGTGACCGCGGTGTGGACCCCCACCACCAGGGCAAGTGAAACCACGTAGATCCACCAGCCGCTGGAGAGCAGGAACAGCGGCAGGTTGCCGATAGCCACGATGGCGATCACCACGCGGAGCGCTGCGATGCGGCGCATGGTCTTGGCGACGGCGGCGATGCCGTCGCGGAAGCGGTGCTGCTCCTTTCGGGCGGCGTGGGGATCGATAGTGAACTCATCGAGGACAAGGATGCCCTTTGCTTCCGGAGCCAGCATCTGCCCGAAACGGGGCATGCTGGGGTGGGCGTGTCCGGTGGTCTTTTCAGGTGTTAGTGTCATGAGGGAGCTTCCAAAACGCGGGGGTGGTTGCGGAGATCTTAGTGGTTTTAACCTCCCCCCGTATGCATGGGTCCACTATTTGGACACCTGTGGGGCTGCCCCTGTGGGCGGCGGCACTGCAATTGGAACATCCGGCGGGTACCGTCAGACTGAATGAATGCAAACCTTCCTCCCGTACCCTGACTTCCGGCAGAGCGCCGCAGCACTGGACACCGCCCGGCTCGGCAAACAACGGGTCGAGGCGCTCCAGACGCTCCGCGCCCTGGTCATTCCCGGATACGGCTGGCAGACCCACCCTGCAATCCGCATGTGGATGGGCTACGTGCCGGCGCTTACCATGTACGGGCTGGCAATGGTGGATGAATGGACCCGGCGCGGCCACCCGGACAACACCCGCGCGAACATCACCGAGTTCGCACCGCAGGCTGCACATCCGGACTACGCCGGCAAGATTCCGATGCCCCCGTGGCTGGGCGATCCTGACGTCCACCTCAGCCACCGCTCCAAGCTGGTCCACAAGGAACCCAAGTTCTACAGCCCGGTCTTCGCCGACGCGGTGCCGGACATGGATTACGTGTGGCCGGAACCCCGGCATGAGTTCTTGCCCCGGGAACCCGAGGGCGAGATTCTGTGGATCCTCCGCGATCCCCACGACGACGTCGATCCCCAGTCGCTGGACACGGTGGCGCTTCCGCCCGTGAGCGGCAGCATCGCCGCGGCAGCCGGCGCGGACGACTACTCCCCCGTCTACCTTGAGGAGTCTTCGCGCCGCCCGTCCCGGCAGCCGCGGAAGGCCCCGGCCAAGCCGCAGGCGAAGAAGCCCACGCGCAAACGGTTGGCGCAGGAGGAGGCTTTCTCCACCCTTCCGGGCAAGACGCCAGTGGCTGTCCCGTTCGAACACGGACAGAAGTTTGCGGTGGGCCAGGTGGTGGGGCGGCCCATCACGCTCGAGGACGGCAGGTTCGGCCGGCACTTCGAGGTCACGGAGATTATTGACCGCTCCGCGTTCGCGTACCCGGCCCTCCTCCAGGATCCGCGCGTTTTCTTCGCCGTGGAGGCTCCCTAGCCATGACCATCCTGCTGGCCGGCTGCGGCGACCTTGGTACGGAAGCGGGCCTTCGGTTCGCAGCGCTGGGGCACCTGGTGGTGGGCTGGCGCCGCTCCCCCGGGAAACTGCCTGCCGCCATCGAAGGCGTGGCCGCTGACCTGGGCGCTCCGGACCTTCCCGCCGTCCCCAAGGACACCACCGCCGTCGTGATTGCCGTTGCCGCCGATGCTCCCACGGAGGACGCCTACCGCGCGGCCTACCTGGGTGGCGTCACGCACGTGCTGGACGCCCTGGAGCGCGACGGCGTGCGGCCGGCGCGGGTGCTTTTTGTCTCCTCCACGGCGGTCTACGGCGATGCCGGCGGGGGCTGGGTGGATGAGGACACGGTCCCGGCCCCCGGTGGATTCTCCGGGCGTGTGCTGGTTGAAGCCGAAGATGCGCTGCGGGCGCGGCTGGCGGGAACCGGAACGGCGGCTGTGTCCCTTCGGCTCGGCGGCATCTATGGCCCGGGCAGGACGCGGCTGATCGACCAGGTGCGCAGCGGTTCGGCCCTTGTCCCGGAAGATGTCCGCTACACCAACCGGATCCACCGCGACGACGCTGCCGCAGCCATTGTCCACCTGGTGTCCATGCCGGCCGACCCTGCGCCGGTCTACATCGGCGTGGACGACGATCCCGCCGACCTGGGCAGTGTGCTGCGGTTCCTGGCTGCCGCCATGGACCTGCCGCAGCCGCCCGTGGGTGATGCCGGACCGGCGCGCGGCGGCAACAAGCGCTGCAGCAACGGCCTGCTGCGGGGCACCGGCTTCACTTGGGCGTTCCCGTCCTTCCGCGAGGGCTACCGGGACATCCTGGCCGGCAACGGCGTCCGTCATCCGTAAAAGACGGCGGCTCCCCCGGCTGGCGTCTAGGCTGGCTGCTCAGGGACACGGCGGAGAGCGGAACGGGCAGGCATGGATTTTCGGCACATCATCGAGACGGTCGGGGAGTTCGTCGATTTCGCCGGGGTGGCCGTCATGGTCATCGGCGCCCTGGTGTCCATCCCCCTGGCACTTCGCGGATACCGGCCGCGGCGCCTCCGTGCCGGAAACGAGGAACTGAGCCTTTACCGGCTTTACCGGCAACTGCTGGGCAGATCCATCCTGCTCGGGCTCGAACTGCTGGTGGCGGCCGACATCATCCGGACCGTGGCGGTCGCTCCCACCTTCGAGAGCGTGGGCGTCCTGGCGGTCATCGTGCTGATCCGGACGTTCCTCAGTTTCTCGCTCGAACTGGAAATCACCGGGCGGTGGCCGTGGCAGAAGGAGTCCCCGAAGCCTGGCGATCCTGCCGCGGCGCGTGCAGGCTAGGACCCCGCGGTCGGGTGCCAGTACCGCAGGGCGCCGCTGGTTTCTCCGGCAGGCGTGACGTCAACCATGGCATACGGGAACGCCCGGCGGTCCGACTGGTCAGGTCCGCGGCCGCGGACGTCCGAACACCACGTACCGGTGTTGATGTACCGGGTGGAGCAGTCCTCCAGCGGGGACTCCAGCGCCCTGTGGGTGTGGGCTGAAATGTACCAGGCGACCCCGGAGCGCGAAGCCTCGAGGGTACGGGCGAACCGGCCGGCAGCGGCAGGGGCTTGCTCGCTGGCGATGCTGCGTCCGGCGGCCGCAAGGACCATGCGGGTAGCGGTGCGCGGGACAGCCGACACCGTCCGGAACCTGGACAGGCGCGCCAGTTCCCGAACGACGTCCTCGTCGAGGGCAAGGCGCCGGGACTCAGACTGCAGCAGTACGCCGTAGGCGTCCGACCGGACGCGCCGTTCCGCCCGCTCGGACGCCAGGCAGGCACGGGCAACGGCGCCGGCACGGCTCAGGCGTGACCCCGATGGTTGGGCGTGCCAGGCCGCAAGCGGAGGCAAATCCAGCCCGTCGGTGCCGTTGACCGCCGTGCGGAGCAATTCCGGGATGCGGTGCAGGGCGTGGTGCTGGTGGCCGTGCTCGGCGACGAGCACGCCAGGAACATGCAGGAACCACGGGTGGACACCGACCCGCCCGGGCTCCACGGGTGACAGCAGTTCCGCCAGGCTGGCCGCCACGGAGGGCCGGGCCAGCTCCACGTCATGGTTGCCGCAGACGAAATGCAGCTGCACGCCGAGGGCCGCGCACTCCTGCAGCGTCCGGAACGTGTCCACGTGCTGGTCCAGGATGGACTTGAGCCGGGCCAGGCTCTGGTCCTCGCTGAACCCGGTCAGTTCGAACGTGTCACCGACGAAGACCACGTGCCGCTCCGGCCCCGGGGCCGCCAGCACCTCGCGCCGGAGGAACCCGGGCAGCTCCCTGCCGGGACGGCGGGGATCGTCGTCGGAGGCATCCAAATGAAGGTCGCTGACGAGCCACCACCGCGCCGCGCGGCTCATGTGATCAGCTCCCATACGCGCGGAACGAAAAGAAGCAGGAAGACCGTCCAGACGGCGGCGACCGCGATGCGGCTGACGGTCCGGTTCACGTGCCGCGGGCCGGCGGATTGCCCCGGGTCCTGTCCGGTATGGCGCACCTCGAGCGTTATCAGGGTGGTGAGCAGGGCGGCGGCCGCAAGCACTCCGGGGAAATCGATCATGCCGGGGCCTCCGTGCGTGCCCGGGCCAAGCAGGCGAGGACGGTGATGGCGCCCATCGCGACCACGCACCCCTGCCACGACCACACGGTGAGGTAGAACATGGCCGTGGAGACGGCTGTGAGCGAGGCGATGCCAAGCGCCACCATCAGCAGCGC
>Ga0307412_10001476_pt1 | contig 13062 bp, 11 predicted proteins | sample DK1Cmetagenome_3_FD_203823 | JGI IMG/M metagenome (GOLD analysis project Ga0307412, IMG submission 203823) | Maize rhizosphere microbial communities from greenhouse at UC Davis, California, United States - DK15-C-1 | ecosystem: Host-associated > Plants > Roots > Rhizosphere > Soil | place: USA...
AATCGATCGTGCCGCCGCCCTCCGCGGCCGATGAGCCTTCCATGGACCCCGCGCCGTCAGTGTCCCGCAACGTGTACCACTTCCCGAGGTACCGGAAGGAGACGGACAACGTACCGGGAGCGGGGATCGTCGGGAGGGTCAGGACGTAGACCGTTCCCTGGTTGGCGAGGGTGACATCCGTGGCGAACGTGTAGGTGGAACCGCTCACGGCCGCGGCGGGAATGTACGTGCCGCCGAACAGTGTCGTGCCGTCGATCTTCCCGGACTCGTAATCCACGGTACCGACCGGCGAGCCGTTGACGACGAGGTTCCCGCCCAAGTCGATCGCGGAACCCCCCGGCACCGACGCCGCCACGCTGCCGGGCAACACGCCGCGAAACTGATAGCGGGGGGCCGTGCCGGCTTCCAGGGCCTGTGCAATCCCCGCTGCGATATAGCTCAACGCCAGACCCGGCGTGGCGCCCGCGATCGCCGTCTCGCGCGTGGTAGCCGGCACCAACTGCGCCGTGATCGAGGACACGGTGAGTTCGAGGGCATTCTGCGACACGCCCTCGGCCAGCTTGCTCACCCCGTAATACGTGCTGGCATCGGCCACCGTGGTCTGCCGTATCCGGGTCGGCGGAATGACGTTCGTCAGCCGGTTTGCCTCCGCCCCAAGGTACGTCTGCCGCAACGCGCCCGTCAGCGTCACCGTGACCACCTTGCGTTGAAAATCGCCCTGCTCGTCCGTGAACGTACGCGATTCCGAGGCGATGTCGGCCACACGGACGTACTGCTGAGCCGTGACCGTCGCGCCGTTCTCAACCGAGAGCACGAGGACGTCGCCGACCTCCGGGAGCGGTGTTTCGATCCTCCCGAGCAGACTGATGGCACGCGCACCCTTGGGCTGGTTGCCGAACAGGTAGTACGGCGCCAGTGGTCCGACCGTGACATACGACTCGATGCGGTCCTGGGCGTTCGCCCGCAGGTCCGTGACGCTACCGGTGGTGAACATCGTCACCGCGATCCGTTCGTCGTCGGGTGGGTCGGTGACGATGACGTGCGATCCGAGATACGTATCGGTATCCGCGCTGTTCACCGCCATGTAGGCCTTGCGCAACGACAAGCGCCCGTAGGTGCGATCAAGGCGGCTGATGTCCGCAAAGAGGTTGTTCAGCACACCGCTTTCGATGACCTGGCCGGTCATGCGACCGCCGCCGTCGTTGTTGTCGGTCAGGCGCTCAGAAGCGCGCAGCTGGATATCCGTGACCTGGATGGTCATGCGTTCACCGTTTCGAGTCGGATGGTGGGGATGTACTGGAGCTTGTTGCGCGTGGTCGTATTGGCCGAGACGCGATGCTCGACGGGCTCGGCTTCGACGGCGGTGTCCTCGACGCGAAACCGAACGGTGAAGGTGCGACCGTCGGGGAACACGAGGTTCCGGTATGTTTCCGGGTCGGAAGCCATCGTGCGGAGGGCTTCGACCTCCGCGTAGCTGATCCAGGCGAAGTCCAGACCGCCCTCAAGCGTGATCGGCCGTCCCGCCTGGAGATTGCCGATCTGCACGATCTTCGCGCCGGTCAACGTGACCTTCGCGCTCGCCCCGACGGGCAACCAACTGTGCTCGTCGGACCAGCGCATGTCCGGTGGTAGAGCGAGCGTGCCGAGCGTGATCTGTTCCATGGTTACCTGTTGGTGGTCGCGCGACGAATGCCGAGTTGCTTCACGACGGCGGGAACGAGGAGGTTCGCCAGCCGCTGGATGTCCGTGGGCGCCATGACAAGCGGGGTTCCGCTGCCGCGCTGGCCGTTGGTTATCGTCAAGTCCAGCGCCAGGCGGCCACCGTCGGCGGGCGTTGGCGCGGCCACATCGGCAGTGGTGCCCTCCGGTCGGGCCCACTGCTCTTCCATGGCCCGGTTGTCCTCGGCGGCCTGCTGCGAACGCTCCTGCGCCGCGCGACGGATCTCCTCCTGCCGACGCTTCGCCTCGTCCGCCGCGTGCTTGATGTTCTCCTCGTGCGTCTGCTGCGCCTGGGCCAACGCACGCACCTGGTCCTCGGTGAGGTACTTGTACTGATTGCGCAGCGCCGCCACGCGCTGACTCATGGCGTCGAACTTCGCGTTCTGTTGGTCCAGCGTCGCCATCTGTTCCTTGAACTGGTTGAGCTGGTCCGTGGCCTGCTGCATGACGTCGTTCCACATGTGCCGCCACACGTCGGGCATCCCCGCCCATTGGTTGAGGTTCGCGAGATCCTTGACCAATTGATCGGAGAGACCGCCCAGCGAATACGACAGGGCCTCGGTCTCCTTCGCATGCCGGCGCGTCGCCTTGGCGGATTCGTCGGCCGCCTTGGAGTAATGGGTTTCGCTCTCGGCAGCGTCGTCGGTGGTTTCTGATGCGCGTTCCGTGGCGTCGGCGGCACGATGCGTCGCTGACGCGGTGTCGTCCAGCGCATCGCGGGCGTGGCCGGCGCCGCGGGCGACGCGATCACCGGCATCGAGGCCCGTGTTGCCCATCCGGTCGAGCCCCGCGGTGACATTGAGGACCGCTGCCTGCGTCTTCAACGCGGCCTGCACGGTGGCCTGCTGCCAGGGCTCGGAATTGGCGACCGCGTCCAGTTGGGCGCGCGACATGGCGGCAAACGCCGCGCGCACGTCATCCACGGTCGCCTTGCCCGCGCGCGCGGATTCGACGACCGTGGCGAACGCGCTCCTCGCTGCCGCCGCCGCATCGTCGAGCGCACGCTTGGACTGGATGCCCAGCGCCGCGAACGAGTCGGTCAACGGATCGAGCGCCGTTTGCAGCTGGCGGAGTCGGTTTTGCACGGCCGCCGCCGCCCGTTCCGTCGCCTCGAAGCCGACCTTGCCCTGGTCGCCCGCGACGTACAGCGCGTCGCCCAGGCTCTTCACCTCGTCGACCGTGGTGGCGCTCGCCAGCGCCTTGTTGAACGCGGCTTCGATCGTCGAGGCGGCGGCGGCGGCGTTCTCGGCCACGGTGGCGAAGGCTGCGACGTTCTGACGGCTGGCATCGGTGGTCGCCAGGCCCCAACGGTCCGCGGCGACGCCCAGTCGGGCCAGCGCCACTTCGAGGACGGTTTGGGTCACGGCGGCCGCATCGGTCGCCGAGACTTGGTAGGTGTTGAACGCGGCCGTGGCCGCCGACTGGAACCGCAAGAGATCCGTGGAAGTGAGTTCGTCCAGGGTCGCCTTCAATCCCAGCCGGACGGCCAGGTCGGCCCGCTGCGATTGGTCTGCGGTATTCGCCAGCGCCAGGGCAAGGTCACCCAGGTCTGTCGTGCTGGCCGACTGGAACGTCGCGAACAGCTGCTGGATACGTGTGCTGGCCGTGGTGGCATCGTCGCCCACGCCGACAAGCGACGCACGCAACGCCTCGGCACCGGCGCTGAGGTGGTCCTTCAGCGCCGCCTCGGCAATGCGCGCGCCTTCCGCGAGGGCGGCCATGCCGTCCTTCGTCGTCTGGTACGCCGCCCGCGTCTGCCCCAGTTCCTCAGCGACGTCGCGGCCGAGGGACTGCAAGCGTACCTGTTCCGCTTGCTTGGCCTTGAGGTACGCCTGGAGACCTTCCAATCGCGTTTCGTAGGAGGCGCGCTCCTTCGCGCTCAGCGCCGCCACCTGCTTGGCGGTGAGGATCTGCGTGTCCGCGTACTGGATGTACTGCTGCTGCACGACGCGATAGGTGTCGGCCTGACGCTCCATCTCATCGCGAACGCGTTTCTGGACCGCTTCGAGATTCTTCGCCGCGGCGCTGTGCTTGCCGGCCAGTTCCCCGATGTAATCGCCCGCCTGCACGAGCAGTTCGAAGCCAGCCACGGCGATTGCCACCTGCACGGTGGGCGGCAGCGACCGGAGCACCTTGGTGAGCAGCGTTGCCTTGGCGGCGACGCCGCCGACGGCGCCTTGCGAACGGATGGCGCCGGCGGCCAGTTCTGCAAATCGCGCGGTAGCCAGGCCGATCTCGCCCACGATGGAGCCGATGCGGAAGGCCGCGTAGGCCTTCGCCACCGCGCCGATGGCGGCGGCGTGGTCGATCAGGAAGCCGCCGGCACTCTGGACGGCCTTCGCCACCGTGACGATGCCGTCGGAGATCCGCCGTGCGTACTCCGCCAGGCGCCCATCCGAGGTCATCTGACGAATGGTGGCGTTCAGCGACTTGAGCTGCTCGCGGAAGTAATCCAGCGCGCCGCTCTTGGCGACCTGGTCCTGGAACTGCTGGAAGTTGTCCTTCGCGACCGTGACCTGGCCGCCGAGCGTTTCGACCTGCGCGGCGGCGGCGCCGAGGGAATCCTTGCCCATCTGCGCCACGAACTTCTGCAACACGCTGAGACCCAGCTTGCCTGTCTCACCCAGCTTTTGCAGTTCGCCGGCGGTCTTCCCCGTCACCTCGCCGAGGATCTGGTACACCGGCACGCCGGCCTCCACCAGCTGCCGCATCTCCTCGCCTTGCAACTTGCCCTTGGCGAAGGCCTGTCCCAACGCGAGGGTGATCCGCTCAAGCCGTTCCGTCTCCCCGCCGAGCCGTGCGTTCTGGTCGATGATGGCCCGCAGCGACCCGTTCATTGGATCGATGCCGAAGTTCTTCAGCGTGATGAACGACTTCATCACGTCCTGAAGCTGCAACGGCGTTTCCTTGCTAAAGGCCTTCACCCATTCGAACGCCTGCTGGCCCTTGGCCTGCGAACCGTACAGGCTGGACAGCTGCTTTTCGAACCGGGCGAAGTCGTCGCCCGTCGACAGGAGCGACTTCACGCCCTGAAGGAGTGCCGCGAAGGAAAAGAACGCGCCCAAGCCGGCGAGGACACCACGGAGACGCTCGGCCGCACTTCGCGTCCGCTCCAGCCCCTCGGAGACCGCCTGTGCGCCTTCACGGCCGGCAGCACCGTTGCGCTCCTGCGCCTTGCGCACGCGATCGACCGCGGCCGCGAACTCGGCGGCCTGCCGCGCGCCGCGTGCCTGCTCCGTCCGAAGATCGGCTTCCAGGTCACGCTGCGCCTTGAGGCGCGTGACCATGGCACGAAACGAGTCGGTCGCCGCGTCGGTGCGCGACTTGAGCTCGCGCTGGGCTGCGGTGAAGCTCCGGAGACTCACCCCCGAAGCATCGAGCGTGGCCTTGGTCTCGCGCAGCTTCGTTACCTGGCCTTGTTGCTCGGCGACCAGGGCGCGAAGGCCCGCGCGGGCGCGATCAAGCTCGCGCGTTTGCGCCTTCGTCGGTTGGTCGGACGCGGCGATCGCGGCGGCTAACGTCTGCACCTTGTCCGTGGCAGCGGCGACGTTCCGTTGGTACTCCAGGACCGATTTGCCGACCTCGCGGTAGGTCTCCAGCGCCTTGCCGGTCTTCTCGGTGGAGGATATCGCATTGAGCAGCGCGACCGCGTCGGCGCGGGCTTCCTGCGAGACGTCGCCCAGCTGGACAAACGCCTGCGCGGCCTGGGTGATGCCCTCGACCCCGCCGGTTTCGAAGGCAAGGCGAATGACCTCTTCGAACTGCGCGTTAGCCATGCCGCAGCTCCAGCGCGATCTGACGAGCCAGTTCGCCCACGTAATAGGTTTCCAGTTCCGAAAGCACCGCGCCGCGAACCCGCAAGGCCGCCTGGTTGGCGTGCGTGCCAGGGCTCAGCATCTCGAAGACGCTCGGGCCGTACAGGCGACGCAGCGGACCGCGCCCGACGCGTCGGCCGGTGGGTTGCAGCTGTCGCACGTAGATGGCCGTCGAGGCGGTGTCGTCCTTCAGGGACCCTCCCGACGCACCCCGCCAGCCGACGCGGGCCACGAAGGCGCTGGTGTAGGTCTTCCGCTGACCGACCAGCACCGAGGCGGTCGCCCCCGGTGTGCTGCGCCCGCCCCAGGTGCCGCCAAAGCTCGCCAGAGGAAGGCGGCGCGTGCTGGCCTGGAGCGCGATGTAATCGCCCTTGCGACGCAGGCCGTTGTAAAGCGCCAAACGACCGTTGAGGGTGGAGGCCTTGATCCCGTACACCTTACGAATCTCCCGCTTGGCGACTGGCTGCACGCGCCGCGCGAGCGAGGATTGAGCCCGTTGAGCCGCCTGCGAATAACGGGAGACGCGGTCGCCGATGCGCTTGGACAGCCCATACAGATTGTCGGCCGCGCGGCCGTTCACGAAGAGCTTGAGCGCGGAGTTCCGGCGGTGGGAAAGCGCGGCCATGGACGGTCCCGGCAACGAGCAAGAAACAGGGGCCGCCGGAGGGAAGTCCGGCGGCAGGGGTCGTCAGAGGTAATCGACGGTGAAGGGCGGCTTGCCGTCCACCGACTTGATCGGGCCGCCGAAGGTGGCCACGGCGAAGCTGTCGGCGAGGAAATCGACGTTCGTGCTCGGGTACACCGCCGCCTCGGGAATGTTGACGTAGATGTCCTTGCCGTTGGCGAGGTTCTTCATCCGCCCGTAGACGCGAATACGCAGCGTCGGCTTCGTTCCCGGCGTAACGCGCAAGCCCGTCTGCGCAGGAGCGCTGTACTTGACCTTCACGCTGTCGGTCGCGGCGCCACCCTCGATCTTCATGATCATCCCGCCCGCCGCATCGAGCCTGTAGTCCTGGTCGAGCACGAGGGTGGCACCCTCCACGCCTTCTTCGTCCAGTGCCTTCACCGAGACGGCCGTCATGTTGTAGTTGCCGTCACCGATCGGCAACCAGGTGCCAGCCGTCGGCAGTGCCACCGTGATCGACACGTCGGTCTGCGCTGCCCGGGTGATTTTCGTGACTTCGCCACGGAACGACATACCGGCGACGTCGGCATCGTGCTCATCCACACCGATCGTGAGCACCGAGGCGCCCGGCGTATAGACCGTGTCCAGGGCCTGGCCGAAGCTTTCGATCTGCTTGGAGACGCGGGTCTTCTCGTTGTTGTCGCCATTGGCGATTTCCAACTGGACGGTGTTTTTTACGGGCATGAAGCCCTTGAAGGCGCCATCGTCGTCGAGGATGGCGATCTGGACATTGCCTGAGCAAATGAGGCCGGGCATGGGGGTTCTCCGAATGGTTACGCGGGGACGGTGGTGAACTCGAAGCAGGTGCCCCGCAGAGTCACACCCACCACGTTGTAATTGACGCCGTCCGGCTGGCGGAGCACGTCGGCCTTCACGACTTCCATCGTCTGGAGCCCTTCCGTCGAAATCGACGTCTTCGTGGGAATCGCGCGCACGATGTCCTCCATGACGTCCGCGATGGTGTCCTCGGCCGTATCAGCCGCCGTGGGCAGCCGCGCCTCGATGACCACGTCGAACTCCCAGTCGCGCCTGTGCGGCGTCTTCTTCACACTGTTCAGCCCGTCGATGAGCACGAACGTGCTGAAGCGCCGGTCGTCACCGTTGGCGGGTTTACGCTTGGACGACACCGAGTCGCCGAGGTCGGTCTGGTAGCCGTTTTCGATACGAATGACCTTCAGCCACCCCTCGACCAGCGTGCGGTAGCTCTTCAGGCCGATCACGGCGCCGCCTCGCCCAGCGAAACGATGAGCGTGGTGATGTCACCGTCGTCGGTGGACTTCCGGTCGACCACCCAGGTCTGGCCGTCGGCCAGGATGATGCGATCGCCCTGCTCCGGGTCCGGCACCTCGGCGTTGAGCACGTCGATGGTGGAGACGGTGGCCATCGTCACCGCGTACTCGCCCACCTCCGTGGCCTGCTGTGCCAGCGCGGCAAGCACCGGATCGGCCAAGGCCGTTCCGTCACTGCGGACGTACGTCGCCGGCTCGCCGATTCCTACAAGGAGCCGGCGAGCCGCCGCCGCGGTCAGCTGACGGAACGAGGGGCGAGTCGCCGCGGCCACGATCAGGCGCCTGCGACCAGCGAGCCGGCGCCCGGGGTGAGCTTGACGCGTACCGTGGCATCGCCATTGGCCGCCGCGGCGATTGCGACCGCACCGCCCGCCACGTCGTTAGCGACGCCCGCACCGCCGATGAACGCCTTGTCGGCCACGCTCCAGGTGACGCGCTGGCCGGCGGTCACCGCGCCGCCCGTCTTCTTCGGCAGGTCGAACACACCTTCGATGGCGAGGGCGCCGGTGTCGTTGGCGGCGATGTCGCTGACCGCGACGCCGAGCAGGACGCCGAGGGCGATCACGTCGTTGCTGGCAACGGCGGCCGCTGGCGTGTAGTCGATCGTCTCGCCGCGCTGCACGTACTTGGTGGTCATATCAGTTCTCCGAATCGCTGTGATGAGGTGAGCAGGACTGCGCCGTTAAGCGCCCGCGTTCTTCGCCAGGCCGCGGTAGTCCAGCGGGGCGACACCCGCGTCGATGCGGACCTTGAACTCCGTGCCGTCGACGCTCCAACCGTCCTTCTGATCGAGGAATGGCTGCTCGACACCATCCAGATAGGCCACTTCGATGGTGTCGAAGAGGTTGGGATCGGCGGCGCCGAACCACGCGGTGGCGCTGAAGGCATCCAGACGGGCGTCAGCGATTACTTCGAAGCGGTTCTGCTCCACGTTCGGCGTCGTTGAGTTGTCGGCACCGCCGATGCGGTACTGCGCCGAACGCACCAGGTTCGCCGGCCCCTCCAGGGCGACCGGCACGATCAGGTACTTCAGCGGCAGAGCCACCGGCTGATCGTCGACCTTCTGGGTGCCCATCGCGACACGCATCGCAGCGACGGAATCCGTGGTGATGGGAGCTCCCGGGGTGAGGATGTTGCCGTGATCCGAGTGGAAGAGGCTCTTGCCATCGGCCACCTTGGGATTCTTGGTCAGGACGGCAAACACGAGGTTGCCGATGGTGCGGCGTGCCGACTTGCCCATCTTCTTCGGCACTTCGGTGAACGCACCGAGGTCGTCGTTGATGATGGCCTGGCGGGTGATCGCGAACATCTTGCCGTAGGTCGCCAGGACGATGGAGTTGCCGGCGCTGCCGAACGTCCCGTGCTTGTACTCGCCACCCTCGGGAATCCTGTCGAGCGACGAGAAGAAGCCCAGGCCCGCACGCTCGGCCGGCTTGAAGTCGGTGAGCGTGCCTTTGCGCGTGAACTGTTCGAAGACTTCCGGCGATTCCTCGTAACCCTTCAGGAGCGCCGTGCGTGCCGTGCTCGTGAGCAGCGCGGGGAAATCCGAGGTGCTCGTGAAGGCGGCCGCCACCATTTCGCGGACGTCCATGCCGTCACTATTTCGACCCGCGCGCTTGAGCGAGGCACGCGCCATCTCGCGCAGATTCATGCCGCGCAGCGGGTTCTGGCCGTCGGCCTTCGCGAAGCCCGCGCGGGCGAGGATCGCGTTCTCGCCAGCGGCACGGAACTTGTCGGCTTCATCGGCGACCAATTCGATGCGCACCGGGCTCGCCGAGGCGCCAATGTGATCCAGCAACTTCGCCCGCGCCTGGTCGACCGTCTGCGTCGGGTCGGCGAGCGCCGCGACGTGCAGCGCCTGCACGCCTGGCCGCGCCAGGTACGGTTCGAACAACGCCTGGATGGCCGCGCTACGCTGCCGCATGGCAGCCATGACGGCCGTGGTCGGGTCGGCGGCCGGCGGATTAAGGGTGCCACCACCGCTCTCGGAACCCTCCGGGCCTGCGGGCGCGCGGAGGGCGGCATACAGCTTGCGTCGCTTCATATCAGTGTCTCCGGTATCGGCCGTCAAGGCCGTCGTAAGGGCGCCCACGAGGGCTTGCTGCCCTTCGGCGGAACCGAGGGCCAGGTTGAAAGTGGTGAGATCGACGCCGGAGGCGGCGCGGACGCGCGGCTTATCGCCGGCGGGCATGGCTTTGCGCTGGCGGCCCGCCGCGGCAAGCGCCTGCCGCTGCAACTGTGCCGAGGCGCCGGAAGTGAATCGGCTCACGCCTTGCGCGCGGATCTCGCCGACCGCCTTGGCATCCGCCTCGTCCTCCTCCTCGGTCACATCCGCGACCAGCGCGTCGACAAAGCCGGCGGCAAGGGCCTGATCGCCGGTGTAGAAGTGGTCCTTGCCGTCGGCGAGGAGCTCCAGCATCTCGGCCTTGGGCTTGCCGCTCTTGCGAGCGTAGGCGTTCGCCATGGCGTCGGCGTAGATATCCAGCACGTCGGCCATCTCGCGCATATCCTGCGCGTTGCCCTGAGCCAGCCCCCATGGGGCGTGGATCATGAGCACGGATTCCGGCGGTGCCTGCAATTCATCGCAGGCCATCGCGATCAGGCTGGCACTGGACATGGCGACGCCATCGATCGTGCCCACCTTGCGCGCCGAGTGGCGACGCAGCGCGTTGTGGATCGCCAGACCGTCGCTGACACTGCCGCCATAGCTGTTGATGCGGACGTTCAGCTGCGTCACGCCAGCGTCGAGCGCCTGAAGCTGCTGGACGATGCTCAACGCCGAAACGGAGTCACCCCACCAGCTTTCGCCAATATCGCCATAGATGAGCAGTTCGTACTCGTTGGCGGCGGTTGCGACCGGCCGAAGGACCATCACCGGTCGGATCGGCGTGCCGCCGTCGGCGGCCGCCATCGCCACGAAGAGGCGGTTACGCGGAAGGTTCATCGTCTTTCTCCGGGGGTACGGTGGCGCTGGCAGCGAGCAGGCCCGCGTCACGCTTGTCGGCCTGCCATTTGGACTGCGCACGCAGGACGTCAGCGGGATTGCGTCCCTGCCGACGGAGGATTTCGGGACCCGACACGTAGCAGCGGTCTTCCGCTTCGGCATACGCGTTGACTTCCTTCAAGGGGTCGATCCATGGCATCGACGGGGGCACGTAGACGGCGTGCTTGAACCCTTCGCGCGTCATGCCCTTCGGCAACCGCACTAGTCCCGCCAGGATGACCATGTCGCAGAAGCGGCCGTAGACCTCGGCCGTGTGCTGGTCGATGAACGCCTTGCTGAGCATCGAATAGGCGCCCCACTGCTCGACGAGCTCCTGCCGCTGGGCGCTGTAGGTGCCGTTGTAATTCTTGCTGGAGGAACTCGCGCTGACGTTCGTGCCGGACGAAAGCGCGCGGATCTGACCGTCGCGCCACGCGGCAGCGTTCGGGTTCGGCCGCTTGCTGTCGATCGTCCCGATGTCCTCGCCGGGCGCGAGATCGTCGAAGATCATCCCGGCTTCGAAATAAAGCTCCCGCTTCTTCGCATTGGGATCGGTCGGGGCATCCGGGAACGATCCCGGGTCACCTTTCTTGATGAAGGCGGCCATCGACGCGGCGATCCGCGCGGCGATACGCTCGCTCTCTTCGTAATCCTTGAGGTCATCCAGCCGCGTGAGCACGCTGGCGAAGATGCTGACACCACGGCGTTGACCGATGCGATCGATCAACTTGATGTGCCCGATTTTGGCCGTGTCCACCGCCTTCAGCGTGGGCATCGGTGCGTAGGGCTCGCCCGGATGCGTCTTGTACATCCAGTAGCGCTGCGGCTTGCCCCAATCACTGCACTGGACGCCCTGGAGGGTGTTGGTGCTCGGGTCGTTGTAGTCGACCGGGCACATATCCGACTCCAGCAACTCAAGCGAGAACGGCACGACCGACCCGTGCGTGAGCGACGGGACGTTGCCTTCGACGTACTGCCAGAAGCTGTCGCCGTCGCGGAACCAGCTCCGCGCGAGGAGCTGCTCGCTGCGAGCGCGGTTGAGTTCGCCGGTCACCTCGGGCAGCGCGCTCCACTTTTCCCACAGTTCACTGAGCTGCGCGGCCAGGTCATTGTCGATGTTGCCTGCCGTGTCGCGCGGCTGCGGTTCGACGCCGATCCCGTCGGGGCCGACGACGTTGCGCACGAGGATGTCGAGGATGCCGCGGCTGATATCGTGGTTGCGGTCGAGGTGACGCGCCATGTCGCGCAAGGCCATCTGGCTGGTGGCCACCACCGCGTTGCCGTTGCCGCGATCACGGGGACGCTTGCGGAGTCGACCGGGTTCGACCGCCTCGTAAGCGGCGCCGTACGCCTGAGCGCGATAGCGTGACTGCGCCCGGGCGGCGGCCCAGCCGGGCGCCACGCTGAGCAAGAGCCGGTCGAACGCCGGGAGGGAGCGACGCGCCATCAGTTGCGTCCCCAGTGGCGCTCGCTGCCCTCACGGCCACCGCAAGGCCCTGCCAGGTTCGCTACCGCCCCGGTGCGCCCACCCTGCTCCGCCGCTATGCGGCGCTCCCAGTCTTTCCGGCCGGCCTGGATCGTAGCCAGGTCGGCCATGGTGAGGCGCTTGCCTCCGAACTCGATCGTCTGCCCGGCGAGGATCGCCAGTTCGGCTTCGAGGTAACGGTCGCGCATGTCGGTGGCGGTAGACATGCCGCCATCGTGGGCAGGCGCGAGTGCAATTCTTACCGGAAAGCTTGCACCGCCCCGGACCAGCGATTCAGCGATGCTGGGCCATGAGCCAGAAGTAGGTCCGACGGCTGATGCCGAACTGCGAGCAGATGCGCTTCACGCCATCGCCGCGCCGTGTGGCCGCCACGATATCGGCGACGGGGTAGGTTCGTCCCGGGCGGGGAATGTACATCTCGTCGCCGCCGTATTGCTGCTGAAGGTACGCCACGATCGGTCGGACGTGGGCCACCGCCTGTTCGAACGAAACGCCACGCGCCTGCACCAATGCCATCGCCAGTTCGTCGACCAGGCGCTTGGCGGGTTCGAAATCGCCCGGTTCCACGATAGCGCTCATGTTCGCCTCCTGAAGGGATTGCCGTGGCCGCGCGGTGTCACGGTCAACGGATTCGCCGCCGGACGAGCGACGGCGGCGGTGGCCGGTTCCGCCCCTTCGGAGGCCGGTAGCGTGGGAGCGGGAGCGGGAGCGGCCGCAGCTGTCGTCTTGGCCGGCACCGGGGGTGCCGCTGGCTGCACAACCCAGAGATCCCCCGTGCCCGGTTCAAGCTTCGCTTCCAAGACCGCCCAGTCCGCGTCGCGCATGACGTGCAGGCGTACGCGGGGGCTGAGTGCGGCTGCGTACGCGTAGACCAACGTATCCAGGGCCTCGTTAGCCTTGCCCTTCGGGCGTACCCACCGATTCGCCACCGTATCCAGCCGCTCCGCCGTGAGCTCCTGATAGAACGAGTCCTCGTGGTCGGCCGGGAAGTGGAAGCGCCGCCGGTCCTCTTCGAGGTCACCGTCGTTGATAAGGCGCTGCATGAGCGTTTTCTTGATCGTGTGTCCGCCCACGTTCCAACGTTG
>Ga0307412_10001477_pt1 | contig 13061 bp, 11 predicted proteins | sample DK1Cmetagenome_3_FD_203823 | JGI IMG/M metagenome (GOLD analysis project Ga0307412, IMG submission 203823) | Maize rhizosphere microbial communities from greenhouse at UC Davis, California, United States - DK15-C-1 | ecosystem: Host-associated > Plants > Roots > Rhizosphere > Soil | place: USA...
TTAGTAGGGCCCTGACAGCGAATGTCAGGGCCCTACGACTTTAACCACCACACACCCCCCGGCACCGACACCCAGGGCCACCCCGGTAGAGTTGATCACCATGAACAGCCTCTTCAGCCATGGCCAGGATTCCTGGGACGCCGACACCCAGCCCGCATCGGATCTGCTCGAGCCCGTCGTTGACACCGTCGTGGTACCGGGGACCATAGCCCACGCCTTTGCCGGATTCACGGACCATACACACTTGTGGTGGCCGCTTGAAGCCCATGGTGTTTATGGGGCTGACTCGTACGTTGAGTTTGAAGAGAACCTCATCCTCGAGACGGCTGACGACGGCCGAACAAGCATCTGGGGAACACTTGATGACTGGCAGCCGCCATTTTCCTTCCATGCCACCTGGCATCCAGGCACCACTGCCCTGTGGTCCACCGAGCTCCTTGTTGTCTTCAAAACGGTGGAACAGGGAACGGAGGTACGCGTATTCCACGACGGGTGGGAAGGCGCTGAGGACCCTGCTGCAGTACGTGCCGAATACGCTGGCGCCTGGCCGGAGATCCTGACGAGGTATGCACGCTTCATGGGCGCTTAATGACCAAAATCCGTCGGCTGGAACGAGGGGACTGGGCGTTCTATCGGGATATTCGCCTGGCAATGCTCGCAGACACACCCACGGCGTATGTTGAGCCGCTCGAATCTGCGTCACGCCAGACCGACGGGCAGTGGCAGGCACGCACGGCGTCGATGGTCAGCCCGGGAAACATTGCTTTCGTTGCTGGCGACGCTCCAGGCAGTGGCCGCTTTGAGGCGCTGATGTGGGTGGCACTAAAGAAACCCCAGGACCCGCAACGGCCCCGCCAGGCGATACTGCTTAGCGTCTTCGTGACAGGCCGGCAGCGAGGCACCGGACTGGCTGACTCAATGCTGCGCCGGTGCATTGCCGCAGCCAGGGATGAACTGCAGGCGGACCTGCTGGCGCTTGGAGTGCATGAGGACAACGTGCGTGCCCAGCGTTTCTACCTGCGCCATGGCTTCAGGGACACGGGAAGGCGGGAGCCCTACCCTTTGGATCCGGCAGCCCGGGAACTGGTGATGGAACTGCAGCTCAAGCCGGCAGCTGATGGCGGCGCAGCTACGACGGACCGGTAGAGGCCTGCACAGGCGGGACAGCTGTACTCGTCCTGATGATGAACTCCGTCGGGTATTCGTGGTCGGTGGCACTGTGGGCAGCACCGCCGTCGGACTTCCCCCTGCCGTCGCCCAGCAAGCCAAGAGCGGTACGGGCGGCCAGGCGGCCCTGCCCCCGCGGGTCCTGGCTGATGGTGGTCAGCCCGAACGTCTCACCAAGCTCGTGCCCGTCCATGCCCAGCACGGAAAGATCGTGCGGAACCTGCAGGCCAAAGTCGCGAGCTGCGAGGATGATGCCAACAGCCATCTCATCCGAAGCAGCGAAAACGGCCGTGGGCCGCTCCGCGGCCGTCCCCAGCAGGCGGCGCGCACCCGCGTAGGCTCCCTGGATGGTGAAATCGGCCGGTACCAGCCACTCCTGGCGCAGCGGCAGGCCGGCAGCTGCCATCGCCTTTTCAAAGCCGCTGCGGCGGATTCCCGGCAGCTTGAAGTCGCGGTCGAGTGCGGCGTCGCCTGTCATGTGCGCTATCCGGGTGTGGCCAAGCCGGATAAGGTGGTCCGTCGCCTCCCGTGCCAGCCGCTCATCGTCGATGCGGATGGTGGAAGCACCCGGCAGCGCACCACCGATGCCCACAATCGGCCGGTGAACGGCCAGCAGTTGCCGGATCTCCTCTTCGCTGAGCACCAATGCAACCGCAATTACAGCGTCCAGACGCTTCCGCAGGAGGAAGTCGTTGAGCACGCTGCTGCGCCGTTCAGGCTGCTCGCCCACGTTGTACAGCGTTAGGTCGTAACCGGCGTCCAGCAGTGTCTCCGAGACGCCTTCCAATACCGAGGAGAAGTACCACCGGTGCACGTGTGGCACGACTAGCCCGATGTTGTGGTTGCGCCCCGAAGCGAGGCTGGAAGCGTGGTAGGACGGGACAAAGCCCAGCTCCTGCGCAGCCTCCTGGGCGAGCCGGCGGGCCCGCGCCGACACGTTGGTCTTCCCGCTCAACGCCCGGGACACGGTGGCAACGGACAGGCCCGCCTTGGCTGCTACCTCCTTGATGCCCGCCATGCTCAGTCTGCTGCGGCGCCGGGTCCAAGCTGGATCCAGGCGGTCTCGCCAGAGGCGAGGTGCGTGCCGGACTCCGAGGGAAGGCTGCGGACGATGACCTGCCCGGCGGGCATTTCCAGGGGCTCGTGGTTGAGGTTCATAAGCACCAGCGTAGTGCCGTTCACGTATCCCAATGAGGAGCCCGTGCACCAGTCCTCCGCCCAGGCGAGTGAGCCCCGGCCCAGGTTCAGGTCGCGGCGGATCCGAAGGATGTTCCGGTAGAGCGAGAGGTGCGACGACGGCGAAGCGGCCTGGACGTCCCGCGCCAAGGCCGGGAACGACGGCGGAAACGGCAGCCAGGGGGTGTCTCCGGCACCAAAGCCGAGATGCTTGTCCGCGGCACGCCAGGGGAGTGGAACGCGGCATCCGTCACGGCCCAGGCGTTCCCCGCCGGTCCGCGCGAACGTGGGGTCCTGCCGTTGGTGCTCGGGGATGTCGACGCCGTCGGGCAACCCAAGCTCCTCCCCCTGGTACAGGTAGGCGGCGCCGGGCAGGCCCAGCATGAACAGCGAAGCGGCGGCTGCGCGGCGCCTGCCGAGGTCATGGTCCGGCTGGGGGTCCGCCGGGCCAATGCCGTCGCCGTCACGCGGGCCAAGCCCGTTATAGCCAAAGCGGGTGGCGTGCCGGACGACGTCGTGGTTGGACAGCACCCACGTGCTGGGTGCGCCCACCCCGTCCAGGACCGTCAGGGAATCCGTGACCACCGAGCGCAGCCGGTATAGGTCCAGGCCTGCGTGGAGGTACGGAAAGTTGAATGCCTGGTGCATCTCGTCCGGGCGGACCCAGTGGGCCAACCGGTGCAGGTCCACGCTGGCCTCGGCGCACAGGATCCGGTCCGGTCCGTACTCGTCCAGGATCCGCCGCCAGTAGCGGTAGATGTCATGGACAGCGGGCTGGCCGAACATGGGTGCCTCGTGGCCTGGGAACCCGTCGCTGCTCCCGCCATCCGCACGTCCGCCCCAGGCCGGCAGCCCGGGAGCCTTGACGAGCGCGTGGGCAACGTCCACGCGGAAACCGGAGACGCCACGGTCCAGCCAGAACCGGAGGACTCGTTCGAACTCGGCGTGCACCGCGGGGTTGTCCCAGTTGAAGTCCGGCTGGGACGAATCGAAGAGGTGAAGGTACCACTGGTCCGGCTGGCCGTCCGGTCCGGCAACCCGGGTCCAGGCCGGCCCGCCGAAATGGGACTGCCAGTTGTTGGGCGGCTCGTGTCCGCCGGGGCCGGTGCCGTCGCGGAAAATGAACATCTCGCGCTCCGGGCTGCCGGCGGGCGCCGCCAGGGCAGCCTGGAAAGCGGCGTGCTGGTCGGAGCAATGGTTGGGAACCAGGTCCACGATGACCCGCAGTCCCAGCCGGTGGGACTCGGCCATCATGACGTCAAAGTCGCCGAGGGTGCCGAAAATCGGATCCACGTCGCAGTAGTCGCTGACGTCGTAGCCGGCATCGCGCTGCGGAGAGCGGTAGAAGGGCGAGAGCCAGACCGCGTCCACGCCGAGGTCCGCCAGGTGCGGGAGCTCCTCAGTGATGCCGGCAAGGTCGCCTATGCCGTCGCCGTTGAAGTCCCGGAACGATCGCGGGTACACCTGGTAGATCACGGCAGAGCGCCACCAGCCCGGCACGGCGTCCGGAGCGTGGATCAGCGTCAGCGGGCCCGCATCGAGTGAAGTGCCGGGGGTCACAGTTTCGACAGACATGATTGACAGCTTAGACAGGTGAATGCAAAAAATGAAAACGCTTCCATACGGTGACATACGGAACTAGCTCCCATAATCTCGTTTCTGCAGGTCACAAGTGGAAACGCTTGCAAGTGCGGCGGGAAGGTTACGAAGTGCGTGCGCTGCTGCCCCTAGACTGAGGAGACGGATCCGACGCCGGATGGAGGCTTTTGTGGGCAGCGTGGTTGATGAACTCGAGGGCATGCTCGCCCCCGGACAGGTTGACGTCAGGGAAGCCGCGCTTCGCCGGTACGCCGTGGACCAGGCGCCCGTCATCGACTTCCACCTGCCACTCGCCGTCGTATTCCCGCAGTCCGTTGCAGACGTCCAGGCCGTGGTGCGCAGCTGTGCGGCCAGAGGCGTGGCGGTGGTGGCCCGGGGAGCTGGGACCGGCGTATCCGGAGGCGCCCACGCCACGCGCAACTGCATTGTCATGTCGCTGGAGCGGATGGACCACATCCTTGCGCTGGACCCGGATGACGAAACGGCCGTCGTGGAACCCGGAGTAGTCAACGCAGTACTCAATGAGGCTGCCGCCGTACATGGCCTCATGTACGCGCCGGATCCTGCGAGCTTCCGCACGTCCACGATCGGCGGCAATGTGGCCACGAACGCCGGCGGGCTGCGCTGCGCAAAGTACGGGGTCACCAGGGATTCGGTGCTGGCCCTCGACGTGGTGCTTGCCGACGGTTCCCTTCTCCACACCGGCCACCAGACCTTCAAGGGCGTGGCGGGCTATGACCTGACGGGCCTGTTTGTCGGCTCGGAAGGGACGCTTGGCATTGTCGTCGGCATTACCGTGCGCCTGAAGTACCTGCCCCACGAGGTGCATACGGTGGCAGCCTTCTACCCCGACTTCCGGATGGCCGCCGCAGGGGTCCTGGCGGTCGGCAAGGCGCGGGTCCAGCCCGCCATCATGGAACTGCTCGACGGCGGCACGCTGGCCCAGCTGGACGACATCCACGGGTCGAACCTCACCGCCCGGGGCGGCTCCCTCCTCCTGGTCCAGACGGACGGGTTCGGCGCCGAAGCCGAGGCGGAGGTGGTGCGCAGAGTCCTTCGGTCAGGCGGTGCAGTGGTGACTGCGGAAGCCAACGCCGAGGCTGAACGGCTGGTGGAGCTCCGGCGGCACAGCAGGGGCGCCGAGGTTGACGATGAGTACCGGCTAGGCGAGGACGTGGCCGTGCCGCGTTCGCGCCTGGTGGATTATGTCGGCGAGCTGGAGAACATGGCCGCACGCCACAACGTGAACCTCAAGGTGGTGGCCCATGCCGGGGACGGCAACCTGCACCCCACCTTCTGGATTGAGCGGGACGGCCAGGGCGTGGATGCCGGGGCAATGGAGCGGCTCCAGCGGGCCCTGGACGAGTCCATTACGGCAGCACTGGACATGGGCGGCACCATTACGGGCGAACACGGCGTGGGCCAGTACAAGCTGCGGTGGCTGGGGCAGGAGCAGCCGGAGCCGCTGCGGCAGCTTCAGCGCAGGATCAAGGAACTGTTCGACCCTGAGGGCATCCTGAACCCGGGCAAAGCGATCCTGCCTTAGTCGTCGGCGTCCGGGTATTCGTCGATGGACTCCTCGTCGCCATACCGGGACTCCTCGGTCTCCACCTCAAGGATCTTCAGCAGCCCGGTGTCCGGATTCAGCATGATGGCTGCTTCATCCCGGCGGTGGCGGAGGATGGAGTCGATGTAGGACTGGACCGCCTCGGCCAGTGGAATGTGGCGTTCCTGCTTCTCGGACATGTACCAGCGGTGCTCCAGGACTTCGTGGACCACCTCCGCCTGCTCCAGCTTGCCGGACATGTCGCGCGGGATGGAACGGACGATCGGCTCGAAAACCTGGCTGACCCACAGGTGGGCACTGTATTCCTCATCCATGTCCGGGTTGTTGTCGGCCCGGAAGGAGTCCATGTCGTTCAGGAGGCGGCGCGCCTGGTTTTCCTGTGCGTCCAGGCCGGTGAGGCGGAGCAGGCGCCGCTGGTGGTGCCCGGCGTCCACCACCTTCGGCTGCAGCTGGATGGTGGAGCCGTTCTGCGTGGTCTTGATGGCGTATTCCTCGACGTCGAAGCCGAGTTCGTTGAGCCGGCGGATGCGGGCACCCACACGCCAGCGTTCGCCGAGTTCGAAGGACTCCTTCTCGGTCAGCTCCGCCCAGAGGCGGCGGTAGCTGTCCATGATGAGTTCGCTGGTGGCCACGGGGTCCACCTTTTCCTCGATCAGGCCGCCGTCCAGGAGGTCCATGAGTTCGCCGGCGATGTTGACGCGCGCGATTTCAAGATCGTATTCGCGCTGGCCGGTGGAGAGGTCCGGGTACAGCTCACCGGTTTCCGCGTCCACCAGGTAGGCGGCAAAGGCGCCGGCGTCGCGGCGGAACAGGGTGTTGGAGAGGGACACGTCGCCCCAGTAGAACCCGATCAGGTGCAGCCGCACCAGGAGCAGCGCCTGGGCGTCGATGAGGCGCGTCAGGGTGTCCTTGCGGAGCATCTGGGAGAACAGCGCGCGGTACGGCATGGAGAACTTGAGGTGCCGGGTGACCAGGACCGGGTTGAGCGGCCGGCCGTCCGGGGTTGCACGGCCTGTAATGACCGCCACCGGCTCAACGCAGGGCACGTCCAGCCGGGCGAGCTTGCGGAGCATGTGGTATTCGTGCCGTGCCACGTGCTCGGAGGTTTCCTTGATGGCGATGACGGAGCCGCCGAGGTGCGCGAAGCGGACGATATGCCGGGAGATACCGCGGGGCAGCGCCGCCAGGTATTCGGCCGGCCAGTCCTCCAAAGCGATGTGCCACGGCAGGTCCAGCAACTCGGGGTCCGCGGCAGCGGCGGTGATGTTGAGCGACGAGACCGAGGCGGCTTTCCCGTCATCGGCACTGGCCGCCACGAACCGCGGCAGTTTTCCGATCTGCGCGTAGTCGGTGGGTTCGTCGTGCCACTGGGCGCTGTATTCCTCGGTCATGGTTCAATTCTTCCGTACTTGGCGGTGGGCGGCTAAATCGCCGGCAGGCGCAGTTAAAGGCCGACGGCGGCCCACACCGTTTCCTAAAAGGGTGTGGGCCGCCGTCGGTTAGGACGCGATTTAGTCGCCGAGGCGCAGGCCGGTCTTGGTGTCGAACAGGTGCACGTGGCCCGACTGCGGGCGGACGTAGATGGCCTCGCCCTTCATCGGGGGGCGGCGGCCGTCGACGCGTGCCACGATGTCGTGGTCCTTGCCGTCCAGCGTGGTGTGGCCGTAGACGTAGGCGTCGGCGCCGAGCTCTTCGACGACGTCCACCTCAACCTTCAGGCCCTCGCCGTGCGGCGCGGTTTCCAGGTCTTCGGGACGGCTGCCAAGCGTCACGGTGGAGCCGTGGGCCTCTTCGAGGACGTCGCGCGGCACGGGGTAGACGGTGCCGCCGAACTGGACGCCGCCGTCGACGACGGGCAGTTCCAGCAGGTTCATGGCGGGGGAGCCGATGAAGCCGGCAACGAAGACGTTCTTGGGACGGTCGTAGAGGTTGCGCGGGGTGTCAACCTGCTGCAGCAGGCCGTCCTTGAGCACAGCCACGCGGTCACCCATGGTCATGGCCTCGACCTGGTCGTGGGTCACGTAGACCGTGGTGACGCCGAGGCGCCGGGTCAGGGACGCGATCTGCGTACGGGTCTGGACGCGCAGTTTGGCGTCCAGGTTGGAGAGCGGCTCGTCCATGAGGAAGACCTGCGGGTTACGCACGATGGCGCGGCCCATGGCAACACGCTGGCGCTGACCGCCGGAGAGTGCCTTCGGCTTGCGGTCCAGGTACTGCTCGAGGTCGAGGAGCTTGGCTGCTTCGCGAACGCGCTCGGCGCGCTCTTCCTTGGAGACGCCGGCGATCTTGAGGGCGAAGCCCATGTTGTCGGCCACAGTCATGTGCGGGTACAGCGCGTAGTTCTGGAACACCATCGCGATGTCGCGGTCCTTCGGCGGAACATCGGTGACGTCACGGTCACCGATCAGGATGCGGCCGGCGTTGACGTCCTCGAGGCCTGCGAGCATGCGCAAGGAGGTGGACTTACCGCAACCGGAGGGTCCCACGAGGACCAGGAATTCGCCATCGGCGATGTCGATGTTGAGCTTATCGACGGCGGGCTTTTCTGTGCCCGGGTACAGACGCGTAGCGTTATCAAAAGTAACTGTAGCCACAGTTATCAATCCCTTCACCGGCAGGTACGTGCCGGACGATCCGTTGTGAATGGTTCATGTTTGTTCAGTTTTGTGTTGCAAGGTGAACCGCGGACTGGCCGCAGTGCACCGAGTGACGCCGCACGGTGTCTGTGCGCCACATCACAAGCAAGAGTATGTCAGAAGTGTTGTTTATTGTCGCAAATGTTACGGACGTCACATGTCGTCCTCGACACCTTCTATCCCTGCGCCTCTTGCGGATCCTCTTCCGCCACGGCAAGGCTCCGCTCCTGCAGCAGCGCCTCAAGCAGCTCCGCCACATGTACCGGCGCCTCCACGCGGTACTGGGCCTGGGTGAAGTCCAGGCCCACTTTCACGCCCACATCGCCGGGCTCCAGCCGTGCCAGCGCGTCTTCGTCAGTGGTGTCGTCGCCCGCGAACAGGACTGCCGTGGCTCCTGTGGCCTGCCGCAGGAATGTGACGCCTTCGCCTTTTGAAGCGTTGACGACGGAGGTCTCCAGGACCCGCTTGCCGTCCTTCAGGAACACGCCCTTGCGGTCCTGCAGCAGTGAGCGCGCGGCAGCCACGGCGTCGGCGGCAACGTCGTCCGCTGCCTGGCGCGTGTGCAGCACCACCCCTGCCGGCTTGTCCTCGAGCATGGTTCCGGGGGCGTTGGCCACAATTTCAGCAAGGATGGCGCGGACCTCGGCCAGCAGTTCCTTCTGCCGAACATCGAGCGTGAGCCCGGTGGAGCCGGGCCCCAGCCAGGCTTCCGCCCCGTGGCTGCCGATGAGCAGTGACTCCACCGGCGGCGAAGCGACGGCGCGGAGGCTGGCGAGGGCGCGGCCCGAGATGAGGGCCGTCGTCGTCCGCGGCAGCGCGGCCAGCCCCGCGAACGCTGCGGCCGCACGGGGAAGGGGGCGTGCGTCGTCGGCGTGTGCCACGATGGGCGCCATGGTCCCGTCGAAGTCCATGGCCACCAGCAGATGTTCGGTGCCGGCCACGCGCCGGACGGCCTGGCGGAGCTCCGGGGAGAGCGCCAGGAAAGTTCCGGTGCTGCCGTCAGGAGTCATCCCGGACCACCTTCTCGTTCAGGGCCCGGAGGAAATCGGCAGACCAGGCGTCCACGTCGTGTTCAAGAATCTGCTTCCGCATGGCACGCATCCTCCTTGCAGCGTCGCGGGGCGGCAGCTCCACGGCACGCATAATGGTGCTCTTGAGGCCGTCGATATCGTGCGGGTTCATCAGCAGGGCCTGCTTGAGCTGGTCGGCAGCACCGGCAAATTCGCTGAGGACCAGGGCGCCGTCGTTGTTGGTCCGGGCAGTCACGTATTCCTTTGCCACGAGGTTCATGCCGTCCCGCAAGGCGGTGACCAGCATGACATCGGCGGCCAGGTACAGGGCCACCATTTCCTCCACCGGGTAGCTGTGGTGCAGGTAGCGGACGGCGGTGTTTTCGATGGTGTCGTAGGTGCCGTTGATGTGCCCCACCGTGCCCTCCACCTCTTCGCGCAGCAGGCGGTACTGTTCCACGCGTTCACGGCTGGGGGAGGCCACCTGGATCAGGGTCGCGTCGCCCACCTTGAGCTTGCCGTCGGCCAGGAGTTCCTCGAATGCCTTGAGCCGGTGCCGGATGCCCTTGGTGTAGTCCAGCCGGTCCACGCCGAGCAGGATGGTCTTGGGATTTCCCAGGTCCTGGCGGATCTGCCGTGCCCGTTCGATGATTTCAGGCTTGGCCGCTAGTTCGCTGATCTGCTGGACGTCAATGGAGATGGGAAACGCCTGTGCCCGGGCGATGTGGGTGATCTCGCCGTCCTGGCCTTTGACATGCACCTGCTGCTGTTTGACGCTGGCGCCCAGGAATCGCCGTGCCGAGCGCATGAAGTTCCCTGCGTCGCTGACCCGCTGGAAGCCCACCAGGTCGGCGCCGAGGAGGCCGTCAATGATCGCGTGCCGCCAGGGCAGCTGCGCGAAAATCTCCGGTGGCGGGAAGGGGATGTGGTTGAAGAACCCGATCCGCAGGTCCGGCCGGGCCCGGCGCAGCATTCGGGGGACCAGTTGCAGCTGGTAGTCCTGAACCCACACGGTGGCGCCGTGGTCCGCATGGCGGGCGACGGCGTCGGCGAACCTCTGGTTGACCTTCCGGTAGGTATCCCACCAGGTGCGGTGGAATTCCGGCGGGGCGATGACGTCGTGGTAGAGCGGCCAGAGGGTGGCGTTGGAGAAGCCCTCGTAATACAGCTCCACATCGTCGGTGCTGAGCTGGACGGGCACCAGGTCCATGCCGCCGTGGCTGAAGGGCTCTACCGTTTCATCGGGTGCACCGTGCCAGCCCACCCATGCGCCGTCGGTCTTTGTCATCATCGGGGCCAGCGCGGTCACCAGGCCGCCCGGCGAGCGGCGCCAGCCTGAACCGTCATCCCCGCTTTCGCCGGCGGCGCAGCGGTCAACGGGCAGCCTGTTGGAGACCACCATGAAGTCGTATTTCGTCACCCTGCCATGGCTCCTGCCGGCGGCGCCGGCCTCAGCTTTAGCTGCGGGTTTTTCCTGGACGGGTGTTTGCATTGCGGCCCCCTGGGGTTGCTTGTGCCTCTTTCCCCACCCTAACGGGACGGAATCATCGGTGCTATTCGTCCGTTGGTCAAGCCGTAGGAATACTTGAAGGGGCAAGCTCTCAGGTTTCTCCCCTAAAATGGGGGTGTGCCACGAAGTGGACCCCCTACGTCGATCGACCCAAGGAACACATGAGCCCTGCAAACGAAGTACGCAAGTCCAAGGCTGAGCGAACCGCGGAGGCGCGCGAGAAAGCGCGCCTGATCCGGGAGGCGCAGCTCAAGAAGGACAAGCGCAACAAGCTGCTGATCGGCTGGGGCATCGTGGCGGCGGTGGTGGCCATCCTGGCGGTCGTGGCCCTGGTGGTTACCACCAGCATCCGGCAGAACACGCCCATCGCGGACCAGGGCCCGGTGCCGGCAAACGGCAACGTCAACGGCGGTGTGACGCTGCTGGCCAACACCGAGGTGAAGTCCACGGATGCGGCCACGGTGGACATTGCCAACGTTCCGGCCAAGCCCGACGCCCTGCCCAACCCGGTGGTGGCCCCTGGTGCCGAGGCCGAAGAAGGCCAGCCGGTGAAGATCGTTGCCTACATCGACTTCATCTGCCCCGTCTGCAAGCGCTTCGAGGACACCTACAACGACTCGCTCACCGGGCTCCGCAACGAGGGCAAGATCTCCCTTGAATACCGGCCGCTGGGCTTCCTGGACCGCCAGTCCAGCACCAATTACTCTTCCCGCGCAGCGAACGCCGCCGCGTGCGTGGCTGACCAGGCGCCGGACAAGTATGCCGAATACGTCGACGTCCTGTTCACCAACCAGCCTGCCGAAGGCGGTGAGGGCCTCTCGGACGACAAGCTCAAGTCACTGGCCAGTGACATTGGTGCGGACATCAACAGCTGCGTTGATGACAAGACCTTCCGTCCCTACGTGAAGTACTCCACGCAGCTGGCGTCCAACACGGGCATCACCGGCACGCCCACCATCTTCATTGACGGCAAGCAGTGGGACGGCACCACCGACCTCAACGCCGACATCCAGGCTGCGATCGACGCGAAGGCGTAGCCCCGCCGGACTGCTGCACGCCGTCGGACTGTTACAAAGGGGCCCGTTCCCGGAACATCAAACTGTTCCGGGAACGGGCCCCTCGTTGTCCGCTTCGGTGCGGCCTGCCCCGGCCGCCGGCGTTTTTACCACCGGCGGGAGTTGGGCTAACCTTATCTAGCGCCGTCACGGCGCCCGCCCGCCAGGGCATGCCTCCTTAGCTCAGTTGGCCAGAGCACCGCTCTTGTAAAGCGGGGGTCGTCGGTTCGAATCCGACAGGGGGCTCCACGGGAACCCGCCGAGGGGCCAACTCCTAGCTCCCGGACACCCGGGGGTTGTCAGCCTCCTGAAGTTCCACCTCGGCCGTCGCCTGGATCAGTGCCAGGAGTTCGGGGTCCAGCCCCGGGGAGAACTCCTCCCGGCGTTCAGGCGAAATGGTCATCGGGGCGCCCTCCGGCATGACATCGGTCCGCAGTTCCGTTCCGTCATTGGACGGGGACGCGCCCCGGAAGAGCTTGCCGGCCTCGCTGAGGTTGTCCGCGCTGAACGTGTACTGGATGCTCTGGAGGCCCTGGTCCAGCAGCTTCTTCACCTCCGGGAATTGTTCAGCCTTGGTCTTGGGGATGGGCAGGACCTTGCCCCAGTTCACGCCGAGGCTTTCGAGGGCCTTGGCGAAGGCGTTTTCATGGGCCTGGTCCCGGACGATGAGGTAGGCGATGGTGGACCGGGCGGTCTTGTTGTCCGTCATTTCGTAGATCCGGCACTTCTGCAGCCGGCCGGTGGATTCAAGCATCAGGTTGTACAGCAGGTCCAGGACCAGGTTTCCGCTGTTGTACACGTAGGAACCGCTCCAGGGGTTGCCGACGGAGTCGACCGGCAGCGCACCCTGGGCCCCCACGAGGTAGTGGTGGATGTTGCCTGTGTCGAGGGCGATCTTCAGCGGGGTGGCTCCCTTTGCGCCCGGCTCGTCCACGGGGTCGGTCTTCTTGCCCTGGTATCTCGGGGAACCGTCCAGCAACTGGGAAATCGTGGTTCCAATCAGCTCGACGTGGCTGATCTCCTCCGTTCCAACGCCCTGGAGGAGGTCCTTGTAGGGCTTCGCCGCCGCGTCGCCGCGGAAATTCATGCTCTGGAACAGGTACTGCATCATGGTGCGCATTTCGCCGAATTGCCCGCCAAGGCCCTCCTGGAGGGCGTTCGCTGCGGCGGGGTCCGGCTCATCGGCGGCGATTTCATTGATCAGGAGTTGGGTGTGCAGGTACATGGGGCCGTTTCCTCACTGTTGCTCTGATACTGAATGCTGCAGTTCATCGGGTTCAACGGCCCTTGGTTCCACGGCCGCAGTAACTCCCGGAGCGCTGTGGCCGTCCGCCCATGGAC